>OBLQ010000910.1_pt1 | contig 11169 bp, 7 predicted proteins | sample 1519881 | NCBI WGS metagenome assembly OBLQ01 (sample SAMN01911456, study PRJEB22533) | soil metagenome | biome: Soil | place: Malaysia | collected 2012-04-30 | depth DG_metagenome m | reverse complement strand
CGGCCTGCCGTGCGTGGGCTCCACGCGGGACGCGGCGGGCGAGGTGATCACGGACGGAGAGACGGGGCTGCTCGTGCCCTACGGCGAGGTCGAGCCCCTCGCGAGCGCCCTCGTGGATCTGCTGTCGCACTCGGACCGGGCCGCTCGGATGGGCGCCGCTGCGGCTGCCGCAGCCCGGCGCCGCTTCACGTACGAGCGCTTCCGCATCGACCTGCTCGAGGCGCTCGGGCTCGAGCCTTCCAAGAGCGCAAGATTGCTATAGTTTCCGGATGGTTGCCTCCGTCGTCCAGGGAGCCGGGGTCGTCTACCCGGATTCGGACGCCTTCTTCTCTCCCCACGAACGCCATCCCGAGTACCCGTTCGAGACCGTCGCCGAGCGGCCCAACCCCGCCTACGAGGCCGTCCGGCGCGTGCTCGCCCAGAGCGGTCTCGACCGGGAACGCTACGGCACGAGCGCCTGGAACCCTCTGGGAGACCTGCTGGAGCCCGGGAGTCGCGTCTTCATCCTCTGCAACTTCGTCTATCACCGGCGCTTCCAGGAGTCCGAGCAGGACTTCCAGGCCAAGTGCATCCACGGCTCGGTACTGCGCGCGCTCTGCGACTACGTCTGGCTGGCGGTCGGTCCGGAGGGGAGGATCCAGTTCGGCAACTCTCCGCTCCAGGCCTGCGACTGGGAGAAGGTCCTCTCGGAGACGGGCGCTTCGACCGTCCTGGACTTCTACCGCAAGCGCGGGCTCCCGATCGAAGCGAAGGATCTCCGGCTCTGGGTGACGCGGAGGGACCTGATGGGGCGCGTCGTCTCCGTCGAGGACCGCGAGGCGTCGCGGGAGGGCGTGGAGATCGACCTCGCGGGGGCGAGCTTCCTGGACGAGATCGCCGTCGGGGCCCACGGTCCCGCCCGCTTCCGCATCTCGGACTACAGGCCCGAACGCATCGAGGCCTTCCATGCCAACCACCGACAGCGCTACGTCGTGCATCGCGACGTGCTCGAGGCGGACGCCGTGGTGAGTCTCTCCAAGTTGAAGACGCACGAGAAGGTCGGGATCACCTGCGGACTCAAGGGATTCGTGGGAATGGTCGGGCACAAGGACTGTCTCGCACATCATCGTTTCGGAAGCCCCGATGTGGGGGGAGACGAGTATCCGCACAGTCGACGCTTCCTCCAGCCGATCTCCCGCTTCCAGGACTGGGTGCAGGGCCGCGATCCGGGCTCCCCGTTGCAGGGCCTCCTCCAGGTGGCCGACCGTACGTCGCGCAGGGCGATCCGACGACTCGGCTTCGACATGGCGGGCGCGTGGTACGGCAACGATACGTGCTGGCGGATGGCACTCGACCTGGCGCGGATCGCCCACTATGCCGACGCGAACGGCGTGATGCAGGACGAACCGCAGCGGCGTCACCTCTCCCTGGTCGAGGGGATCGTCGGGGGCGAGGGCGATGGCCCGCTGTCCCCCAGCCCCGTGAACGCGGGCGTCCTCGCCTTCTGTGACAGCGTGGCGTGGGGAGACCATGTGGCGGCGCGTCTGATGGGCTTCGAGCCGGCTACGATCCCGATCGTGCGGGAGTCGTTGCGCGACGTGCGCTACCCGCTCGTCGCTCAGCCCCCGGTTCCGCCCCACGTCGTCGTAGACGGCGAGGAGCGTCCGCTCGAGGACCTCGCGGGGGTGCGCGGCGCACCGTTCCGACCACCGCGCGGCTGGCGCCGGCACCTCTGATCCGCCCATGACCCTCGTCGGCGGAATTCGTGCACGCCTCTACGCCGCGCCGATCGAACGGCGCTCCCGGGAGCTGGACCCATCCCGCACGGAGACCGAGAGACGCGCGACCCAGCTCGACCTCCTGAATCGCGAATGGTCCCGCATCCTCCGGGACGTTCCCTACTACGAGCGGCTCGCGCGCGAGAGGGGCCTTCCAGAGGCGTTCTCGAGCCTGGAGGAGTTCGAGGGTTGCGTGCCCGCCACGCAGCGCGCGGACGTACAGGAGCAGCTCGGCGAGCGGACGAGTCGCGGTCGGAGTGCCGAGTGGTTCCGGATCACCGGCGGCTCCACGGCCGCACCGGTACAGATTCCGGCCTGGCGCTCGGAGACGGAAGCCACGCGAGCCGACTTCTGGGTCGCGAGAGGCTGGTACGGCATCGATCCGGCTTCGCGGCTCTTCCTGCTCTGGGGGCACAGCCATCTGCTCGGCACGGGCTGGCGGGGTTGGCTCAAGGCCCGCCGCCTGGAGATCTCGGACCGCCTGCTCGGCTACCACCGCTTCTCGGCCTACGACCTGCGGCCCGAGGCCATGCAGCGCGCCGCGCGTACCCTCCTGCGCTTCCGGCCCGACTACCTGCTGGGCTACAGCACGGCGCTCGACCTGTTCGTCCGGGCGAACGAGGGGCATCGCTCCGAGCTGCGACGCTGCGGTCTGCGGCTGGTGGTGGCGACCGGAGAGGCCTTCCCCGCGGAGGACAGTGCGGAGCGCCTGCGGGATCTCTTCGATTGCCCGGTCGCGATGGAGTACGGCGCGGTCGAGACGGGCCTGATCGCGCACACCCGACCCGAGGGAGGCTTTGGCGTCTTCTGGCGCAGCCACCTGGTGGAAGGGGAGGGACAGGGCCCACGACGGCGCCTGCTCGTCACCAGTCTCTACCCGCGCGCCTTCCCGCTCGTGCGCTACCAGATCGGCGACGAGGTCGACGTGCCGTCGCCGGACACCGATGGCACCTCCCTCGTCGCCTTTCCTCGACTGGTCGGTCGCTGCAACGACTACGCCGAGCTCTCCGACGGAACGCTCGTCCACTCGGAGGCATTCAGCCACGCCGTCCGCCCCTGTGGCGCGGTGCGCGGCTACCAGATCGTTCAATCGGGTGCCGATCTGCGCCTGCGCTATACGGCGGGCCGTACGTTGGAGACGGCGGACGAGGCGGGGATCCGGGAGCGCCTGCGCCGCGTCCACCCCGCGTTGGGGGCAATCGCCTTCGAGCGCGTCGACGCGCTGGACCAGACCGTCGCGGGCAAGACCCGGATGGTCGTGCGCGCCGACGGATAGGCGCCGGACGCCGCGTACCGCCCCGATCGTTCGATGCGCTCCCGCTCCGGCCCCGTGGCCGGTCCGCAGAACCGGGCCTACGCCGGCTTCACCGCCATCACGTAGATGTCGCTGCAGAGGGTGGGGAACGCGCGAAGCGGCAGGTCGATCACGCGCGTGATGCGGCTTCGCATGCCGCTCCCCGCGTATCCGGACCAGTTGCGGCCCCAGATCCGGCTCCGTTCGAAGCCCAGGTCGTCGACCAGGCGCAGCAGGTCGGCGACGACCGGCTCGCGCACGTGACCTCGGAACTGCTCCGAGTAGTACCAGTCATCGAAGCTCGACCAGTTCGAGCGACCCATCAGCACGCCCATGCGCTTGCGGATGTTCACGGCGTTCGGAGCGCCGATGAGGACGACGCCTCCGGGTCGCAGCGTCCGCCAGGCCTCGCGAAAGGCCTGGCGAGGCGAGTGGTGCCAGTGCTCGATGCTGTCGAAGCTGGTGACCACGTCGAGGCTCTCGTCGGCGAAGTGCTCGCCCCAGTGGTTCACCTCGCTCTTGACGATGAGGGTGCCCGTCTCCCGATGGGAAGGCAGGTCCTCGACCGGATACCTGGCGTTGATGGCGTCGCCGAAGTCGTCGACGACGAACGCCTGCATGCCGAGGCCGGCACAGACCGGCGCGAAGAGGCCGAGACCGCCCCCGAGATCCGCGATGGCGCCGCCGGGCACGTAGGACTGCTCGACGTGGAAGACGATGCGTTCGGCGTTCCGGAGCTGGTTCGCTCCGAGGGGCTCGGGAGAACGCGACGCGAGATGCTGGACGAGGGCTCGCGCGCGCGCTCCCACGTCGCCCGACCTGGCGACGTCGGGGCGGTCGTACCGGGGAGCAGGCCAGACCTGGAGGTCGAGCACGCCGGGAGCCGGAATCGAAGATGCCATTCTCGAGGTCCTCCACTCGTTCGCAGGGATCCGGGGGAAGCCGCCGGTCCCAATGGGAAGTGGCCACCAGACGCCCGACGTGGCATTTCTCGGTGCGCGGCACGCATCGGGGCGCCCGGGGGGCGTTGTCCGACGTCCGGGCGCTGCGTGAGCCGAGCGGAGCCCCCCTGGGGGGAGGCATGGGGCTGAGCGGGCGTCCTGGCATCCCAGCCACGAGCTGCCCGGAGCAGCGATCGCGTCAGGCGCTTCTGGAGGACCTGCGGGTGCCGTCGAGGCGGTCGTCGCTCAGCGGGTGATCTGGAGGCTGGGCTCCGCGATCATGTACGGCGGTCGGGGAATGCCGAAGTGCCGGAGCAGCGCCGGCGCGATCTCGGTGGTCGAGACCTCTCCCTGGCGGCCGTGCTCCGCGGAACCCTGGGGATCGTAGATCAGCAGGATGCCGCGCGGCTGGTGGTAGCCCGTGCTCCCCGCCTCGTCCTCGATCGGGGTCAGCTCGAAGCCCAGGTCCTCGTAGGCGACTTCCCGTCCGTCGACGGTCAGCCGGTCCTCGTCCGGATCGAGGTTCGGCTGCCCGAACGCGAGATCGTAGAAGCCTCCGTCGCCCGTCGTGTAGGAGATCGGCTCGCCGGCAATCGAGACCGAGCGGAGGAACTGCTCGAAGGCTGCCTGCTTGTCCCCTTTCACGTACAGGCTGACCGTGGGGTCCATCGCCGGGCGGCGCTCCCACTCGTGAGGCTCCAGGCCGACGCGCGCCATGAATCGCTCGAGATCGCGGAGGTAGAGCTGGGTGTCGAGATGCTGTCCGTGGGCGGCCTGCTGCCCCATGCTGGATGCGACCATCACGATGGTTTCGGGATTCCGGTCCGCGAAGGCCGCGAGGCGGGCGAAGAACCGATCCGCCCAGCCCATCGCGAAGTCGATCTCGCCCCGGAATCGAGCCTGCCACTCCTCGTCCAGCTCCAGCACGTCGAAGTCCTGGGGGTAGAGGGCCGCCCAGTAGCGATGCATGGCGGAGGCGACGTGGTTGGTGAAGACGGTGCTGAACTCCGGTCGCTCGCGTCGGAGCTGCTTCATGAAGAGGTCGAAGGCGACCACCGGCTGGAAGGTGCGACGCCGGGTCGACTTCCAGCGCTCCCGTCGCTCGTCCAGAAGCTGCCCGGCAATCGCCAGCAGGGTCTGGAAGCGCAGCCCCAGCGCCGGGGCCCTCAACAGGAAGCGTGCGAGCGAAGGCAGATCCAGGGAGCGCGAGACGTTTCGAGCCGACTGCCTCGCCATCGCGAGGTTGAAGGCCTGGAACCGTTCCAGCGAGGCGGGATGGGCGTCCGTCGAATGCGCGAAGGTGTCGGGAAGGTAGAACGCGTAGCGGTCCGCATCGGCCGGCATCGGCGAGGAATGGAGCGGCCCGAAGACACCCGTGCGGATGCCGTTCTCGACGAGCATCTGCCAGATCGGAGGGTATTCCTTGTCGGCAAGGGAGAGGTCCTGGCCGAAGTGGAGGATGCCATGGCGCTCGTTGTTCACGCCGCGATGGAGCGTGGGCCACGTGATCCACGGGGAGAGGGCGCAGGTGTCCGCGGCGTACGTCGAATAGCGGCGGCATCGGGGCAGCGTTCGAGCGAGGGTCGACTCGGGGTGCCGTTCGACGAATCCGTCGAGCACGCGATCGGGCACCTCGTTGAGCTCGAGCAGAACGATGCTTCGGGTCATCGGATTCTCAAGCCTCCGACCGGGTCTGGCGGCCAGAGTAGCATGCAACACCGCGCCACGATTGCTCTTTCTTCCGACCCGCCCCCGGATCGGGCAGCCTGGAGAGCGGCCGGCTAGCGTTCGGCGGCCCCCAGGTCCGTCCGTCGGCGCAGCTCGCGCAGCCAGAACCCCTGGTCGGCGAGCGGGGCTCGCTGCGGGCCCAGGCGCGCGCCGAGAGCACGGCATAGAGCCGCCATGGTCCGGTGGAAGGCGCGCCAGCGCAGGCTGGATCGCCGGCCCCACAGGACGGGATCGATCGCCTCCGTCACCGGCACGGAAGCGCCCCCCGGACGGCCGAGCCGCTCGAAGAGTGCGCTCGGGGCGCTGGCGTTGCCGAAGAACCCGTCGACCTCCACCAGGGTGACCCGATCCGGATGGTCCCGCTTCGCGCCGACCAGGTGGTGTGCATAGACGTTCCAGAGCAGCACCGCCTTGAGCGGCGCGGCGGCGATCATCTCGAGCGGGAACTCCTTGGTCACCATGGAGCGGAAGCTGTCGACCGGGTTGCGCCAGAGGGCGATCACGTGGGCGGCGGGAAAGCGATCCAGCAGGAAGTCGAGCGAGAGCGCGAGCTGCGGATACTTGAGGAAGTCCACCTGGTCTCGCAGCAGGGGCTCGAAGGCCAGCTCGAAGGTCCGTGCGACGAACGGGTGTTCGAGCGTCTCCTTCGTCAGGAAGGGCTCCGTCGTGATCCGGTGATCCGCGCCGCGAGGAAGCCGTTCGAGCGACCGGTGGAACATCAGCATGGGCAGGTACTCGAAGTAGCCGCTGGGATAGCGCTCGTGCCGCCGATCGTCGGAAACGGTCGAGAGCCCGCAGGCGTGGAGCCATCGGGCAAACGGGCTCGTCCCACTGCGGGGGCAGCCCACGACGAGAACGGGTCGCGGCGGGGAGTTCATGATCCCGGCGGCGCCAACCCTATCCACGCGCGCTCGCTGTACACCTCATCCCGATCCACCGGCGGGAGCCCGGGGCATGTCTGCCACCCCGCCTTCGCGCCCCGATCTCCGCAGCGTGCGGTGGTATCCGGTGGAGAGGCCGACGAAGACGTGTGCGAGCGCGATCGGGATGATGTTGAACACGGTCTGGTTGACGGGGCCGAGGAGGGAGGCCTGCACGCCGCGCGTGAAGGAGTAGAGCACGACCACGGCTGCAGCGAGGGCTGGAATCGTCGCATTCCGGAAGAAGAGCCGGTCCTGGAAGACGCGGCAGAGCATGCCCATCGCGAACATCCCGAACACGACCCCGATGTATCCCCAGTTGAAGTAGAGCTCGCCCATCCACGTGGGGCCCACATCCGTGTGGAGGTCGTCTCTCGAGCCATAGGTCTGCGAGACCCACTCTCCGATCGTCAGGCCGGGCTTGTCGGCCCAGATGATGCGGGGGATGTACGACAGGGCGATGTAGCCGATCGACCAACCGCCCTGATAGGGGACCCGCTCGGGGGTGTCCTTGACGATGATCGCGAGGGTGCCGAGCGAGTCGAGTCGAGCGCCGGTGGACTTGATGCCGCTCGTGAAGTAGTCGCCCCAGTCGTGGATGCCCTCACCGAACTGCGTGAGCTGGTTGATCACCCTGCCGGGGTTCTGGAGGAAGACCCCGATGGTGGGCCGGTTGTCCATGTGGATGGCGTAGCGGTAGAAGTTCGAGATGGGAAAGATCACGACCATCACCGCGAGGCTCACGACGATCCAGCTCGTGCGCAGGCGACGCTCGGTCACGATGTAGGCCAGGGCGATCATGAGCGCGGGCGAGAGGAACCTCAGCTTCGAGCCGGTGAAGAAGTTCACGCCCATCGCGAGGGGGATCACCATCGCGAGGAGGAGAAGTGCTTCCCGCCTGCGATGGCGGATCCACGTGAGGGTGAGCAGCGCGATTCCGAGGTACGAGCCGTCCGCCAGGGCGCCCATCGCGCCGCTGCCGAGACGGCTCGGAATCAAGCCCAGCTGGCCGCTGACGAAGGTCAGCCAACCTACCGCCAGGATGACGAATGCCACGAAGAGTGCCGCTTGAGGGGGCCATTCGCGGGTGGGCTTCGGGAACACCGTCGCCGAGAGTCGCCCGAATGGCGAATAGAACCCGATCAGGAGCATCGCGAAGCCCGTCAGCGTCACCAGCTGTGCGTTCACGATGTCCCGGGGCCGGCTACGCGTGATGTGGAACGGTCCGACGATGTCGGACGGGTTGGCGAGGAAGTACTGGGTGAACACCGGGGAGGCCAGATAGAGCAGGAAGGCCATCGAGGTGAGCGACATCAGGATCTGTCGCCGTTCCGCGGGCCGCACGAAGTCCAGAACGATCGGGATCGCGCCCAGCCAGAAGGTGAGGAGGGCGAGCAGGAGGATCACGGTGTCCCAGCCCCGTACGCCGACGGCGAGGCTGAAGGCCGTGACGACCAGCGCGACGATGGCCAGTGCGGTGAGGTGATGCCCACCCGAGGCCAGCTCGTTCCGGCCTCGGGTGGGCATCACTGCGCTCTCGGTCACGACCTGGGCCTCGCACTCGCATCGACGGCCCCCGGCATCGTCCAGAGAGCCGCGCGCATTCTCCCTCTCCTGTCGGTGGGGTCACGAGCGGGGTTGAGCCGCGGGAGGAGCAGCCGCAGGGTCCCGTTCCGGAACGCGAACTTAGCGCAGGTCCCGAGGGCCAGAGCGCGCACCACGCCCCCCACGGGGGCCGCGTCGTCGGAGCAGAGCAAGCGCCGGGCCGATCGGTTCAGCGATCTCCGGAATCCGCGGGCATCCCCGGCCCCGAAGCCGTCTGGCGCCCGGCTCCCTCCTGCTGGGTCGGGTCGAGCCAGCCGACGGTGGCTGGATCGATGCGGATCAGGTCGAAGAGCTGGGCGATGAACTCGTTCTCGCGGCCGGTGCGGTCCGGTACGTAGTACTCCCACACCACGGTGCCGTCCGGCTGGACCTCGAACGCGCGTCCGTAGTTCGACTCCGTGATCAGCGTGTCGCCGTTCGGGAGTCGCTGACTCGTGCCGCAGGTCTTGCTGAAGAAGTCGTCCTTGTGGAAGGACCAGACGATCTCCTGCGTTACCGGATCGATCTCGACCACGCGCGACTTCCCAGCCTGTCCCTGGTTGTCGAAGACCAACAGGTTCCCGTTGTCGAGGACGTGTGCGTCGTGCTGTTCCTTCCACATATCCGAGAGCGCCCACACGATCCGTTCGGTCTTGGGATCGAGCACCACGATCGCGTTCATGTTCCGCACCGTGAGAAGGAGGTTCCCCGCCGCGAATGCCGGGATCCTGCTCTCGAGCCGGCCGTCGAGGATGTCGATCTCGTTGGTGTGCATGATGTCGCCGCCCGGGTTCGTCGCCTTGTCGAGGAGCGTGACGTAGTCGGAGCGCTCCATCGCCTCGAGTAGCGAGATTCGCTGCTTCGGGACGCCGTCCGGACCGAGCCGCACGAGGAAGTCGTGCAGGATCGGCTTCTCTTCGTTGATCCGCGGGACCATCTCCGCCGTGTCGGTGAGCACCCAGATGTCGCCGTTCTCCGCCACCTCGACGTCGTGGTGCACGTGCTCCATGTACGACCAGATGAGGTTGGAATCCCGATCGAGCTTCACCAGGCCGTAGCCGTTGTAGATGGCGAGCAGCTCGCCGCCGGGCAGGAGCTTCACCCTGCGCCAGTTGTAGGTGCCGGGAGCGCCCTCGAAGGCCTCCGAGTCGGGCAGCGCCTTCTCGAAGGGGTACTGCCAGGTGTGCAGGACCTTGCCGGCCATGTCGGTGAGCACGGCCTGGGGCTGGTAGCCGTCCGTCGTGAGGTTGTATCCCGCGTAGGCACGGCCGCGTGCCCAGAAGGTCGTGCCCGACTGGGACCCCGAAGGAGTCACCCCGTCGGCGTAGCCCAGAGCCTGGAGCGCCGCGATCTCCTTGCGCTGGTCGTCGGTCAGGGCGTCCGGGGACGCCTTGCGCGCCCTCTGGAAGGCACCCGACCAACCGAGTCCGAGCTTGGGCTTGAGGTAGTAGTAGACGGACTTCACGGCTCGATTCGCGAAGACGGTCTTCACCACGGGGTTCAGCCGAGCCCCCTCCATGAAGTTCACGAACGCCGGCACGCGATAGTAGGCGGCGGCGCAGGAGAAGCCCCCGACGAAGACCGCGGCGAAGAGCAGGACCAGCAGCAGGGCTCGGGCCATGCGACGCAGCTTCGGGGCCTTCATCCGCCGCATGGCGTCGACGACGAACCTTTCAGGACGTCCGCGCCGGGCGAGAGGCTGCGCCGGACTCCGGCCTTCTCGCGACGGCGACCAGGGACAAGCCCTGCCAGGGCAGCAGCCGATCGAGCATGCGCCAGAGCCACACCAGGCTGTCGTAGAGCTTGAGCTGGTACTTGGGCATCCGGAGCCGATGGAGGATCCTCCCGTTGAGCCACCAGCCGGGCACCCCGATGCGGTTGAACTCGAAGAACCGCTCGATCTCGAATCCCGCGTCCTCCAGCTCCTGGCGGAGCTGCGCCTTCGAGTACCGCTTCGTGTGGTCGACGGCCTCGTCCAGGCTTCCGTAGAGCCACTGGCCCTGGGGGACGAGGATCACGGCGCATCCGCCCGGGAGGAGCGTGTCGTAGAAGTTGCGGAGCGCGGCATCTGCATCGGGGATGTGCTCGAGCACGTTCAGGCAGATGATCGTGTCGATCTCACCGCGGTAGGCGTCGAAGCAGCTCTTCTCCTGGGCGTCGAGTCGGGTCACCTCCATGTAGGGCCGCTCGAGCGCCAGGTTGCGGAGCACCGTCAGGTGGAGAGGGTCCAACTCCGCCGCGACGTAGTACTCCCTGGGAAGCAGCTGCTGGCTGAGCGTCCCCAGGCCGGCGCCGACCTCCATCACGCGATGGCCGACGTACTCGCGGACTTCGTCCGCCATCCAGCGGTTGAAGTGGTGGGCGCCCTCGATCGTGGTGAGGACATCGGCGCCGGCGTGCTCCGTGTACAGGTCGTCGATCAGACGGTACTTGAGCAGTACCCAGAAGGCCTGGAACCCGTCCTTCCAGGTGATCTTCTTGCCCTCCGCATAGGTGCGGCCGTGGTAGTCGATCGGGACCTCGTAGATGCGGAATCGGCGCTTCGCCACCTTGCAGGTGATCTCCGGCTCGAGTCCGAAGCCACTGCTGCGGATCGGGATCGACCTGAGCAGATCGGTGCGGAAGGCCTTGTAGCAGGTCTCCATGTCCGTGAGGTTCAGGCCGGTCAAGAAGTTCGAGAGGAGCGTCAGGAGGTGGTTGCCGAGTGAGTGCCAGTAGTAGAGGACCCGTCGGCGGTGACGCGGAGTGAAGCGGGAGCCATAGACCACGTCGGCGTCGCCCGAGAGCAGGGGCTCGAGGACGTCCTCGTAGTTGCGCGGGTCGTACTCGAGATCGGCGTCCTGGAAGATGCAGAAGTCGCCGGTGGCCCGACTGATCGCCGTCCGGATCGCAGCAGCCTTTCCCTGGTTGCGTTCATGGGCTTCGTATACGATCTCCGGGTACTT
>OBLQ010000909.1_pt1 | contig 11171 bp, 12 predicted proteins | sample 1519881 | NCBI WGS metagenome assembly OBLQ01 (sample SAMN01911456, study PRJEB22533) | soil metagenome | biome: Soil | place: Malaysia | collected 2012-04-30 | depth DG_metagenome m | reverse complement strand
ACAGCTTGAAAACCATGAGGTGGTGGAGCGTCAGCTCGCATCCGCCTTCGAGGGAGTCAGCCCCGCCGACGCCGCGCGCGTGGTGGTTGCGTACGAGCCGGTGTGGGCCATCGGAACCGGCCGCACCGCGTCACCGGGGGACGCCTCGGAAATGCACACCGCGGTGCGTGCCTGGCTGGGAGCGCGCCTGGGTTCCGCCTCCGATTCAATACGCATTGTCTATGGCGGGAGCGTAAAACCCGACAACGCGGCCGCGCTGATTGCGAGCGACGGCGTCGATGGTTTTCTGATCGGGGGCGCCAGCCTGGACCCGGCCAGTTTCGTGGCCATCGCCGGCGCCGCGGCGGCCTGAGCGCCCGGCGTGCCCCGGACGGGGCTCGGTTGACGGTCCCGGGGCTTTCTGGTAGTCTCCGCAGACTGCGGCGGGCGTGCCGCTAATTTTTTTCCGGGGCGGGCCACACCGCCGCAAGACAAGGACTCACCTCATGGTTTTCAAGCTGTTGATCGGGTTGCACGTTTTCGTGTGCCTGGTGCTGATTCTCGTGGTGCTGCTGCAGTCGAGCAAGGGCGGCGGGCTGGCGGGAGCGTTCGGTGGGGGCGGGGGGCAGACGATGTTCGGCGGCCAGGAGACAGCAACGTTCCTGAGCCGGCTCACGACGTATCTCGCGATCATGTTCATGGTGCTTTCGCTGGTGCTGGCGTTCATGTCCGCGCGACGATCCGCGCCCGGATCACACAGCGTGGTTCGTCAGGCGGCGCGCCAGACGGAGACGACGATGCCCAAGGGCAAGAGCATCGATGAATTGCTGGGCGCCTCGGATACGACGCGCGCGGCGGCGCCGGATACAACGGCCAGGCCCTGGTAGGTACATTGACCCACGCCCAGGTGGTGGAATTGGCAGACACACTATCTTGAGGGGGTAGCGGACGAAAGTCCGTGCGGGTTCGAGTCCCGCCCTGGGCACCATGGATAAATCACCGGCCTGCGCGAAGCAGGCATAAGACGGGACGCAGGCGCGTCCCGTTTTTGTTTGGGGCGCGGGAGATTCTCAAAACCAGGCGCCCGGTTCCGGCGACTCATCGGGTAGAGTCACCATGGCCACGGAGTGGCGAGGAGGAACGCTCATGAAACAGACACTGCAGATCACACTGGCACTGGCGCTGGCAGCCGCGCCGTCATTCGCCGGCGCCGCGGATACCACCGAGGCGAAGAGCACGCCCGCCGACCAGAAGTCGATGAGCGTCACCATCTACAACGACAACCTGGGGCTGGTGAAGGACGTGCGCTCGCTGGAGCTCAAGAACGGCGTCCAGAACCTGTGGTTCGAGGGGGTGGCGGGGCAGATCGACGCCACCAGTGTGCACATCCGGTCCGTGGACGCGCCCAACGCGCTGCGCGTGCTCGAGCAGAACTTCGAGTATGACCTGATCTCCCCGGACAAGCTCATGGAGAAGTATATCGGTCAGACCGTCGAACTGGTTGTCACGCGCGAAGACGGGGCCACCGAGACCACGAAGGCGAAATTGATCGGCACGCAGGGCGGCTATGTGTACGAGCTGGAAAACGGCAAGATCGCCGTGAATCCGCCCGGCCGCGTGGTGCTGCCCGCGCTGCCGTCGGGGCTGATCTCGAAGCCGTCGCTGGTGTGGATGCTGGAGAGCTCGAAGGCGAAGCAGACGGTGGAGGCCAGCTATCTCACCGCGGGCATCGGCTGGAAGGCCGACTACGTGGCCGTGCTCTCGGGCGACGACTCGCAGCTGGATCTCTCGGGCTGGGTGACGATCAACAACACCAGCGGCGCGACCTACACGGACGCCTCACTGCAACTGGTGGCGGGTAACGTGAACCGGGTGCTCCCGCCCATGCGGCCCGGGCTGGTCAACGCCATGGAAGCCACACCGATGGCGGGGAAACAACAGTTCCAGGAAGAGTCATTCTTCGAGTATCACCTCTATACGCTGGAGCGCAGGACCACGCTCAAGGACAACCAGACGAAGCAGATTGAGCTGCTCTCCGCGAAAGATGCCAGGACGAAGAAAGCGTTCGTGGTGTCGCCGCAGAGCTACTGGTTCTACCGCTTCGAAGACGTCGAAAAGCCGAAAGTCGGCGTGTACATCTCCGTCGACAACACGAAGGCGAATCAGATGGGCATGCCGCTGCCGAAGGGAACGCTGCGCGTCTACAAGCAGGACTCAAAGGGGGCGCTGCAGTTCATCGGTGAGGATAGCATCGACCACACACCTGAGGACGAAACCATCCGCGTCAAGCTGGGCGATGCCTTCGATGTGGTGGCGGAGCGCAAGCAGACCAATTTCGAAGTCCTTTCCAGCGGCCACCTGTACCGCTCCTCGTATCAGGTCACGCTGCGCAACCACAAGAGCGAAAACATCACCGTGTCGGTGGTGGACATGCTTCCGGGCGACTGGACCATCACGGCCTCCTCACACAAATACGAGAAGGAAACCGCGCAGCGGATTCGCTTCGACGTCCCGGTTCCCGCGAAGGGAAATGCCGATCTGACCTACACGGTCGAGGTTCGCCGCTGAGAGAAGTGAAAAAACCGCGTGGGGAAGCCTCAAATCGCCCGTCATAGCTGTTTACAGCCCGGCGGGACCGTATTAGGATTCGCGGCTGATTCGCATCGGAGGTCGATTTGGGCAACGTGGATCAATCAATCATGCTGCCGGTGGCGATTGTGGCCGTGGTCGCACTGGCCGGGCTCGTCGTCGCAGTGTTGGCGTTCGTTCGTGTGCGCGCCGTCTCGGGGCGCTTCCCCTGGGCGTCCGGCAAGGATGCCGGCTCCGTGGATTCTCTGCAGGCGCTGCTGCACGCGGTGGAAACCAACCAGCGTGACCTCGCGCAACTCAGGACCGCGTTCGACGCCGCCGTCGTCGAAGCGCGCACGCATTTCAAAAATATGGGAATCGTGCGCTACAACGCCTTCGAAGGAGTGGCGGGCCAGCAGAGTTACTCGCTGTGCATTCTCAACGAGAACCAGACCGGGATTCTGATCTCCAACCTCGTGGGCAGCAACTTCAGTCGCGGCTATGCCGTGGAGATCAAGGCCGGCGAACCGTCGCGCCCGCTGGGTGACGAGGAGAAGGCGGCGCTCGCCGCGGCCATCAAGAACGGCAACTAGACTACTCCGACGAGTCGCGACGCTGGCGGCTGTAGTTCTCGAGGATCTTCTTTTCGGTGGGCGTCAGTGTCTGGTAACCCTTCGCGGAGATCTTGTCGAGGATCGAGTTGATGTTGTTGACATTGTTGTTGCGACTGGCCTCCTCGTCCTGACGGCGCACCTCACGGATGTGGGCCTGCCAGCGCCGTCGCGGTCCCGCCTGAAAGCGCATCCGGCGCAGAATCTCTCCCTGGAACATCAAGGCACCGGCGAGCATGCCGCCCAGATGGGCGAAGTATGCGATTCCCGATGGTCCCGCAATTCCGTTGGCGAGCTGCAGAATCGTGAGCCCGATGACGAAGTACTTCACTTTGACCGGAATCAGGAAGTACAGGTACAGGTACTGATCCGGGAAGAGCATTGCCACCGCGAAATACACGCCGAAGATGGCGCCGCTGGCGCCGATGACGCTCGCGTTGTACTGCAGCAACGAGTGCAGCAGGCCTCCGCCGATACCGCACACCAGGTAGTAGCGCATGAAACGCGCCGGTCCCCACGCGGCTTCCACCATCGTGCCGATGAACCACAGCACGAGCAGGTTGAAGAACAGGTGCCAGAAGCTGCCGTGGAGAAATATGTAGGTGACGAACTGCCATACCTGGAAGTGCTCGATGGCGAGGCGCGGCGTGAGTGCCAGGTACTGGTTGATGGGGGGAAAGACGTTCTGCAGGAAGAACACGCCCACCGTAATCACGATGATACGGCCCACCGCCGTGCCAAGAAACGGCGGGCCGGAAAACGGGGACATCTGGCGCAGTGGTGGGCTCATGCTGACCGCCATCAACATACACAGTCGGGCGTGCATCCGGCAAGGGCGCCGTCGCGCGGGGTATTTGCGTCCGGGCCGCGCGGAACATACTTTACACCCCACGGGGGACCGGGGCATAATGCCGGTCCCGAACCGACCATCCCGGGAGGTGGAACCCCGGACAGCGGGTCGCGCTGAACAGCTTTCAGGAGGACATTGGATGGCCAGTGAAATGGAATTCACGGACGCGAACTTTGACCAGGAAGTGCTGAAGTCGAACCAGCCGGTGCTCGTCGACTTCTGGGCGCCCTGGTGCGGTCCGTGCAAGATGATTGCGCCCATTGTGGCGGAGATATCGCGGGAGTACGACGGCAAGCTCAAGGTCGGAAAGCTCAATACCGACGACAACCAGGGCGTGGCGGCGCGCTACGGCGTGATGAGTATTCCCACCGTCATGATCTTCAAGAACGGGGAGATGGTGGCCCGTATCGTGGGTGCGCAGCCCAAACAGGCGCTCACCGGAAAGATCGACGCGGTGCTGGCGGGCTGACCCGCTCCACCTGATTCCAGCATGTGAAGGGCCGGCCGCCAGGCCGGCCCTTTTTTCTCATCTGCGCGGGGTCCGGCGACGGGCTTGCTTCTTGCATGACGTTCCCCGGATGGTCCGCAAATTCCTCATTCTTCTTCCCGTATTCCTGCTGGCGTGCAGTTCGTCAGACCGGCAGGCGTCGCGCGACACCGGCCATGCGTCGGTGCCCGACAGTTCGTCCGCGCCGTCCCACGGCGGGCGTCTGATCATCGGCGTTCAGCAGGAACCGGAGATGCTGAGCGAAATTCTGAATTCGATGGCGACCAACAACATGGTCTGCAATCTCCTGTTCAGCAAGTTCGTCAAGTACGACGACCACTTCCAGCTGGTTCCGGACCTCCTCACGGAGATTCCCACGCTCCAGAACGGCGGCATTTCCGCGGATCACCGCACCTACACCTACCATATGCGTTCCGACGCGCGCTGGCACGACGGTGTGCCCGTCACCAGCGCGGACGCGCGCTTTACCTACGAGATCATCATGGATCCGCAGGTGAACGTGGAATCGCGCGAAGGCTGGGACGTGGTGGATTCGGTGGCGACACCCGACGAGCACACCATCGTGTTCCATCTGAAACGGCCGTATCCGGATTTCGTTTCCGAGACCTTCTACGACGAAGCGGTTCTTCCCGAGCACCTGCTGAAGAATTCCCGCGGCGAGCTGTTTCACTCCGCGAAGTTCCACCACGCGCCCATCGGATCGGGTCCGTTCAAGTTTGAGAGCTGGGTGCCCGGTTCGCACCTCACGCTGGTTGCCAACCACGACTATTACGGCGAAGGACCGTACCTGGACCAGATCATCTTCAAGTTCGTTCCCAACGAGAACGCGCTGCTGGTGCAGCTCAAGACGGGCGAGATCGACATGTTCGACAACGCCAACATCAACTTCATGAGCCAGCTCAAGAACATTCCCGGCATCCGCGTCTATCAGACGCCGATGCTCATGTACGAGCACCTGGACTTCAATACCGAGCAGCCGATTCTCAAGGACCAGCGCGTGCGCCGGGCGTTGAGCTACGCCACCAACAAGCAGGAAATTGCGGACCGCATCTATGACGGGCTGGTCAAGGTCGCGGCGCTGGACGAGTTCGACGCGTCCGGCTACTTCGCCCCCGAGGCGGCCGCCAGAGCAACCTTCGATCCCGCCAAAGCGCGGCGCCTGCTGCACGACGCGGGGTGGACGGACACGGACGGCGACGGCATTCTGGATCGCAACGGGCAGCCCCTGCGCCTGACGATTGCAGCCAGTTCCGGCCAGCCGAACCGCGAGCGCACCGAGCTGGTGTTGCGCGACCAGTGGCGGCAGGTGGGCGTCGACCTGGTGGTGAGCAACTACGGACCGACAGTGCTGTACGGCACCTACGAGGACGGCGGGATTCTCAAACGGGGCAAGTTCGATGTCGCCATGTACGCGTGGCTCTCGTCCCCGGCGCCGTCGCGGCGCGAAGCCCTGTACGCTTCCACCAGCATTCCGCCCTACGGGCAGAACCATCCCCGTTTCGTGAACGGCGAGCTCACGCAGTTGCTGGAGGCGGGAAGCACCGAGGGCGACACCGCCAAACGCGAAGCCATCTACCGGCAGGTGCAGGACATTCTGGTCGACCAGGCGCCGGTGGTTCCGCTGTTCTGGTACACGGCCATCGATCCCGTCACAGTGCGGCTGCAGAATTTTCGCCCCAACGCCACGCAGTCGACCGACACGTGGAACGCCTCGCAATGGTACCTGTCCGATACTCCCCGGGAAGTTTCTTCCCGCTGATCGTTCCCCCGATTCCATGCCGCGAGTTGGTACAAAACTCGCACACAGGCACACGAACACTGTTTTCGCCATCGGCGATGGATGTGCAAACACGTTGCACACAACAGGGATAGGTCGATGCTTCGGTATTTTCTGAAACGGCTGGCGGCCATGGTTCCGCTCGTCTTGCTGGTGTCGCTGATCTGTTTTGCATTGATGCAGGCAACGCCCGGCGGACCCGGCAGCATGCTGTCGGACAATCCCATGATCACACCCGCCGACGCCCAGCAGGCGCGCGACACATTCGGCGTGGACAAACCGGTCGTGGTCCAGTTTGCCCTGTGGCTGGAGCGCGTGGTACTGCACGGCGACTTCGGCCATTCCCATGTCACCGGCGAGCCGGTGCTGGGGATGATCAAGCAGCGCCTTCCGGCGACGCTGGAACTCATGGGGGCGGCCTTCCTGCTCGCGTTCCTGTTCGGTATTTCCGGTGGTATCGTGGCCGCCCTGAAACGCTACACGCGTCTCGACTCGGTGGTCATGCTGGTGACGCTGGTGGGCATTTCGATTCCCGTGTTCTGGCTGGGGCTCATGTCGATGATGGCGTTCACGGTCAAGTGGCGTCTGCTTCCGTCCACGGGGATGTTCTCGCTGGGATTGCCGTTTTCGCTGGCCGACCACCTGCGCCACCTGCTCATGCCGGCGCTGGTGCTTTCGCTGCTCTTTATCGCCAGCTGGAGCCGCTACATGCGCGCCAGTCTCTCCGACGTGCTGGCCATGAACTACGTGAGCGTCGCGCGCGCCAAGGGCGTGTCCGGGACGCGCGTGGTGTTCCGGCACGCGGTGCGTAACGCGGCGATTCCGGTGCTCACGGTGATCGCGCTCAATCTGCCCGCGCTCTTCACCGGGTCAATCATTACCGAGACGATCTTTGCATGGCCGGGCATGGGACGCCTGTTCTACGACGGCCTGTTGCGCCAGGACTACACGCGTCTGATGGGAATCATCTTCATCGCGTCGTTCCTGATTGCGTTTCTCAACCTGATTGCGGACACAATTTATGGGATTCTCGACCCCCGTATTAGACTCGCCCGCTAGGCGCCCGGGAAGTCCGCGCGTGGTGGAGGTGCCCATGTCGCACCCGCTGCGCCAGAACTTCCGTTCGCAGCCCACCGGGGCCGCGCGCGGCGACCGTGTCGGGTTCGGCGCGGTTCTGCGCCGCAGCCCGCTGGCGTACGGCGCATTTGTGGTGATGAGCCTGATCGTGCTGGGGGCGGTGTTTGCGCCGCTGATGAGTCCGTACGACAAGGACAAGATCGATCTGACCAGCCAGTACCTGGCTCCGTCGCTCAGCCATCCCTTCGGCACCGATGACCTGGGGCGCGACATCTTCGTGCGTGTCATGCACGGCGGACGCATCACGCTGGCGGTGGGATTCCTGGCCATGACGCTGGCGCTGGTGATCGGTGTGGGAGCGGGTGGCGTTGCCGGTTACTACGGTGGTTGGGTGGACACCGTCATCATGCGCACGGTCGATCTGATGCTCGCGGTGCCGGTGTTCTTCGTGATCCTGTTTCTGAGCAGTATTCTCTCGCCCCGGGTGTCGATCGTGGCGTTGTGCGCGATGATCGGGTGTACGCAGTGGATGGAAGTCGCGCGTCTGGTGCGCGCGGTGGTCATCACCACCAAAGAACACGAGTTCGTGGACGCGGCGCGCACGCTGGGATTGCCCGACCGCCGCATCCTGGTCCGGCACCTGTTGCCGCATACCACGGCGCCGGTGCTGGTCGCCATCACGTTGGGGCTGGCCCAGGCGATCATCATCGAGAGCGGTATCTCGTTCCTGGGCTTCGGGGTTCAGCCCCCCACGCCCAGCTGGGGCGCAATGCTCCAGGATGCGCAGAGCTACCTCAGCGATTGCCCGTGGATTGCGGTTTTTCCGGGACTCATGATCTTTCTGACGGTCGCGTGCTGCAACATCCTCTCGGACTTCCTGGGCGAAGCCACCCATCCCACCCACGCACCGCGCCGCTAGCCGTCTCCTTGGCGTTTGACCACCGCCCGGTGGCTGCGCTATCCTCGCCGCTCTTGCGTCGTTGAGTTCCCGTCATCACAATCCGATTTGCATGACTCCCGCCCTTTGGACCGCTCTCTTTGCTCTGATCGCGGCTGTCGCCACGCTGGCCGGCGGTTTTGCGGCCACGTTTCCCGGCCGGCTCTCACGCGCGCAGCTGAGCCATCTGATCGCGTTCGGGGCGGGGTACATCCTGGCGGCCGCGCTGGTGAGCCTTCTGCCCGAGAGCCTGCGGCTCGTGGACAACGCACCGCTGTTCGTTCTGGCCGGGTACGCGCTTGCGCATCTGTTCGAGCATACCTTCACGTCGCACTTCCATTTCGGCGAGGAGACCCACCACGAACACGTGGTTGACCCGGCGGTGAGCCTGAACGCCCTGGTGGGCCTGGGGCTCCATTCGTTTTTCGACGGCGTGGCGATCGCCTCCGGCTTCCTGGTGACGCCGTCGCTGGGCCTGCTTATCGCGCTGGCGGTCATCCTCCACAAGGTCCCGGAAGGGGTCACGATTTCGTCGCTGATGGTGGCCTCGGGGCACTCCCGGACGGCCGCGGTGCGGGCCTCCGGGCTCCTGGCGGTGTCCACGCTGGCCGGGGCCGGGGCCATGGCCCTGCTGGGGGAGGGGGTCAAGGGGACGGGGCTCGCGATTTCCTGCGGCATTGCCCTGTATGTGGCCGCCACCGACCTCATGCCCGAGTTCAACCAGGAGGGGGAGCGCATCTACTCATTGAGTGCCCTGGCGGGTGTGGTGCTATACTTCGCGATCTACGCCCTGAGCGGGCGGCTGGGAATTCACTGAGGCGCGATGGAATACCTCGTCGTACTGATATCTGCCCCGACGGCCGCGGACGCGCGTCGCATTGCGCGTACGCTGGTCGAAGAACGGCTGGCGGCCTGCGTCAACGTCCTGCCGGGATGCGAGAGCGTGTACCGGTGGGAGGAAAAAGTGGTGGAGGAAGCCGAGGCGATGATGGTTGCCAAGACCTCGCGGGAGATGTTTCCCGCGCTGGCCCGGCGTGTGGGGGAGATCCATCCCTATGCCGTTCCCGAAGTCATCGGGTTGCCACTGTCCGAAGTGGCGGAACGCTACCGGTTGTTCCTGGACGATGGAGTGCGCCCGGCGCGCTCCCGGCTCTAGCGCCCGGCTAGACCAGTGACGTGCCCCGGCCGGTGGCGGCGTCGATGATGGACCCGAGGACCGCCTCCACCGTCGTCATGAATGCGCGCCCGAGCGTTATCGCGGTGCGCAGCGTGGACGGGGAGCTTTGCTCGCAGTTTTCCGACGTCACGTGAATGTGGTGCGGTGCTTCGCCCGGGACATCGATGTCCATGTCCACGACCGCATGCGGCGCGCCCTTGCACCCGATGGTTGCGCCTATCACGACGGTGCGGCTAGTCTTGTCGTGAACCTTCACCTCGGTCCGGGTTTCCTTCGATGAGTGATCGCAGGCATATACAAATGAATAGATACTCGCCAGCGCCGCGCTCAGGATACCGATCAATAGCAGCCGTTTCATTCTACCCCTCCTTGACTCGCTTCTACGTCCGGAACCGCGGTCTGGTTCCTGGCGCATCATATTCGCTTAGACGGGAATCATTCGACAAACGTTGCAAATTTCTTTGGAACGCCGGGGTGGGAGCCGCATGATGCCGCGAATCGGGCTCGCGCTCTCGGGAGGGACCGCCAAATCGGTCACGCACGTGGGGGTCATCAAGGCCCTGGTAGAGGCGGGGATACCCATTCACTGCGTGGCTGGAACCAGTGGAGGGAGCATCGTGGCCTCCATGTTCGCCTCCGGCATGCCCATTTCCACCATGGAGACCGTGGCCACCACCATGAGCTGGCGCAAGCTGGTAAGCATCCGCCTTACCCGGCTGGGCTTTATCTCGAGCGAGCGCATCGCCGAGTTCGTGCGCGAAACCGTGGGCGACCTGGCCTTCGAGGACCTCAACCTTCCCACGGCGGTGGTCGCCACCGATCTGGTTACCGGCGACCGGAAGGTGTTCCGCTCGGGATCGCTGGCGCTGGCCGTGCGCGCCAGCTGTTCCATTCCGCAGATCTATCTGCCGGTCGAGATCGGCGGTGAGTACTACGTGGACGGCGGCCTGTGCCAGTACCTGCCGGTCGAGACCGCGTTGGACCTGGGCGCCGACTTCGTGATTGCATCGCACCTGGCGCCGGTGGATCCATCGTACCGGCGTCCGCAGAACATTCTGCAACTGGTGGTACAGATCACCGGCCTGATTGCGCGCAAGAACTACCCGGTTTCGGAGCGGCTTGCGAACTTCGTCATCCACCCCAACATCGATCCCTACAGTTCCTTCGATTTCGAACACGCCGGAGAGATGATAGAGATCGGCTACGACACCGCGCGGCGTTCGATTCCGTTGCTGCGTGAGAGTCTGGCGCGGGCGTCCGCCGCGGGACAGAATTCGCGCATCGTTCCGGAGCCGTGATGGGCGCGCGTCCCATCGTTCTCTTCACCGATTTTGGAGCCAGCGACTTCTATGCGGGAGTGATGCGCGCCGTGCTGGCGTCGGCGTCACCGGCCTCGCGCGTCATTGATCTGCAACACGACGTGCGCGCTCACGACATCGCGGGGGCGAGCTTTGTGCTCGCACGCTCGTTTTCCTATTTGCCGCAGGATGCGGTGGTGGTGGCGGTCGTCGATCCGGGCGTGGGGACCGAGCGGCGCGGCATGATGGTGGAACTCGGCGAACGCGTGCTGGTCGGCCCCGACAACGGACTTGCCAGCGATCTGCTGGTGGGTGCGACGGGCGTGGAGCCCGCGTTCTACGTCATCGACGAAACCCTCGCCCGCCGCGAAATTGGTCTCGACACCCGC
>OBLQ010000908.1_pt1 | contig 11182 bp, 11 predicted proteins | sample 1519881 | NCBI WGS metagenome assembly OBLQ01 (sample SAMN01911456, study PRJEB22533) | soil metagenome | biome: Soil | place: Malaysia | collected 2012-04-30 | depth DG_metagenome m | reverse complement strand
CCAGACGCCGGGCGGTGCGGTCGAGGGCCATGGCCACCTGGGCGATTTCGTCGCCTCCACGCTCATCGATGCGGGCGGAAAGATTGCCTTCGGCGATCTGCTCGGCGAACCGGACGATGCGTTTCAGCCGCGATGCGATAGTCTGGGCCACGATCACCGCCAGCAACAGCGCAAGCGCCAGACCCAGCGCGGCGGCGCGCAGCAGCGTCTGGCGAACCTCGCCCACATGGGCGCGCACCGTGGCCAGCGGATAGGCGAGACGCACGACCTTATCTCCGCTGGGGGCGGCCACATAGAGAAACTCGATACCGACAGTGTGGCTCCGGCGCGAGTTCGTGCCGATTCTGCCTTGCAAGGCCGCCGCGATCTCAGGACGGTGGGCGTGGTTCTCCATGGTTTCAGGGTCGGCCCTGGAATCAGCAAGCACCTGGCCATCGGCAGCTATGACCGTCGCGCGCGTCTGCGTGATGCGCGCTTCCTCCATGGCGATCTGCTGGATCGAATGCTCATGGTCGTTTTCCACCAGCAGCGCGAACCCCTGGACGTTCTGAACCAGCAGGCGCTCGATGTCGCTCTGCACCGCGCTTTCCCATGTCCGGCGGATGGTGAATTCCAGGGTGAGCGTCGCCGCCAGAATGACCAGTCCGAATGCCAGCAGGGCCTTGAGGAATATCCGGTTGCTCACTGGGGCGCCTCATATTTGTATCCCGAGCCCCGCACGGTGCGCAGGTAGCGCGGGTTTTCCGGGTCCTGTTCGATCTTTTCACGCAGGCGGCGCACGTAGACATCGACGGAGCGGGGCGTCACAAATGATGTTTCCTTCCATACCGCGTCCAGCACCTGGTCGCGTGTATAGACCCGGCCCGGATGCGTGGCAAAGAAATAGAGCAGCCGGAACTCGGTGGCGGTGACCTCGACTGGTTTCCCGCGCACGGTGAGCGTGACCGAATTGCTGTTGAGTTCCCAGTCGGGCGTGGCTATGGTGGCTGTCACCGGCGGCTCAGAACGGCGCAGTACGGCCTTGACCCTGGCCACCATCTCGCGCGGGCTGAAAGGCTTGCTGATGTAGTCGTCGGCGCCCAGGTCCAGGCCTTTGATCTTGTCGTCTTCGGTGGCTTTGGCGGTGAGAAAGATGATCGGCACGAGAGCCAGGGCCTTATTCGCCCGGATTTTCCGGCACACCTCCAGCCCGTTGATGCCCGGAACCATGATGTCGAGGATGAACAGGCCCGGCGGCGCTTCCGCCGCCAGCGCCAGGGCCTTGTCGCCGGTGGCGCAGGAATGGACTACGTAGCCCGCCTGCTGCAGATGGAAGCGGACAAGGTTCGAGATGTCGGGATCGTCTTCCAGTACAAGGATCGCAGGTTTCACGTGGAAATCGCCGCCTTACGGCTGGTGAGATTTTAACAACAAAAACCGGGGGCCAACCACGGAGACAAGGCCTGGCGGGGCCGCAACCAAACAAAACCAATTAGCCGCGAATTAACGCGAATGAACGCGAATTTTTTTGAGGGGTGTGGTTGTCCTTTTGAAATTTGCCGTGAAAAAAGAGGATTCTCAGGGCAGGTGACACAGCGCGGCATGGCCGCAACCAAAAGCACAACACGGAGGAACGGGGGTAGCGGAGGTTTTTGGGGTTTGTGCCGCCGGGGAGAATTCGTCGCGGGCTGCAAAGATTTTTTGTGATTAGTAGTGCAGAGGCACGGAGAAAAGCCGAGCGCCCATGCCTCCCTGGAGCCGGATACTCGGATTTGTGGAGCTGTGGTGATGGCTGATACCATGAAGCATCATTGTCCGTCTAAGGGTCATATGCGGAAACTGTTTGCAGGCACGACGGTCCTGTTCTTTGTGCTCATCTTTTCGGCGGGGATGCCGGTCACGTACCTGCCGCCTGTGCCCCCCACGGTCGACACCATCACACCGGGCGAACTGCGGATGCACCTTGAGTTTCTGGCGTCGGATGAGCTGGGGGGGCGGTACACGCTGGCGCCCAATTTCGCCATCTCGGCCCGCTATCTGGCATCTCACCTGAAGGCCTATGGATTCCATGGGGCCGCTGAACACGGCGACTTCCTTCAGCGGTTTGAAGTCATTACCTCACATGTGCAACCGGCGGCGACGTCCCTGAGGCTGAAAACCGGCATCAAGACCGTCAGCTACGAACTGGGCGATATCTATCCCGGAAACTCGGGAGTCAGCGGACATGTTTCGGGCCAGGTGGTTTTCGTGGGTTTCGGGATCTCATCGCCGTCGCAAAAGCACGACGATTATGCCGGTCTCGACGTGAAAGGCAAGATTGTTCTGGTGGCCCCGGGATCGCCCGCGAACGTCGACATTTCTCTGCTCGCAGATGATGAGAATGGCGACGAAGCCGCGCTGGCGCATGGCGCGGTGGGCATCCTTAGCATTCCGCCCGCCTGGTTTGGAAATCTTGCCGGGAACCCATCGTTCATGAAGGCCATACTGGGCCGCAACAGCTTCCGCCTCGCGCGGGGCCGCAGCGGGGCGCTGCCCGAATTGACCCTCGGCAAAGATGTGGCGGAGAAACTGCTTTCCCTGGCCGGTCTGGACCTGAAGACAGTGTACGCGGCGGCGCGCCAGCACCGCACGCTGAAGCCTGTGCCGCTGGATGCTTCGGCGGTCATTTCCGTGAAGTTCGATGAGCAACGCACAATCACCCAGAACGTGGTAGGCGTGCTGGACGGCACCGATCCTCACTTGAAAAACGAATACGTAGCGCTGAGCGCCCATTACGACCATCTGAAGACCGGCAAGAACGGCGAGGTCTTTCATGGCGCCGATGACGACGGGTCGGGCACGGTGGCGATCCTGACGATTGCACGCGCGCTGGCCCAGTCTCCTCCGCGACGATCGATAATGGTCATTTTTCATGCCGGCGAGGAACTGGGTCTTCTCGGTTCCGAGTACAACACCGAAATTGCGCCGGCAGTGCCGCTTGACAAGATTGTGGCGGCCTTCAATATCGACATGATCGGCCGCTCAAAGCCGCCGGGCGACGATTCCCGGGCAGATGAGCATCTTACCGATGCCCGGACGGTTTATCTGGTAGGGTCCGACCGCATCAGCCACGAACTTCACCGCATCAGCGAGGCCACGAACCAGGAATTCCAGAAGCTGCACCTCGACTACCATTACAACGACCCAGCCAATCCCGAGCAGATCTACTTCCGTTCCGACCACTGGAACTACGCAAGACATGGTGTGCCGGTGATTTTTTATTTCGACGGCGTGCATGCGGACTACCACAAGACCACCGATACGGTCGATAAGATCGATTTCGATAAGATGACCCGGATCTCGAGGCTGGTATTCGAAACCGCGTGGCGGATCGCCGACCTCGATCATCGCCTGGCAAAGGACGCCCAATAGGCTGAATCAGGCGCGGGGCCGGGCAAGCACGAGGGTGATGTCATCGGGCTGTTCGACGCCGCCGATCCAATCCTTCACGGCGGCGACCACGTGCCCGGTAATGCGTTCCAGGGGAAGGTAGCGATAGAGCCCGATCGTCTCGATCAGGCGCGGTTCCCCGAATTCACCGAACTCGTTTTCCGGCTCGATAATACCGTCACTGAACGCCACAAAAATGTCTCCGGGCCTGAGCTCAACCGTGGCCTCTTCAAATTCCACCAGGTCGAACAGCCCAACGGGCGTGCCGCCGACATCGAGGCGGCGCACCGAGCCATCGGCGCCCAGAATCAGCGGAGGCAGATGGCCGGCATTGGAATAGGTCATGCGTTGCGAGTGTCCGTCATAGAATCCGAGAAAAAGGGTCGCATATTTTTCCGCCGGAGTCGTGCGGTGCAGGTGGCGATTGAGCAGCCAAAGCACCTGGGCCGGCGACTGGGGCGGCGTTGGGGCGATGGCAAGGGCCACCGAGCCCGACTGGGCTTCCCGTTCCTGTGCGCGGGCGCTCACCGAAATCAGTTGCTCATGTTCATAGGCGCGGACGGCGGAGTGGATGGTGGCCATCAACAGGGCGGCCGAGATGCCCTTGCCGCTGATGTCGCCGATGGCGATTCCGATCTGCTCGGTGCCGTAGGAAAGGAAGTCGTAATAGTCTCCGCTTACGATGCGCGCCGGACGGCAGATGCCGTATAACTCCAGGGTGCGCGTGCTGGAAAGGGCCGTGGGGAAGAGCTGGGCCTGCACCTCCTGGGCGATTTCCAGTTCGCTTTGCAGGCGCTCTTTTTCTTTCTGTTCGGCGATCAGGCGCTCGACGGATTCCGTCATCGAATTGAACGCCACCTGCAATTCGCCGAGCTGGTCACGCTGTTTGATCGGGATGCGGTGGCTGAAGTCGCCGCGATTGATGTGCTGAGTGGCGTCGTAGAGGTTGGCGACCGAGTAGGTAATGGTGCGAGTGAGGCGCAACCCGATGAGCAGGGCGATCAGCACAATCAGTCCAAAGGTGATGGCGAGGGCCGTCAGGGCCACGCTCAGCACTTCGGCCTGCTGGCTCACCGACACAGAAAGGTTCGCATACAAAGTGGAAAGCCGCACCGTTCCGATCAGGAACAACCCGCCGCCGCCCGAACTTCCAGTCTTCCAGTCGGTGGCCTGCACCAGCGAGTAATAGTCAAACCCCCGGTCGAGCGGGTGGCGCGCCGGGGGCAGCGTTCCGGCTGAGACCTTCTGCAGACGGTTTCCCGTGATCACCGTGCCTTCCACGGGGTTGATTTTGACAGAGACGTTGTCGCCGGCCGACCCCTGCACCAGCGTGATCGGACCGAGCCGTGAAGCTATCTTGCCGAGAAATCTCTGGTCCAGGGGAACGCTGGATGTCACCAGGAGTTTCGCGCCATGGTCGTTTGCGACGGTGGCTGCGCGCAGAGAAATCGCGCCGTCTTCCGTAACCAGTCCGTGGAAGTTGCCCGCCATCCATGAAGGACGGCTGGAGAGCGGCATGATCTGCAACTGGAGGCCCGGGAAAGCGGGGTCGTCGGGCAGGAGCGTCCCCGACTCATAGCGGGCGGCAAGGCCCGCCCGGGTCTCGATCCGTTCGGCGATGGCCGCGTTTGTGCGCTGCAGGTGCTGGACTTCCGACCGGATTTCGGAAACGGCCAGGAATGTAGCGAATTGCAGCATCAGGAAATAAGCCGAAATAGCCGCGATCATCAGCACGAGGAAGACGGGCACGCCGCCGATGAACAGGTAGGTGACAATCAGGCGGTTGCGCAGACGCCACATCGCATAGTCGCGAAACCAGCGCAACGCCAGGAACACAAACAGCACGGTGAAGACGACGCCCAGGAACCGCGTCCATGGGGCAAGGGTGGCGGCTGCGCCGTTGGCTCCGGCCCGATGCAGTATCCAGCCGAGCATCATCAGAATGAGCTGGAGTCCGCCCAGATAGAGCGTAAACCACCCGGTGCGTGTCGAAGGCATGACTCCCAGGGACGCGAGCCTGCGGGCGACTTTGTAGGGTATCAGCAACTTACCCCGATTATATCGGGAGGCAAGGGGCTATCGGATTTGGTAATTGCCAAAATTGGCAGTCACGCCATGCGGGATTACCCGGTCATCAGACTTATTCTTCCGGCTTATTCTTCCGGATAAGAGGCTTCGGTCTCCGGTTCCGGGTCGGCGGCCAGATATGCGCCCGCCAGCACCATCAATCCTGAGACAAAAGCCCAGAAAATAAGCGTGACAGAGATTGTGAACGGCCCATAAACTTCCTGAAAATTAAGCCACGGCAGCATCAGGACATAAGCATAGCGTGAAAGGTCCCAAAGCACGCCCATGGCCACGGCCGCCGGCAGCACGCTGCGGGCCGACACTTTTCCGTTGGGAAGCAGCCAATACAACAGGAAGAAAATGGCGATGCTGGCGACCAGGGAAAGCAGTTTGAGCACCGCGAAAGTGCTGATGCCGAAAATCGACTCTGTGTACCGGTTGCTGGCGCCACCCAGGATGAAGTTCAGCACGACCTCATGGGCGGTTCCGAGCGCGACCGATATCAGCGCCAGCACGCCGCAGGCGAAAGCCAGCGCCAGAGAGATCACCTGATTACTGATATAAGACCGGTTTTTGGTGAACCCCCAGATCCGGTTGAAGGCGACCTCCAGGGGAAGAAACACGCCGGTGGAACTGATCAGCAGCATCACCATGGAGATGACCCTCAGGCTATGGCGGTGCGTCACCACGTCGCGGAGGCGGCCTGCCAGCCAGTCCTGGGCGATCGGCAACTGGTTTTTCACCAGTTGCAGCACAACGTCAAACATGGTCTGGGAGTGGAAGACATTGCGCACCAGCCAGCCGATCAGCACCACGAACGGAAAAAACGAGAGGATCACATTGGCCGCCACCGAAAAGGCGAAGGTATGGGCCTCGGTCCTGGTCAGATAGCGCAGGGTAGGGACTCCCCGGCGCACAAGCATGCGCTTCCAGGGGCGCAGCAGAAAGATCGTCGCGGGAGATTCCTGTTCTACGGCGGGACGTATAGAGCCTGAAGATGTATTCATGAGGTCACAAGCCGGCCAAAACAAAGCCGCCGGGGCCATTTGTTTAGGGAGAACTCTAAGCTACATGAAATTTGCGGCTTAGACAATCACGAAAAGCACGGGCGCCGGACCCTTAATAAAATTCTTTACAAGCGCGCAGTTCCTGAATATGATGCGGTGCTCCCTGGATGGGTACCTGTCCGGGCGGCCTAGTGCAAACCAGCACGTTGGTTGCTGCCCTGTTACGGCGCGTTTGTCTTCACGGAACAGTCCAGCCGCGAAAGCCGCGGCTCCCATGACCGGCAATATGGACCGGACGACGCCGTCCCGCGTGAAGCAGCAGCCAGTTGTCTCTTCCCGAACGGTGAGAAGAGGGTTTTCTTCAATTGAGCGAAATCAAGGAGTCGTTTGTGAGAGAAAAAGGAACAGTGAAGTGGTTCAACGGAGCCAAAGGATATGGCTTTATTCAGCGTTCGACGGGAGAAGACGTTTTCGTGCATTTCTCAGCCATCCAGCAGAACGGTTACCGAACGCTGAATGAAGGCGAAACCGTGGAATTCGAGCTGATGAAAGGCCCCAAGGGCTATCTGGCCGCCAACGTCATGCGGGAAGCAGAATAGAAAGAGCAGACGCGCACCACGAAGACGCAGCGTGGCAGAGCCACAACCAAAAACCAATTAGCCGCGAATTAGCACGTCAATTCATCTCGGGTTGGCGGCCGCCCGACATCAGATCCAGATGGCTGCGCGCGGCGTTTGCGACCACGGGGTTGTCGCTGTACTGCAGGTCAAGGAACAGCTTCCGGGCGGGCCCGACCATACCCTGCAGCGTGTAGAGTTCAGCCAGGTTGAGCGCATAAACGTCGCTGGCCGGATTGAGACGAAAGGCGGTTTCGTACGCGGTGGTTGCTTCCGGGGTCTTGCGCTGCGTCATCAGCGCAAATCCGAGCAGGGCGTGCCCATCAGCCATTTCAGGATTCAGCCGGGTCACCATGCGCGCTTCGCGCTCCATCGCGGGCGCGAGTTCCTTTTCCTGCTTCTGAGCCATCAACGACGCCCAGTAATAGTGGCTCAGCCAGTCGCCGGGGCTGGCTTCCGCCGCCTGTTTCAGATGGGGCGCCGCGCCCGCGCTGTCATTCTCATAGAGCAGGGCGTAGCCGAGACCGCGATGCGCGGCAAAATTGGCCGGGTCCTTCCGCAGGATCTCTTCAAATTCCCGGATGGACTGGCGGCGATAATCAGGCTGATGGGAGTGGACATCGGCCAGCGTGGCCGAAGCGTGGAGCGGTGGAACCGGGTCTGCCGACAGACGGACTTTTTCCAGCCCTTCCGGAAGCTGGACGCGCAACGGCTCGATTCCCGCGCGCAGGTAGCGTTCCAGCGCCGCATCCAGTTGCCGTGGCTCCATCCCAAACGCCTGCCGCATGGCATCCTCGGCGTCGACGCGCCGCCGCACCAGCTCAAAATATTTTGTGGCCTGCCGCATGCGGTCGTTGCTGAGCAGGTAATGAACGAGCAACCACGATTCGGCATAGAAGATCGATCGCTCATGATGGTCGTCGTTGTAAATGGCCGAATGGCGATCGACCTTCAACAGGGTCGAAACCGGCAGCAGCCGCTCTTCCCGCAGCACCGTCATGACCGCCGCCGGCGGCCGGCCAATCATCGCCTGCCGGTTGACGATCCGGGTGGTCGAGTAGAACTCGGCGAAACCTTCAGTGAACCAGACGGGAAAGTTCGGAGAAATGGTATTCAGCAGATAGTGGGAGTACTCGTGGTAGACCGTTTCCCACAGGTTATCGGCGCCCATGTCGAGCAGGATGAAGTTCCGGTCCTGGCTCTGCAGATAGAACCCGGTGCTCCTCACCGGTTTGCCCCGATACCGCGGCGCGTACCGGCTTATCTCTTTTTCATCTTTCAGCGCGATGACCTGCAGCGGAATTGCCTGGCGGCCGGGATCCCTTACGAACAGCTGGTTGAATACAGAGCGCATCTGCTCGATGCGCGACGCGATTTCGCGCCCCTGCCGCTCGCTGCCATCCGCCAATAGGCTGAAATGCGGTGACCTGATTTCAACCCACGAGGTCCGCGCCGGGCTCCTGGCGAAAGCGAAGCCAGACATCAGGACCACGAAAGCCCACAACCAGCGCGTCATAAAAATAGAATCTACTCCATTCCCTGACCGGGCCCAAGCGAAAAAGCACATTTTCATAGACACCGGGTCGGGAAAATCGGCACAATCTCCGCCTGGTGTTTTATCCGCCTGAAATACGGACTGAGGAAAATGCAGAAGAAAATGTTCTGGCTGGTCCTGATTGTGCTGAATCTGGCGGCCGATATGATTCTACCGTTCATGTGGGCGCTGTTTGCGACTCTGCCGCTGGTTGTTTTGAGCTGGTGGATCGCCTACCGCAGCGGATGGTTTGAATGAACGGTCATTCATTGGCACCACAGAGGCACGGAGAATCGCCCGCATGCTCGGCGGCGCCAGACTGACGGAGACTCCACGCTGGCACGCCGAGCAGTTGCTGAAAACAAATGCGTGAGGAGCGATGCAATGAAAAGCTTGATGACCAAGTTGATTTACGCATTCATGTTTCTCGCACTGGCAGGCTTCACTTGCGTCTTGGCTATTCATCTCACAGCCCTCGCTGGTTCAACCTTCTTGTACGATCATCTGGGCGCATTCGTCTTTCCAGGCCTATTTGTGGTTTGGCTTCCGACCATCTTCGCCATGAATCGCCTGACCAAGGGATTTGAGCGGAAAGAAACCTGGCGCGTCGCGCTGCGCGGCTGTCCTAAGTGGATGCGCGTAAGTTGTTGGGTTGTCTTCGGCTACGGATGGGGCACGTCCATGTTATTGATGCTGTTCACTGATGCAAGAGCCTCAGCACTGACTTCGGCCAGAACGTTATCTGCCTTTGTGTTGATTTTTTTTGTGGTTGCAACCTGCGTACTGTACTCTGCGACGCAGGCTGAAAAATACGACAGGACCAGAAAGTGTACCAATGGGCACCAAGTGGGGCCCTTGGCCAAATTCTGTGAAGTATGCGGAGCGCCATGCGACGCGGGAGGCTCCTCGCAGGAAGTCGGAGGACTATAGCCATGCCTCCATCCCCTAGCGCCTTCCGCGCCATCTTTTGGGGCGGCTTTTTGTGTGGAATCTTTGATATCACCCAGGCATGTCTCGCCTGGGGCATTCAATTTCACACACCGCCTTCACGGATCTTTCAATCCGTGGCTTCCGGACTGATCGGCAGAAGCGCGTTTCAGGGCGGCATAAAGACTGTGCTCCTGGGCGGCGTTCTTCACTTCCTGATTGCCTTTGTCTGGGCGACGGTCTATTACATTGCCAGCCGGAAGATGCCGGTGCTCCTTGCGCGCCCAGTTATTTGTGGTTTGCTTTATGGCGAGTTGGTGTGGCTGGTGATGAATTGCGTCGTCATCCCGCTTTCAGCGATTCATGGCTGGCCGCCGCAATGGAATACTGCAGCCATCATTACTGGACCCATCGGGCATTTGTTTTTAGTCGGCCTTCCCATCGCGCTGGCTGTGCGTAGATACGGAGACACGGAGGAAGGCAAAAACCAATTGGCCGCGAATTAACACGAATGAACACGAATTTTTTGGGGGATTGTCCTTCGTCCTGGTCAGAACCTTATTTGTGCAGTAATCAATGCCCCGGTGTTCTAAGCGGTCTTTAGCGGTCTTTCAGCCGGTACACGAATTTCAGCCCCGACCAGACTTCATCCACAGCGCAGACTTTCACATCGACCAGACCGTTTTCCAGCCCGATCTCGCGGACGACATTTTCGTTGACGTCGGTCTTTATCCCGGAAGCGCCTTTAGGCCACGAGATCCAGAGGCAACCATCGGCCGCAAGGTTCTTCTTCAGGCCAGGGAAGGAGGACTTGAGCTGAGAGCGCTTGCTGGTAAAGAACTGGATGAACTCACACGGTCCCCGGAGGGTCTTAAGCAGGGAAGCGCCGGCGGGGAGCGCACCCAGGGTCTTCTGGTATCCCGCGGGCGAATTGCCCAGGTAGACCTTCGCTCCCGGCTTGATGCCGAGTTTCTCCACCAGCGAGCGTTTGGAATAACCGGCCATGTAAGATTTCCTCTCAATGCCCGCCGAACTTCACGGTCATCGCTCTTAAATAAGAGTCAATCGTCGCGGCCGGGCTGAAGACAATCCGCGCGAAAAACCGGAAGATCGGATTATAGATTTCGCCATCCTCGGAAATGGTCAGCGTGCAGCCTTCCGCGGTGGGGGTGATGACATACGTCCAGGTGCCGCCGAAAGGAAGCGAAAGGTCGGCAATCCTGACCACCAGACGGCTGGGCGGCGTGGATTCAATCGCTTCATAGGTGATGAGCTGGCCATGGCCATTGGTCTCACGCCAGACCCGGTGGCCGTCATTGGGGGGTAAGGGTTGATAGCCGCGAATCTCCGGCCGCCAGAGCGGCGGCCCGGTAATCAGGTTCCAGACCGCCTGCGGAGAACGGGCAAGCGAAAGCGAACGCGACACATGGTGGCGTCTGGGTAGAAGCCAGCCAATCATTACCACCAGCGAAACCAGGCCCACCACACCAGCGACAACGATCAGTAACCATTTCAATGGGTTCATTGGGCTCTTTCTCCATCTGGCAGGGAAGAATTGGGACGATTGAATAGGTTTAACATTACCGATACCGGGAGGCAAATACGAATGAGAGTCCTTCTGA
>OBLQ010000907.1_pt1 | contig 11193 bp, 9 predicted proteins | sample 1519881 | NCBI WGS metagenome assembly OBLQ01 (sample SAMN01911456, study PRJEB22533) | soil metagenome | biome: Soil | place: Malaysia | collected 2012-04-30 | depth DG_metagenome m | reverse complement strand
GCCGGAGGTATGTTTTTCTCGGTTGTTTTGCGTTCCAATCCCAAAAGGCAACAAGAAGACAGAGAGAGTAAGGCCCAAGGAGAATCCATCCCTTGGGTTTTTCAGTTACGATTCGCCCCCAAGTGGTTTGCGAGAAAATCTCCGATGGCCGGACGATAGCGAAACGGCATGTTGTTGCAGACGTGATTGCCGCCTTCGAGCAGTAGCCATTCCTTGGCACCCGAGGCCTCGTCGTAGATCCGTTTGGCCTGCTCCACGGGCACGAAGTCTTTGGTGCCGTGGACCACTAGCAGCGGGCAGCGAATTTTAGGCGCCAATCCTTCGAGGGTGCAGCGGCTGTGGAGTTCCACCAGCTTCTGCTTGTCATAAACTTTCCAGATGTGGGCCACGCGCGCGAATTCGAATGGGTCGTCGAGGCGATTGAGCACGCGGGTGCGATCATACATGCCGCCCGCGAAGGCGCACGCCTTGATGCGCGCATCGCACGCGGCGGAGCGCGGGGCGAGATAGCCGCCCATGCTCGGTCCGAACACGCCTATCCGGTTTGCATCGACAGCGGAAATGCTTTCGAGGTAATCGATCACGGCCGAAGTCGCGCGCTCGAATTCAACGATCATCCCGCCTTGAAACCAGCTTTCGCCTTGCCCTGGCCCGTCGAAGGTGAAAGTCGCCATGCCACGGCGCAAAAAACCGTCCTCCATCGTGCGCGCTTCCTCCTTGGTCGACTCCAGTCCCGAGATGATGACCACTACCGGCGGCTTTTTGTTTTCCGGCGGCACGCGGAGATACGAGGCCATGCGAAAGTTTTCAAAAGGAACTTCGTGGCGAACCGCCGGCGGATTTAGATGGGGCGCCGCCTTGGCGTAGCATGCCACGCGTTTTTTGGCCGCCGGGATAAACTGATCAAGATCGTGGGGAGAATTGTTGCAACCGAAGTGATAAGCCATCGATGCCAAAAGATACGCTTCGGTCGCGCTTTCGCGGTTGCCCTCGGCCTCGGCCTGAAGCGCGAACTGTTCGTGGCCGGTCGCGGTGGCGCACCACTCGCGACACCAGTCGTCCCAAGTACGGATGCGCTCACCGGTGGTCATGAGATCGTTGTAATCGATTCCCTGAACGATCATGCGCGGCGCCCAGGTTTTGAGAACGTGATCGACGGTAGGGTCGGGATGAGTGGCGAGCATGCAAAGCCTCCTAAATGACCGGGAACGTTGTCCGGGGCCGCTGATCCGAACAAAAATCAGCCACGACTTCGAATTGAAACAACAAGCTGCATAGTCACACGATCGGAAGCGTGATGGCCACCGACAGGCTGCACGTCATGTACCGGTTGTTTACGCTCACCCGATCTCCTTGTGCACGAACTCGATGATTCTCTCAATCGCCCTACTGGCGTTGGGCGAAGAGGAGTTCCTGGTAATGAACGCTTGACCCTCTCCTTCGTACAGTTCCAGCGCGACCTGACCGCCCGCTTTGCGATACTCGGCGACGAAGCGATCGAGGTCGGGACGGGGGTGGGCGAGATCCTTGGTCCCTTGAAGGTACAGGGCAGGCGGCAGCTCGACACGCTCGCCGCGCTCGAGGGCGCGCACGGGGCTTCCTTCCGCCATGGCCTCTTCGGTTTTCCAGTACTCATCGTGACTCGGCAACACCTGGTCCACTAGCTCCGGGTATGGTTTGCCGCCTGCTTTGAGCTCCTTTGCGTAATGATAGCGTCCCAGCGGGTCGATGACCGGCCAGCATAGAACGACACAGCGCACCCTGGCGTCCACGGCGGCGGTGCCAGCAGTCAACGGTAAGGCAGAGTAGCGGGGATCGAGCGGTCTCATGCCCAGCAGCATCGCCTGGTGGGCGCCGCTCGAAACGCCCAGGAGACCGACCCGATCGCGGCGAATGCCCAGCTCGTCCGCGCGCACCTTGCACCAGCGGATCGCGTAGTTGATGTCTGCTAGCGAAGCGGGATAACCCGCCAGCGGCGGCATGCGAAAATCCAGCGCCGCCACCGCCACGCCGCTTCTCGCCAGCGCCTCGTTGATGACGGTGTCGTTCAGGCGGTCGCCATGACACCAGGCGCCGCCGTGCAATTCAATAACGAGCGGGAACGGCCCTGCGCCACGCGGTCTGAAAAGACGGGCCAGCAGGGGAATGTCCCCGTGGCGGAGGTATTCCAGGTCTTCAATGTTAAGATCGTAATTTGCGATTGCTTCGGCTTTCATGATTCCCTCCTTTGGTGCTAACGCACCACTGTTAGTTCCCACGGATAGCCGTCAACGCACTCCGGCGCGCCGTCGGTAATGATGAAGGTGTGGCCGAAGAAGATCCCGAACATCCCGTCGGCGCTCACTGCGTTCGGTTCGATCACGAGCACCATGCCCGGTTGCAGCACCTGCTCATATTCCTCAGCTTGTACGTGGTCTGTGAAGATGTGCGGCTCGGAGCTAACGAAATCGATACCATGAACGTGAATCGGGCGGGACTGGACGCCCTTTTCGCGGTACCACCGGCCCGCCTCGCGCATTTCTTCAAGATGATGGCCCGGGCGCGCAACGGCCACCATCTTCTCGAAGCCGGGCAGGACGATGTCGTCGAAGAATCGACGCACCTCTTTTGGCGGCTCGCCAATGCAAACCGGCGATCCGATCTGCGCGCTGTAGCCACGAAAGCCGGCCGCCATTTCCATGATTACGATATCCCCGTCTTTTAGAATTCGGCCGGAAGGGCGAGGATTGCCGAAAATCAATGCGGGATCTGTCATTGGCGTAGAGCCGATGATTACGAAGTCGATATCTCCGCCGCCTTCGAGGATCGCGCCGCCGGCGGCAGCTTTGAGCTGAAACTCAGTCACGCCGGGTTTGCAGCGGGCCGCCAGCTCCTCCATCGCCGATTGGCAAAGCTTTCCCGCTTTACGGACGCAGTGAAGCTCTTCGGCGCTTTTCTTGTGGACCAGCTCGTGCATGAAACCTGATTCGAAGCTGAAGCTAGCACTCGGCAGCGCTTCTTTGAGCGCGTTGTACTGGTTAACCGGCAGATAATCATGGAAGCGGGGATCGACTTCTAAGATGCCGATCCTACCGCGCTCCAAACCCAACTCCTTGATGCGCTCCACCATCACTTCGGCGAAGCGGCCGCCACGGGACTGGCGCACATCCTTGATTGCGCTTTCTCGGCGCGTCGCCTCAATATGCGTGCCGCCCATCGAATAAACCAGCGTCGGCTCACCTTGAAGGGGAAAGACAACGTAGTTGGCCATGGCATGCCACTCCCAATGGCCCGAAAGCCAGAGCATGCCGCCGCCGAAACTCCAGTGGTTGGGCCCGCCCGGGACAATCACGCAGTCGAGCCCGCGCTCGCGCATTTTTTTGCCCAGCGCATCGTAGCGCCGCTCGTACTCAGCCTGGGAGAACTGCTCATAGACCGCGTCGCGGTAGTACGGCGAGTCCACCATGTTATTGAAGACACGCCAGTCGTCGAGATGATCTTTGACTTCCGAAAACGAATATTGAGGCATAACGTTTTCCCTGGCCTTCCTGAATACGTCAGGACTGAGGCATGAGGACTGAGCGATGAGTGACAAACTCAGTCCTCAGCACTTTGCACTCAGTCCTCATTTAGTCCGCGCATCCTTTAATCTTGGTCGGCCCTCCCGCCGCCTTTAGCGCCTCCTGGCCGAGTTTAACATCGACGATCTGATCATAGGTGGGCTTTATATCCGGCGGAATGTCGCCGTTCTCGATGCCGTTCTGGATCGTCCATTCAGTACGGTCCTTGGAGAAGCCGGTATTGACGCTCCAGACACAGTTCTTGATCAGATAGTCATAAGAGAAGCTGACCGCCTCTTTGGGTTTCTTGGTCGCCTCGACCATGATCGGAATTACCTTTTCCTTCTGGTTAAAGATGAGACGATTGGTCTCGATGAGAGCGGTCGCAACGTCGCGCACCATAGCGCGGTCTTTAACAAGCAAACTATCCGCTGCGCCGTATGCGTTGAAAAAATATTTCGGCATCAATTTGGCGAGGTCTACCAGGACATGCAGGCCGGGTTTTTCCTTCTGCGCCAGGTGAACATCTTCCGGATGGAGAGCCACGCCGCTGACTTGCCCGGCGATGAGCCCCGGTAGCCTTCCCGCTGTCGCCGAAGAAATGAACTGGGCGTCCTCGACGGTTAGCCCGGCTGTCTTGAGCACCTCGCGGCCCATTACCCAGTTGAAGCCGCCCACGCCGCCGCCGGTGGCGCTGAGCCGCTTTCCCTTCAAGTCGGCTGCGGTCTTGATGTCTTCGCTCACCATATAGGCTTGGGGCAAGCGGGGCGCCATCCCCCAAAACTGTTTGGCTTTAAGCCCCTGAGCAATAGCGACCGCGTTGATCGTGGCCAGGGCTTGGCCTTGCGTTACGGCGGCCAGGTTTGCCGCCGAGGCGCCGCCTTCGAACTCGACGATTTCAGCGTCGATGCAATGCTTTGAGAAAATTCCCAGCGCGCGCGCCACATAGATCGGTGTGTGCACAACGTTGGGCGGGGAAACCGATATGCCGAATTTAACTTTGCGCATCTCCTTGCAGGGCGCCTTCGTTTGAGCCGCAACGGGATCGATGCTAAGAAGTGCGCCGAACCACGCGAATCCCATCAGTAGAGCCACACGCGCTATGATACGATTGCTTCGATTTCTCTGTTCGCAGATCATATTTTGCCTCCTTGGTCTCGCTATTCTTGCTCCGAGTGATGCATCCAGGGCGCGACGCGCTTTTCAATAAAACGCAGCACTCCGGTCAATGTAATGCCCAAGACTCCCAACGCCGCGATCGGCACAAACATGGCGTCGGTGCGATAAGTGCTGGCGTAGCGCGAAATCAGGTAACCGATGCCGGTAATGGCGGTATAGAGATCAGCCAGCACCATGCCGATCAAGCCGCGGCCGATCGCCAGTCGCAGACCCGTTACAATAAACGGTATCGCTGCCGGCAAAATAATGTGAATCCAAAGCTGTCTCTCGCTGCAACGGAAAGCTCGGCCTACCTCGGTCAAATGACGATCGACGTTTTTGACGCCCTGGTGTGTGTTGATGACAATGGGGAAAAAAGTAAAAAGAAAAACCACCGCGATCTTGGCGGTGTTCTCGAAGCCAAACCAAAGGACTAAAACCGGGACCAGCGCCACGGACGGAATCGAATAAAGCGCGGTGATGTATGTATCGATAGCAACGTCGATAATCCAGAAGCGCGCCATGATAACTCCCAGGGTGATGCCGAAGACCATTGCTAAACCAAGACCGGCAAACAACACGATGAGGCTCTGGGAAAGATATTTCCACAATTCGCCGCTGGCGATCATTTTGACAGCCGCGACCCCCACAGCGCTTGGATAGGTAAACAGCACAGGGTTAGTGTGCCTGCCCAAGTACTCCCATGCCGTTAGCACAACAGCGAGGGAGATAACGCGAATGGTTATCTGGGTCGCGGTCCAGCGCCGCTGGACCGCCCGAGCCTGCTCCCGGGCTGCCTGCTGCTCCGCGGCAAGGTCCTGGTGCGCGGTAAGGCCAGGCCTGGCTGACGCTTCTCTAGTTCTGCTGATGCTCATCACATCACCACGGAAGGACGCAGTTCGTCCCAGATATGATTCCGTATCTCCGTGTAGCCCGCTTGGGCCCGCACGGCCGCCGGGTCGCGCGGGCGGGGAAAATCCACCGGCAAAACCTCCTTGATCCGGCCGGGCCGCGAGGCCATGACGGCCACTCGGTCGCCTAAGATAATCGCTTCATCGATGGAGTGGGTAATGAAGATCATTGTTTTGCGCTCGCGATCGTGGAGGTGAAGCAACTCCTCCTGAAGGACCTCGCGTGTCTGAGCATCTACCGAGGCAAACGGCTCGTCCAGCAGGAGAACTTCGGGGTCGATCGCCAGAGCGCGCGCCAACCCGACGCGCTGCTGCATGCCGCCGCTCAGTTGATAGGGATAATGGTTTTCAAATCCGCCAAGGCCGACCAACCGGATGTAATGATCGAGGCGCTCAGCGATCCGCTGGCGTGGCGCGCCGGCGATCTTGAGTCCGAAGGCAACATTGCCAACAACGGTTTTCCAGGGCAGCAACCCGAAGTGTTGGAATACGATGGCGACGCCTTCTCGGGGGGAGTGGATGGGCTCGCCATCAATCAACACTTGGCCGGAACTTGGGGTTAAGAGCCCGCCGATGCAGCGGAGTAGAGTGGTTTTGCCACAACCCGAGGGGCCAACGATGGTAAGGACTTCATTGCTTCTTATACTGAGCTCGACGTTGCGAAAAGCGACCACCGTTCCTTCGAGGAAGAGCTTGCTGGCATGGTCAACTACGATCTTCGCGTCGTTAGCCATTAAAATGGTTTGTCGTTTGAAGACAGTTAGTGAAATCCAACGCGGCGGAAGCTACCAAGGCGTGCATCACCTGTCAAGACGAGGAGGAAAGTCGAAAGCGGAGGATTGAGGATCGCGATCTTCGACATCCAGCTTCCATCCTCGATCCTCCATTCATCCGGCAGACCCCCATAACTTTTTCGTCGCGATGCGCGCGCCTTCGGCCATGGCTTCGAACTTGGCCCAGGCGATCTGGGGATCGCCAACGCGCGGACCGAGGCCGCAGTCGGTGCCTGCCATGACGTTTTCCCGGCCAATGACTTTTGCGTAGCGCATAATGCGCTCCGCGATGACTTCCGGATGCTCGACGATATCCGTGGCATGACCGACGACGCCGGGGACGATGACCTTGCCTGCGGGGAATTTGACGTCCTGCCAAACCCGCCACTCATGCTCATGGCGCGGATTGGACGCTTCGATCGAATACGTATTAGCCTTGACCTTCAATATGATATCAACGATGTCCCTGAGCGGTATATCGTACTTGTGCGGGCCGTGATAGCTTCCCCAACACGTGTGAAAGCGGACCCTGTCGGGCGGAATATCGCGTAGGCCGTGATTGAGCGCATCGACGCGCAACTCGGCATATTTTCGATACTCGGCAACGCTCATTTGCGACATGAACTGCCAGCCGTCGGGCAAATCCGGATCATCGATTTGCAGCAGAAAACCAGCATCAACAATGGCTTTGTATTCTTCGTGCATCGCGTCGGCGATAGCGGTCAGATACGTTTCGTCGTTGGCATAATAATCGTTTTTCATCCAGTGCTCGATGGTGCCGGGAGCGATGGCAGGAAGAAAAGCCTCTTCGCAAGCCTGTCCCTGCAGGCCTGCTTTGAAATCCTCGATTTCTGTTTTAAGCGAGGCGTGGCCAATGTAGCGGAGCGGGCCGTTGCAGAAGACCCGCTTGACATTTTCACCGCGAATGCCGCCCATCCGTTTGCGAAAATAGTCGCTGAACTCGACCATGTCACGCGCAAAGATTGAGGATATGTGATCACTTGGTTTTGCTTCTCGCTCGATGAAACCGCTAAGCCGCTCGCGGGCATAGCGAGAAAAGTTCGACTTGCCCACTTCGCCGTCGTTGATGATGTCGAGGCCGCAGTCGAGTTGCTTTTTAACCACTTCAGCGACAACTTGCCGGACGCGCTTTGGAAACAAATCCTTGTCATAAGGCTCCCCGGCGACCTGCGCCGCATGCATTTGCTTCAAGTCATCGGGTTGCGGCAGCGCCCCGGCGTGTGTGGTCAAGATTCGCTCGCTGCTATATTTCATAACTCCTCCGGTCAAAAAATATGATTGGGCGGCGCGCAAAAGGCGTACGAACAATTCCGGCGGTCAATCGAGGCTCGATCTGCCCATAAATTGTCACGTTGTTGCCGATCACCCACATCAGCAATCCGCTATGGCCTGGATTGCGATCGTCAAACGTGCACGCCAACCTTCAACCAGGCCGAGCGGATGGTCCGGGCTACACTGGCATTGAAGCTTTTTTTAGCCTCTGCGATGGTTTGAGTTGCGAATCGCGCAAATGTCGTATGAGCGCCCAACTTACCGCCGCAGACCGCCGCGTACCAGATTCTGCCGGCTACTTCCCACGAGTAACCACCCAACCCCTTTGCCGCGAGCACGAACGCGCGATTGGGGATGCCGCAATTGATGTGAATGCCGCCGTTGTCGAATGCGACCTTGCGGTACTTCGACATATGGCCGATCTGCGAGTCCTGACCCAGGACGGCATTGTTGTAGGCGGTGCCGGGCTGTTCAAGCGACATAAGGGCTTTGCCGTCCGCGATGAGGCCATCGCCGACGAGCCAATTCGCATCCATGGCAGTCTGCTTGAGAACGTATTGTTTGACCATAGACGCGAACACCAGCGCGACCGATTGGAACAAGGCACCCGACTGGCCCTCATAACGCAACTTCGTTTCGGACTGCAGCAAGCCCGTGCTGCATTCCTTGGCGATGATGTCGAGCCGACAAAATGTTTTCATGACGGTGCCACCGTCGCCCAATACGACGCGTCGGCCGTCCCAGAACGCATTTTCGAAATTGCGTCCAAAATGAACGACAGCCTCGAGCGGCGCGCCTTTGCCATCCCATGAATCGCGCTGGAACGTCAGTTGGAAGAAGTCGTAGACGCGGCCCAGCGCATCATAAGTGTCGTCGATTGCGGGATCACCGGTCGGAGCGGAACCTTCGGTGCGGGCTAGGGCTTTGGCGGGTAGTTTCGCGACAGACCAATCTCCTTGCTGGTAGTTCGCGTTGAATACTTTGCGGTGGGGTTTTCCGCTCATGGGCCCGGTTGCAGGCTCCGGGTGTCGTTCCTTTCGCGCGGCCCGCTGGGAGCGAGTTATTGTGGATTGACGGCCAGCGGCAGTATCAACCTTCACCGGCACGGCTGCTGGCTGCGACGGTGGGCTCACCAAATCGTTTGCTGAAAGGGGCGCAGCAGCTTGCGCCTGGGGCGGCGTGAAAGGTGTCGGCCCGGACCACAGAAACGGGCCGCTTGAACGTGCTTCGACGGCCCACATCTGCTCGCCCGCGAAGATCGCCTGCGCGGTGTCGAGGGCCATCTCGCCAAACCCCAGGTTACCCCATGCGGGGCCCCAGGTGTGAGCGAAATGGATGACTTTACGAGTCTCGTCGAAGTCAACGATGGTGAGCGCGATACTGCCGATGAGCGGATTTTCGTTTTTCGCCGGCGGCTTGCGAATGACGCCCCTTTGCGTCGTATCCGTTCCGTACCACATGGATTCGTGAACATTGAACGAACCGAGCACTGGACGGCCCTTGGCAAGATGCAGCGGAATTTCGTCGGCTGCGGTGACTGAAATCAGGCGCGCGCGATAGGGCTGCGCCTGTTCATCGAGATTCTCCCAGTTGGCATTCTTGGGCATTTGCCACTTCCCCGGCACGTAAGGCCAAGCCTCTTCGGGTGGCGCGCCAAACTCCTGAAGCACGCGAATTAACGTCTCCATGTTCATGCCGAGATCGGCGTCTTGGTTTTGCTCATCGAGCTGCTTCGCCTTTTGATAGACGTAACGCGGCGACAAGCGAATATCGCTGCCGCGCAACGCAAAAACCGTCTCGAGCGCGGTAACCGCCGCTACGGCGGGATTCGATCCTTCACTGCCTTGGTCTCGAATGCGCACCCAGGGCCGCAGGTCGAGGCGCCGGGCGCTGGGTGTGCCAACGGTCATCAGCGCCCGGGAAGCCTTTCGCGCGCGTGCCGCCTCCGGAACCCTGGCAAGGATGATTTCGCCTTCTTGGCCCACCGCAGAAATAGTGGGCGTCTGTCGAGAGCCCGGCAAAGCAATGCGCTTGTAGGCATAGTTATAAAGGTCCTGCACAGATATCTGACCGTCGCCGTCGATATCGGCTTCACCCGACTGCAGCCCGCTGACCAGCGTGCGGGTGAAAACGGACAATCGCGTTTCACCCTTCACGCCACCGTCTTCGAAGGCAAATTCCATCGCATTAGACGCGGTCAAAATTACCCGCCCTTGACCTTGAAACCGTTCGTTAACACCGACAGTGTCGCCTCCGGCCTTGGCGAGCAACCCCTTGGCAAAGGCCCCGCCGAAACAGCAGTCGAGAATGAGGACTTGCCGGCGCGCGCGGCAGCTTTTCATCACATCGCGCAGAAACGCGTCAGAAACGCCCGTTGAGCGCAACAGCGGTTGCGTCGTGTTGCGCGCCGCCAAATAGAGATTGCCGGCATCGTCCTTGACGCCGTGACCTGAAAAGTAGAGCAGCAATGTGTCGTCCACGGCGCGACCGGCGCAAAATCGCTCTATCCCCTGTTCAATGACATGGGCATCCTTGTTGACCAGAATTGTCAGTTTGAACATGCCGACGTTCGGATCCCGAAGGACCTTCGCCAGCGCTTTGGCATCAAAACCGGGAGTCGTTAGTTTGCGAAAGTTTTTGTCGCGATAGTCGGAAGTTGCCACGACCAGCGCGTAGCGGCGATCAGCCATCGCGAACGCCCGGCGCTGCCCCGCTAACTTGGCGCTCAAACGTCTCGATCAAGCGCTGCAGTTGCGTTGCCGAGATGTTAGAGACTTCGATCGAATTGTCACCCAACACAACCTTCACGCTGCGGCCGGCGTTGCGAGATGTCCACGCTTTCGCTGCTTCGATGATGTTTTTGAAGGCTTCACCGCTGATCAGTTTGACTACCAGACCGCCCGCTGCGGCAAGCCCGAACCCTTTGGCTTCTGCAGGGGCCGCGACCTCACCCACTGTTTCAACTGAGGAAACATCAAGACCGCGAAGTTCTTCCTGCAACAAGCGCGTGAGTTCGTCAAGTTCACGATCGTCACCATCCCCACCCAGGCTAAGTTGTAGTCCGATAGAGACCGGAGTGCGGGCGCCCGGAGCCTGCGTTAGGGTCCGAAGCGTTCTCGCCGCCGTCGCTGAGCGCATCGCCGCGGCCGGAGATTGCCTGCGTCGATGCGGCTTCTTCGCAGCAAGTTTCGTGACCGCGCTGCGCTTAGTCTTCTTTTTGGGGTTCTGCGTTCTGCCCGATCCCGATGGCCGCAAACGTTTAGCACGATTCGTGGAGTTGCGCGACTTCTTTTTACGTTTAGCCATAAGCCCCTCCTTCTGGATTGCGTACCGGCCTGCCCGAGTGCTTCATAACTCAAGCGACACCACGAGCGCAATAGGATAGCGAACCCTGGAAGACGCACTTTGCGCGTTTTCTCGCAGTCAGCGGAAAAGCGGTGGCGCTGAATCGATCACGAGGAGCGAGAGGGGAAAAACGAAGCACAGAGACGTTGCTACATGTAAAACATTCGGCCCAGC
>OBLQ010000906.1_pt1 | contig 11196 bp, 9 predicted proteins | sample 1519881 | NCBI WGS metagenome assembly OBLQ01 (sample SAMN01911456, study PRJEB22533) | soil metagenome | biome: Soil | place: Malaysia | collected 2012-04-30 | depth DG_metagenome m | reverse complement strand
GTGCGTGTAGAATGTCGCCATGAAACTGACGCACATTGCCGCTGCCGTTGCCTTCTCGCTCGCCGCCCTCACTTCCTTCGCCGCCGACTACCCGGCGCCGCAGGAAGGCACGTTCATCGTGAAGGACTTCCAGTTCAAATCAGGCGAACGTCTGCCGGAAGTGAAGCTGCACTACTACACGATGGGCAAGCCCCGGAAGGACGCAAATGGAAAAGTGACCAACGCGGTGCTCGTCCTGCACGGCACCGGCGGCACCGGACGCCAGTTCCTCTCTCCCAACTTCGCCGGCGTGCTCTTTGTTCCCGGCGGCCTGCTCGACGCCTCGAAATATTTCATCGTGTTGCCCGACAACGTCGGCCACGGCGGCTCCAGCAAGCCCAGTGACGGCCTGCACATGCGCTTTCCGCATTATGAATACGATGACATGATCGAGCTGCAGTACCGCCTGCTTACCCAGGGACTCGGCATCAACCACATGCGGCTGATCATGGGCACCTCAATGGGCGATGTCCTGTTGCTGATGGGCAGTTCGGCCCTGCGGATGCAGAAGGAGTACCCCACGCGGGAAAAGGCCGACGCCTTCCTGGATCAATTCATCGCCGCTCGCTCCAGGACCACCGACGCTAACGACATGCTGTATTACTTTGACGCCTCGCGTAATTACAACCCTGAACCGCAACTCGAAAAGATCATCGCGCCGCTCACCGCGGTCAATTCAGCCGATGACGTAATCAATCCGCCGGAACTGAAGATCATCGACGCCGACATTCAAAGAGTCAAAAACGGAAAATACGTGCTGCTGCCGATCACGAACGAGACCCGTGGCCACGGTACGCACACCTGGCCGGCGATCTGGAAGGAACATCTGGCGGAACTGTTGAAAAGGTCGGAACGCTAGCGCAGAGATCGCCGCTGGCCGGGAAATCGCCGTCTTCACGCCTTTCAACCGGCCTTTTGCCTTAATTCTTATTATATTGAGACTTAAAAGGCTTGATTATGACCTGAAAAAGGCGATCGCGGCATGCCCTGCGGATTTCCTCCTAATCCAATGAAAACAAAAGATATTTTTCATTAATGCAGGGAGAACAAGAGGCGAAGCCCCGTGCCGCTGCGTCACACTCGCATGTGACGTAGCTTACAGTGCAAACGTGATACTTGCTATCTACTTCAATCACGCTTAAAGTCTTATTATTTTAAGCATTTCACGCCCCTGCGAAAGGAGCTGTCATGAAGATAAGGAAATTTTTATTTCTGGTCTTTTTGCTGATGTTAATGATGTTCCCGGCTAATTCGTTCGCAATTCCCGCCTTTTCCAGGATGTATCAGACTTCATGCACCACCTGTCATTTGGACTTCCCCAAACTCAACGACTTTGGTAAAGCGTTCAAAGACGCTGGCTTCAAATTTCCCAGCGACGATGAAACGTTTATCAAATTGCCGCCGATCATGCTGGGAGCGCCGGCCCAGAAGGAACAGTTCCCGCACACGGTCTATCCCGGCGTGATTCCCGGGATGCCTCCGCTCGGCTTCCGCATGAACACCGCTTTTCAGGTAACCAGCGGCAATCGGGGCAGATTTGACGCCCTCACGCCTCCGGGCGAAATACCCCAATTCATTCCAAAAACCGATTTCAGCACCGGCGTCTTCAGCATCTTTACCGCCGGCAATTTCGGCACCGATATCGCCTTCTGGGTGGATGAAGATATCAGCGTTGCCGGAGACAACGCCGCCGGGGGGCTGGGAGACAGTTATCTGAAGTTCGTCAACATCGGCCGCCTCATGAGGATGCCCAAAGACGCGCTGAGCCTCCGTGTGGGCCGGTTCGAGATTGATCTGCCTTTCTCTCAGGCGCGCACCTATAACCTGAGTGACTACGACATTTACACGCAGGCCAACATCGGCGCTTTGAACCCGGCGTTCGTCGCCCAGCATAACGTAAATAATCAGTTCACCATGGCCGATGGGGCCAACGGAGTGGAAATCAGCGGCGGCCACCAGTATGGCGGCTACCACTACTCCCTCGCCATCGTCGACCAGAACACCAGCGGAGTCGCCCAGTCGGAAAACGAAAGCCCCTTTGTTCCCTCGACCGCCGGCTTCGCTGCCGACTCCAACTTCAAAGACCTTTACGGGCGGCTCTCGTACCGCTTCAATCTGGAACGCGATAAGGCCAGCCGCAATGCGGTGCAGGCAGCCGGCGCAACCGGGCCGCGCGACCACACCTATCTGAACCTCGGCAGCTATTATTTCTATGGACGTTCAGTGCAGCGGTTCAGTGGCGAGAACAACCTGGGTGATCCGGTTGTCCTGACGGCCCGCGAGCCTTTCTATCGCGTTGGCGGCGATTTCAGCTTCAACTACCGCACCTTCAACCTGTTCGGCCTGTTCATGCATGGCCGCGATCACAATCTGCTTCCCGTCGACAGCACCGGCACTCCGATTCCGCTGCCCATCGATCCCGCTGGACCAGCGGTCGTGGGGTTCGTTCGCGGCGGCCCGGCGACCTTCACCGGCGGTTTCCTCCAGGCGGACTATCTGGCGCTTCCATGGCTGATGGCCATCATGCGCTGGGACGCCGTCAACTCCGGACCTGACCTGCTCAACGGGTTGGCGCTGAACACCGAGACGCCGTTTGCCCTGCCCTTCCGGCAGACCCGCAACCGCTTCACTCCCGGCGTTCAGTTCCTGATCCACGCCAACATCAAGGCCGCATTCGAATACCAGATACGGCCGCAGCAGTTTACCGAGGTCATTGTCAATCCGCTTACGGGATTGCCATTGGCCACGATGCCGTTCCGCACGAACACGGCGGTGGTCAGTCTGGACTTTGCGTACTAATCGGAAATTGGAAAACGAGGACTCATGAGATTCAGATTCATACTTGCTCTAGCGGCCGTGGCCCTGCTGGGAACGCAGATCTGCCTGGCGGGCTCTATCAAAGGCAAAGTCACGCCCGGAAAATCGTCGGTCGTATGGGTGGAAGCCGCGCCCGGCGCCGCTCCTGCCGGCGTGGATAAACACGTGGTGATGGACCAGAAAGGCCTGCTCTTCGTTCCCCATGTGCTGGTGGTGCAGAAAGGGACGACCGTTGATTTTCTGAACAGCGACAAGGTACAGCACAACGTCTTCTGGCCGTCGATTTCGGGCAACAAGAAGAAAAGCCACAACATGGGCACCTGGCCCCAGGGACAGAAAAAGTCGTTCAAATTCGATGAAGCCGGCATCGTTCCCCTGCTTTGCAACGTTCACCCGGAAATGTCCGGCTACATCGTGGTTGTGCCTACACCCCACTTCGCGGAAACCGCCGCGAACGGGTCTTACACCATTGCGAACGTGCCTGACGGACAGTACACCGTCTCTGCCTGGCACGAAGGCAAGAAGGTTTCTTCCAAAAAGATAACCGTGAGCGGCAATACCACCGCCGATTTCACGCTGCAATAGAAGTTCCGGAAAGCGGGATGGCCGTTGGACCCGGTCATCCCGCGTCATTCGCAAGAATCGAATCGCCGAACTGATCATGAAAAAACGGTTCTTGAACAAAACGGTTGACCGGGACTGGCTCAACACAAATTTCCCCTGCATGATGGCATGTCCGGCCCACACCAATGCCGGACGCTATGTTGCTCTCGTTGCCGAAGGCCGCTTCGAGGAGGCATACCGGTTTGCGCGCGACCCCAACCCTCTGGCCAGCATCTGTGGCCGGGTCTGCGCCCATCCCTGCGAGACCGCCTGCAGGCGCGGTGAGATTGATAAGCCGATCCAGATTCGCGCGCTGAAGCGGTTTCTCACCGAGAGACACGGGCCGGAGTCAAAAAATTTCAAGCCGCTCTCGGAAAACCGCCAGCCTCCGCTGCCGTGGAAGGTGGCCATTGTGGGCGCGGGCCCCGTGGGGCTTTCAGCGGCCCACGATCTGGCGCTGATGGGATATTCCGTCACCATCTTTGAAGCGGCGGCTGTCGCGGGTGGAATGCTTTACCTGGGAATTCCCGAGTACCGCCTGCCTCGCGATGTCGTGGAAGCGCAGGTCAGGGAAATTCTCGCCATGGGCGATGTCACCCTGAAGCTGAACCAGCGCGCCGGACGCGACTTCCAGATCCAGGACCTGCGTTCGCAGGGCTTCGATGCGGTGTTGATCGCGGTGGGCGCCCATCGCAGCCGTGACTTGCAGATTCCCGGCCACGACCTTGATGGCGTCATCAAGGGCATCGATTTTCTGCTGAACGTCAACCTCGGCTACAAATTCACCATCGGCAAGAAAGTTGTGGTGATCGGCGGCGGCAACGTGGCCATGGACGTGGCCCGGTCAGCCGCCCGCGAAGTCGTCCGCCAGCACGAGATCCAGACCGACACGTACTCGCAGAATCTCGCCGCCGTGGCCACCCGCGAAATGATGGACGTTTCGCTTTCTGCGCTGCGTCTGGGCGCCAGTGAAGTCCATATCGTCTGCATCGAGCGCCGCGATGAGATGCCCGCCGCCCTGGAAGAGATCGAGGAAGCCGAGCAGGAAGGCATCATCATTCATGCCGGCTTCGGTCCCAAGCGCGTGATTGCTGAAAATGGCCGCGCCGCCGCCCTTGAGACTCTCAGGACCAAAAGGGTCTTTGATGAGAAAGGCCGGTTCAATCCTGAGTTCTCCCCCGGCAGCGAATCGGTGCTCGATTGCGACACCGTGATCCTGGCCATCGGGCAGGCCCCCAATCTCGACTTTCTGGATGAAAGCAGCGGGGTCTCGATTTCCCCCCGTGGCCTGATCACTGTCGATCCACGGACGCTCATGACTTCCGCGCCTGGTATCTTCGCCGGCGGCGACTGTGTGTTCGGGCCGCGGCTCATCATCGACAGCGTCGCTGACGGCAAACGGGCAGCCATCGGCATCGACGAATTTCTGCGCCAGCAGAAGCATCCCGATCCCCTGATCGAAATTGAAGTCCTCAGCCATCACCAGATGCTGGCCGATTACATGGAAATCCCGCGGCAGGCCGTGCCCATGCTGCCCATCGACCGCCGCACCGGCGTGACCGAAGTGGAAATAGGCTTCGACGAAGAGACCGCCATGGCCGAGGCCGGCCGCTGCCTGCGCTGCTTCATCAACACCGTGTTTGAAGGCACGGAAGTTGACGGGACCGAGTGCATTCTGTGCGGCGGCTGCGTGGATGTCTGCCCGGAACAGTGCCTGGAACTGGTTCCGCTGGAAACATTCGAATTCCCTGAACCGGTGGTGGCCCATCTGGAAGAAAACCAGCCGTTCTACGAGGTCGAACTGCGCGGCGTCTCGGCGCGGGAGCTTGCGGAAGGAACGGCCACAGGTTCGGTGATGGTGAAGGACGAAACGCGCTGTATCCGCTGTGGTCTGTGCGCGTTGCGCTGCCCGGTCAACGAGATCTCTATGGAAGCATTTCATTTCAAATCGGCCGAGCCAACCGGCCTGATTCCCATTCAGTCGTTCGATTTGAGGAGCCCGAAATGAGCGATACGAAGGACACCCCGGCCGGTTCAGACAGGACCGGCGCCTCGAAAAAAGAATGCGCGGAGTGCAGCCGCCGAAGGTTCTTTGCCCGCCTGGGTGTCGGCTCTCTGGTTGTCGCCGGGGCCGGGACCGGCGTGTTCAGCTATGAGTATTTCTCGCCCAATGTTCTGTTTGAGGCTTCGCCGATCGTCAAGGCCGGGAAGCCCGACCAGTTCCCGCTCAATGAGCCGGTGCTGGACCCGAAGAACGCGATCTATGTCGTGAACAGCGATGCGGGATTTTATGCGCTGAGTGCAATCTGCACCCACCTTGGCTGCCTGACGGCATGGAAACCGGACCAGAACCAGATCGCCTGTCCCTGCCACGGCAGCCGGTTCAATCGCGACGGAGTGCGAATCGCTGGGCCTGCCCCGAAGCCTTTGCCGTGGTTCAAAGTCACTTTGAGCGAAGACGGTTACCTGATGGTGGACCGCTCCACCATCGTGAAACCCTACGAATTTCTAAAGGTATAGAAGACGATGTCTATCATCAAAACAGAGTTCGACCGGTTGCGAAACACGGCTGCCTGGCAGTCGATTTTCCGGAGCGGCAGCGGCTCCAGCAACCTGCACCGCGCCCAGGCGGTTCAGCAGAACGTGTTTCTGCATCTTTTTTCGGTCAAGGTGCGCTCCCGCGTGCTGGAGTTCGGCCCCACATGGTATCTGGGCGCGCTCACGTTCAGCACCTTTCTCATTCTGCTGGCTACCGGAATCCTGCTGATGTTCTATTACCATCCCTCGGTGCCCCAGGCCTATGCCGACATGAAGGACCTGCAATTCGTGGTCTCTTCAGGCGTTTTTTTGCGCAACCTGCACCGCTGGTCGGCGCACGCCATGGTCTTCCTGGTCTTCGCGCACATGTTCAAGGTGTTCTATCGCGGCGCCTACCGCCCGCCGCGCCAGTTCAACTGGGTCATCGGCGTCGTCCTGCTGCTGCTGACGCTGCTGCTCAGCTATACGGGCTACCTGCTGCCCTGGGACCAGTTGGCGTTCTGGGCGGTGACCGTGGGATCGAACATCGCCAGAGCTGTGCCCCTCATGGGAGACAAGATCCGTTTTCTTCTGCTGGGCGGCCATGAAGTCAATGCCAACGCCCTCCTGCGTTTCTACGTGTTGCACTGCGTGATTCTGCCGCTGGCCGCGGTGCTGCTGATTGCGGTGCACTTCTGGCGCGTCCGCAAAGATGGCGGCCTGTACGTGCCTGAGAGGAAGGAACTGTGAGCGAACCGACGAATTCTCAAGCCGAATTACAATCCGATGTGAGAAAGAACCCGCGCCGCATCGCATTTCTCACCCGGCGCGCTTCGCCGCAGGTGCGGGGCGAAGATGAACCCCGGGTGATGACCCATCCCGCTGCGCTTTTGCGTTTTGTGGTCGCGCTGGAAGGGGCGTTTCTGTTGCTGGTGTGGGTGTCGCTGGCCGCCAATGCCCCGCTGGAAGGCCTCGCTGATCCCATGCACACTCCCAATCCAGCCAAGGCGCCCTGGTACTTTCTCGGCCTTCAGGAACTGCTCCATTACTTTCCGCCGGTGGTGGCCGGAGTCCTGATTCCGGGGATGGTCGTGATGGCGCTGATCGTCATTCCCTATTTCAACATCAACATCGAAGGGCAAAGCATCTGGGCCGACCCGAAAAAGCGGCCTCTGGTCATCACCTCGACGCTTGGGTTCATGGCGGCGATCGCGGTGGTGTTCTACTGGGCCTACATTACGCACGCGACCGAAGCGCTGCCGCGGGTCGACCGCGTTCTCGACCTGGTAGCGCCCATTACTCCCACGCTTCTGGTCGGCGCTGTGCTGTTGTGGTCTTCCAGTTTCTCGGCGCAGTCGCCCCGGCGCTACCAGCGCTGGCTGTTTTCCAAACCTCTTTCTTTCTGGATCATGACCTGGTTTCTCGTGGAACTCGTCCTGCTCACGGCAACCGGGACATTTTTCCGAGGCAAGGGCTGGACCTGGGCCCTGCCGGGGAGCTACTGAATTGGCGGACGCTGATATGAACAACGATCAACGGGGTTCCTTGCGCGGCAGTCCCTCCGGCCGCGAACTGGTGGTCTTCGGCCTGGTCAGTCTGGCGTTGCTGATTTCGCTCGCGATCGCTCCAGCCAAGGACTTCTTCAGCCAATGGCGGCATTATCAGAAACGGTATCTGGCCCTGGCCACCGCACGCCAGAATGGAACTCTGGTCAGGAGCTTTCACGGTGGCATCCGGCAGACTTGGATCCCCGAACTGAATGTCGTGGACCGTTGCGAGAGCTGCCATGTGAACCAGAACGGCGCCCTCGTTTCCTCCTTCTCCCAGCCCTTCCGCAAACACCCTGACATTCCCCACACCCTCGACGAGTTTGGATGCGTGATGTGCCATCGCGGACAGGGCGTCGCCACCACGGTTGCCGAGGCGCATTACTCCACCGAGGCATGGGAGCAGCCATTGCTGCCGGCGCGTTATCTTGGCGCCTCCTGCGGCCAGTGCCACCTCGGAACTCTTCCCGGCGAATTCCGTCTCAACGAAGGCCGGCGCATGTTGTCGAAGCTCGGCTGCGCGCACTGCCATGAAATCCGCCAGCCTGACGGCAATCTGATCAAGCCCGGCGACGATCCTCCGCCTCTGATTCACATTGCCGAAAAGACCACCCGCGAATGGATTTTCGCGTGGATAAAGAACCCGCAAGCCTACGCGGTATCGGCAACCATGCCCAACTTCCAGTTGAGCGATCAGGAAGCCACGGACATATCGGCCTTTCTGATATCGCAGAGCACGCCCTCGGGAAAACCAGAGGAAAGCGCAGGCAGGGCGTCGCCCTCCGCGCCCGGCCCCGATGCCGCTATGGAAAGCGCCAGCCTCTATGGCAGTCTCTTCTGCTCGTCTTGCCACGCTGTGCAGAACGAAGCCGGGAACCTTGTTGGAGGAGACTTCGGGCCCGAACTCACGCGCGTCGGGAGCAAAGTGAACCCGCAATGGCTTTCTCGCTGGCTGAAGAACCCGCATGATTACGAGCCTTCTACCCGGATGCCGCACTATCGCCTCGACGACAAGCAGATCGGCTTGCTCTCCAGCTATCTGCTCAATAAAAAGGACCCGGATTTTCTTGCTGAAGTCAAATTGCAGCCTGCTGACAAGGAAAGCATCAACCGCGGCAGAAAGCTGGTGATCGAATATGGCTGCGCCTCATGCCATCAGATCAACGGCGTATCAACGCCACAGGGGTTCGGCCCGTCGTTGTCTCACGTGGGCAACAAACCGCTTTCCCAGGTGATTTTTGTGGACGGCATGGAAAACACCCTGCCGGCCTATATCTTCGGCAAGATCCATGATCCCCGGTCGTTTGCCGCGGGGCTGAAGATGCCAAAGTTCAACCTGAGCAACAGCCAGGTGGATTCCCTGGTGACCGCCCTGCTGGCGCAGACCGACCGCGCCGACACCCTGCCGAAAAAAATGTTATTTTCCGCTCCCCGTGGCACAAACTATCGTCCCGGAGGCGATGCCGGCCGGCTGATGGAAGACCTGCATTGCCAGAGTTGCCACTCCATCAACGGCAATGGCGGCGACATGGCGCCTGACCTGACCTACGAAGGCAGCGCGGTACAGCGCGCGTGGCTCGAAGACTTCCTGAAAAACCCCAACACGCTGCGGCCTGCGCTGATCCGCCGCATGCCTAAGTTCAACCTGACCGGCGCTGAAATCAAGACGATCTCCGATTACATTCTCTCGGCATATCAGGGACCGGGCTTTGACGCGCAGGCGCTCGATACCCGCACCCTGAGCGCCGAAGCTGCGGCCCGCGGAAAGCAGTTGTTCTATTCCAAATTTGCCTGCCAGTCGTGCCACATCGCCGACTACAAGACTGACAAGGGCTATGTCGGCCCGGCGCTGGCCAGCGTTGGCAACCGCCTGACGCCCGTATGGATATTCAGGTGGCTCAAGGACCCGAACGCGTTGCGGCCGGGCACGATCATGCCCAATCCAGGCGTCAGCGACGGCGAAGCCCGCGACCTGACGGCATTTCTGATGACTCTCAAGGCGCGGCAGGGAGGCGGGCAATGAAAAACTCACCACACTTCGGCTTCACCTCAGTGCAGGCTCGACACGGAAACACTGAGTTGGGCAAAAATGCCTCGATTGCGTCTTTTCTTGCGCAAATTCTGCGAAACTCAACTTCCCGGTCTAAATTCGTGTTCATTCGTGTTAATTCGCGGCTGATCTTTCGCTTTTCTCCGTGTCTCCGTGTCAAGCCTGCACTGAGACGAAGCCGAAGTGTGGTGTGCCTTCTGCTTTTCGCGATCGGCTGCCATCGCCCTCCCGCTGGCGAGCCGCTCACTCCCAGGGCCTTCGGAACGCAACTCGTGGAAGTCAGCGGCAGCAGGCAGGTCGCGGGCGTCGGCAACGACCTGGCCCAACCGGTTGTGGTGCAGGTCAACGGCCCTGACGGCGAAGGCGTGCCTGAGGCCCTGGTGTCGTTCCGGGGCGAAGGACTGACGTTCACCCCCGCGCAGGCGCTGTCTGATTCCAGTGGACAGGTAAGCGTCACTGTGCGTCTGGGCGCTGAGCCGCGCAGCTATACGGTGGTCGCCGAAACCGCGAAGCCGGACCACACGGCGGCGTCTCTGGAACTTCGTGAGATCGCGCTGGGGTACGAACAAAAGGTGGGCAAGGAAGTGAACGACCAGTTTTGTATCCGCTGTCATGACAGCGAATCGACGCGTGAGCGGGTCTCTAATTTCGACAACCTCTCTCCCTCCCCCCACGCGTTTTCCGATGGCGCCTACCTGAACAACCTGAAGGACGCCGACCTGATCAACATCACGCGGCACGGCGGTCCGGCATTGGGCAAGTCAGCCTCCATGCCGCCATTCGGAAACACGCTGGACGACAAACAGATCACGGCCGTGGTAGCGTACATAAGAGCGGTCGCTGATCCGCCTTTCCAGACATCAGGAGTGAAATATGGGAAATAGCTGTTTCCGCAGCGTGGTTCTGCTGTTGTGCCTGCATGGACTTGCTTCTGCCCAGTTGCTTTCTTCCTCACGAATCAAGGACGCGTATTGCCAGTCATTGCAGCAGAAATACTCTACCCAGTTGCAGCAGCTCAGCGCGGATGCCGCCGGCCTTCGTTTCCCTTTTCCGTTTTATTTCAGCCAGACGCTTGACATCGACGAGGCAAAGCAGAAGCTGCTGCCCTCGGGCTCCATCCATTTTGACCGTTTTGGCGGCAAGGTCGTGCTCCAGATTACCGGCAATTACTACGCAGCCTATGCTTCGCCCACGCTCACCGGAAACCGGCGCACGCGCCAGACATTTCAGGATGTCGTATTGCCGCTGCTAAGGATCGCCGCTGCGGACCTCGACAGCGGCATTCCCTTTGACGCCTACGCCTTTGAGGTCGCCCATCACGTGCGCAGGAAAGTCATGGGCGTGGATACCGAAGGCCCGGAAAACGTGGTCTTCATATTTTCGCGATCCATGGGAGAAAAGCTGGCCCGCGCCAGAGACACCGAGACACAGCAGGCCGCCCTTCTGGAAAGCGACGTCTACCGGAACAGTGAACCGGTTACCTTGTGGTTATTGGGTGACGATGATGCGCCTGCCGACGTTCAGCAGCACCATCTGGCGCGTTACAAGGACACTCCTGAGACCGCCCCGGCGCCCGAACCGGGCACGCTGGTCAATCCTAACCTGCTTCCACATTCCGAGCTG
>OBLQ010000905.1_pt1 | contig 11202 bp, 8 predicted proteins | sample 1519881 | NCBI WGS metagenome assembly OBLQ01 (sample SAMN01911456, study PRJEB22533) | soil metagenome | biome: Soil | place: Malaysia | collected 2012-04-30 | depth DG_metagenome m | reverse complement strand
CGGCCAGCTCGCGCGAGGCCGCGACGGAATCGCGCAGGGTCTGCACCGCGCCGCGGCCCTCGTCCACCGCCCGGCCGAGCCAATCCGTCAGTCGTTCCACTTCCTGGCGCATGTCCGGGAGCGCTTCCGCCGCCAGGGCCCCCTGGGCCAGGATCCTGCTGGCCTGCACCGTCTGCAGCAGGGTGTCGTGCAGCTCCCGGGCGATCCGGGTCCGCTCGGCCAGCCGTTCTTCGAATCGGGCGCCCAATGCGGCCGCGATCCGGCGCACCCTCAGGCGATAGGCGAGAACCAGCCCCGCGAGCAGCAGCAGAACGACCATGGCACGGAACCACGCCGTCTGGAACCACGCTGGCCGCACGGTGAACGGCAGCGTTGCCCCGACCTTGCTCCAGACCCCGTCGTTGTTGCTGGCCAGCACCTGCAGCGTGTACCGCCCCGGCCGCAGGTCGTTCCAGGACACCTCGCGACGGGTGCCGGCGTCGTGCCACCGGTCATCCCATCCCGCGAGCCGGTACCGGAATCTCACCCGTGAGGGGATGGCCAGGCTCGACGCGGTATACCCGATGCGGAGCGTCCGGGTGAGCGGCGGCAGCGACAAGGCCTGGTGCACCGGATAGCGGCGATCATCCGCCGTTACCTCGCGAATGATGACCCCAGGCGGGACCGGATTGCGCACGATCCGCCGGGGGTCGATCGAGGCGATCCCCTCGTGGGTCAGAAACCAGAGTACGCCGTCGCGCCCCTGGACGGCCGGGTTGTGTACCTGCCAGTGGGACAGGACGTCGGGGAGGTCACTCGCCGCGTCGAACAGCTCGTAGCGGACCGGGTGGGCCGGGTTGCCGAGGAGGCTGTCCACCTCGATACCCGGGACATGCACGATGCCGAGGGCCGTCGTGAGCCAGACCCCGTCTCCGGTGGGGACGATGCCTGACACCGAGCCGAAGTCGGCGCCATCGGGCCGGACGGTGTAGAACCGCTCTCCGTGCCGAAGCGCCAACCCCAGTTCTCCCCCGACCCACAGATCCCGGCCGCTGGTGCGGAGGACCTGCAGGGGACCCACGTCGAGGCTGTCCGACCGGGAGAAGACCCCCACCACCCGCCCGTCCTGCACCATGGCGACCTCATCCCGGTATCCCAGCCAGACCCGGTCGGCCGAGTCGACCTGAATCGCGACGGGGGCCCAGTCGGGCCGGCCGGGCAGGACCGGCACGAAGGTCCAGGTCTGGTCCTTCCGGTAGAACACGCCGAGACCGTTGATGGAGGCCCAGTGGCGTCCGGAGCGGTCCTCCGCATCGGCGAGGACCTGGCACGGGAGGTTACCCTCCACGACTTCGCGGGGCGGCGGGATTCGCGTGAACTTGCCGTCCTTCCACAGCACCACGTCGTGCCACCCGGCAAGCCAGATTCCCCCGTCGTGGTCGAGCGTGCCGTGGGCCGGCTCCGCCGGGGCTCCGCGGAGGACGAGGCTGTCCCTGAGCCGCCGGATCCATGGTCCCTGGAGCGCGAGCAGCCAGACGTCGCCGTTCTTGTCCGCGACCAGCGATGCCCCCAACGGGATGATGGTGTCCCTGACCCAGCCGACGTTGCGGTGGCGGAAGCGATCGAGCCCACGTGCCGTCGTGCCCCAGACGCTTCCCTCCCGGTCCACCAGGACCGCCTGGGAGATGCCCGACTGCAGGTCCTGGGTCCGATGCACCCGCTCCATGGGCCCGACGATGAATCGGTCCGACCCGGGCGCCGGGTCACGGCGGAGTCGGAACCGGGAAATGCCGAGACCGGCGACCCACAATCCCCCCTCACCATCGAAGGCGATAGCCTGCGGAAGAATCTGATCGATCTCCTGGAGCTGCACGGCCCCACTGGGAGTCCGGCGGACAAAGGCCACGGCATCGATGGGCTGGAGCACGTAGCCGATCGTGCTGTCGTCCACCTGCACGAACCCGAGGGCGCTGTGGTCGACGCCGATGTCCACGAACCGCCGGCTGCCACGGGGCAGGTACATGACCCGGTTCGGACTGGCGGCCCCGACCCAGAGGGTGCCGTCTCGCTCGACAAAGACGTCCCAGGCGGATCGACAGGGATAGTTCCAGTCCATCCGCACCTTGTGCCAGCGGTCGGACTCCAGCCGGGCCAGGCCACCTATGGCGGCGACCCAGACGGTGCCGTCGTGATCCACCGCGATCGATCGGACCTTCCCGATCGGAAGGCTATCCGCGGTCGAGTAGCTGGTGATCCCGCCGTCGGCCGTCAGGAGGCTGATTCCGCCGCTGGCGTAGCCCACCCAGAGGCCCCCGCCGGGCGCGGGCGCAAGGGCCGAGATCGAGGCCGCCGGGAGCCTTCCTCTTTCGGGCTGGTACTGCTCGAATCGGATGCCGTCGAAGCGATAGAGGCCGAGGTTGGTCCCGATCCAGAGAAAGCCGTCGGACGTCTGGGCCAGCGCAGCCGGCTCACCCAGGAGGCCGTCCGCGGCCGACCACGAGGTATGCTGCATCTGGTCGATGGGCTGATACTGGACCTGTCCCCGCCCGGCCCTGGGAGAGGCGAGGATCAGGAGGCAGACGGCAGGGCAACCAATCCAACGTCGCATGGCGACGGCACTCGCGCGGGTGCGGAGGGTCTTGAGGCTTCGACAACGTGGAGCAGGTAGTCTTGCCCTCCCCGGCTCGTCGCGCAAGCGCCCGGATACCCGTGCGCTAATTTGGGCTGCGTGGGGCCGGACCCCCGCATAGGCCCGAGGGCCCAGGGGGACCGGAATCGCGGTCCAAGTCAACGCCGCCAGGAAGCACAAGGTACCGTTGCGACGCGAGTCGCCGCCCAGCGAGAGCCAACGCCGTGCGCTGCCGCGACGCGATCAGGGGTCCCCTGCCAAGGTACGCTCGATCCGCCGATCCGGCACCAGCCAGACGAGCGCGACGGCAACGTACAGGACTTGCGATACCCAAGAGACCACGAAGGACAAGCCAATGGCGGCGAGATAGACCAGGGGGGAGAGCTTCCCCTTCCAGTCGCGGCCCACCGCCCGCTGTAACAGCGAATCGTTCCCCTCGGCCGCGATAATCGCTTGCTGCAGCAGCAGGTAGGCGACGCCGGCCGCCAGCAGCACGACCCCGTACAGCGCTGAGGGACCCGGGGCGAAGTGGTTCTCTCCCATCCACCCGGTGGCAAACGGAAACAGCGACAGCCAGAACAGCAGATGCAGGTTGGCCCATAAGATGCGGCCCGTCACCTTGGTGCACACATGCAGCATGTGGTGATGATTGTTCCAGTAGATCCCGAGATAGATGAAGCTCAGCAGATAGCTGAGGAACACCGGCAGCAGGGGCCTGAGGGCATGGAAGGCCGGGTCCTGGGGAACCTTCAGTTCCAGCACCATGATGGTGATCACGATGGCCAGGACGGCATCGCTGAAGGCCTCGAGTCGGGTCTTTCCCACTAGGAATCCCTCCCGGCCACGATCGTGGCCTTCAACCGGTGTCGATGTAGCGGATTGCAGCGCACGACGATCGGAACCTGGGCGCAGGACACTGCGCCCAGGTTCGCAGAACGGTAAGTGTGAGGAATCGCCCCCGGTGGATCAGCGGCCGGAGTGCGGCGCGCTGCCGCAAGAACGCCCCGAACCCGGCGGCGTCCCTCAGGGGATTTGCGGGCTGACTCCAGGACCGCGACCATGGCGTTCATGACTGGCTCCCTCTCTGCCCAGCTCGGAGTTGCAGGCGATGGGGAGGAACACCAGTTCCAATCGAGCGACCTAGGGCGGCGACCAGCATGGCCGCCACCGCGGTCAGATCGCCGCTGCTGGACGGGAAGAGGCACAACAGTGCCGAAGCGGCCCTCCGGCTGAGCGGCCCGTGGAGTGTCCGGCACCGACCCTCGATCGACCCACGGAGCCGGTGGCGTGGTGGAACGGGGGCGCGCACCGGTGCGGCGCCCCGGCTCGACCTGGCAGGCAAACGCCTTCGACTCGTGCATGGTCACCGGGGCCAACGTGCCGTGGACATCCTGTTCCTCCAGGGATGGGCTTGGTGCGATTCTACGTGTTCCGCCGGGGATGCCAAATCGCTGCGATGGAGTCCACCGCTGCTGTCCAACGCCGGCCCATCCCTTGCGCCGCGCCCCTTCGAGGAGTGCGGCCAGGTTCACCCCAGCCCCGATGGTCAGCTCTCGGCGTCGCGGCCCGCCAGTGAGCCGGCATGCCGCTCGGCCCAGGAAAGCGCGTAGTCGGCGATCTCCTCCCAGCCGGATTGCGCGGGCAGCAGGTGGGACCGGCCCTCGAACACGGTTACCTCGGTCAGCGACTCCGTCTGGTAGTGAGCCGCATTGGAATGCTGCACCACCGGCGGCATTAGGTGGTCTTCGCCACCGGAGATGAACAGCAGCGGGGGCCGTGTTGGGTTCTGATAGTCAATCCAGGTCTCTTGCGGCCCAGGCTCGAAATTGGCCAGGACGCTACCCCAGAATATCCCGCCCGACGCGGGCACGTGATACCGCTGGTAAAGAGCCCGCGCCTCGGCCTCGGGGAACGTGTTGGTGAAGGTATAGCGCCACTGGTCGTAGGTGAGGCCCACCGCGCGGTGTCGGTTCGCAGGGTTCTTGAGCACGGGGAACGACGCCCGGATCTGCGACCATGGTGTAACCAGGATGCCCTCGGTTGGCGCGGAGTTGAACGTTACCCCCGCGGCGCCGTAGCCGCGGTCCAGCAGCATCTGCACGAAGGTGCCCCCCGCCGAGTGGCCCATCAGAATCGGAGGGGTCTCCAGCCCGCCGATGATCGACTCCAGATGGGTCATGATGGCGGGGACCGTGAGCCGCTCGACCGGCGTTGGGTCGGCGTTGAGGGCCTCGACCTCGACCTCGAGGCCGGGGTAGGCCGGGGCGAGGACTCGGTAGCCCTTGGCCTCGTAATAGGGGATCCAGTGTTCCCAGCTGCGTGGCGTCACCCAGAAGCCGTGCACCAGCACGATCGTCTCCGGACTCCCTGGGGCGCGCGATGACAATGGCCTCGACATTGATTGACTCCTCGTCCGTATGCGGAATGCCGGGACTTCCTGTAGCGCTAACAACAGTATCGACCACCCGACCGGCTGGCCTCTGCCAATGCGCGTGCTTCCGGGTAGGTGAATCGGGTTGGTGCCGTCTATGCCGTTCGGCCGAAACCGCCCCCGGCTCCGGGCGGTCCAACAAGGGGCCGAGAACCCTGTCGATCGGCAGATGCCCGGTTTGGGCCATCGGTTGATCTTGGCTCAGCGACTGCGCGGAGCTCATCGTCGCCGACCGAGAACGAAGTGGAAGCCCAGCCATGGAGGGGAGATGCGCTACTATGCCGGTCAGGAGATCGACGCTGGAGCAGAAGCCGTGACCGCGCCGCGCGATGTGGCCGTGATCGTGGGGAGCCTGCGGCAAGGGTCGTTCAACCGCCGTATGGCCCAGGCGCTCGCCGGGCTCGCGCCCATCGGGCTCGGGCTCGAGATCGTCGAGATCGGCGAGCTGGCGCACTACAACCCGGACCTCGAGACCACTCCGCCCGCGCCCTGGCTGGCGTTCCGGGAGCGGATCACTCGTGCAGAGGCGGCCCTGTTCATCACCCCCGAGTACAACCGGTCCATGCCGGGCGTGCTGAAGAACGCAATCGACGTGGGCTCCCGGCCCGCTGGGAGAAGCGCCTGGTCGGGCAAGCCGACTGCGGTAATCAGCGTCTCGCCCGGTGCGATGGGGGGGTTCGGGGCCAATCAGCACCTGCGCCAGGCCCTCGGCGCCCTGAACATGCCGCTCCTCCCGCACCCCGAGGCCTACCTGGGTGGCGCCGCCAGACTGTTCGACGAACGGGGAGAGCTCACCGACGAGAGCACTCGCCAGTTCCTATCCACCTTCATAACCGCATTCTCGGCATGGGTCGAGTTGACGGCCGGGACTCGGCGTTGACTCGATTCTGACCGGCGATGGGCTGTCAGAAGCAACCGTTGCAGCGTGAACCGCAAGAACCACCAGGAAGGGTGCCTGGTGGCGGGCGGTCCTACACTCGCCACCAGGCCTCGTGTCCGTGGGGACTAGCTCAGCCACTTCTTGAGCGCGACGCCCACCTGCAGCAGCGACGCGCGGACACCAGGCAGCTGGCTGATTGGATTCAGCAGCCCCCAGTCGTGGATCAGGCCGTCGTAGCGAACATGGGCCACCTCGACCCCGGCGGCGTCCAGTTTCCGGGCGTACGCCTCTCCCTCGTCACGGAGCACGTCGTTCTCGGCGACTTGAATCAGGGTCGGGGGGAGGCCCCTGAGCTGCTCAATCGTTGCCTGCAGCGGGCAGGCATAGATGTCCTTCCGCTGGCGCGCGTCGGGGGCATAGTTGTCCCAGAACCACTTCATCATGTTCCGGGACAGGAAGTGACCCTCGGCCAGCTCCTGGTAGGAGCCGGTCTCGAAGTTCGCGTCGGTTACTGGCCACAACATGGCCGTGAAGCGGACGGCGGGCCCGCCCTTATCCTTGGCCATTAGGCTGATGACGCCAGCCGCATTGCCGCCGACGCTGTTCCCTACCACAGCCAACCGCTTGCCATCGACCTGGATCTCCGCGCCGTGCTCGGCGACCCACTTGGTCGCGCCGTACATCTGGTTGATGGCCGTGGGGTAGCGTGCTTCGGGAGAGCGCGTGTATTCCGGGAACACTGCTACTGCTCCCGACGCCGCCACCAGGTCGCGGACCAGGCGCTCGTGGGTCGGGAAGTCCCCCAAGACCCAGCCGCCCCCATGGAAGAACATGAAGACGGGCAGGATGCCCTTCACACCTTCGGGTCGAACGATCACGAGCTTCAGGGGCCGGCCGTCCACGGTGATGGCCTTCTCCGAGATCTCCGCCGGCGCCAGGGGAACGGTGACGCTCTGCTGCAGATTCTCGAGCACCTTACGCGCCTCCGCTGGGCTCAGCTGCTCGATGGGCTTGCCGCCGCTGGAGTTCAGCCCGTCGAGGAAGGTGGCGATGTGCCGGTCCACGCGGGGGTTGACGATGCTTGCTGTGGTTGTGGTCATGGGTTCTGCTCCCTGGCTCGTGAGTGGACTTGCCGCGACAAGCGTCGCACCTGTCGCAAGGATGAGTCGCCGCGCCTGCGTGGTCATGCTGCCACCTGAGCATGAGACCCGGGCCACCAGTCCTTCGGGGGTGCCCATGGCCCGCACTCCGCCAACGCCGAACGGGGACTTCTCGTTGTGTCACCACAGTAGGGGCGCCCCGACCGGCGGGCGTCTGCTGATGGGCGTGTCTTGGGATATGTGAAGCAGACGGCTGGCCCCTATGCTGTTCGGCCGAGTCGTGGCTGGGGGGGTGTAAACCAGGTCCGCGCTGATTCCTGCGGGGCCTCCACAACGACAGCGCCTCCCCCTCTGCCCGAGGGGACTTGGCACCTGCCGCCGGTCCAAGCCACCCCGATCCCGCATCACAGGCCGAGGTGGCCGCGGGCGTCGACAGAACAGAAACTCCTGCCGTGGCGGGCGACCGGTCAGACTCGCCACCTCGGCCCGCCATTCATCCAGGCGGACCTCGCCCAGGCGCGGATCGGCGCCGGGCAACAGGGTGCGCCCTTCCAGCCGGCCTCCGAAGTACCGGGCCTCTGGGTCGGCGATCAGTTGGCGAAGGTTGTCGCGATCGCTCAGCGCCTCACGAACCAGCTGGTCCAGCCGAAATTCGTCCGGCCCGGCCCATTCCGCCACGCCCTGGACCGGGGGACGGACCGCCACCCGCCCCAGGGCCGGGGCGACATCATCCGCGGCGATCGACCGGAAGCCCACCGGGGCGACCCGGATGGTGGCCGTGCTCCCGGAGCCGGGCCACGACTCGGGATCCGATGAGGCCGGTGCCTCCGATGACGCTGAACCGCATGATGTGCCTCTCTAGATGAGTGGTCTACTCCACCGGCAGGACCGGAGGGGCGCCCTTGTCCTTGACCATGAACACCACGAATCGCGCGGGGCTGGTGGCACTGGCGTTCCGCCCGACGTGCACATCGTCGGGGCCCTCATAGAAGGTGTCACCGGGCTTGAGGGTAACCGGATCCTGTCCCCGAAGCTGCATCACCACCGAACCCTCGAGGACGTAGACGAACGCCTGTGCCCGATGACGATGCGCCGCCTCGACCGCGCCCGGTGGGTACTCGACCGTCAGCATCAGGGTTTCCTTACCGGGAGCGCTGACGAGGTCTTTCTGCATCAGGACCTTGATCTCCGGGGCCCGTGCCTTCGGGGCCGGGGGTTGTCCCGCGGTCCCCAGCCCAACCAGACCGAGCGAGCCCAGCAGCAGCCCTTCCCGCCACATCGCGAGTGCACGCATGGTGTCTCCCCTTTCCGACCGCAGGCGTGGTTCACACGCCACGGTACACCAGTTGAATGAAGGACCCGGGATTGATCGTCTTGAGCATCCGCTGGGTCGGCATCGTGCCCCCTATCGGCCGGCGCCGGCCGGCGGCGACACCGCGGCCGCTTTCTGGCGGGCGTACATTGCGAGCGTGGTCTCGCCCAGCTGTGCCCCCGCGTCCGGCACCAGGCTCCGCTCGCTCAGCAGCGCCCCGAAGTACCGGGCCTTGGGATCGGCAACCACCCGCCGGGGGTCCTTCCGGGCCGTCAGTGCCTGCCGGATGACCTCGTCAAACCTGAACTGCTGGGGTCCGCCCAGTTCGATCACGCCATTGAAAGGCTTCCCCACCGCCGTCTTCGCGACCGCCTTGGCCACGTCGGCGGCGGCGATCGGTTGGAACAGCACCGGGGGCACGCGCACCTCGGTTCCGACGGTGAGTCCATCCGCAATCCGGGGGATGAACTCGAAGAATTGGGTCGCGTGTACGATCGAGTACGGCATACCCGATTCCCGGACCAGCTGTTCCTGCGCCTGCTTGGCCCGGAGGTAGCCGCTCTCCGATAGACGGTCGGTGCCCACCACCGAGAGTACCACGTGGTGACGCACCCCCGCCTGCTGCTCCGCCGCCAGGATGTTGCCGGTCGAGGTGCGGAAGAAGCTCAGGACCGCGGCATCCTCGAAGGAGGGAGAGTTGGACACGTCCACCACCACCTCCGCGCCGGCCAGCACCTGAGCTAGGCCCTCACCGGTCAGGGTGTTGACCCCCGTCTCCGGCGACGCCGGCACCGCCTCGTGTCCATGGTCCCGGAGCCTCGTGACGACCTGGGAGCCGATCAGCCCCGAGCCGCCGATGATCACGATCTTCATCTCATCTCCTTTGTTAGTGCGCTGCGTGCGTCCGGTGCTACTCTGCTATCCGCTCGAACGACCCCGACGCCCGGTCCTGCCAGGAGCGCCCCACATCGGTGGACATCTGCCATCGCTGCTCCACCGATCTAGCATTCGGGGCCTACACCACCCGATGGAGCCGCACCCCAACCGTCGGGTAGTCCTTGCCAGTCATCACTATCGCTGTGCCCTTCGGGCGCCGTCGAGCGACAGCACCCCACCGCCGGGGGCCAGGAAATCCCGATGCCAGTGCCCGTGCTTCGACCGAAACCCGATCAGGCCCAGGCCCTCACCGCGGCCAGCTTCGTTGCCAGGACCCGCTGTTGCGCGTCAACAGTAGGGCGCGCGTCCGCGCCGGGCGCCTGCCGCCGGAGAGGTTTTTCTGTAGGTAATCCGACCGGGTGGCGGCTATGCCGACCAGCGGATCCGCAAATCGAACGGCATAGGCGCCGGATCCGTAGGTCGATCGGCATACGCGCGCCGGAACGGAAGCGAGTACCTTCTGCCATGACCGCGAGTACCGAGATCACCATTCTGACGGTGGATGACCACCCGCTGATCCGCGACGGCCTGGCGGCCGTCATCGCGCGGGAGCCGGACATGCGGATCGTGGCCGAGGCGGGGGATGGGGAACAGGCGGTGGAGCAGTATCGCGCCCACCAGCCCTCGATCGTCCTGATGGACCTGCGTATGCCGGTGATGGATGGGGTGGAGGCGATCCAGGCGATCCGCGCGGAGTTTCCCGCGGCCCGCATCATCGCCCTGACCACCTATGAAGGAGACGAGGACATCTACCAGGCGTTGGCCGCGGGAGCGAGCGGGTACCTGCTCAAGGACATGCTGCGCACCGAGCTCATCGACGTGATCCGCAAGGTGCACCAGGGGTATCGCGGCATTCCCCAGGCCATCGCGGCCAAGCTGGCGGCGCACACCCCCCGCATCGGGCTCACCCCGCGCGAGATCGAGGTCCTGCGGCTGATGGCGGAGGGCAAGACCAACGCGGAGATCGCCGCAACCCTCGGACGCGCCGAAGGCACCATGAAGATTCACGTGCAGAACATCCTGCAGAAACTCGGCGCCGCCGATCGGACCCAGGCGGTCACCATGGCGGTGCGCCGCGGGATCATCCACCTGGATTGACGATGTCTCGCCCCGCGGCGGTTATGCTCCTGCTGTCCTCCCTCCCCTTGGCACCTCTGCAATCGCAGCTCGGGGACACCCCCGCGGCCGCCTGGTCTGAGCCATGGTGGCTCTGCGCCCTCATTGTGCTCGGCAGCGGGGCAGTCGGCGCGGCGGTGGCCCTGCGGCTCGAACGCCGGCGGACCTGGCGCGCGACCGCGACGGGGGAGGCACGTTTTCAGGCGGAATTGGAGGAACGGGCCAGGCTCGCCCGCCAGGTGCAGGACACCCTGCTCCAGGGATTCACCGGACTCACGCTGCGGATGGATGCCGTCCGGATCTCACTCCAGGAACAGGAGAACCCACTCGCCGGCCAGCTCGGCGAGATCCTGGAGCAGGCGGACCAGACGATGCGGGCGGCGCGTGACATGGTCTCGATCGGCAGGCCACGCTGAACGCTCTCCGGCACGCGCATCCACGCAGGCTCGTCATCCACTGGCGGGTTCATCCCCGAAGCGGCAGCTCCAGGTCTACGATGGTTCCCCCACCGGGCCGGGGTTCGATCCCGTAGCGGCCTCCGTGGTGCGCAGCCCGATCGCGGGCGCCACTCACGCCGAAGTGCCCCTTTCGCTTCGCCTCTTCTGCATCATCGGGCGTGAACCCTCGGCCGTCGTCACCGACCCTGAGGTGCAACGCCTTCGGCCCGAAGGCGCAGTGAATCTCGATCCGGTGGCACCCCGAGTGTCGCACGGCGTTCAGCACCGACTCCCGGCCGATCCGGAACGCGGCGTCCTCCACCGCACCTGGCAGCCGACGCCGCTCGCCCGATGTGGTGAGCTCGACCGCGATCCCGCTGCC
>OBLQ010000904.1_pt1 | contig 11205 bp, 4 predicted proteins | sample 1519881 | NCBI WGS metagenome assembly OBLQ01 (sample SAMN01911456, study PRJEB22533) | soil metagenome | biome: Soil | place: Malaysia | collected 2012-04-30 | depth DG_metagenome m | reverse complement strand
CCGAGCTGCCCGTAGGCCGCCGCGAGCGCCAGATGCGTGTAGTAGTAGCTCGGCATGTTGAACTTCAGGGCGATGTCGACGGCGTCCCGGTAGTCTCCCTTGCGGTACGCATTGTTGAAGAGACCGAAGCGATACCAGCCGGGGTGATGGGGGTTGAGCTGCATCGCCCGCTCGCTCAGCGCGCAGCCTTCGTCCCAGTCCCCCGCGTACGACATCAGGATGCCCATGAAGGCGATGGTGCACCCGTCCATGGGGTTGAGGGCGACGGCACGATCGGCGGCTGTCCTGAAGGCAGCCAGCTCCCGGCGGAAGAAGCGGGCCTGGGCGAGCATGTGGTAGGCAAGGCTGCTCGACGGCGCCGCTGCGACCGCCTTTCGCGCCGCGTCGAGTGCGCGGCCGAGCGGATCGGGCCGCACGTTGAAGCCGTGCTTGTGCTCCTCCGCGTAGAGCATGGAGAGAAGCGCCCAGCAATCGGCGTGATCGGGCGCCTCCTCGACGGCCCGCTCCAGGGCGGAGCGCACCTCGGCGTGCTCCTTCGCGGTGATCCGCTCGTAGTACCCGAAGCCGCGGAGCACCGCCTCGTAGGGGCTCAGGCCTTTCGCGTCGCGGTGGCGGAGCTGCTCGCTCATGGTGCGGGGCAGGACGCCGCTCAGATCGGCGACGGTCGAGACGATCCGGGGCACCAGATCGTCCTGCAGCTCGAAGATCTTCTCCGGGCTGAAGGGACGATTGTAGGTCTCGGCCCACAGGTGGGCACCGGACGTGGCGTCCACGAGCTGCACGGCGACGCGCAGCATCGCTCCCGTGTGCCGGATGCTCCCCTCCATCACGTACCGAGCGCCGAGCTCCCGGCCGACCGTCCGCACGTCGATCGCCGCGGCCCCGTAACGGGACGTCGAGCTGCGCGCGATCACCCGGAGGTACGAGAAGCGCGACATGCCGGTCACGATGTCCTCGGTGATCCCTTCGGCCAGGGCCTCGACTCCGGGGTCGCTCCCGCGATGCTTGAAGGGCAGCACCGCGATCCAGAACCCCTCCTCGAGGCGGGAGGCGCCCGACGGTTCGGACCCCACGGTGCCCGAAGCCGGGGATACGGGCCTCGAACGGGAGACGGCATCCGGCCGCAACGCCGCGGATCCGGCTCCCGCCGCCCCCTCGAACGGCACGTCCAGCCCCGCCTTGCGCAGCCCGTCGATGTATGCGTCAAGGAGCTCGCCCTCGCCCGTCCACCGCCCGAACTCCTCGCGCACGACCGAGGCGGCGTCCGGCTTCAGCGCCAGAAGCTCGCGAAGCGCTCCTCCGGCGGCCTCCATCTCGCCGAGCTGCCCGTAGGCCGCCGCGAGCGCCAGATGCGTGTAGTAGTAGCTCGGCATGTTGAACTTCAGGGCGATGTCGACGGCGTCCCGGTAGTCTCCCTTGCGGTACGCATTGTTGAAGAGACCGAAGCGATACCAGCCGGGGTGATGGGGGTTGAGCTGCATCGCCCGCTCGCTCAGCGCGCAGCCTTCGTCCCAGTCCCCCGCGTACGACATCAGGATGCCCATGAAGGCGATGGTGCACCCGTCCATGGGGTTGAGGGCGACGGCACGATCGGCGGCTGTCCTGAAGGCAGCCAGCTCCCGGCGGAAGAAGCGGGCCTGGGCGAGCATGTGGTAGGCAAGGCTGCTCGACGGCGCCGCTGCGACCGCCTTTCGCGCCGCGTCGAGTGCGCGGCCGAGCGGATCGGGCCGCACGTTGAAGCCGTGCTTGTGCTCCTCCGCGTAGAGCATGGAGAGAAGCGCCCAGCAATCGGCGTGATCGGGCGCCTCCTCGACGGCCCGCTCCAGGGCGGAGCGCACCTCGGCGTGCTCCTCCTCGGTGAGCCGCTCGTAGTAGCCGAAGGCGCGCAGCACCGCCTCGTACGGGTTCAAGCTCTCTGGGTCACGGTGACGGAGCTGCCCGCTCATCGTTCGGGGCAGGACGCCGTTCAGATCGGCGACGGTCGAGACGATCGGGGGCACCACCTGGTCCTGAAGCTCGAAGATCTTCTCCGGGCTGAAGGGACGGTTGTAGGTCTCGGCCCACAGGTGGGCGCCGGACGAGGCGTCCACGAGCTGCACCGCGACACGCAGCATCGCTCCCGTCTGCCGGATGCTCCCCTCCATGACGTACTGCGCGCCGAGCTCCTGGCCGACCGTCCGCACGTCGATGGCCTCGCCCGCGTAGCGGGACGTCGCGCCGCGCGCGATCACCCGAAGGTACGAGAAGCGCGACATCCCGGTCACGATGTCCTCGGTGATCCCCTCGGCCAGGGCCTCGACGCCGGGGTCGCTCCCGCGGTGCTTGAAGGGCAGCACCGCGATCCAGAACCCCTCCTCGAGACGCGAGGCGCCGGACGGGTCGGACCTCGCGGCGGCCGGAGCCGGCGCGGGGCCGCTTCCGGACGTGGAGGGCTGCCGGCTCATGTCCCTGAGCTCGTTGCCGACGTCGCGAGCCGTCTGGAAGCGCCGGCGCGTGTCCTTCTCGAGACAGCGCCTGATGATCCGGACGAGATCGGAGGGCAGCTCGGGGCGCAGATCCGTGACCGCGGGCGGGGTGTCCCTCAGGATGGCCGAGGCCAGCTCGGCCGCCGAGGCGCCCTCGAAGGGGCGGCGCCCGCTCGCCATCTCGTAGAGCACGACGCCGAGCGAGAAGACGTCGGAACGGTTGTCCACGGGACGCCCCGAGATCTGCTCCGGCGACATGTAGGGGACCGTGCCCATCACGACGCCGTCGCGCGTGTGCGCCTCGGTGGGAAGCGCCGAGTCGGTGGTCTCCCCCGCCGGGCTGATCTTGGCCAGCCCGAAGTCCAGGACCTTGACGGAGCCGTCCTCGCCCACCATCACGTTCGCGGGCTTGAGGTCGCGGTGGATGATGCCCTTGTCGTGTGCAACGGCGAGGGCGCCGGAGATCGCGGCGCCGATCTCGACGATCCGCTCGAGGCTCAGCGCGCCTCCGGCCAGGAGCTTGTCGAGGGCCTTTCCCTCGACGAGCTCCATCGTCAGGAAGTGGACGCCGTCCGCCTCCTCGACGGAGTGAATGGTCACGATGTGGGGGTGGTTCAGCGCCGCCACCGCCCGCGCCTCGCGCCGGAACCGCTCGAGCCGCTCCGGGCTCGACGCCATCTCCGCGGGCAGCACCTTGAGGGCCACGTCGCGCCCGAGCCTCGTATCGGTGGCGCGATAGACCTCGCCCATCCCGCCGGAGCCGATCCCGGCGGTGATCCTGTAATGAGCGAGAGTGCGGCCGATCAGGACGTCCTCCCCGGGAGCAGGTGAGCCCGCAAGTCAGCGGTTCGCAGAGGGTTGGCGGGCATTCTACAGCAGCGCAGGGGCGCGCCGCCCGCCCGGCGAGGGATTCGCACCGAGCTCCGGCGTCGCATTTCGAGGGGAATCGCCGCGGGAGGGCCTCCCTGCGGCAGCCACTCGCCGGGAGGTGCTGGTAGCCTCTTCCACCTCCCGGCGCGCGCATTCGCATGCCGATGCGACCTTCGGTCATCCGCCTGCGGAGGATGTCCGGAGGATGATCTCGAATAGACCTCTACCGTGCGACCGGCGGCTTCGCGGCGATCGTCATGCCGTGGCGCTTGAAGATCTCGACCATCTTCGCGACGTCCGGCGGCCCGCCGGCGGCGGCGTTGACGACCTCGCCAGCCTCCCGGAAGTAGGCCGGGCCCATGATCGCCGGCGTGACGATCGAGAGCTGCTTCGCATCCACCGTGCCGTGGTTGCCGAAACGGTGGACGGCGCCGCGCGGGATGCAGACGGCCTGGCCGGGCCCGACGTCGATGTCCTTGCCGTCGATGGTCCAGGTCACGACGCCCTCGATCCCGTAGAGCGTCTCCTCGTAGGCGTCGTTCATGTGGGCCGGGGCGGCCAGCTTCTGGCCGGCCGGGACCGTCATCTCGAAGACGGAGACGCTGCCTTTGGTGTCCTCGCCGCTCAGGAGGAAGCGGATGCCGAGCGGGCCGAGCTTCATGCTCTCTTCCGACGGGTTGACTGCGGTCTGGTTTGACATGACAGGCTCCTTAAAGTAAACTTCGTTTACCTTTCGAGAGTATACGGAGTTTACTGACGATGTCAAGCCTCGAGCTTCCGGAAAATCCGCTGATCGGCGCCCTGCTGCGCCTGCCCGCCCAGGCCATCCACCGCCGGATCGTAGCCGAGCTGAACCGCGCCGGCTTCCGCGACCTGCGCCTGCCCCACATGGCGGTGCTCCAGTACCCCGGCCCCGACGGCCGCAGGCCGGGCGAGCTGGCCGAGCGCGCCGGGATGAGCAAGCAGGCCATGAACCGGCTCCTCCAGAGCCTCGAGCGGCTCGGCTACGTCCGCCGGCACGATTCCAGCGAGAGCGGGCGGGCCCGGATCGTGCGCTTCACCAAGCGCGGAAGCGCCGCCTGGGGCAGGATTCACGAAATCCTTGCAGATATCGAAGCCGAGTGGCAGGCAACGCTCGGAGAGAGGGACTTCACGCGGCTGAAGAAGCTGCTCTGCGACGTGTGGGTGTCGGATCTCGTCCCGTAGCCGCCGGCGGGCGGGTCACGGCCACCGGGCAGCCGGCAGAAGCCGGCCCCGATCGCGCCCGTCCTTGCGAGCCTTCCCATCCGGACGATTCCGGACGGGTCATGGGCATTTCGCCCGCCGCGTCTCCCCCTTCGCACCGGCGGGCTCCGCTCGGGATGTATCTACCGCGGGCCCGACGTTGCTGTTAGGCTTGCGCCCGTATGTCCCTCAAGCCCGGAACGCGGCTCGGTCCCTACGAGATCGTCTCGCCTCTCGGCGCGGGCGGGATGGGCGAGGTCTACCGCGCGAGCGATACGCGACTCGACCGCGAAGTGGCCGTCAAGATCCTCCCCGAGCACCTCTCATCCAGTCCGGAGCGCCGCGCCCGGTTCCAGCGCGAGGCGCGGGCGATCTCCAGGCTCAACCATCCGAAGATCTGCATGCTTCACGACGTGGGAGAGGCCGAGGGCGTCGATTACCTGGTCCTCGAGCTTCTTGAAGGAGAGACGCTCGCCGAGCGGATCGGCCGGGGGCCCCTGCCGGTCGCCGGGGCGATGCGCCTGGGGGCGGAGATCGCCGAGGCGCTCGACGCCGCGCACACTCAGGGTTTGATCCACCGGGACCTCAAGCCGGGCAACGTCATGCTCACCCGCACGGGGATCAAGCTCCTCGACTTCGGGCTCGCCCGGGCGCTGAAGGAGCCGGTGGGCGACTTGTCGAACGCGGCGACGGCGACCCGTCCGGTGACCGGCGCCGGCATGGTCGTCGGAACGCTGCAGTACATGGCTCCCGAGCAGATCGAGGGCAAGGCGGTGGATGCGCGCGCCGACCTCTTCGCGCTCGGCGCCATGCTCTACGAGATGATCACCGGCCGGCGCGCCTTCCAGGGGGAGTCGCAAGGCTCGCTCATCGCCTCCATCCTGAAGGACGAGCCTCCCCCGCTGCCGGAATCGATCCCCTCCTCGCGGGGGATCGAGCGGTGCGTCCTGCGCTGCCTGGAGAAGGACAGGGAGAAGCGCTGGCAGACGGCCCGCGACCTCATGTACGAGCTGCAATGGCTCGCGGGGGAGAAAGAGGGTCCGGCACGCCAGGGCTCGGATGGCGGCCGGCGATCGGCGTGGTGGATCCCGGCGGTCGTCGCGGTGGTGGCTCTGGCGGCCGGGCTGATGGCCGGACGGATGACCTCCGGCGCGAGCTCGCCGGGCGACATGCGTTCGACCTACGTGACGGTGCCCCTGCCCGCGGGAACGCAGCTCAACGGCTGGGCCTCGCCCGTCGTGACGCTGTCTCCGGACGGCCGGACGCTGGCCTTCGTGGCAGACAACGAGGACGGCGTCTCACATCTCTACGTCAGGCGGATGGAATCACAGGATGCGGTCCTCGTTCCGGACAGCGAGACAGCCGAGGGGCCTTTCTTCTCCCCGGACGGCCGGTGGGTGGGCTTCGCGGTGGGTGTGTCGCTGGCCTCGGGGCGCGAGGGAGAGATGCTGAAGTACTCCCTGGAGACCGGGCTGACGCAGGCGATCGGCCCCATAGAGGACTACTTCGGAGCCGTGTGGGGAGATGACGGCGAGATTCTCTTCGTCAATACCGACCGCGAGGGTCTCTGGAAGATCCCGGCGGCGGGGGGAAAGCCCCGAAACATCCTCCCCGCCTTCCGCGTGAACGGACGGGAGCTCAGGAAGACCTTCATCTGGCCCCGGATCCTGCCGGACGGCCGGCATGCGCTCATGGTCGAAGCGGGACAGGGACGGGGCCGGCTCGCCGTCGTGGACCTGGAGTCGGGTGAGCTGACCTACCCCGGCATCCCTGCGGAGCAGGTCTTCCTCGCCGGTGGGGATCACCTGCTTTACACCGACCCCAAGGGAACCCTGTTCGAGGTGCCCTTCGACGAGCGGCGACTCGTTCCGGCCGGCCCGCCGGTGGCGCTCATGGACGGGATCGCGTTGACCCGTTTCGGCGTCCCGGTGCTCGACGTCTCGGCAAACGGCACGCTGGTCTACTCCACGGGCTTCGTGCGGGGGAGCCGCATCGTGCCCTCCGAGCTGGTGCACATCGACGGCACGGGCGCCGAGACCGTCCTGCCTTTCCCGCCGGAGATGATCAACCAGAGCATCGCCGTCTCCCCGTCGGGAGACCGGCTGGCGGCCGCCCTGCAGGACGGCTCGATCTGGATCCACGATCTCGATCGCGGCACGCGCTCCATGCTGCCGTCCGGAGAACCGGCCTCCGTATTGAAGCTCGCCTGGTCCCCGGACGGCACCCAGATCGCCTTCAGCACCGAAACGGGCGAGCACAACGCCCTGATGCGACAGCCGGTCAGCGGAAGCGGCGGGCCCGAGGTCGTTCTGTCCGAGGAGCTGCCCGAGCTCTATGCGTTCGCGTGGACGCCCGACGGTGACGGGATCGTTTATCGCCGCTGGGCCGACGGATCCGCCTCGATTCGCCTCCTGCGCCTCGAGGAGGGCGCCAAGCCCAAGATCCTGGTGGACGGGTTGAAGGCGAGCCGATCGGGCAGCCTCTCGCCGGACGGAAGATGGCTCGCCTACGACTCTCCCGATTCGGGGGACTACGAGGTGTACGTCCAGGATCTGTCCGAGGCCTCGGATCGCGTCGTCGCCTCCGCCGGCGGCGGGATGAACCCGCAATGGTCCCCGGACGGAGGCATCCTCTATTACTACAGCAACGGCCGGATCATGAGCGTCAGCGTGCCGCGGTCACCAGGCGGGAAGTTCGGCCAGCCCCGCACGGTCGTGAAGACGGACATCGCCCCGGACTTCAGCGCCGATCCCCGGGGTGGCTTCTACGGGTTCCGGCCTGTCCCCGATGTGGGCATCCAGAGGAACCTGCAGCTCATCCTGCACTGGAAGCCCGTGCAGGGGGCGTCACCCGGCTGATCGCCGCCTGAGGCGACGGAACGCGCGCGGGGCCCTGCTCGGCGTCTTCCGAACGGCTCCATCCCGGGATCGCCTCAGCACGACAGCCCCCGATTGCACCCGTCCATGCGGGACTCCCGGCCCGGCCGAGCGCGGATGGGTCGGGGCGCCTCGCCCGCAGCCTCTTCCCCTCCGCGCGGGTGGGAAGAGGCGGTTAGGTCGCTACCACAGGCCCGGACCTGCTGGTAGGCTAGTCCGGATATGGCCCTCGAGCCCGGGACCAAGCTCGGCTCCTACGAGATCGTCGCCCCCATCGGCGCCGGCGGAATGGGTGAGGTCTACCGCGCGCGCGACGCGAAGCTGCAACGGGACGTCGCGATCAAGGTGCTGCCGGCCGAGCTGATGAGCGAGCCCGACCGCCGCGCGCGCTTCCTCCGCGAGGCGCGCACGAGCGCGGCGGTCAATCATCCCTACATCGCCTCCACCTTCGAGGTCGGCGAGGCCGGCGGAACCGCCTTCATCGCGATGGAGCTGGTCGAAGGGAAGTCGCTCCGATCGCTGCTCGGGCACGGGCCGCTGTCCATCCCCAGGACCCTGAAGCTGGCCACCGAGATGGCCGAGGGGCTCGCCCACGCTCACGCCAGGGGCGTGATCCACCGGGATCTGAAGCCGGACAACGTCATCGTCAGGACCGACGGGCATCCCAAGATCCTGGACTTCGGCCTGGCCAAGCTGCTCGAGTCTCGCGAGCCCGGGGGGGCATCCGACAGCAGCGAGATCCGGACCGTCACCAAGGCGCTCACCCGCGCGAAGACGATCATGGGCACGCCCGCGTACATGTCGCCGGAGCAGGCGCAGGGCGAATCGCTCGACGCCCGATCGGACGTCTTCTCGTTCGGCAGCATGCTCTACGAGATGGTCGCGGGGAAGCCGCCGTTCGAGGGCCGGAGCGCGGTGGAAATTCTGGGCGCCATCATCCGGGACAAGCCGCCGACCCCCTCCGACATCAACGGGCTCGTGCCGCCCGAGCTGGAGCGCATCATCGGCAAGTGCCTGGAGAAGGCGGCGGATGATCGTTACCAGCACACCGACGATCTCGTCGTGGATCTCAGGAAGATCCGGCGGGACACCGACTCGGGCATCGGCGGGAACCTCGTGCCCACGAGCGGCGTCGCCGCACCGCAGAGAGCGATCTCATGGCAGAGTGGGGCCGTCCCTTCGGGAATGGCCTGGCGCGCGATCGGCATGAAGATCGTCCTTCCCATCGTCGCGGCCGCGCTCGTCGCCGGCAGCGGCATCGGCTGGTGGATATCGAGGACGAGCGGCCCCGCCTCCGGCAAGGCGTCGAATGAGGTCCAGTCCTTCGAGATAGACATCGGCAAGGCGCTGAAGCTCTACGACTGGAGCATCGTCTCCGAGTTCGCCCTGTCTCCCGACGGAACCCGCCTGGCCTACGTCGCCCAGACCGGCGAGACCAGCCAGCTCTTCGTCCGCCGCCTCGATCAGATTCAGGCCACCGCCATACCCGGCACAGAGCATGCCCTCTCGCCCTTCTTCTCCCCCGATGGGAAGTGGATCGCCTACTACTCGGCCGATGATCAGGGGGGGAAGAACGAGCTGAAGAAGGTTCCCGTCGACGGCGGTCCGCCCCAGGTCCTCTGCAACGCCTGGCCGCCCAGCGGCGGCTCCTGGCTTCCCGACGGCACCATCATCTTCTCGTCGACGGAGCCCGTCCTCGCCCGCCCTGTCTGGGACGGCAGCATGAAATGGGGCCTCTTCCAGGTCAGCGACAGCGGCGGCACGCCGCAGCTCCTGACCTCCATCGATCGAGCCGCCGGGGGCGAGGCGGCGCACGCTCGCCCGAGCGCCCTGCCCGGCGGACGGGCCGTGCTCTTCACCATCCGGCGGACGGGCGGTGCCTGGGCGCAGCCGGACAAGGCGGGCATCGAGCCGGACTGGAAGACCACCTCGGCGGACGTGGCGCTGCTCGACCTGTCGTCGGGAAAGTACCGGACGCTGATCAAGAACGCCCACGACGCCGTCTACAGCGATACCGGCCACATTCTCTTCATGCGCGACGACAACCTGTGGGCGGCGCCCTTCGATCTCGACAAGCTCGACGTGTCCGGCGCCGGCAGAGTCGTCCGCCAGAACCTCCAGGCGATGACCTTCCCCGCGATGAACGCCCCCTATGCGATCGACGCCGAGGGATCGGCCGTCTTCCTTCCGGCGGCCAAGGTGGCGGTCCGCGAGGACGCGCTCGTCTGGGTCGACCGAAAAGGCGGCGTCGAGCGCGCCGCCGTGCCCCCGGCCGGTCACATCGAGACGCCCCGCGTCTCTCCCGACGGCAAGCACACCCTCTACGTCGTCCAGGCGGCCACCGGCGACATCTACGTTCACGATCGCGCAAAGTCCGGATCGAGCATGCGGCTCACCTATGACGATACGGACGATCGGCGGCCCGTCTGGTTGCCCGACTCCAGGCAGTTCCTCTACATGGTCCGTACGATGGACGCGAAATCCCCCATCGGCTTCTTCACCAAGATCTTCGAGCTTCGAGCCGACGGCGCGAGCCGTCCCACGCCCTGGCCGAGACTTTCACCGAGGATCGTCCTCAGCATTCCGATGGTCGTTCTGGCCGACGGGCGGACAGTCCTCTACCAGGAGGGAGGCACCGCCGAGACGCTCTGGGACATCGCCGATTCGTCCCGGCCCTGGCCGGAGCGCTACATCGTCCAGTCCCCCGCTCAGGAAGAAGATCCCGTCCTGTCCGGGGACGGACACTGGCTCGCCTACAGCTCGCTCGAGTCGAAGGTCCGCCAGATCTACGTCCGGCCCTACCCCGACACCCGGAGCGGCCGCTGGCAGGTGACGAGCGACGGGGGCTGCCAGCCTCTCTGGGCTCCCGACGGCTCCGAGCTCTACTACCGGGATGGCGCCGCCATGATGGCCGTCCCGATCCGGACCCGGCCGGAGTTCCACGCGGGCACGCCGGTGAAGCTCTTCGAGGGCGACTTCGTCAACGAGGACCGCTCCCGACGCGACTACGACCTCGAGTATCCCGGAGGCAAGCGCTTCCTGATGATCGAGGAGGTCGAGCCCGAGGTGCACGACACCAAGTTCGTCTACGTCCGGAACTGGAGCGAGGAGCTGAACACGCTGGTTCCGGCCGGCGGGGAGTGAGCCCGGGCGCCCGGACGGTCTTCGGAGACCCGATGGCGGGGCGAAGATTGTGGTGGCTTCATTCACTCGATGGGCGGTAGTCCGGGCCATCGACGGAACCCGGGTTCTGCCATGACCCGCCTGGCCGCCCAATCCTCAGGGAGGGACCTGGAGGCTCGCCGCCTGTCGATGGCCGGAAATGTCCGGTTCTGGGCCCGAATCCGCACTTGATGAGCGAGGCCTGGCCGCAGAGACTGATGGCTGTATCGTTCCGGCTGGAGAGGCCATGGCACCGCGACGCGGGCACCACGAGGCCCGGCGGCTCCGGACACGGTGGACGCTTCTCACCGCGCCCGAGGTGGGCCTTCGAGACGGAGTCGTCGGCATCCGCCGGATCGTGGACCCCGATGTGGAGGGTGACCCGGAGACTCCCGGGGCACTGAGACGACGGCCGGATCTTGATGGCCCGAAAGGTCCGATAATGGACCTGAATCCCCTCTTGATAGGGGTGCTGCGGCCTGTAGACTGATGGCTGGATCGTACCGGGCGGAGGGACCATGACGCCACAGCGCGGTCACGGCGCGGCAGGCCGGCCGCGGACGCTCGTTCACGTGCTCGTCCTGCAGCACGTCCATATGCTGGACCTG
>OBLQ010000903.1_pt1 | contig 11221 bp, 12 predicted proteins | sample 1519881 | NCBI WGS metagenome assembly OBLQ01 (sample SAMN01911456, study PRJEB22533) | soil metagenome | biome: Soil | place: Malaysia | collected 2012-04-30 | depth DG_metagenome m | reverse complement strand
CTGCGCCCCGCAGCTCCTCGAGGCCGTGCAGATACTCGGCCACCGACCCCTGGCGGAAGCGCTCGAGCCCGCCGCGGGCGTACGCGACGTAGAGCAGCACGAGCTCGATCCCCGCCTCCGCGGCCGCCGCGGCCGCCGCATGCGCCTCCGCCAGGCCGAGATAGTGGAACTCGCCGACCGCGGTGAACCCCGCCCCGCGCATCTCCGAGTACACGGCGCCATAGCTCTCGCGGACGCTTGCAGGCGTCTCCCCCCGCGCGAGCTCGAGCATGGCCTCGCGCCAGGCCCAGAAGTCGGCACCCTCTCCGCGACCGCGCAGCGCCCGCTGGAACGCATGGCTGTGGACGTTGACGAAGCCGCAGAGCTGGAAACCGTCCCTCACGCGAGAGAGGATACGCCCGTGCTGCGGCGCCTCCTGGTCGTGGGGCTGGCATGGGCATGGCTTGCCGTGCCCGCTGCGCGTGCCGGAACGGTGTCGATCTTCTACTACCCGTGGTACGGCACGACCGCGCTCGACGGCGCCTGGGAGCATTGGAACCAGAACGGTCACCTTCCACCCGGGAACATCTACTCCCGCTTCTATCCCGCTCGCGGTATCTACTCGAGCTCCAGTCGCGCGGTTGTCGACGCGCAGATGGCCGAGATCGCGTCCGCCGGCGTCGACGAGGTGATCGTCTCCTGGTGGGGTCGCGGCTCGGTCGAGGATCAGCGCCTGCCGCTCGTCCTGCGCGCGGCGAGCCGCCACGGCCTGCGGGTGGCGATCCACCTCGAGCCGTATCCCGGCCGCTCGGTCGACACGCTGCCTGGCGATCTGACGTACATCGCCGGGCTTGGCCTCCGCGACGTCTTCGTGTACCACCCCCGCGACCTCGCCACCGCCGACTGGGCGGCGATCCTGTCGGCAGCGCCGCCGTCGCTGCGAGTCTTCGCGGGCGACGAGGACGTCGGCTTTGCCGCTCAAGGTCGCTTCACGGGCTTCTACACCTACGACTTCGTCAACTACGGAGGGGCTGCGTTCATACGGCTGTGCAGAGAGGCGCACCGCGCCGGCCTGCTGTGCGCTCCGTCGGTCGGCCCCGGCTACGACGGCGCCCGTGCCGGCGAGCCGCCGGTCCTCAAGCCGCGCCGCAACGGTGCCACGTACGACGCGCTCTGGCTCGCTGCGACGCGCGCGCACCCCGACTACGTGACGATCACGAGCTACAACGAATGGGGGGAGGGAACGCAGATCGAGCCGGCTGCCGCACATCCCGGCTACCGGAGCTATGCGGGCTCCTGGGGCTTGCGGGGCGCGGCGGCCTCGACCTCGTACCTGACGCGGACCGCCTACTGGGCCGCCCGCTTCCACGCCGGCGGCTGACCGAATCCTCCCCGTCCGTATCCTTCCCGTCATGGCAGCGCGCGCGGTTCCCGCCCCGCTGGCCCACCTGCCGAACGCCCTCACGGTCGCGCGGCTGGGCCTGATCCCGGTCTTCGTGGCGTTGATGACCCGCGCCGGCCACGGACACAGCTGGCCGGCAGGGATCATCTTCGGCGTCGCCGGAGCCACCGACCAGGTGGACGGCTTCCTCGCGCGCCGCTGGCACGTCGAGTCGCGTTTCGGGAAGGTCGCGGACCCGCTCGCCGACCGCCTGATGATCGACGCGGCCGTGATTCTCCTCTTCGCCTACGACCGGCTCCCGTGGGCCGGTCTCGCCGTGATCGTGGCACGGGACGCGGTGCTGCTCGGCGGCTACCGCGTGCTCGCCCCGCGCGGGATCGAGCTGGACGTCAACCTCGTCGGCAAGGCGGCGACCTGGGTCCTGTACGCCGCGATCGGCTTCCGCATCGTCACGCACCAGGCGACCCACTGGCCGCTCGACCTCTTCTGGGCGGGCGTCGGCCTGGCGCTCGTCGCCGCGCTGCTGTACGTCGCGCGCGCCTGGAGTGAGCTCCGACGATGAAGGCCGTTGTCATGGCCGGGGGGGAGGGGACACGTCTGCGACCCCTCACGTCCAATCAGCCGAAGCCGATGGTGCCGATCGTCGGCAAGCCGTGCATGGAGCACATCATCGAGCTGCTGAAGCGCCACGGCTTCGAGGACGTCATCGTCACGGTCGCGTTCCTGCCCCAGGCGATCCGGAGCTATTTCGGCGGAGGGGAGACGCTCGGAATCGACATCGGGTACTCCGTCGAGGAGTCGCCGCTCGGCACGGCCGGCTCGGTCCGTCTCGCCGCCGGACGTCTCGACGACACCTTCCTCGTCATCTCCGGCGACGCGCTCTGCGACGTCGATCTCACGCGGCTCGTCGACTTCCACCGCGAGAAGAGGGCGTCGGTCACGATCGGGCTGAAGTCGGTGGACAATCCGCTGGAGTTCGGCATCGTCGTCACCGACGAGGAGGGGCGTGTCGAGCGCTTCCTCGAGAAGCCGTCCTGGGGTCAGGTCTTCTCCGACACGATCAACACCGGCATCTACGTGCTCGAGCCTGAGGTGCTGAAGCACGTTCCGACCGACCGGCCCTACGACTTCTCGAAGGAGCTCTTCCCGCTTCTGCTCGAGATGGGGCGGCCGATCTTCGGCTGCGTCCTCGACGGCTACTGGCAGGACATCGGAAATCTCGACCAGTTCAGACAAGCCAACTTCGACGCGCTCGACGAGAAGGTACGGCTCGAGATGCCCGGGATCCGCATCCGCGGCAACGTCTGGCTCGGCGAGGGGGTCGACCTCGACGACCTCGGCTCTCTAGAGGGGCCGGTCTACGTCGGGAACTACTGCCGGATCGGTCAGGGCGCCCGCGTCGGCCCGTACACCGTCCTGTCGACGAGCGTCACCGTGCGAGAGCGAGGGCGTGTCGTACGCTCGATCGTCGACGCGTCGACGTACGTCGGCCGCAGCGCGGACATCGAGGGCGCCGTTCTGGGACGCTCGTGCGACCTCCGCGCCCATGTGCGCGTGCACGAGGGCGTCGCGATCGGCGACGAGGTGACCGTCGGCGCCGAGAGCGTGATCATGCCCGGCGTCAGGATCTATCCGTTCAAGGAGGTCGAGACCGGCTCTCAGCTCTTCGAGAGCCTGATCTGGGAATCGCGTACGACGACGCGCGTCTTCGGCAAGTACGGCGTATCCGGAATGGTCAACGTCGACCTCACGCCCGACGTCGCCGTCCGTCTCGCCGCAGCGCTCGGCACCGCGATCAAGCGGGGCGCGCGCATTGTCGCCAGCCGGGAGGGAACGCCCGCGTGCCGCCTGGTCAAGCGCGCGATGATCTCCGGCGTCACGTCCACCGGGGTCACCGTGGCCGACCTCCGAGTCATCCCGGCGGCGGTCGCGCGCCACGTCGTCAAGGCGGAGGGCTACGACGCCGGCTTCCACGTCGGGATCAGCCCGCTCGATCCCGAGGTGATCCGCATCCAGTTCTTCGAGCCCCCGGGGATCGAGATGACGGCCGCCATGCAGAAGGAGGTCGAGAAGCACTTCACGCGCGGCGAGCTACGGCGGGCGGCGGCGGCCGACGTCGGCACGATCAGCTACCCGGCCCGCGTCCGCGAGCAGTACGCGGACAGCCTCCTCGCGACGCTCGACGTCGAGGCGGTGAGGGCCCGCCGATACCGGATCGTCGTCGACTACGCGTTCTCCGGCGCGTCCTATGTGCTGCCGCTCGTTCTCGGGCCGCTCGGGGTCGAGGTGGTCGCCGCACACGCCTTCCCGAGCGAGCCGGCGGAAGCCGCACCGGGTCTCGCAGCCTCGATCGAGCAGGCGAAGCGGCTCGTTCCGGCCGTCGGCGCCGACCTCGGCGCCGTGTTCGACCGGGCCGCCGAGCGGCTGCACCTGATCGACGAGCAGGCACGCGAGATCCCGCTCGAGCAGGCGCTGCTGCTCTTCCTGCGGCTGCTGGGGTCGAACGGTCGCTTGGGCAAGCTCGCCTTCCCGGTCACCGTCACGAGCCAGGTCGATCGCCTCGTCGAGGGATCGGGGTTGGAGATCGTGCGGACCCCGGCCTCTCTGCCCGAGCTGACCAAGGCCGCCGCCGAGCAGGGTGTCGTCTTCGCCGGCGCCGTCGGCGGCGGCTACGTCTTCCCTCAATTCCTGCCCGCCTACGACGCCGTCGCGAGTCTCGCGAATCTGCTCGAGCTGCTGGCGTCGGTTGACCGCCCGGTCTCCGAGCTCGTGGCGGAGCTGCCACCCGCGACGCTCGTCCACGAGCAGGTCCCCTGCCCGTGGGCGCTCAAGGGTCTCGTCATGCGCGTGCTGAACGAGCGCCTGGCCGGCCGCGAGCTCGACCTCACCGACGGGATCAAGGTGTACGGGGAGCGCGGCTGGACGCAGGTGCTGCCCGATCCGGACGAGCCGGTTCTCCACCTCTATGCCGAGGGAGCAACGCCCGAGGCCTCCGCAGCGCTCGCATCGGAGCTGCGCTCCCTCGTCGCCGAGATCGAGCAGGGTGAGGCGTCGCAGGCGCGAACTTAGAGCCGAAAGAGCCGTTCGTCGCCACAAAGGCTAAAGTTGAGGTTCACCCTCCTGGAGGGTTTGCCCGGCCTCCCGTCGAAAGGCACCGATGGAACCGCTGCCCGACTTGCCAACGCTCTCCGACGAGGATCTGAAGGCGCTCATCGACGACCTGACCCGAGAGGAGCAGGAGGTCTCGTACCGTCGACGGCTCCTGCACGGGAAGATCGACATCCTGCGAGCCGAGCTGGTCGCCCGCCTGCAAAAGACCGGCGGTCGCAGCGTGCTCGAGCAGGTGGACGTCGACGCCCTGAGCGAGATCCTCGCCGGCAAGACGGCCCCGCCGAACGCATGAGCCACGTGTACTGCCCGGAGTGCGGTTTTCAGAACCCGGAGGCCGCGAACTACTGCGCGAAGTGCGGTGCGTTGCTCGTGCGGGAGGCGAGCGGCGAGACGACCGAAGCCTTCAGCCCCGAGGAGTCGCAGGCCCTTCTCGACACGCTCGACGACATCGGCGTCCACGGAGCCGCTCTCGTCGTTCGCTCGGGCGGCGGCCGCTCCGGTGAGACGTTCACGCCACACGGGGGACGCACGACGGTCGGGCGTTCGCCGGACTGCGGGATCTTCCTCGACGACGTCACCGTCTCTCGCCGGCACGCCGCTCTCGAGCAGCGGGGCGAGCGCTGGGTGATCGAGGATCAGGGCAGCCTCAACGGAACCTTCGTCAACCGCGAGCGTGTGGACTCGGCAGTCCTCGAGGACGGGGACGAGATCCAGATCGGCAAGTACCGGCTCACCTTCCTCCAACGATGATGTCGACGACGCAGGCACCTCCACGGCAGCGGCTGCTGACGATCGGGACGGTCTGTCGCCGCCTGAAGGCGGAGTTCGCCGACATCTCGATCTCGAAGATCCGCTACCTCGAGGACCAGGGTTTGCTCAGCCCCCGGCGCACGCAGGGTGGATACCGACTCTTCTCGGAAGACGACGTCGAGCGGCTGCAGACGATCTTGCGCCTGCAGCGCGACGAGTTCCTGCCTCTGCGAGTGATTCGCCAGGAGCTGGAGGCCGGCGCGGGCAAGGAGCGACGACGGCGTCGCAGCGACATGTCCGCCGACGAGGAGGAGATCTCCCTCGAGAGCCTGTGCGAGCGTGCCGGGATCACGCCGGATCGCGCGAAGGAGCTCGAGGAGTTCGGTTTGCTCGAGCCACGGAGCGAAGGAACGCACCGCGTCTACAGCGAGACGGACGTCGACATCGCGAGCGCCTGTGAGACGCTCTCACACTTCGGGATCGCGCCGCGCCATCTACGCGCGTTCCGCTCCTCCGCCGACCGTGAGACAGGGCTCCTCGAAGCAGTCGTGGCGCCGGCGCTCCGCTCGCGGAACCCGGAGCGACGTCGAGCGGGGATCGAGGATCTGCAGGCGCTCGGCGAGGCGGCACAGGCTCTGTCGGAGCTTCTGTTCTGGCGGAACGTGCGCAGGTTCGCGGGCTGATGCCCACGAGGAGAAGCCGGTGAGCGCGATCGACCTCAGAACCTGCATCCGCGAGGTGCCCGACTTCCCGGAGCCTGGGGTCGGCTTCAAGGACATCACGCCGCTGCTCCTCGATCCGCAAGCACTCAAGCAGGCGGTGGAAGGTCTCGCGACATGGACGGCTGCACGCGAGCCCGACCTCGTTCTCGGCGCCGAGGCTCGGGGGTTCCTGCTCGGTGCCGCGATCGCGCTCGAGGTCGGGTGCGGCTTCGTGCCGGCGCGACGGCCGGGCAAGCTGCCGCCCGAGACCGTCACGGCCAGATACGTCCTCGAGTACGGCGAGAACGCTCTCGAGGTGAACGCCGACGCGATCGGCCGCGGCGCTCGCGTCGTGATCCACGACGACGTCCTCGCGACGGGTGGCACGGTGAAGGCGATCGCGGGCCTCGTCGAACAGCTTGGCGGCGAGGTCGTCGGCGTCAACTTCGTGATCGAGCTGACGTTCCTCAACGGACGCGAGAAGCTCGCCGGCTACGACACGTTCTCGCTCGTCAGCTACTGACCTACTCGAGCCCCATGCGGCGCCGGAGGTCGCGGCGTTGATCCTCGACGACACCTCGCAGGAACAGTTGCGTGGCCGCCGCCTGCACGACGACACCCGCGAGGAGTGCGAGCACGATCGACACGGCGAGATGGCTGTGCCAGGAGAGCGAGATCGCCACGGAACCGACGACCGCGATCACGGGCAGCAGCGCGACGTGGACCGCCCACGCACGACGCCGGGCCGGGTGCTCCGTGACGCGCGTGAGCGCGTAGGCGAGTCCGTACCAGAGGAGCACGAAGACGGCGAAGGAGATCGAGACGCTCGCCCGGACGACGTACGAGAGCGCGCCACCGCCGACGCCCACGACGAACCCGAGCTGGCTCAGGTGCCGGTGGCTGGGCAGTCGCAGCTGGTGGTGGGGCAGGGGAGTCGGTGCGAGCGTGGACACAGCTGCTACCTCTTCGCCAGTGCAGCGTCGCGCGCTCAGGGAAGATCCCCATCCGCGCCAGCGCTGGCTGTTCCTGCGGCCGTCTACCGACAGACGGCCGGACTCACGAGGCCGGAATCCCTGCCCGGAGGGATCATCTGCCGGGCGCCGGCTCCGATACAGGAAGACAGACAGATGAGCGACCAGTCACAGCAGCCCGGCACACGGGGCCCCGCGCTCCTCGCCGCCCACTGCAAGAGCCTCGACCCGGCGGCGACGACCGCTCGCGAGCGGCTCGACGCAGCTGTCGGGCCGGAGCTCGCACGGGTGCTGGTCTTCGCTCTAGCCCGCCGAAGGCCGGTGCGGGCGCCGCTGGCGGGTCCTGTCTGACGGCTACGAGTTGCGCCTGCGTGGGCGCGCCGGGACGTCTTCGCCGCGCAACCGCACGAAGAGCCAGATCCCGAAGGCGCAGACGAGCGTGATCACGATCGCCATCGCGCCGCTCGCGCCGACTGCCAGCATGCCGAAGTAGATGTACGCGCCCAGCACGATCGCCCACACGAGCGCCATCACGCCCTGGTCGATGCTCGGCGGTCGCAGGTGCACCGCCTGATCCTATCGGGGACTCCAGAGGTTCAGGTGGGCCAACGTCCTCTAGCGTCTCTGCCCGGCCCGTGGTGTGGACTCGCCAGGCATCCGTGCCGCGACCGACATGCGCAGGGCCGGGAGGGACCAGACAAAAAAGTCGCCGAGCCGGTCGCGGTTTCGTCCACAACCCCGACGGACTTTCCGCTCCGACCCTTGCGGGCTGGCACGTACGACCTGTCGGTGCTGCTTCGTCCTACTCCCGCGCCGTGCTCGGCGCAATTGGGAATCTAGGGCCTCCGCAAGCGCCGATCAAGGGCCTGTCGACACGAAAATGACGCAATTTGCGGAAATTCAATAATCAACATTTCCACAGCCCTCCGTGCAGCCTGTGGAAAACGTGCTCGAAACCCGCTGCGGCGGAGCGGGGTGTGCTTCAGCGGCTCGCCGCGGCATCATGCCGCCTCGCAGGACACCGTGTCCGCCGGCCTCACGCCGCCGAGCCCGCGATCTCGAGCCGCCGGCACGGCGCGGGGTAGGAGCGGAGGGGCGTCCTCGACACCGTCTCGTCCCAACTTGACATAACGCACGTTCTCGTGCATGGGGCCCGGGACTTGATTCCGAGGTCTGCTCCGTGTTTGGCTAGGCGGCGACGCTCCGACGGGAGCGCTCAGGGAACGCGGATCAGGGGGACGCATGACCGTCGAGATCGAGTCGATCCTCGGCAATGAGGAGCTCACGACGCTTCTCGAGGCTGCGGAAGCCGCCGGCCAGCTGCGTCACGCCGACTTGCTCGAGATCCTCGACCCGCTCGAGCTCGACCCGCTCGAGACCGAGGCGGTCTACACGGAGCTCGACCGACGAGGCATCGAGCTCGTCGAGGAGCGGGAGCGCGAACCGACTCCCCCACCGCTCCCGGCCGCCGCTCAGCAGGTCGAGACGACGACCGACGCGCTCCAGCTCTTCCTGCGCGAGGCCGGGCGTCACACGCTGCTGACGGCGCCGCAGGAGGTCGAGCTGGCGAAGCGGATCGAGCGCGGGGACATGGCGGCCAAGCAGCGCATGATCCAGTCGAACCTCCGTCTCGTGGTCTCGATCGCGAAGAACTACCGCAACCAGGGACTGCCCTTCCTCGACCTGATCCAGGAGGGCACGCTCGGGCTGATCCGCGCCGTCGAGAAGTTCGACTGGCGGCGCGGCTACAAGTTCTCGACGTATGCGACGTGGTGGATCCGGCAGGCGGTCGCACGCGCGCTCGCCGACAAGGCCCGCACGATTCGCATGCCCGTCCACATCGTCGAGCGCATGCAGAAGATGAGCCGAGCCGAACGCACGCTTTGGATGGAGCTCGGACGCGAACCGACTCTCGACGAGATCGCGGACGAGGCGTCGCTGCCGATCGAGCAGGCCCGCGAGGTGCGCGCTGCGGCGCGAGCCTCGGCAAGCCTCGACCAGCCGGTCGGCGAGCAGGACGACGCCGTGTTCGGAGACTTCGTGGCCGGCGACGACCCGCTTCCCGAGGAGCGGGTCGAGATCTCCTTGCGCAGCCAGGCGTTGGCGGTCGCGCTGCAGGCGCTCTCCGATCGCGAGCGGCAGGTGCTCGTGCTCCGCTACGGGCTCGTCGACGAGTCGCCGAAGACGCTCGAGGAGATCGGCAGACGACTCGGACTCACGCGGGAGCGCGTACGGCAGATCGAGCTCGAGTCGCTCCGGCGTCTCGCGAACCTGCGCGAGATGCAGATCGCCGTCAGCTGACGCCGGGAACTCGCCGCGGCGGTCCCCGCGTCGTCTAGCTGCGGAGGTACAGCTCGAGGTCCGGGGCGACCGTCCGCAGCTCGCGGAGCGCCCGCGCTTCGAGCTGCCGCACGCGCTCCCGCGTGATCCCGAGGATGGTGCCGACCTCTTCGAGTGTCTGCGGCACCTCGCCGTCCAGACCGAAGCGCAGAGCGAGCACGCGGCGCATGCGAGGATTCAGGCGCCCGAGCGCACTCGCGAGCTCCTTCGAGCGCAGCCGTTGTGCCGTCCGCTCGTCTGGCGCCTCCGAGTGGATGTCCTCGATCAGGTCGCCGTAGAGGCTCTCGCCGTCTCCGACGGGCGTCTCGAGGCTCACGGGGTCGTCGACGAGGCTCAGCAGGTCGCGCACCCGCTCTTCGTCCTGGCCGGTCTCCTTGGCGAGCTCCGCGAGCGTCGGCTCGCGGTTCAGCTTCTGCGCAAGCTGCCGGCGGGCTCGTAGCAGGCGTCGTACACGCTCGGCGACGTGCACCGGCAGGCGAATCGTGCGCCCCTGGTCGGCGAGTGCCCGCGTCACAGCCTGGCGAATCCACCAGGTCGCGTACGTCGAGAGCTTGTAGCCCATCCGGTAGTCGAACTTCTCGACCGCCCGGATCAGGCCGAGGTTCCCCTCCTGGATCAGGTCGAGAAGCGGTACTCCCGCCTTCGTGTAATTGGACGTGATCGACATCACGAGGCGGAGGTTCGACTCGATCAGGCGTCGCTTCGCTGCCTCGTCGCCGGCATCCTTCCGCCGCGCCAGCTCGCGCTCCTCTGCCCGCGTCAGCAGCGGTCCGCCTCCGATCTGGCGGACGTAGAGCTTTAGCGGGTCCTGCGCCTTTACCGCCGCCTCGAGCGCATCGGCCTCGTCGGCGTCGGCGTCGTCCTCGACCTCGTCCGCCTCGTTCTCCGGCTCCACGGAGTCCGGCTCAGCGAGCTCGAGGTCCGGGACGACCGTCAGGTGCGGGTCAGGCTCTCCCTGAGTCTGTGCAGACTCGTTCGTCTTCAGGGGGCGGCGGGCCATGTGCCTGCGTGTATCGGCTCCAGCCGCGGGCCGCTTTAGGCTCTTGCGTCGTAACGACTGGTCGCAACCAGGGTCCATCAACCCAAACGAGTTCTTTACGAGGCAGGGATACAGTTCGCGAGGGACGGAGCCGAAGACGGAGAAACATGCTCCAACTTCTCCCCCGTCACCGCGTCCGAAGTGGGCGTGAGGCGCGGCACCGCCGGCGTTGCGCCTGGGGTCTCCAACGGAGTCCGAGATGTGTGGAATAGCGGGATACAGCCTGGCAGCGGATAGCGGTCTCGACCGCACGCTCGCGGCACAGGCGTTGCTGGCAGGCATCGCGGAGCGCGGCGCCGACGCCGTCGGCTATGCCTACCGCCTGCTCGACGACGAGTACGCCGTCGTGACGAAGCAGCGCACGGCCGCCAGCACGCTCCTCGAGCAGATCCGCGTGCCCGAGGAGGCGACACAGGTTCTCGTGCACGTTCGCGACTACACGAAGGGCCACCCCTCGATAGCGGCCAACAACCACCCCGTCCGGCACGGGCCGGTCGTCGGAATCCACAACGGCATCATCCTCAACGACGACGATCTGCTCGCCCCCCACTCCTGCGCCCGAGCCGAGCCGCGCATGACCGTCGACTCGGAGGCGATCTTCGCGCTCGCCGCGCACTCCCGTAACGACCCGCGGGCACTCGAGGCGCTCGCCGGCTCGATGGCGGCAGCCTGGCTCGACTCGCGCGAGCCCGGCACCGTCTTCGCCGCCAGAGGTGTCGGACGCCCTCTCTGGTTCGGCCAAGGCCCCACCGAGGCCTTCTTCGCCTCGACCCGGCCGGCCCTCGAGGTGGTCGAACGCTACGCACGGCTGAAGCTGCGGAAGCGCGAGCTTCGCGAGGGAACGTTCCTCGCGCTCCGCGACGGTCGCATCGCCTGCAGCGCCCGCTTTCGACCGGATCACAGCTACGTCGACGAGGCGGCGCTCCCT
>OBLQ010000902.1_pt1 | contig 11234 bp, 7 predicted proteins | sample 1519881 | NCBI WGS metagenome assembly OBLQ01 (sample SAMN01911456, study PRJEB22533) | soil metagenome | biome: Soil | place: Malaysia | collected 2012-04-30 | depth DG_metagenome m | reverse complement strand
CTGAGCGTGCGCGGCACTTTTCCGCCGATCTGGAACGGTTGCAAGATTTCGTGCAGATGGAATGCGTGCTGTACGTGATTAGTGAACGGGCCCGCGCCGGCGCCGATGTGAGCGTCGCGGACATCGACCGGAAAATCGAGCGGAAAGAACAATTGTTGCGCACAATCCGGCACCTGGCGGCGCAGGTCAAAGATGCGCTGGCCGGGATCAGCCCGGATGTGCGGATTCGCGAAGTGAAAAGTGGCTGCCGGATTTTTGCCTTGGTCAGACGGGGAACTGAGGCCCGTTTCCGCGCCATCGCCGAAAGCATCCCTCTCCCCCAGCGGATTTCGCGACGAACCAGCGGCCCCCGGCCGGCCTCGGAGTTCCTGAGTGAAACAGTAAGGGCATAGATGGTGGCTGAAAAATGAGCAACTTGCGAGAGGTCCAGGCCAGGCAGTTTACGCGGCAACCTGAGGAGCAGAGCTGGCATCCTGATAAATTAACCAGCCCGGGGAGGTGCCGGCTGTAAGCACTAGTTCTGAGAGCGGCCAAGGTGACGGTAAGCGCCGGTGTTGTGCACACAAAAGGCGTGACGTGAACCGCTGTTACGACCAGCCCGTACGGTTTCGTCGATACTTCACTTCCCCCCGAGACAACATGCAGTCGAGGTTTCCAGTTGCCGCCGGAATTACGCGCTTTTCTGAACATCCTTGGCCGATGCTCGGAAGAACGGAGTATCAGGGGCGGCTTCGGGGCTGTTGCGTACCTGAGCGAACTTTGGGCGGCCTACGGGCGGAGCAGTCGCAAAACCGGCTTGCGGGCGCAAGCAGCATTTGATTTCCGGAGGAGGGCCAGAGATGGCCGTCGAGCATGAGTCCGGCAGCTCCAGTTTGATCGATGTACTGGATCGGATACTGGACAAGGGCATTGTTCTTGATGCGTGGGCCCGCGTTTCGCCCGGCGGTATCGATCTGGCTGCGTCCAAGGCACGCGTGGTGGTCGCATCCAGGGCGACGCGGCTGAACTTCTCCAGCGCAGTTGGAAGCATTGAGAGGGCGCCGCAGTCCGGGTTTGCTGAGAGCGCGCGCCCGGCGAAATCAGTGAAAGGTTCGCCGCAGCGGGGAAAACAGAGCGCGGGATTCAGGAGGCAACGTGGCCACGGCTGAGATGCGCTTCCAGCCCGAAGGCCGGCGGGGACCAGGACAGCAGCGTTCTACTGCCATGCTGCATCTTCTTCAGGCAGAGCGTTCGGAAGAAGTCTATCCTCTGCTGCTGGAGGAGATTGTTGCGTTGGGTCATCCCCGCGCCATGGTGCTTGAGGTCGACTTCGATAGCGGCCAGATCATACCCAACTCGGCGTTGAATTGGCCGCAGCACGCAATGGAGAGATTTTCCGCCGCGCTCTGGATGCAGGAACATCCTGTTGTTTCGGTCCTCCACAGCGCCCTTCCGGCGGTTCTCACCAGGAACGCCATCCATGGCCGTCCCGTTTATCTGCATCCGGTCCTGTATTCCAACCGCAACCTTTGCTGGGAAGCCGACCGTGCTTGCGCAACGGGCTGTCTGGCCGTTCAGAACTTCCGGCGGGAAAAGCGAGTCCGTCTGGAGGACCAGGTTTGTCCCAGCTGCGAGATCCGCGCCTATGCCGCCGTGGTGGTGGTGGAACTTCAACGGAGCAACAGTGAAGCCGGCCTGGCTGCCCTGACCGAGCTGATCGAGGTGGCAAACCGATATCTTTCACGCCTCTTCAAAGTTGAGCACTACTATACCCGCATGCGTGAGATGGAGATTACCATCGCGCAGATGGCCACGGCCCTGCAAAGCATGGCCGACCCGGTCATCCTGACAGACCGTGAGCACCACATGGTGATGCAGAACGCGGCAGCCGAACGTTTCTTCAAAGCGCCGGATGAAATGAGCGAGGGGCTGGTGCGCGCCGCGGAACTGAACCGCACGCTTTATTCGGCCGCGCTTTCGTCCATGCTGGATTCCGGCGGAACCTGCCGCGACCTGGCGCTGGTGGACACCGTGGAGGGCGAGGAAAAATTGTTTGAAGCTGTCTCCGCGCCGACGTACGGGCCGGATGGTATTCGGACCGGCAAGGTCACCGTGATGCGCGATGTCACGGAGCTTCGCCGCGCTGACCAGGAACTGCGCGAAAACTATGACAGGCTGCGCGAGGCCGAGGAGATGGTTCGCCAGGACCGCGACCGCTTGAACCTGATCATCGAAAACGTCGGCGATCCCATCGTCGTCTGCGACAAGGGAGCCAGGATTGTGTTGATGGACCCGCTGGCGGAAGGGCTCTTTGGCCCGGCGCAGGCAAAGCCGCGCCCTGCGGCGCAATTGGCGAACCAGACCACCTTGAACGGCTACATCAGCTCGTTTATCGAAACACCCGGCGACCGCGGTACCGCCCCGCTAAGTCTGTACAATCCCAAGGTCAAGCAGGAAATCGAGTACGATGCGCGCTCGGGCAAGATCTTCGACGAAAGCGGCCTGGTGGCCTATACCGTGACCGTGCTGCGCGACCTGACGGCGCTGCGCCGGGTGGAGCAACTGAAAGTAGAACGGCGCATGCTGCAGATTGAGAAGTTCGCCGCCTCGGGCCGGCTTGCCGCCACCATCGCCCATGAGGTCAACAACCCGCTGGATGCCATCAAGAACGCCGTCTATCTGCTGGCCGGCGCTGTGCCGGAAAGCGCACAGCCGGTGTACGGCATTCTCAGGTCGGAAACCGAGCGGGTTGCAAGGATGGTGCGGCAGATGCTCGGCTTGTATCGCGAAAGTGAACAGGTCAGGCCCGCAAACCTGAATACCATTATTGAAGATACGCTGATGCTGCTCAACCGCCAGCTGCAGCGCGCCAACGTGGAGGTGATTTGTGAACTGCATCCTCTGCCCGACGCTGTGATCGCTGCCGACCAGATTCGCCAGGTGCTTTCCAACCTGGTGATCAACGCCAGAGACGCCATGCCTGATGGCGGCAGGTTGCGTGTCCGCAGCCGCCATGTCTTTTCCGGGCCCGACGATCCTGGCTGGGTCCGCGTTCTTTTAGCCGACTCGGGAATGGGAATTTCCGCGGAGATGATTCGCGCGATCTTTGAGCCGTTTGTGACCACTAAAGGCGAGAAAGGCACAGGCCTGGGCCTGTGGATCGTCAAAGGCATCATTCAGCACCACGAGGGCAGGCTCTCCGTGAGAAGCAAGGTGGGTTCGGGCACCGTATTCAAGATCGATTTGCCGGTTGTAAAACCGTGAGCCCCAGCCATCGATACCGCATCCTGGTGGTGGATGACGAAGTTTCTGTGCTGACGACCTACCGTCTGATCCTGGAGCGTCAGGGATACGAGGTGGCGGCCTGCGGGAGTTCGCGTGAGGCCATGGATGCCCTGCGCGGACAGAATTTTGATCTGGTCTTGTGCGACTACTCCCTGGAAGAGCAGCACACCGGAATTGAAGTCATCGAAGCGGCACGGCGGCGCAATGCAGTGGTGCCCGCTGCCCTGCTGACCGGTTACGCCACCAAGGAGACGGCGGACGAGGCGGCCGGTCAGAGCATTGGCGTCTTGTACAAGCCGATCGAAATCGAGGAATTTCTTGCCACCACGGCAAAGTTGTTGAGGAGAGAAACGTGAGCCGCGGCAAAAAAACAGAAAGAAACACATCGCCGGGGAGACCGCTCCTGGTTGCGACGGCGCGGCGAGCCGCGGATTCGCAGCCGGTGGTGTCAAAGCCGGCAGGTCCTCGCCGGAGAAAGCCACGGGAAGGCTGCTACGTGTACGGCGTGATTGAGTCCGGGCAGCCGATAGCGACGTTCGGCAAGAGCAACATCGGCGGCGTGAGTGAAGACGTGTACGCCATCCCGGATGGCGGTCTCGCGGCGGTGGTCAGCCGAACTCCGGTTTTTATCCTGGATCCCACGCGTGACAACGTTCTTGCCCATGAACGCGTGACCGAGAACGTGATGAAGGACCATACCATCATCCCGATGAGCTTCGGCACCGTGTTCCGGGGCGACGAGGATGTCCGTGAAATGCTGCGAAGCGCCGATGCGCCGCTCAGGGAAGCGCTACGACAGATGGCCGGCAAGGTGGAGTTCGGCCTGAAGGTCACCTGGGACCGCGACAGGATCATTGAGGACCTTAAGCGGGAACACGATGAAATCCATCGCTTTCACCGGGAACTCACGCGCAGGCATCTGCAGTCCACGTACTTCGCCAGGATAGAACTTGGCCGCATGATGGAAAAGGCCCTGGGCGAGCTGACCGCCGGGTACGTGCACGAGATCTATGACGGCTTGCGTACTGCCTGCGTAGCTTTGCGGGAGACCAGGCCCATCGGAGAGAAAATGATCCTGAATGCTGCGTTTCTGGTTCTGCGCAAGCGTGAAGCTGAGTTCGAGGCCGCCCTGAAGCGCACGGCCCGCAAATTCCAGGATCGACTGCATTTCAAGCTTACGGGCCCCTGGCCGCCGTACAACTTCGTCGAGATTCGCCTCAAAGTGGAGCAGCGCAGGGCAGGATGAGCGAGCGGGCTCATTGCTGTTACAAAGATATTCCAGACCAAGCGGCAGAGTTCTGTTGATCCCGTGGGATTTGTCAAAGATCAAAGGGCTCTGCGGATGACAACAAAGGGCCGGCATTTCTGCCGGCCCTGAGAGTTTGCAGGTTTTTGTTTAGAAGGTGAAGCGTGCGCCGAACTCACCGGTGAACGCCCGCGGCAAATAGGTGCTGGTCGGGTTAACGAACCCGACCGCTTTTCGGAAAGTTGTCGGATCGTTGGATGAGGTACCGAAGTTGTTGCCGTAGTTGGCGTGGTTGGTCAGGTTGAACGCCTGGAAGATCAGCTGGAGGTTGCGGTTTTCGCCCAGCTTCACGTTCTTGCTGAGACGCGCATCCAGGTTGAAATAGGGATTGCCGCGCAGCGAGTTGTAAGGAACCACGTGGCAGTTGCCGGAGTAGTAGCACTGGACTGCGCCCAGCTTATCGCCTGTGAAGGCGGTCAGGTTGTCAGGCTGGCCATTGGGGACAACCAGCGCCGCCGTGGAACTGCCACCGCCAAGGTTGAGCAGGTTGGTTCCACCGTCGGCGAGATAGGGACGCGCCGAGCCTGCCTGCATGATCGGTGAAACTTCCAGGCCCCAAGGCAGGTGCCCGGTGGCAGCGACCGTGAGATGGTGCCGTTCGTCATTGAACGCGGGTCCGAATTCAAAAGGTGAGAGCGGGTTCTGTGGATCGCGCGGATAGTACCGGAACGAACCACCGTCCTGGTTATAACCCACGGAACGGGACAAGGTATAGTTGGTCATCAGATCCAGTTTGTGGAAATTGCGCTGGCGATAGCTGATGTTCAAACCATCGTAACGCGAGCGCCCGATTGAAGCCTCGTTTCGTAGGCTGCCCAGAACCGGCACACCGGCGGCAATGAACGCGGCATCCAGCGGACGGAAGAACCCGCCGGGCGCTCCCGTTCTGCTGAGAGTGGTGATGTTGTTGGGATCAACGGGAATGTTTGGATCGACGTTGATGGTTTTGTTCTCATGCAGGCCGAGGACGTGAACGTATTCCGCCTCAAACACTGACTTGGAATTGATCGCCCACGTGTATCCTCCGTTGAACTCTTCGGTCACCGGAGTACGATAATTGGGGTCCATGAGGCGGCCGATGGAGCCCGGGGTCAGGTCGTGCGAAGCGGCTGGAGTCGCCGGCAATGGGTCAACGCCGAACCGCCATTGATCCAGCGGAATGCCGGTGCCGGGCACGGTGTCATTACCGCTGATAGAGAATGCCGTCTGGAAGATCGTGTCATTCGCCTGTTGCTCCATGAACAACGGAATGTTCTGGAAGGTGTTGTCATAGTACATGCCGAAGCCGGCGCGAATGATGTGATCCCCATGTCCGGTAAGATCGTAGGCCAGACCGATGCGCGGACTGAACCCCTTGCTGTAGTCAGTCGCCTGTTTCGCCACCAGGGCTGCCGCCAGCGGGCTGAACGGGGCTGCCGCCTGGAGTTCCTGGAAGGTACGGCTGTTGGCAATCTTGGAGCCGCCGATGAAGTCGAAGTCCTTGTCCCAGCGGAGCCCAAGATTCAAAGTCAGGCGCGAGTTGAATTTCCAGTCATCCTGGAAGTACAGGCCAAGCTGCTTTGCGTCCTTGATGATGAACGTCGGATCACCCACCGCGATGCTCATGCCGCCGCCTATGTTGTTGCCAGAGATAAGGCCGGGAGTTGCAAATCCCTGCGGGAACGCAGTCGGGCCGCAGCCTGGGGTTGTAGCGTCAGGTCCAACACCCAGAATGCAGCTTGGGTTCGTGCCAAAGTCGATCTCCAGCGTTGGGTTGAATTCAAAGAAACCGCCCATCAGCGGTGTCCAGATGTAGTCGATGCCTGTCCTCAGTGTATGACGGCCAATCGTCTTGTTCAGGTCGTCCTTGAACTGCCACTTGCGCTGGATCGAGTGTTGCGGAACATTGGTATTAGTGCCGAACTGGGCATCGGGGAAGGTAACGAGCGGCGCCCGGGTCGTGCTGTCAATCAAGTTGTTCCAATACTGCCATCCCAGCGTTATCTGGTTGATCAGGGAAGGCGTGAACGTCGAGTTGAAGGTGAGGTTCGCGACCTGCAAATGATTGACCGTGAAATTGCCTTCGGTCAGGTCCATGGTGCCGTCGCTCTGGTCATTCAAGCTGTCGTTCGCCTGCGTGGAGACGGAGAAGTAAGCCGAGTGCTTGCTGTTGATTGTCCAATCCATGCGCCCGTTGATGCGATTCTCAAAGAACGGTCTTGGGATGATGGCCGAAGGTTGCGCGCCCAGCGACGTGACCAGGTTTAGCTGGGTGAGAGCGCTCGGCTGCTCCGCAAGCGACGTGTGCTCGCGCTGGCGTTCCATGGCAAAGAAAGCGAAAAGCTTGTCTTTCTTCAACGGTCCACCCAGGGAGCCGCCGAACCACTGGCGTGAATACGGGACACCCTGAGAGATGATTGTATTCGTGGTTGGGTCAGGAAGTTTCAGGTCTGCATTGAATGCTTCGTCGCGAAAGAAGCCAAAGGCGGAACCATGATAGGAGTTGGACCCTGACTTAGTGATCACGTTGATCGCGGCGCCTGCGGAACGGCCATTCACTGCCGAGAACCGTTGCGTCGAAACCGCAAATTCCTGTACGGCTTCCGCGGGCAGCTGCATGACTGGCCCGCCAACTGTATTGTCCTTGTTGTCAACGCCATTGACTGTTACGTTCACGTTGCGGCCGCCCTGTCCGTTCACTGACAGGACCGCGTAACGATTCTTGGTTGGATCGTAAGAATCGGCCAACTTAACTCCAGGTGCGAGATATGCCAGGTCGGCGATATCACGGCCAATTAGCGGCAAATCGGTGATCTGCTCCGGCGTGATGTTGGTGCTGACGTCGGTCTTGGTCTGATCGACCAGTGGCGCCGCCGCAGTGACTTCTACGGTCTCGCTCACGCCACCCGGCTTCAGCGCGAAATTCTGCGTTGCTGTCCTGCCGATCAGAATTTCCACATCCTTGGCTTCGCCGGTCGCAAATCCTGCTGCCTTCACCCGAATGGTGTAGATGCCGGGCTGCAGAAAATCGAAGCGGTACTCACCCGTATCGTTGCTCGTCGTCGTGCGGGTTGCGCCCGTCGCGTTGTTGGTAATTGTGACTTCAGCAGACTTGACCACGGCCTGCGTCTTGTCCGTGATTGTCCCTTGCAGGCTGACCGTTGCTGTGGCCTGGCCCCACATGGTGGCGCAGCCCAGCAACAGGCAGCCGATGACTGCAACCCATAAAGCTGTTTTACGATCCATCATCTTCTCTCCTTTGGTGGTAGCTCCCGAAAGCAGGGAGCCGAACGCTCCGGGACATTCAGGCTCACCCGGTACAGCCGCTTGCCCCGAAGATTTTGTTTCCTTTGCAAACTGGACGAACAAAACAGGTCTGGAACCGGAAGCCTGGCAATCCTGTCGATAAGAATCCCAGCAGATCAAAGTCGGGGAATTTTGCCTATACAGTCCCAACGTTAGTTGTCCTGCAGGCAAGGGATATCCCGGTTCCATTGCCATTCCCCTACTGCTTGTCGCATGGCAATCGTAATGCCGGAATTCAGACCTTAGTGGAAATCTCAGGCGTAAGTGCGAATTCTCATTGAAAATATTGGATTTACATCCTGGTCAGTGAAAATCGCACATGCCATCAAGGAGAAGCAAACTTCTTAAAAACAATATGCAGTTACGTTAAGTAGGATTGGTTTCAGCGTAGGCCGTCACCAGGGTTTCAATTTGGAACAGCGAAGGCGCGGCGGGCTGGTCCCCCTTGGCCTGCTGGGGAGCTTTGCCGTCACCGGGGGACCCGCTGACCTCCCCAGGTGAACCGCCGGCCCATTTTCCGCTATCATGGATAGCGAATGTCCACCAGCTTGCCAGCAACCGACCGCCATGCCTTCCAGACCGATGACGCCCGTCTGAGGCCCATTGCCGAGAAGATCTTTGCCCGCGAGCGCCTGACGTTTGACGACACTGTGGCGCTTTATCGCTCGCCGGACATCCTGGCCCTGGGCTGGCTGGCCAATCACGTGCGCGAGCGCCTGCACGGCAACGTGACCTATTTCAACGTGAACCGGCATATCAATCCCACCAATGTCTGTGTGGCCGCATGCCGGCTTTGCGCCTTCGGGCGCAAGAAAGACGTCCCCGGCGCTTATACCATGGCGCTGGACCAGGCCTTTGAGACCGCGGCTTCAGGATATTCGGAGGCGGTGACTGAATTTCACATCGTGGGCGGGCTGCATCCTGACCTGCCGTTTCAGTATTACCTCGACCTGGTCTCAGGCCTGAAAGCACGGTTCCCGCAGGTCCACCTGAAAGCCCTGACCATGGTGGAGATCGCCTTCCTGGCCAAGCGGGGCAAGCTGACCATTGAAGAAACCCTGCGGCAGCTCAAGAATGCCGGTCTGGACTCCCTGCCGGGCGGCGGGGCGGAGATCTTCAATGAGCGCGTGCGGCGCGTAATTTGCGACCACAAGATTGACGGCGACCAGTGGCTGGAGACGGCGCGCACGGCCCATAAAGTCGGCCTGAAGTCCAATGCCACCATGCTTTACGGCCATATCGAAAACGAAGAGGACCGCGCCGACCATCTGCTGCGCCTGCGCGCGCTGCAGGACGAAACCGGCGGCTTCCAGACCTTCATTCCGCTGGCGTTCCATCCCGCCAACACGCCGCTGGCGCACCTGTTCACCACCACCGGCTTCATGGATATCAAGCAGATCGCCGTGGGCCGCCTGGCGCTGGACAATTTTCCGCACATCAAGGCCTACTGGCAGATGCTCTCGCCCAAGATCGCGCAGGTCGCGCTGCGTTTTGGCGCCGATGACCTTGACGGGACGGTGATCGAAGAGAAGATCTACCACGATGCCGGCGCCACCACGCCGCAAGGCATGGTCCGCGCCGAACTGGAGCGCCTGATCCGCGAAGCCGGCCGCGAGCCCGTGGAACGCGACACGATGTACCACCCGGTCAGCCGGACGGAAACTTCGTTTACGATTTCTGTGTGAGCTTGTTCAGCCGCGAATTACGCGAATCAACCCGAATCAAACACTTCAAAAGCAATTCGCGTTCATTCGCAGCCTGAGATCTTCTTGATCCGCGTTCATCTGCGCAAATCCGCGGTAGGATTTTTCTATTTCCCAAACACCCTGGCAAAGATCTTATCCACGTTCCGCAACTGCCGCTCGATTGAGAAGGCCTGCTGGATGCGCTCCTTCGGCACGCGCGAGGTGATTTCCGAATCGTTCATCACCAGGTCATGGAAGTTCAAATCGTCTTTCCAGGCGCGCATGGCGTGTTTCTGCACCAGACGGTAGGCGTCTTCGCGTGACATGCCATGCTCGGCCAGGTCCAGCAACAACTGGCCGCTGAACACCAGCCCGCCGGAGCTTTCCAGGTTCTTCAACATGCGGTTGGGATAGACCATCAGCGTGTCAATCAAGTGCGTGGTCTTGTTGAGCAGGTAATCCACCAGGGTGGTTGAATCCGGCAGGATCACGCGCTCCACGGACGAATGAGAGATGTCGCGCTCATGCCAGAGGGCAACGTTCTCAAATGCCGCCTGGGCGTTGGCCCGGACCACGCGCGCCAGCCCGCAGATCTGCTCGCAGGTAATGGGATTGCGTTTGTGCGGCATGGCCGAGGAGCCTTTTTGCTTCTCGCTGAAGTATTCTTCGGCCTCGCGGACCTCAGTACGCTGCAGGTGGCGGACCTCCGTGGCGATCTTGTCCAGCGTGGCGGCGATGGTCGCGAGCGTGGCCACGTAGTAGGCGTGGCGGTCGCGCTGGATGACCTGCGAAGAGATGGGCGCGGGCTCCAGGCCAAGACGGCGGCAGATCTGCTCTTCATACTCCGGCTCAAGGTGGGCGAAGGTGCCGACGGCGCCGGAAAGCTTGCCCACCCGCATCTCTTCCGCCGAGCGTTCAAAACGCCCGATGTTGCGTACGGTTTCCGCGTACCAGTTGGCCAGTTTCAGGCCGAAGGTGGTGGGCTCGGCGTGGACACCGTGGGTCCGCCCGACGACCGGCGTATGCCTGAATTCCTGGGCGCGGCGGGCCAGGACTTCTTTGAGGCGCTCCAGATCTTCCCGGATAATCGCGGAAGCCTCCTTGATCTGCAGCGCCTGTGCGGTATCCACCACGTCGTTGGAAGTCAGGCCGTAGTGCAGCCAGCGCGCCTCCGGGCCGACTTTCTCCGCTACGGCGGTGGTAAAGGCGATTACGTCATGTTTGACCTCGGCCTCGATCTGGTGAATGCGCTTTACGTCGAAGTCGCCGCGCTCGGCAATGGCCAGGGCGGCATCCTTCGGTACCAGGCCGGCTTCCGCCAGGGTCAGGCTTGCGGCGGTTTCCACCTGCAGCCAGCAACGGAATTTGTTCTCATCGCTCCAGATCCGGCCCATCTCGGGACGGGTATAACGAGGTATCAATCGCGCTCCTTGCCGTTCCTGTGGGGGTTATGTGGTACACCGATGATAAACTCCGCCGGCCCATTCGCGCCAACTTGGGCTTTGCGAATTGTGCGCTCTGAACAATAATGGCAATGAGGGATTCGTGCGCTGCGGATTTCGATATGCGTGTTGGAGGTTCCCGCAGCAGAACCAGGATCTAAACAGGGACAGGAAAAAGGCCCTCTTCCGGGCCTTGTGCCCGGAAAAAGGCCTGGCTCGAATCTAGCAGAATGGGTCAAATATATCGCAGGA
>OBLQ010000901.1_pt1 | contig 11234 bp, 8 predicted proteins | sample 1519881 | NCBI WGS metagenome assembly OBLQ01 (sample SAMN01911456, study PRJEB22533) | soil metagenome | biome: Soil | place: Malaysia | collected 2012-04-30 | depth DG_metagenome m | reverse complement strand
CGGCCGCCCCGGCGCCGCCGGACGGCAAGGCCGCGCGCCTCACGCAGCCGCCGCCTCCCTCACCTCTCCTGCAGCACCTCGTCACCCAGCACGCCAAGGGCGAGATCCCGGTCTGGACCGGCGGCGAGATGGTCGTCCGGGTCGCCGACATCGTCAGCGAGACGCGGGACGTCAAGACCTACCGGATGGTCGGGCTCACCCCCACCCTCTTCTCCTACATGCCCGGCCAGTTCATCACGCTGAACCTCGAGATCGACGGGAAGTCCGTCAAGCGCTCCTACAGCCTCTCGTCGACTCCCTCGAGGCCGCACACGATCGAGATCACGGTCAAGCGGGTCGAGGGCGGCCTCGTCTCCAACTGGCTCGCGGACAACGTGAAGCTGGGCGACACGCTCAAGATCACCGGCCCCGCGGGGAAGTTCTCCTGCTTCGAGTTCCCCTCGCAGAAGATGCTCTTCATCGCGGCCGGGAGCGGCGTGACGCCCGTGATGTCGATGTCCCGCTGGATCGCGGACACGGCGGCGGACGTGGACGTCGTCTACTTCATCTGCAACAGGTCCTGCCAGGACATCATCTTCCGCAAGGAGCTGGACATCCTCGCCACGCGCAACCGCTCCTTCCGCGGCATGATGACGATCACCTCCGGGCTGACGGGCAACGAGTCCTGGATGGGCTTCACGGGACGCCCGACGCGGCAGATGCTCGAGATGACCTGCCCGGACTTCATGGAGCGCCACGTCTTCCTGTGCGGGCCCGGCCCCTACATGGACGCGGTCAAGGAGCTGCTCCGCGACATGGACTTCCCAATGGCCAACCTCCACACGGAGAGCTTCGGGAAGGCCGGCAAGCCGAAGCGCGTGGCGACGGGAACGGTGCCGCCCCCCGAGGCCGCGAGCCCCGCAAGCATGATCGTGGACGCGGCCGTCGTGCAGAAGGCGCTCTCCGGGCCTGCCCCCGCGCCCGTCGAGGCGGCGGCCCCGGTCGTCGGCTTCGAGGTCGTCTTCGCATCGTCGGGGAAGGTCGTCCTCGCGGACGCGAAGGACGGGATCCTCGACATCGCAGAGATGAACGGCGTGGACATCGACTACGCCTGCCGCACCGGCTCCTGCGGGACCTGCAAGGTGCACTGCAAGTCCGGCACCGTGGAGATGGAGGACGACTCCGGCCTCACGCCCGAGGAGAAGAAGGAAGGCTGGATCCTCACCTGCGTCGGCTACCCCCGCTCCCGCGTCGAGCTCGACGCCTGATCCCCTCCCGTACCCGGCATCAGGAACGAGAGCAGGACACTCGTTCCGAGGACCCCGGCAACGACCCCCAGCGCGATCCGCGTGGGGATTCTCACGATCTCCGACAGCGCCATCTTGGCCCCGACGAAGACCAGGACCAGGGAAAGTCCGTGGCGAAGATACCTGAATAGGGGCAGTACGCCAGTCACCACGAAGTAGAGCGAGCGGAGACCCAGGATGGCGAAGACGTTTGAAGTGTAGACGACTAGCGGATCCGTCGTGATGGCGAGCACCGCCGGAACGGAGTCGACGGCGAAGACCACGTCGGTCGTCTCGATCACCACCAGGACCAGCAGCAGCGGAGTGACCTTCCATCCTCCGGCCTCGCGCACGAAGAACCGATCACCACGGTAATCCCCTGTCACCGGAAGAACGCGGCGCATCGATCGGAGAACCGGGTTTCGCTCCGGATGGACGCTCGCCTCCCCGCCGAGTGCCATCCTCAGTCCGGTGAGAATGAGAAACGCTCCGAACAGGTAGACGATCCACCTCACCGAGTGGATCAGGACGACCCCCGTGGCGATCATCACGGCCCGCAGGACCACGGCGCCGACGATTCCCCAGAAGAGCACCTTGTGCTGGCTCGATGCAGGCACCCGGAAGTAGGCGAAGATCATCAAGAAGACGAAGACGTTGTCGGCCGACAGGGACCACTCGACCACATAACCCGTTAGGAAGGAGACCGCGGCCTCCGGCCCCCGCCAGAGTCTGAGGACCCCCATGAAGAGGAGCGCCGCGGCAAGCCATACCGCCGACCACCGGAGAGCTTCGGCGAAGCGGATCTCACGGGATCGACGGTGGAAGATCCCGAGGTCGAGCCCCATGAGGAGGACGACCGAGGCGGTGAAGATCAGCCAGAGCGTCATCCCGCTTCCTTCCCGGCTCGCCGTCCCTCAGACGAAGAGCGGAGCGAGAACGAGGGTCACGGTGCTCAGGAGCTTGATGAGCACGTGCAGCGAGGGGCCCGCCGTGTCCTTGAAGGGATCGCCGACGGTGTCGCCCACGACGCTCGCCTTGTGAGCGCCGGATCCCTTCCCTCCGTGCTCCCCGGTCTCGATGAACTTCTTCGCGTTGTCCCAGGCCCCGCCGCCGTTGTTGAGGAGGGTGGCCATCAGGATCCCGCCGATCGTCCCGACCATGAGGAAGGACGCGATCGTCTCGGCACCGAGCCCGAGCTGCTTGAAGACGATCCCCACGGCGATCGGCATCCCGACGGCAAGCAGCCCCGGCAGGACCATCGCCTTGAGGGCCCCGACTGTCACGATGTCAACGGCCCGTCCGTAGTCCGGCATCGAGGTTCCCTCGAGGATCCCGGGATCGGCGTGGAACTGGCGGCGCACCTCCTTGATGACGTCCACGGCCGTCCGGGTCACGGCGCCGATGGCCAGCGCGGAGAACCAGAAGACGAGCATGGCGCCGAGCAGCCCGCCGACGAAGACCTCGGGCTTGGCGATGTCCACCGCGGCGAGGGGTGATCCGAGGGCCGCGACCTCGTCGAGGTAGGCCGAGAAGAGCAGGAACGCGGCGAGCGCCGCGGAGCCGATGGCGTAGCCCTTCGTGAGCGCCTTCGTCGTGTTGCCGACGGCGTCGAGCCGGTCGGTGCGCCTCCGGACGGCCTCCGGCTGGTGCGACATCTCGATCACGCCCCCCGCGTTGTCGGTGATCGGGCCGAAGGTGTCCATCGCCAGGATGTAGGCGGCGGTGCCCAGCATGCCCATCGTGGCGACCGCAGTGCCGAAGAGCCCGGCGTGGGCCAGGCCGCTCGTCGTTCCGAGGCGGTAGGAGGCGATGATGGCCGCGCCGATGGTGACCGTCGGGAGCGCCGTGCACTCGAGCGCGACCGCGAATCCGGCGATTATGTTCGTCGCCGGACCCGTCACCGAGGCGGCTGCGATCGATCGGACCGGACGGTAGCGGCTCTCGGTGTAGTACTGCGTGATATAGACGAAGGCGATCGAGGTCGCGATGCCGATCACGCCGCAGAGGGCGAAGTGCCACCAGGCATCCGGCGCCCCCGGAGCGTCGAGCAGCCACCGGGTTCCGGCCACGAAGCCGGCCGCGGCGAGGATAGCGGTCACCCAGTATCCCCTGTTGAGGGCGCGCATGGGATCCTCGTCGCCCTTCACCCGGACGATCAGCACGCCGAGGATGGAGGCGATGAGGCCGAAGGCGCGGACTACGAGCGGGAAGAGCATCACGCCGAGGACGAGCTGGGCCGAGGAGAACGAGGGCCGGTTGAGCTGCGCCAGCGTGGCGCCGAGGATCATCGCGCCGATGTTCTCCGCCGCGGTGGACTCGAAGAGGTCGGCTCCTCGCCCCGCGCAGTCGCCGACGTTATCGCCCACGAGGTCGGCGATCACCGCAGGGTTGCGCGGGTCGTCCTCCGGGATCCCCGCCTCGACCTTCCCCACCAGGTCCGCGCCCACGTCCGCCGCCTTGGTATAGATGCCGCCGCCGAGCTGGGCGAAGAGGGCCATGAAGCTCGCGCCGAAGCCGTAGCCGACGATCAGCAGCGGGATGCGTTCGGGCGAGACGAGTCCGAGCGCATCGACGGCCCAGTAGAGAACGCCCACGCCGAAGAGGCTCATCGCGACGACGAAGAGGCCGCTGACGGCGCCGCCACTGAGCGCGATCCTCAGGGCGAGGTCGACCGACGAGCGGGCCGCGCTGGCGGTCCGGATGTTCGCGCGCACCGCGACCGACATGCCCACGATCCCCGCCATCCCCGAGCAAAAAGCCCCGAAGAGGAACGAGACGGTCGTCGTCAGCGCCATCGCGAGCGCGCCCGGCTCTCCTTCGTGCGGCGTGCGGAAGAAGGCGTAGAGGACGGAGATGACGGCGGCGAGGACGAGGCTGAGAAGCACGATCGTCCTGTACTGGCGCCGAAGGAAGGCTTCGGCGCCCTCCTGGATGGCGTCGGAGATGCGCCGCATCTCGGGCGTCCCATTGTCCTGGCCGAGGACCCAGCGTGCGAGACCGACGGCGACGAGCAGGGAGATCACGCTGATGGACAGCACAAGGATGATGAGCATGGCGCCGTGGTTCCTCGCGGGATATTGAATAGGGGCGTTCCGAGCGCGCGACTATAGCCTCGGCGCACGCCTCCTGCTACGCGCGGGGCGACACGGAGCCGCCGTCTCCCGCCCGCCCCGGGGCGAGGCGGCGGACCGTCCGTCGTCCCCCTCCCGGCCGGGCCGTTGGTGGCATATTGATTGCAATTCCCAGGGAGACGGGACTTTCGGACGCGCTCCAGGGCTCCCGCCTCACCGCGATGGCCCGCCCGAGGGCTCGTGAATCGCCAGTCGAGGCGGGAAGGCCAAGGGACCACGCAGCTGCTGCGGCAGAGCGCGCAGACGCGGCCAGGAGCGGCGGTGGTGACGCGCCGGGCCCCGCCGGGGGACCCTTCCGCCTCGCCGCCTGAGGGCGGACCCGCCGGGGCTCCCCACCCGGAGCACCGCCGTGCGCAGACGCCTGGACCTCAGGCTGGTCCTGTGGCTGACGGTCCTCGTCGTCCTCATCAATCTCGCCTTCGTCGCTCTAACTCTCAGCTCCAGGGAGCGCGAGCTTCTCGACTACATGGCCCGCTCCGCGGACCAGCTCTCGCGCAGCATCACCAGCGCCACGTGGCACGCGATGCTCGCGGATCAGCGCCAGGCGGCCTACGAGGTGATGCAGACGATCGCCACCAAGCAGGGCATCCACCGGATCCGCTTCTTCAACAAGGACGGGAAGGTGACCTTCTCGACCGATCACGCGGACGTGAAGATGGCCGACATGCGCGACGAGACCTGCTACGTCTGCCACGCCCGCAAGGAGCCCCTCTCCCGGGTCGCCATCCCCTCGCGGACGCGCATCTACACCGGCGCCGACGGCCTTCGGAAGCTCGGGATGGTCACGCCCATCTACAACGAGCCCGCGTGCAGCACCGCTCCCTGCCACGCCCACCCGGCGGACCGCAACGTCCTCGGAGTCCTCGACCTCTCGCTCGACCTCGACCAGGTGGATCACGATCTGGCCGAGATGAAGGGCCAGGTCGTCCTCGAGGCAGGCGCGGAGATCCTCCTGATCACGCTCGTCATCGTGTTCTTCACCTGGCGATTCGTCCGCCGGCCCATCCGGAGACTCGTCGAGGCGACGAAGCAGGTCAGCGTGACGCAGCTCGATCGGCCCGTGGAGGTGGCGTCGAAGGACGAGCTGGGCGAGCTGGCTCGCTCGTTCGAGGAGATGCGACTGCGCCTCAAGGGCTCCGTGCACGAGCTCAACGAGCTGGCGCAGAGCCTCGAGCAGCGCGTCGAGGAGCGCACGGAGCAGCTCGCCGTCGCGCGGCAGAAGCTCATCCAGACCGACAGGCTCACCTCGCTCGGACAGCTCGCCGCGAGCGTCGCCCACGAGATCAACAACCCCGTCGCGGGCGTTCTGAACCTCGCCATGCTGATGAAGCGAATGATGAAGGAGGAAGGGCTCGATGCGGATCAGACCCGCCAGTACCGCGCGTACGTCGAGGAGGTGATCACCGAGACGCGGCGCGTCGGCCGGATCGTCTCGGACCTCCTGGCCTTCTCGCGGCGGCCGTCGCCGCAGCGCGGCCCGGCGGACCTCAACGAGATCGCCAGAAAGACGCTGTCGCTCCTCGATCACAAGCTCAAGCTCGCCGGTGTCCGCGTCGAGCTGGCCCTCGACGCCTCGCTCCCGCCGGTCCCCTGCGACGCCTCGCAGATCCAGCAGGTGATGGTGAATCTCGTCTCCAACGCCGCCGAGGCGATGCCCGGCGGCGGGGTGCTGGCGGTTCGCTCGCGGCTCTCCGGCTCGGGGGAGTCGGCGGTCTTCGATGTCGCCGACACGGGCGTGGGGATCCCTCCCGAGTTGCTCGGGCGGATCTACGACCCCTTCTTCACGACGAAGGAGGAAGGCAAGGGCACCGGCCTGGGCCTGGCCGTCTCGTACGGGATCGTCCATGCCCACAAGGGGGACCTCGAGGTCGAGAGCCGGGTGGGAGCGGGGACGACATTCCGGGTCATTCTCCCCCTGTCCCCCACGGGCGGAGACGCGATACAGGAGGCCGCGGGCACGGCGGCGCCCGCGCGCGGTCCTTGGACCACATAGACGTGCTGCCCGTGGAAGAGGTGTCCATGGAGGCGATCGAGGCGATCGAGGCCCGCATCGCGGAGCGGATCGGCCTGCCGGTCCGCCGCCTCGACGCCCTTCCCGCATCCGTGAACGGGTGGGATCCGGCGCGCCGGCAGCGCGACTCCTCGATCCTTCTCGAGAGCGTCCTGCGGGCGAGGCGCGCCGGCGCGATCCGGGTCCTGGGCGTCACGGAGTCGGATCTCTTCATCCCGATGCTGACCTTCGTCTTCGGACAGGCCCAGCTCGGGGGCGCGGCGGCGCTGATCTCGCTGGCCCGCCTGCGCCAGGAGTTCTACGGCCTTCCGCCCGACGGGGGGATCCTCGCGGAGCGGGCCGTCAAGGAGGCGCTCCACGAGCTGGGGCACACCTTCGGCCTCGTCCATTGCGCCGATCCGTCGTGCGTCGCGTCGCTCGCGACGCACGTCCAGCGCCTGGACGGGAAGGAGAGCGATTTCTGCCGTGCCTGCGCCGTCCGCCTGGCGGACGGCATCGCGGCCGCGGCCGGTGGCGTGGAGGAACGACGGTGACCAAGCGATGGAGGATTCTCGTCGTCGACGACGAGCACGTGATGCGCGAGTCCATGGCGAGCTGGCTACGTCAGGACGGCTACGAGGTGGACACGGCCGCCTCTGGCCGCGAGGCCCTCGACCGGGCCCGTGAGCGGGACTACGCGATCTGCTTCCTGGATCTCAAGATGCCGCCCGGGATCGACGGCATCGAGACGATGATGGAGATGAGGAAGTTGCGGCCGGAGGCCGCCTTCATTGTGATCACGGCCTACGCCACCGTGGACACGGCCATCACCGCCATCAAGGAAGGCGCGCAGGACTACATCGTCAAGCCGTGCAGCCTCGAGGAGATCTCCCTGCTCGTGCAGCGGATCCTCAAGGTCAAGAAGCTCCAGCGGGAGAACCTGATTCTCCGGAAGAAGCTCCAGCGCCGGTACGAGTTCCAGGACATCATCAGCAAGAGCCCGCGCATGCACGAGATATTCGAGCTGATCCGCAAGGTCGGCCCGCTGCGCAGCACCGTCCTCGTCACGGGCGAGAGCGGGACGGGCAAGGAGATGGTCGCCCGGGCACTGCACAACTGCGGCGGGAGCGGCGGCCGGCCCTTCGTCGCCGTCTCGTGCTCTGCCCTGGCCGAGACCCTCCTGGAGTCCGAGCTCTTCGGCCACGAGCGCGGGGCCTTCACGGGCGCCGTCAGCCGCAAGCGCGGCAAGCTGGAGATGGCCTCCGGCGGGACGCTCTTCCTCGACGAGATCGGGGACATCTCCTCCAAGCTCCAGATGGACCTGCTGCGCGTTCTCGAGGAGAAGCGGTTCTTCCGCGTCGGGGGCACGGAGGAGGTCGCCCTGGACGCGCGCGTCATCGCGGCGACCAAGGTCGATCTCCAGGAGGCGGTCCGGACGGGCCGGTTCCGCGACGATCTCTTCTACCGCCTCAACGTCGTCGGCATCCGCGTCCCGCCGCTGCGCGAGCGCCGCGAGGACATCCCCCTTCTCGTCGGCCACTTCGTCGAGCGGCTCTCGATGGAGCTGGGCAGGGAGATCCCGGACGTGACGCAGGGCGCCGTCGGTCTCCTGGTGGATCGGGAATGGCCCGGCAACGTCCGTGAGCTGGAGAACTCCCTGGAGAGGGCGATCGTCACCTGCACCGGACGGATCCTGGCGGAGGAGAGCTTCGCCTTCCTGGCTCGCGAAGGAGGGGGGGCGGCCTCGTGGCAGCCGCCCTCGAACGTGACGCTGGAGGAGCTCGAGCGCCAGGTCGTCGAGGCAACGCTGCGCCGGACGGGAGGCAACGTGAAGGCGGCCGCCGAGATCCTGGGGATCGATCGCTCCACGCTCTACGACAAGATCCACAGGTACGGGATCCCGCGGGGCCGGGAGGCCGCCCCGGAGCCCGACCCGGTCCCCCGGAGCTGATCGGGCGTCAGGAATCGAGGAAGATCTCGCCGAGCAGCTCGTCGCGCAGGTCGGCGGGCACGGCGCGGTGGAAATCCTTCACGGGCTCGCCGCCATCGGCGAGTGTCGCCGCGTGGCGCGCACGCCCCACGCCCGCCTGGAGCGCGTCGATCTGGCGGAGGATCCAGGGCGCCACCTCCGCGCCCCGGAGCAGGTGCCGGTCGTCCAGCTTCCCGCCGTCGGGCCGCACCTCGAGGTACCAGTCCGCACCGGGACCGCCCGTCGCGACGACGACGCCGTCCACGGGAGAGAGGACCCTCACCTCGGCGCCGCCTCCCCGCATCCTCCAGCCCGTCCCGTTCACTCGCAGACGCTCCCCCGGCGACGGCAGCTCGACCGATTCGGGAGGCCCCATGAGCCGCACGCCCAGCTCGTCGAGCCCGACGAGGACGGTCCCGCCCTCCAGCGGCTTCACCCACGTGTGGCCGCGGTGATAGAAGCGGTCCGGCTCGAAGCGGAACCAGGGCACCCGGCGCATGGCCTCCGCCTGCAGCCGCGGCCTCTCGCCCCCCTCCGGGAGCCTTTCGAGCCACTTGTGGCCGGAGCAGGTGCGGCAGTCGAAGCCGTTCTCGCACGTCCGCCGCTCCACCCGGCCCGCCAGCGCGTGACGGCACTCCTTCAGCGCCGCCGGTGTCCGGGCGAAGTCCTCGTCCCACCGGATACGGTCCGCCCGTCCGGAGGCGACGTCGCGCCGCGAGCGGAGAAGGGCGGCGGCGACCATGGAGGCCACCAGCAGCGCCACGAGATAGAAGGCCCCGAGGAAGATCAGGTGCCCGGCGTCCCATCGGAATTCGTAGATACCGGGGAACATGGCTTCGGCCTCCTACGCGGCCCGGAGCTCCCTCTCCTGCGGAAAGAGAGGAAGGAAGCGGTACGAGAGCGAGAAGACGAGGACGCCGTAGGCGACCACGGCGCCGAAGGCCGCGACCTCCTGCCAGCTCGGCACGTAGGTCATGAACCTGTCGAACGAGAGCGTGGGCAGCGAGAGCGTCTGGATGGTCATGACGAACCGGTTCAGCAGGACGCCGCCGCAGGCCAGGGCGGCCGAGCCGAGCCGCGCGCCGGCGCTCGCGCGACCGCGGATATCGATCAGGACCCAGGCCGGGACGAGTCCGAAGAGGATCAGCTCCGCGAAGAGGATCCACGTTCCGAAAGGCTGCCAGGAGTAGAAGAAGAAGGGGTGGAAGCCCGCGGCCGGGGCCGTCCGGTTGATCCACAGAAGGGTGTCGATCCCCTTGAAGAGAACGTAGAGCGCCAGGAGCCGCCCCGAGATCCTCCCGAGCCGGCGGAACACGTCCTCGCTGACCAGGGCGTGGCCGGTCACGCGGGAGGTCAGCCAGGTCGTGAGCATGACGAAGCTGGGACCCACCGCGATCGCGGAGAGGATGAAGAGGAAGAAGGTCGAGGGCCAGATCGCGAAGCCTTCCCTGAAGGCGAAGGGCCGGCCGCGCAGCACGCCGTAGAGTCCTCCGAGCGATCCCTGGTGGAAGAAGGAGAGGACAGCACCGATGGCGGCGAGCGTCGGCATCGCCTTGTGCAGCTCGAACTCGAAGACGAGAAAGGACGGAACCTTCCGGAGCTGGCGGTTCTTCAGAACGAGCGGCGCGTACTCCAGGGCGAGGACGATCAGGTAGCAGGTCAGGCAGAAGGTCACCTCGGTCAGCATGGAGTGGACGTTGGGATGCCAGAAGGTGAACCAGGCCCGGAGGGGCTGGCCGACGTCGAGCATCAGGACCGCGATCGCGCCCGAGTAGCAGACGAAGCCGAGGACGACGGCGCTTCTCAGGACCGCCTCCAGCTCCTTGCGCCCCAGGATGTAGACGAGGAAGCCCGTGAAGAAGGCCCCCGCGCCCAGGGCGATCACCGACAGGTCGAGGAAGATCCACAGGCCGAAGGCGAACCGGTTGTCCATGTTGGTCTGGTTCAGGCCCTCCGCCAGGATGAGGCAGGCGGCCCAGGCGCCGACGGCGAGGATCGCCGCCCATGGCGCCATCCACAAGGCGAAGCATCTCCCGGAGCAGCGCTCCAGGCCTCGCGGAGAAAGGAAGCTGCGCATGTCACGCCTCCGCCGAGCTGCGCTCGAGCACCGACTCCCCGAGCCTGCGAACCCAGGCCCTGGAGGAGAGGTAGAAGATCTTCGGCCGGGTTCCGAGACGATCGAGGAGCCGGAAGGCTCGCGGGCTTCGTGAGAGTCGGGAGAGCTCGCGGGCCGGATCCGCCATGTCGCCGAAGACGAGCGCCTGGACGGGACAGGCCTCCACGCAGGCGGGCAGGTACTCGCCCGGCTCGATATCGGGCCGTCCCCCGGCCGCCGCGCGCTCCCGGGCCGCCTGCAGTCGCGCGTGGCAGAGGTTGCACTTCTCGACGACGCCGCGCATGCGCGGCGAGACGCCGGGATTCAGCGCCGCATCCATCCCCTCGGGGACGACCGGATCCCACCAGTTGAAGTACCGCGCGTGGTAGGGGCAGGCCGCCATGCAGTAACGGCACCCCAGGCAGCGCGAGGGAATCTGCGTGACGATGCCCGTCTTGAGATCCGTCTCGACGGCGTTCTGCGGGCAGACGGATTCGCACGGGGCCTCCCCGTCGCAGTGCTGGCAGCAGACCGGCACGAAGACCTCTCCCTTGCCGTCCGCACTCTCCGCGGGCGCCGCCCGGTAGACACGCATCCAGGTGACGCCCCGTCTCTCGTCCGCTCCGGGCGGCGTGGGCGGGACGTTGTTCTCCACGGCGCACGCGATCATGCACGCGCCGCAGCCCGTGCAGCGATCCAGGTCGATTGCCATGCCGTAGCGATGGGGCCTGCCGTCGGTCGCCATTCACGCCTCCCGGATCCGCGCCATGGTGCGGGAGCGGAC
>OBLQ010000900.1_pt1 | contig 11246 bp, 7 predicted proteins | sample 1519881 | NCBI WGS metagenome assembly OBLQ01 (sample SAMN01911456, study PRJEB22533) | soil metagenome | biome: Soil | place: Malaysia | collected 2012-04-30 | depth DG_metagenome m | reverse complement strand
CAGAGCAGGAAAGGTCCTGGGAACACTGGAAATCTATTACCGGGAGCCGCGCGGTCCGAGCCCCCGCGAAAATGAACTGGTCAACTGGGCCACAAAACTGGCTGGTATCGCCATCGAGCGCAGGCAGACCGAAGACGCCCTGCGCAAGCAGCGGGAAGAACTCGAGGTGCTGTTCGACTCGGCGCCCGTGATGATCTGGTACAAGGACCGCAACAACCGGATCGTGCGCGCCAACCGGCCGGCCGCCGAAGCGCTGGGAATGCAGAAGCATGACCTCGAAGGCCGGTCGCTGGAAGAACTTTTTCCGGCGGTCGCCGCGCGATTCTACCGGGAAGACCTGGAAATCATGCAGACAGGCGAACCCAAGCTGAATTTCAGACGCCAGTTGCGGATGCCTTCCGGCGAACGGCGCCGGGTCCTCATCGATAAGCTGCCGCACCGCGATCTTCAGGGGCATATTATCGGCGTGCTTGTGCTGATGCGGGACATTACAGACCAGCTTAAAGCCCAGAGCGCGCAACGGATCGCCGAGCACCGCTTCCGGACGCTGGTGGAACAACTGCCGAAGATCACCTATGTAGCGGCCAATGACGAGGCTGGCGCATGGGAGTACGTCAGCCCCCAGATCGATACCCTGTTAGGTTTCTCACCCGCCGAATGGCTGGCGGATCCAGGGAGCTGGGCGCGCCGGTTGCATCCTGACGACCGGGACCGCGTGCTTGCCGAGGTGGAGGAGATCTGGCGGACAGGAAAGCCTCTGATTTCCGAATACCGCATGATCAGCCGTGATGGGAAGACCCTGTGGTTCCGTGATGAGGCTGTCGTCATGGGCGGAAAAGATGGCGCCCCGCGGCGCCGCCAGGGCGTGATGCTTGACATTACCGGCAGCCGGAAAATCGAGGAAGACCTCCGTCGAACGCAAAAACACCTGAGCGCGACGATGAACAATGCGCCGGTCGTGCTGTTCGCTCTCGACAAACATGGGACGTTCACCTTGTCGGAAGGCCGGGCGCTGAAAGGCATGGGACTCAGACCAGGGGAAGCGGTGGGACGGTCATTCTTCGACCTCTACAGAAACAGCCCTTCTGCTCTGGAGCACGCGCGGCGCGCTCTTTCAGGCGAAGAGTTTACCGCTGTCGGAAGGTTCCCGGACCGCGACATGTGGATCGAGACCCGCTGGACGCCGCAACGCGATGCTCAGGAAAACATCACGGGAGTGATTGGGGTCTGCACCGACCTTACGGAGAGCAAGCGGGCGGAATTGGAGTTGCAGCGGTCTGAATCGGACTACCGCTCGATGGTCGAGCGCGCTCCGTATGGAATCTACAGGGCCGGCCCGGATGGCAGACTCTTCTCCGTCAATCCGGCGCTTGTGGAGATGCTGGGTTATGTGTCGGCAGAGGACCTGATGGAGGCCAATCTGGCCGCGGACGTGTTCCGCAACCCGCAAGACCATTCAAGCCTTGTGCTGCAGACCTACGATGATCTTGATTGCGCCGAGGTGGCATGGAAGAGAAAGGACGGGACGCCGATTACGGTGCGTCTTCGCGGCCGGGCCGTCCGCGGCGCGGACGGGGCCATCGTTTATTTCGACTCGATCGTAGAAGAAGTCACCGAGCGTCGCGAACTGGAAAAGCAACTGCGTCAGGCCCAGAAAATGGAGGCCGTGGGACGCCTGGCCGGCGGCGTCGCCCACGATTTCAATAATCTGCTGATGGTGATTCGCGGACAGCTTGAGGACCTGGCGGAGAAAATTGAAGAAGGGCAACCGGCGCGGCTGAGCATCGAAAAGGCGCGCCACGCCGCTGAACGCGCTGCTTCGCTTACCCGGCAACTGCTCGCCTTTGGACGCATGCAGATGCTGCAGCCGAGAATTATCAGCCTGAATTCAATTGTCACAGAGATGGACAAGCTGCTGCTGCCCCTGATGGGAGAAAACGTCGAACTGGCCATGAATCTCGATCCTGACCTGGCGGCGGTCAAGGCCGATCCGGGCCAGATGGAGCAGGTGATTCTCAATCTGGCGGTCAATGCCCGTGACGCGATGCCGGCCGGAGGGAGGCTGACGATTGAAACCGCCAACGTTACGCTCGATGAAGCGTACGCGCGCCTTCATCCGCCGCTCTTCGCCGGAGATTATGTGATGCTTGCGGTCTACGACACCGGCACCGGAATGGACAAAGATACGCAGGCCCATATCTTCGAGCCGTTTTTCACCACCAAGGCGAAAGGCAAGGGCACAGGGCTCGGGCTTGCCACCGTATATGGGATCGTGAAGCAAAGCCGCGGCTATATCTGGGTCGCCAGTGAGCCTGACCAGGGATCGACCTTCCGTATCTATCTGCCGCGAGTGAAGGAAGCCGAGGAGCCGGCCAGCGATTCCATTCCCGCGTCTCTGCCCACGGGTTCACAAACCGTGCTGCTGACGGAAGATGAGGAAGGGGTCCGCGAAGTCGCCGGTCAGTTTCTGCGCAAGTGCGGCTATCAGGTGTTGGAAGCCCGGAACGGCGCTGAGGCCATCTCCATTGCCAGGGAGCATCCGGGGCCGATTCATGTGCTGGTGACGGATATGGTTATGCCCGGCATCAGCGGCGCCGATACGGCGACCAGTATTGCCGGTATGCGTCCGGATATCCGGGTTGTGTTCATGTCCGGGTACAGGGACCACAGCGAATTATCGCAGGCTGGCGGAATGGAAGCGCAACGCCTCCAGAAGCCCTTTACGCGCGAAGCCATCGCCCACGCCGTTCGCGATGCATTGAAGGGACCTGCGCACACAGCGGAGACCAGGCAATAGCGCAGTTCCCCGGAATTTGCGCAAGACAGAAGGATTTCCGGCCCTGGCAGGCGAGGTCCGCGAGGCTGGCGCTGGCCCGGCCGTGCTATAAAGGTAGGCAGAATTCCTGTCCAGAGGAGATCATGACAGAGCCTACCTACGAAGAACTGAAAGCAAAACTCGCGGAGTTGGAGAAGCAGGCCGGGCGGCGCACCGGGGCGCTGGAATTTCGCGTCAGCGAAAAGGGCGGCGTGAGTGTCTATGGACTTGGGCGGTTTCCGGTCACTCTTTATTACGAACAGTGGGTCCGTCTGCTGGACCAGGCCGAAGGGCTGAAATCTTTTCTTGAAGAGAACAAGAGCAGGTTGAAACTGAAAGGCTGATCCTCACGAAAGCCATGGCCGTGGTCCTCTCTGGTCGTGAAAAGAAACCGGTGACAGTCCGCCGGTCCGGGTTTCGGGTGTTGGTATCTGGCGCCGCGCTTCTCGCGGTTATCTGGGCCGTCGCTTTGCCCGATGGGGCCAGGCCGCCGGCATATCCGCCTGCCGGCGTAAGCAGAGCGCTATCGGCTTCCGAAGCTGCCGTACGCGCCGGCCTTGTGCGTCATGTCAGGCATCTTGCCACAGAGATCGGTGAACGAAACATCGCTCATTATTCAGCGCTCTCAGCCGCCGCCGCATACCTGGAGAGCGTCCTTCGGCACGAGGGCTATCGGGTCAAACATGACAGCTTCTCCGTCGCCGGCAGGTCCGCCACGAACCTTGAGGTCATCATCGCGGGCGGGAATCTTTCCGGTGAAAACGTCGTCATCGGCGCGCATTACGACTCCGCTCCGGGCACCCCGGGCGCGGATGACAACGCCAGCGGAGTGGCCGCGCTGCTGGAACTGGCCCGCCTGCTGAAGTCGAGCAAGCCGGCCAGAACGGTGCGGCTGGTGTTCTTCACCAACGAAGAGCCGCCCTATTTTCAGACGGAAATGATGGGCAGCCTGGTTTATGCCCGCCGGCTCAAACAGCGCCATGCGAACGTTGTGAGCATGCTGTCGCTGGAAACCATCGGCTACTTTTCCGATCAAAAAGACAGCCAGCATTATCCTCCGCCGCTGGCTTCGCTTTACCCTGACACCGGCAATTTCATCGGTTTCGTGGGCGATGAATCCTCGCGCCCGCTGCTTCAGCGCGCCACGAAGGCCTTTCGCGAGTCGGTTGACTTTCCTGTGGAAGGTGTTGCGGCTCCGGCCGGGTTGACCGGCATCGGGTGGTCAGACCAGTGGTCGTTCTGGCAGGCGGGCTATCAGGGACTCATGGTCACCGATACCGCCCCGTTCCGATATCCCTATTATCACAAGGCTCCGGATACGCCTGACCGGTTGGATTACGATCGCATGGCGCGCGTCGTGGACGGACTGTTCCGGACAATTCAAAGGCTGGCGAATGAGAAATAGGGCCGGTCTGGACGATTTCCGGGGCTCCGGGGCCGGGTCCCGCAGTCCTCGCGGCTGGTGGGCTATGCCGATCAAACGGCTTGCCGAAGTAATTTCGTTGCCTCGTCTCCTGAGACTTCCGCGCAACCGCGGAACTCACAATCCGATGGCAACTCGATTTTGGTATTGACCATGAACCGGTCGGCATCTCTGAAGAACCTCTTATTTTCGTCGCCGAGGTCTTCCACAAGAATGATGAAAAATTTACTCACGGCCTCTTCTCCTCCACAGCACGATCGCGGGACTGGGACTTTCCTGGAAGTAGTGTGCTTTCCCACGCAAGCGTTACAGTTATCCTACACCCGAAGCCCCGGGGCGAGGCGGTTTTTGTCAAGGGCGCATGGAAAGCCCTGCTTTTTCACGGACCTGGAATAAGATTTCTTTGAGCGGCGGAAACCCTGAAGGCGCCGGAGGCAGGTCAGGTTCACATCTGCGATTGACACATGAATTTCGTTTGTATATAGTCAGTCGCGGTTATTGGATTGAGCCCTGATTTTCGTCCCCGGCGCTGGAGGCCGGTTCCCAACAGAAATTCGGCTCAGAGGCCACACGGTCTCTGGGCCATTTTACTTTTCAGGGAGACCCCGGACGGGCATGGGAAGATGGGCCGCCGAATTTAGCTGGCTCGAAGGATGTGCAACCGGGTTGCGCATCCAATTCGGTCGAGAAAATCAATCGGGATGAACGCGAGCCCCGATTCCTGCCCCCGGAATTCCGGTGCCGGCAGGAAATTTGGCTCAGAGGGCCTTTGGCCTCTCTGGGCTTTCTTTTTTTCTGATCGAAAGACATCCCGCGCGGGTGAGCTTCAGAAGCGCAGCATGCGCTGCGCAGGAGGTCCCTCGTATGCGGACGAGCAGAGGAGTTTGGGCGGTTGATGGAAAAAAGTGTGTCAGTCAATCTTGCAAAGTGGCCGCGAAAGGCAGTGTTTCTTCTGGTGGCGGCGCTGGCGGCGTTGCCGGTGAATGCGCTCTCCGGCGATGACGACGGCAACGCCGTCAAGTTCTCTCAAAAAGCCGAGCTGATCTTCAAACAGCGCTGCAGCGCCTGCCACACGTACGGAAAAGGCATCAAGGTGGGGCCTGATCTGAAGGGCGTCACCGAGCGCCGCAAACATGACTGGCTGGTCCGGTTTATTCACCAGTCGTCCGCGGTGATTCAGTCGGGCGACCCGACTGCCAGAAAACTCTTTGCCGACTTCAAACAGCAGCGGATGCCCGACTGGACCGATCTTTCCGAACAGGACATCGGCGACATCCTGTATTACATCTCGATAGGCGGACCCGACATCAAGCCCATCGATGAACGCAGCGCCGAGACGGCCACCGCCGCGGACGAAGAAAAAGGGCGAATGCTGTTTTACGGCGAAACCCGTCTGGCCTATGGCGCGCCGAATTGCTCAGCCTGCCACAACGTTCACGGCGGCGGAATGCGGGGCGGCGCTCTTGGGCCGGATCTTACCTCCGCCTATACCAGGTACCAGGACGTGGCTTTGACCTCGTTCCTTCGCCATCCGTGCTTTTCATGGGACCTCGGAAACTCCGGTACTACCTACCTTAAGCCCGAGGAATCCTTCGCTCTCAAGGCGTTCCTTCACCGCGCGGCGCTGTCGCAGACGGCGGCGCCCGCGCGGGAGAAGCCCGTGGCGAAAACCACACCATCTGTTAAGGGGAACAGGTAACAATGCCAGTATTTCTCTTTTCCACCTTTCCATATCTTGCCCTGGCGGCGCTTATCGCAGGTGTGCTGGCGCAAGCCATCGCAGCGCGGAAGCGAAAGGAGTCTGTCGCCCGCGATTGCCGCGAGGCGCTGGATGCGCTGTGTTCCGGCCGCGCATGGTGCGCCGGGCTGCTGGCCCTGATGGTGTTACACCTGATCGGCTGGCTGTTCCCGGGCGGCATTCTCCGGTGGGACAGCGGCTACGGACGGCTGTATCTATTGGAAGGGGCGGGCCTCGCAGCCGGCGCACTGGCGCTGGCCGGCTGGGGCAGGGTTGCGTGGCGAAGCCTCGGACGCGCTAACCGCAGAGCGGGCACCGAAATCGCCGACACCGTTTTTCTCGGACTGTTGCTGGTGGGACTTCTTTCCGGACTGGGGCTGGCGATTTTCGACCGCTGGGGTTCCATGTGGGGCGCGATGACCCTGAGCCCGTATGCAATGTCGCTTCTGCATGGGAAGCCGGCTCCACGGCTGGTGATCGACATGCCGTTTCTGGTGCGCCTGCACGTCTTCTCGGCCTTCGCGGTCCTGGCGGTCCTCCCCGGCACGCGCCTGGCATCGTTGCTGGTAGCGGGAGCGCATCGCGGATTCGCGCTGCTTGCGGCGCCGCTGGCTGCGGCCGAACGGGCCGCGCACGCCTGGATACAGAAACACAATGTTACCGGCAGAATCTGGCCGGAAGAGGACTGAGGCCCGATGCGATTCCAAGTGGTGTTTCTTGCTGTGATCGGAATAGGCCTCGCCGGGGGAACCGGGGCCTGGCAACTCTCGCGAATCGGCGTGAACCAGCACTACGCGCCCACTCAGCCGATCGCGTTTCCGCATAAGGTCCACGCCGGCGACAATAAGATTCCCTGTCTCTACTGCCATTATGCGGCCCGCACCAGCCGCCACGCGGGCATTCCACCGGCCAGCGTGTGTATGAACTGTCACAACATTCTCGAAAAGCAGACGGTGGAGATAGAAAAGCTGAAGGAATTCGTCCAGCAGCAGAAACCCATCGCGTGGGTGAAGGTGCACAACCTGCCGGATTTTGTTTACTTCAACCACAGCCAGCACGTGCTCTCAGGCGTGGCCTGCCAGAGATGCCATGGGCCGGTGGAGAAGATGGAAAAGATCGAGCAGTTCGCGCCACTGACCATGGGCTGGTGCCTGGAATGCCATCGTGAACAGGCGAAGGTGCCGGTCACGGAATTCGCCCGCGCCGCGGCCAGCCTGAAGCAGCGTCAGAAGCCGGCGGCCGGACTGGATTGCGCAAGTTGTCATTACTAACGGGAACGGTTCGGATGAAACACAACCACAATGCGGATGAGTTCATGGACCATCACGGTGGCGCCGAAAGCGGCGGACATCCATGCAAAGGGCCGAAAGATCGTCTGGTGCAGATCGGCGAACCTCCGGTCTACTGGAAAAGCGTGGATGAGCTTCGCAACGGACCACGCTTCTCCGGTGAATTTCCCGGTGGCTTGCCGGGCAATGGTGGCCCAAAAACGGAGACAACCCGCCGTGACTTTCTGGCCCTGATGGGCTTCAGTGTGGCCATGGCCGGCCTTTCCGGGTGCCGCGCCCCGGTGCAGCATGCAATACCCATGCTGGTTGGCTCCGACCAGATCATTCCTGGCGTTTCCAGCTACTACGCCACCACCTGCCGCGGCTGCGCCTCGTCGTGCAGCCTGCTGGTGAAACAGCGCGATGGGCGGCCGATCAAAATCGAAGGCAATTCTGAATCCGCATTGTTCGGCAATGGGACCTGCGCCGGCGGGCAGGCAACTGTGTTGTCTCTCTATGACGATGAGAGGCTGAAAGCGCCCATGTGGCGCGGGAATCGCGCCGCCTGGGAAGAAATCGACCAGCGTGTACGGGCGGCCCTCGATGAGGCCCGCTCTCTCGGGCGTGATGTCGCGCTTCTCTCCGGCACCATCACCAGTCCATCGACGCGCGCCATGATCGCCGATTGGGGCAGGCGCATGCCGGGTTTCCGCCACGTGGAATATGACGCGGTCTCACTGAGCGCCATGCGCCAGGCGAACAGAGAATCCTTCGGAGAAGCAGTGGTTCCTCATTACCTCTTCGACCGCGCAAAAGTAATCGTCGGCATGGAAGCCGACTTTCTCGGTACATGGCTCTCGCCGGTGGAATTTACCCGTCAGTATGCCGCCGGCCGCAGAAGGGAAGAGCAGCCGGTCCTTCACATTCAGTTTGAATCCGGGTTCTCGGTGACCGGAAGCAACGCCGATCTTCGTGTGTCCCTGCCTCCTTCCCAGATCGGACCTGTCGCGGCGGCGCTGCTGCAACGCATCGCGAAGAAAGCGGGCGAACCGGTCCCGGCGTTCGAGGCGGCCGCAGTCGATTCCGCCAGGCTGGATGCCGTGGCCGGCGAGTTATGGAAGCATCGCGGCCAGTCGCTGGTCGTCAGCGGCGTCAATGAAGTTGCCGTACAGGTCATGGTCAATGCCATGAATGCGCTGCTGGGCAATATCGGCAGGACCATCGATCTGGACCGGCCTTCAAGGCAGCGCGGCGGTGACGATGCGGCGGTCGCACAACTGCTGAAAGACATGCAGGCGGGAAAAATTCATACGCTCATCATGTACGGCGTCAATCCCGTTTACGACTACGCGTATCCAAAGGAATTTTCCGAGGCCCTCAAAAAAGTCACGCTTTCGATATCATTGGCCGATCGCCTCGATGAAACCGGCTCCCTGGCCGATGCCGTCTGCCCCGATCATCATTTTCTTGAAGCCTGGGGCGACGCGGAGCCGGTTATTTCCCATTTCAGCCTGGCCCAGCCCCTCATTGCGCCGCTGTTTGAAACAAGGGCGGCGCAGGAAAGTTTTCTTCGCTGGATGGGCGCGGACGGTCCGCATGCCAACTATTACGCCTATCTGCGGGAATTCTGGCGAAAAGAGATTTTCCCCCGGCAGAAAGACATTCAGAGTTTCGATGAATTCTGGGACCGCTCGTTACAGCAGGGAACGATAAGTTTGCCGGCAACCGGCGCCGTCTCCTCAAAGAATCTGCATGGCGGATGGAAGGAAACGTTGCGCGCCATCACGGAGCAGAACGTGAAGTCCGCCTCCACCGGGGAAGTAAACGCTTTTGAACTTCATTTCTATGAGAGCGTAGCCCTTCGCGATGGAAGGCAGGCCAATAATCCATGGTTGCAGGAGTTGCCTGATCCGGTCAGCAAAGTCTGCTGGGGCAACTATGCGGCGATTGCGCCCGCCGTCGCAGCCCGGCTCTCACTGGAGGATGGAGATGTGGCCGCGATCAGGACCGGCGAAGGGCAGATCATTGAACTGCCGGTTTTCATCCAGCCCGGACAGGACGCGGGCACCATTTCCATTGCCATGGGCCACGGCCGGACGAAGGCGGGAAAGGCCGCGAACGATGTCGGCGTCAATGCATTTCCGCTGACCTCGATCGTCGATGGAGCGAGGCGATATTCGGTCCCCCATGCGACGCTCACGCGGACCGGGCGAAAAGAATCGCTGGCCACCACGCAGGCGGATTTCTCGATGGAAGGCCGCCCCATCGTGCTCGAGACGACCCTGGAAGAATTGCGCCGGGAAGCGGAAAAGGGCGGGGAAAACGAAACTCTGCCCACGCTGTGGGCCGAACGCCTTCAGGGCGATCATGCCTGGGGCATGGCCATCGATATGAACGCCTGCACCGGGTGCTCCGCCTGCGTGGTTGCGTGCCAGGCGGAAAACAACGTTCCGGTCGTCGGCAAAGACCAGATTGAGCGCATCCGGATCATGCACTGGATCCGCATTGACCGTTATTACAGCGGTCCCGAGGAAAACCCGGTCAGCGTTCATCAACCCATGATGTGCCAGCATTGTCAGAATGCTCCCTGCGAGACGGTGTGCCCGGTGCTGGCCACCACCACCAGTTCCGAAGGCCTGAATCAACAGGTCTACAACCGCTGCATCGGGACCCGTTACTGCGCCAACAATTGTCCTTACAAAGTGCGTCGATTCAACTGGTACAACTACACGGAAAATCCGGCTTTCGATTTCAACATGGAAAGCCCGCTTGGGCGCATGGCGCTGAACCCCGATGTGGTGGTCCGCTCCCGCGGCGTGATGGAAAAATGCAGCTTGTGCGTGCAGCGCATTCAACTGGCCAAAAATCTGGCGTTACAGGGCCGGCGTCCTCTGGCCGAAGGCGACATCCAGACGGCCTGCCAGCAGGCCTGTCCGGCGCAGGCGATTGTGTTCGGAGACCTGAAGGACCCGAACAGCCGCGTTTCGCAATTGCAACGCAGCCAGAGACGTTATCAGGTGCTTGAGGATGTGGGAACGCGGCCCAACGTAGCGTATCTCAAGAGAATCAGAAATCCCATGGAACAGAGTTAAGGAGCCAGGATGAGCGCCACCGCAGTCAGCCAAGTCGAACCAGGACCCGTCATGCAGACGGAGGAGCAGGTCCTTCCTCCAACGATCTGGGTTGAAGGCCATCCTTCTCTGCGACAGATCACCGACGACATTGCCTATCCGATGGAGGCGCGTCCGGGGAAGGGCTGGTGGATATGCTTCGGCATCTCGCTGGCGATGTTGCTCAATCTCGTCGGCATGGTGACCTGGCTGATCGCCAAAGGCATCGGCGTCTGGGGCCTCAACAACAGCGTGGGCTGGGCGTTTGACATTACGAATTTTGTCTTCTGGATCGGTATCGGCCATGCCGGCACCCTGATTTCCGCCATCCTTTTATTGTTCAGGCAGCAGTGGCGCACGTCGATCAATCGCTCCGCCGAGGCGATGACGATTTTCGCGGTCATGTGCGCCGGCATGTTTCCGGCCATTCACATGGGCCGGCCGTGGGATGCGTTCTTTATTTTCCCGTATTTCCCCAACCAGCGCGGGCCGTTGTGGGTGAACTTCCGCTCGCCCCTGGTGTGGGACGTTGTTGCCATCAGCACCTATGGCACGATCTCGCTGGTGTTCTGGTATCTGGGCCTGATTCCCGATCTGGCTACGCTGCGCGACCGCGCTGCCGGAAAAATCCGGAAATTCATCTTTGGGTTTTTGAGCCTGGGATGGAACGGGTCGCACCGGACGTGGACGCGCTATGAAATTACCAGCCTGATTCTGGCCGGGCTGGCGACGCCCCTGGTGCTTTCCGTCCATTCGATCGTGAGCATGGACTTTGCGACTTCCGTGCTGCCTGGCTGGCATACCACGATCTTCCCGCCTTACTTCGTCGCGGGCGCGATCTATTCCGGATTTGGCATGGTTCTGACCCTGCTCATCCTCACCCGCCAGACCA
>OBLQ010000899.1_pt1 | contig 11250 bp, 10 predicted proteins | sample 1519881 | NCBI WGS metagenome assembly OBLQ01 (sample SAMN01911456, study PRJEB22533) | soil metagenome | biome: Soil | place: Malaysia | collected 2012-04-30 | depth DG_metagenome m | reverse complement strand
CATCCAGGGCGGTGTGCTCAAAGGCGAGGTCAAGGACGTGCTCCTGCTCGACGTGACCCCGCTGTCGCTGGGCATCGAGACGCTGGGCGGCGTGATGACGCGCCTGATCGAGCGCAACACCACCATTCCCACGCGCAAGAGCGAGATATTCTCGACGGCGGCCGACGGCCAGACGGCCGTGGACATTCACGTACTTCAGGGCGAGCGCGAGATGGCGGTGCACAACAAGACCATCGGACGCTTCCAGCTGGCGGGGATTCCGCCCGCGCCGCGGGGCATGCCGCAGATCGAGGTCACCTTCGACATCGATGCCGACGGTATCCTGCACGTAACGGCCCGGGACAAGGCCACCGGCAAGGAACAGAAGATCGTCATCAAGGCATCGAGCGGACTTTCCGAGTCTGAGATCGAACGCATGGTGAAGGACGCGGAGCGCTTCAAGGAAGAAGACCACAAGAAGCGTGAGGAAATCGACGCGCGCAATGCGGCCGACGCCCTGGTGTATCAGACCGAGAAGAATCTCAAGGAGTACAAGGAGAAACTCTCGGCCGACGATGTGCGTCGCCTGGAAGCGGATGTGGAAGGCGTGAAGAGCGCGTTGAAGTCGGATTCACCTTCACAGATCAAATCCGCGAGCGACCGTCTCAATGCCACCTGGCAGGAAGTCGCGCAGCGCATGTACCAGCAGGCGTCGGCGGAGGATGCCGGCGCTCAGCCGGGTGGCGCGCAGCCCGGCGCCGGCCCGGGTGAAAGCCAGTCCCCGGAAGACGGCGGGCCGGGCGGAGCCGTGGACGCGGAATATGAAGTGATCGACGGAGACGGCAAGCAGAAGAAGTAAGCATCGTCGTATTGTGTTCGGCGAGCACCGTGCTCAGGTTCCGTGTTGCTGCGGAGGGCACGGTGCTCGCTTCGTTTTCCGCTTTTCACTTGACCCTGTGCGCAGCGCCGGGTACTCTCGGTGAACTCTCTAAACATCAACTGGTTGGGGCGATTAGCTCAGCTGGCTAGAGCGTCTGCTCGACACGCAGAAGGTCAGTGGTTCAAGTCCACTATCGCCCACCATTCCGTTCCCATGAACCGAGTCACATCATGGTCCGAGTAACTCTGCCCGACGGCTCCGTCCGATCTTTTGAGGGCAACGCCATCCCGGTGCCCGACGTGCTGGCCTCCATCGGCGGTCGCGTGCAGAAGGACACCGTAGCCGTGCTCTTCGGCGGCGAGCTGCACGACATTCATCAGTCCATTTCCGGGGAGGGAACCTTCCGCGCGCTGCGCGACGGCGACGACGAGAGCCTGTGGGTTCTGCGCCACACCGCCTCGCACGTGCTCGCGCTCGCGGTGCAGGATCTGTTTCCGGATGTGAAGTTCGCCATCGGCCCGCCCATCGAGAACGGGTTCTACTACGACTTCGAGGTCCAGAAGCCGTTCACTCCCGAGGACCTGGCGCGCATCGAGACGCGCATGAACGAGATCCTGAGGGAGAGCATGGTCATCTCGCGCGAAGACTGGGACAAGCCGCGCGCGATGAAGTATTTCGCCAATCTCGGCCAACGCTACAAGCTGGAACTGATCAACGATATCCCCGGCGACAGCGTGTCCATCTACACGGTGGGGCGGTTCGTGGATCTGTGCGCGGGTCCGCACCTCGACAGTCCGAAACGCCTGAAGCACGTGAAGGTGCTTTCCACCGCGGGCGCGTACTGGCGTGGCGACTCCAGCAAGCCCATGTTGCAACGCATCTATGCCACCGCGTTCTACAAGAAGAGCGATCTCGATGCGTATTTGCAGCAACTCGCGGAAGCCGAGAAGCGCGACCACCGCAAGCTCGGCAAGGCCCTCGACCTCTTCGAGGTGAAGGAGGAGGCGGGCGGGGGACTGGTTTTCTGGCTGCCGCGCGGCGCGGTGGTGCGTGAGGTGATGGAGCAGTATCTGAAATCGGAGTATCGCAAACGCGGGTATCAGCTCGTATACACCCCGCACATCGCCAAGGCGGAGTTGTGGAACACCTCCGGGCACCTTACCTACTATCGCGAGAACATGTTCACCATGGACGTGGACGGCACCGAATACGTGGTCAAACCCATGAACTGCCCGGGGCACATCCTGGTCTACAAGCGTCGTCTCTACAGCTATCGCGAACTCCCGGTACGCATCGCAGAAATGGGAACCGTCTACCGCCATGAGCTGTCGGGCGCGTTGCACGGGCTGCTGCGCGTGCGCGGCTTCACGCAGGACGACGGCCACCTGTTCTGCACCCCCGAGCAGATGCCGGATGAAATCGACGCGACGCTCGATTTTGCGATGACGGTGCTGAAACGTTTTGGATTCGACCGCTTCAATGTGGAGTTGAGCGTGCGTGATCCCGCCAACCCGGGCAAGTACGCCGGACTCGACGAAGAGTGGACCATGGCGGAAGCGGCGCTGGAAGCCGCGGTCAAGCGCCGGGGACTCCCGTACAAGCGCATGGAAGGCGAGGCCGTCTTCTACGGCCCCAAGATCGACGTCAAGGTGATCGACGCCATCGGCCGCGCGTGGCAGCTTTCCACCATTCAGTTCGATTTCAACCTGCCGCGACGCTTTGACGTCACCTACGTGGCCAGCGGCGGCGAGCGCAAATCCGTGTTCATGGTGCACCGCGCCTTGTTCGGGTCCATCGAACGCTTCATGGGCATTCTGACCGAGCACTACGCGGGCGCCTTCCCGACCTGGCTGGCGCCGGTGCAGTGCGTGGTGCTTCCGGTGACCTCGGAGGCCAACGGACACGCCGACGAGGTGCTGAAGGCGCTGCGGGCGCGGGGCATCCGGGCCGAGCTGGACGCCCGCGACGAGAAGATTGGATACCGGATCCGCGAGGCAGAAATGCAGAAAGTCCCCTATATGGCCGTGGTGGGGGCCCGCGAAGCCAAAGATGGCCTGGTGTCGGTGCGTGCCCACGGCAAGGGCGACCTGGGCCAGAAGCCGCTTGCGGACTTCGTCACGGAACTGGTTGACGAGGTGGCCGCGGTCTAGCTAATATCCAGTGACAATTGTGGTTCAGGTCCTTCCGATGGAAGGACCGGTGAAGCAGGGGCGCGTGCCCCTCACCTGCCATCAATGGATCGGCCAGGTTTCGTGAGACCGCGCGGCATGTCCGCGCGGTGAGCGGATGCCTGGCGTCCGCTTTTTTCATTTTTAGGAGGCGTTATCAGCTTCGATCGAAACAGAGGAAGAGCACCGCGCATTCGCGCCAATGAACAGATTCGTGTTCCCGAGGTGCGCGTGATCGACGCGGAAGGAAATCAGCTGGGTGTCATGCCGACCCAGCAGGCGGTGCGACTCGCGCAGGAACAGGGCCTCGATCTCGTCGAGGTGTCTCCCACGTCACGGCCGCCGGTCTGTCGCGTCATGGACTTCGGCAAATACAAGTACGAACAGAGCAAGAAGCAGAAACAGTCGAAGAAGAAGCAGCACACGTTTCAGATCAAGGAAGTGAAGTTCCGGCCCAAGACCGAGGAACACGATTACCAGTTCAAGAAGAAGCACGCCGAGGAATTTCTCGAGAAGCATTACAAGGTCAAGATCACCCTCATGTTCCGCGGCCGCGAAATGGATCACAAGGAAATGGGCTACCGGATCATGGACCGCCTGACCAAGGATCTCGCACACGTGGGACAGGTCGATCGCCAGCCGGAGTTCGAAGGCCGGTTCATGATCATGTACATGTCGCCGTTGTCGACAAAGACGCATCCAAAGGCAAAACCATCTCCGCAGGCAGCGCCTCGGGAAAACAAGGAAGTGAGTCATGCCGAAATTGAAGTCAAGCCGATCGGCGAAGAAACGGTTTCGTAAGACGGGTACGGGGAAGGTTCGCCGTAACCAGGCCTTCACCAGTCACATTCTGACCAAGAAGACAACCAAGCGGAAACGCGCGCTGCGCAAGGGCGCGCTGGTTCATCCCGCGGACGAGAAGCGGATCAAGCGATTGCTGTTGATGTAGTCGCTCCGCGCCGGATGGCGGCGGGGTCCGTCGTTACACCATTGCGTCACAATTTGATCCAGGGACGCCCAAGGGAGGATTTGTCATGCCACGCACAAAGAATACGGTTGCCGGTCGCGCCAAGCGCAAAAAGGTTCTGAAGCAGGCGAAGGGGAACTTCGGCGGCCGCCGTACCATGTACCGCTCGGCGCGCGAGACTGTGGAACGCGCGGGCGTGTTTGCATTTCGTGACCGCCGCACCAAAAAGCGGAATTTCCGCCAGTTGTGGATTGCGCGTATCAATGCGGCCGCGCGCATGAACGGGATGTCGTACAGCCGGTTCATCAGCGGCCTCAAGCGGGCAGCCGTCGACATCGACCGCAAGATGCTCGCAGAGATGGCCGTGAACGACGCCACCGGGTTCAGCAAGCTCGCCGACGTCGCCAAGGCGGCGTGGGGCGGCGCGAGCTAGGCACGGCCGCCCGCCGATGGACTCACGGGCCATCGAAGACGCGCTGCGGGCCGACGTCGAAAATGCCCGCACCGGCGATGATCTCGAGGGTGTGCGGCTGCGCTACCTCGGCCGCAAGGGCAGCATCACCGCCTACCTGCACGGGATCAAGGACGCCCCGGCGGACGAACGCCCGCGCATCGGGGCGGAAGCCAACCGTCTGAAGACGCTGTGCGAGTCGCTGCTGGCGGAACGCGCGCAGGCGCTGGGCGGCGGCGACGACAATCCCCATTACCAGCCACCGGTCGATGGAACGCTCCCGGCGACGCCGGGCGCGGTGGGACGCCGCCACATCATCTCGCAGACCTTCCGCCGCATCCGCGACATCCTGGAGGGCATGGGGTACCGTCTGGCGCGCGGACCCGAGGTCGAACTCGAGTACTACAATTTTCAGGCGCTGAACTTTCCCGACGAGCATCCGTCGCGCGACCTGCAGGATACCTTCTACGTTTCCAAGGAGATCCTGCTGCGCACCCACACGTCACCCATTCAGGTGCGCTTCATGGAAGCGAACCGGCCGCCGCTGAAGATCTATGCACCCGGGCGGGTGTACCGCAACGAGGCCATCGATGCATCGCACCAGGCCGAGTTCCACCAGGTGGAGGGCCTGTATATCGACACCGACGTCTCGATGGCCGACCTGCGCGGCGATCTGCTGATGTTCTCGCGCGAACTCTTCGGCGCATCCACCAACATCCGTTTCAAACCGCACTTCTTTCCCTTCACCGAGCCCAGTGTGGACGTCGACGTCACGTGCTTTTCGTGCAACGGATCGGGGTGTGCGCTGTGCGGACAGAGCGGCTGGATCGAAATCATGGGAGCGGGCATGGTGCACCCCAACGTGCTGCGCGCAGTGGGGTGCGATCCCGAGAAGTACTCCGGCTTTGCCTTCGGCGTCGGCGTGGACCGTATCGCCATGGTGCGCCATGGCATCCCCGACATCCGTCTGTTTCTCGAGAACGACCTGCGCTTTCTCGAGCAGTTCCAGGAGCCGACGTCGTGAACGTTTCCGTCGCGTGGTTGCGACAGTACGTGGATATCCCCGTGGATGTGGCCACGCTGGCCCACGACCTCACCATGCACGGCATCAAGGTCGAGCGGGTGGTGAGCCGCGGCGTTACCGAGCGTCTGGTGGTGGTCGGGCACGTGCTCGACGTGCAACCGCATCCGGACGCGCAGAAACTTCGCCTGTGCCGCGTCGACGTGGGGGAGGGCGACCCGCTGGAAATCGTCTGCGGCGCGCCCAACGTGGCCGCGGGCCAGCGCGTGCCGGTTGCGCGCGTGGGTGCACGCCTGCCCGGGGACGTCAAGATTCGCAAAAGCAAGATTCGCGGCGTCGTGTCCAACGGGATGATCTGTTCGCAGGTCGAACTCGGCCTGGGTACCGAGTCCGACGGCATCATGGTGCTCGACACCGACGCCGCGCCCGGCACGCCAGTGGCGGACATCCTCGGCAACGCCGACGCCATGCTCGAACTGGAAGTCACGCCCAATCGCCCGGACCAGCTGTCGCACGTGGGGGTGGCGCGCGAGATTTCCGCCATCTACCAGACGCCGCTCACACTCGGTGCTGCGGCGGTGGCGGCCGGCAAGAAGGACGACACCGCGGTGCGCGTGGCGATCGAAGATGCCACGCAGTGTTTTCGTTTCACCGCGCGTGTGATTCGCGGCGTGACGGTGGGGCCTTCTCCGGCATGGCTCAAGGCCGCTCTGGAATCGGTCGGCATGCACTCCATCAACAACATCGTCGACGTGACGAACTACGTGATGATGGAGATGGGGCAGCCGATGCACGCCTACGATCTCAATCTGCTGCCGTCCGCCGACATGGGTGTGCGACGCGCGCACGAGCGCGAACACCTCGAAACGCTGGACGGAGAGACGCGCGAACTGGGGAACGAACACCTGGTGATCACGGCGGGGGACGACGTGGTGGGGGTGGCGGGCGTGATCGGCGGAATGCCCACGCGGGTCACCGAAAGCACGACCAACCTGCTGCTGGAGAGCGCCGCGTTCGATCCGCGCGAGGTGCGCCAAACGCGGCGGGCTCTCAATATCAGTACGGATGCCTCCTACCGTTTCGAGCGCGGCAGCGACCGCGCTGCCTGCGCGGCGGCGTCCGACCGCGCATGCGAACTGATCGTGCAGGTGGCGGGCGGGGAAGCGGGCCGCTTCGTCGACGAATTCCCCGCGCCGTGGCCGAAGCGGGAAGTGAGCATTCGCCGCTCCGCGGTGCGACGGCTTCTGGGCGAAGCCATTCCCACCGAGAGAATCGGCGACCTGCTCGTGCGCCTCGGGTTCACGCGCACCGGCGGCGACCGGGACAGTGTCACGGTTGCGGTTCCCACGTACCGCTGGGATATCGCCGAGGAAACCGATCTGGTGGAGGAAGTGGCGCGGCTCTACGGATACGAGAACATCGGCCGGGCGTGGAAATTCCGCACCACGGTTCCGTCTCAGCCGGATCCGTTCGACCGCTTCCTGGATCGTGTATCGGAACACCTGGTGGCGCGCGGGCATACGGAAGTCGTGCTCACCTCCTTCAGCGACGGGCGCGAGCGTGCATGGTTTGACTGGGCCGACGAGGATCCGCGCGCGCAGCCGCTGGCACTGCGCAACCCCCTCACATCCAACCAGACCTTCATGCGCACGCAGCTGCTGCGCGGGATGCTCGACGTGGTGGCGCACAACGTCGCCCACGGACGCCGCGACCTCAGTCTGTTTGCGGTGGGAGCGGTGTTTCTGCGGGCGGGGGAAGACAGTTCGCTCCCGGAGGAGCCCATCCACCTGCTGGTAGTGCGCACGCGTCCGGAAGGAAGCGCGTTCTGGCGATCCGCACCGGAGGCGGCGGGCCTGTTTGAGATCAAGGCGGAAATCGAGTCGTTGCTGGGAACGGTGCGTCCGGGCGCGCTCGTCGACCTCAATTTCGATTTCGAGGCAACGCGGGGCAGCTTTCGCTATTCGGACCGCCGCGAGGCGCTGGTCGAAGGCGGCGTCCTCACTTACGCGGCCGCCCGCGATCTCGATATTGACCAGCCGCTGTGGTACGCGGTGCTGGATCTGTCGGCGCTCTTCGAGATCCGCAGCGACGCGGTCACGTACCGGCCATTCCCGGTGTTTCCGCCGTCGCGTCGCGATCTTTCGCTGGTGGCGCCGCGCGGCGTGAGCTGGGGACAAATCGAAAAACATGTGGCGAAAGTCGGAGGGCGGTTGCTAGAATCCCTTCAGGTTTTCGACGTCTATCAGGGCGCGGCACTCGGTGCGGATCGCATCGCATACGGCGTGCGCCTGTCTTTCCGGTCCGCTGACGCCACACTCAAGGACGCCGAGGTTGATGCCATCGTTGCGCGCATTGTGTCGAAGCTCGAAGCAGAGCTCGGCGTAGCGCTTCGTTCGTGACGGGCAAGGAGACGTGTTATGGAAGGAACCGGCGCCATTGAAAAACTCTCTCAGCTGGAAGAGAGAATTGCGCAGACGACGGAGCGTTTCTCGCATCTGAAGAACCAGTACCAGGCGCTTCAGGACCAGAAAGAGACGCTGGAGCTCGAGATCGACCGCCTGCGCTCCGCCAACCGCGAGTTGGCGGACTCGTTGGGCCGCCTGCGCAGCAACCACGAGAAGCTGGTTGGATCCTTCCAGAAGGAAGAAGTGCGCAAGCGGCTTGACCGGGTCCTGGAAAAGCTTGGAGAGCTCCAGCTATAGTGGAGACGCAAACCCATGAGTGACAATCAGGCGACATCCGTGGAGATCCTGGGGCGCGAGTACCGCATTCGCAGCGCCGCCGATGCCGCGTACATCCGCGAGGTGGCGCGCTATGTGGACGCGAAGCTGCGCGAAGTGGCACCGGGTGCAAGTTCGCAGGCGCCCGATCGCGTGGCCATTCTGGCGGCGATGAATATCGCGGACGAGTTGTTTCAGTTGCGCCGCGCCTCGACCGAGGAGATTTCCAGCATTGAGCGTCGCACGCAGTCGTTGATCCGCATGCTGGACGAGGAACTGGCGTCGGCAACGGGAGAGGCGGTGGCGTCGCGCCCGAAGTAGGCGGCAACGCGGAACGGTCATCAAGGAAACGAAAATTCCCTACCATGCTCGTGATGAGAAGGTAATTTTTGAGCCAACACCTTTCTCTGGGACGCCCGAAACCGGGCCGCGATGTTTAACCACTGACGTGGGGTACAGAACGGTTCGCTAGGGTCTCCACGTGAACCTTTAGGTTCATGAGTTCCCTCGCACACGGCACAGCGTGGGGAATTTTCATTTATAGGCCCACCGCTTTGCGTTCGAGTGTTCCTCCGGATGTTCTGTCCCGAGTTCCGGCCGTGCGCCGGTAGAATGAGCTTCCGTGATCGTTGCGTTCCTTGGAGATGTGGTCGGCCAGTCGGGGCGCCGTATGGTGGCGAACGTGGTCCCGAAACTGCGCGCCGAACATCACGCCGACCTCGTTATCGCCAACGCCGAGAATTCCGCGGGCGGTTTCGGCTTCAATCCGTCGGGTATCGCGGAAATGGAAGCCGCCGGCGTGGACTTCTTCACCACCGGCAATCATGTGTGGGACAAGCGGGAGGGGATCCCGCTCCTGGATTCCAAGAGCAACATTATCCGCCCTGCCAACTATCCCGGCGCGCCCGGGACGGGCATGCGTCACGTCCCGGGAACCGACGGACGCGTGGCGGTCTTGAACCTGCAGGGACGCGTGTTCATGCCCCCGCTCGACTGTCCCTTCCATACCGTGGATCGCCTGCTGGCGGACCTGCCGCCCACGCCCATCATCATCGTGGACATGCACGCCGAAGCCACCAGCGAGAAGATCGCGATGGGCTATTATCTCGACGGGCGCGTGTCGCTGGTGCTGGGTACGCACACGCACGTCCCGACGCGGGACGCCCGCATCCTGCCCGGGGGCACCGGGTACGTGACCGACGTCGGCATGACGGGGTCCAACGATTCCATTCTGGGTGTTCGCAAGGACGACGTGATCGAACGCTTCCTGAGCATGCGCCCGACGCGCTTTGAAGTGGCCCGCAACGACCTGCGCTGCGACTTCGTGATCGCGGAAATCGACGACAACGATGGCCGTGTGCGACGTTTGGAACACATGCAGACGGCAATGGAGGAATAGATGAAACTGCTGGATGGAAAAGCGGCGGCCGCGGCGATCAAGCAGGAGGTGGCCGCCGAGGTGAAGGCGCTCCCGGGACGAAAGCCCGCCATCGCGCTGGTGCGCGTGGGGGAGGATCCGGCCTCGCGCGTGTACGTGGGAAGCAAGGCCAAAGCCAGCGAGGAGTGCGGCATCGTATCGCGCGGCATGCACCTGGACGAGAGCGTGAGCGAGGAAAAGTTGCTCGGGGTGTTGCGCGACTTCAATGAGGATGACGATGTGGACGGCATTCTGCTCCAGCTTCCATTGCCGCGACACATTGATGCGGATCGCGCCATCGCCACCATCAGCCCGGAAAAGGACGTCGACGGATTCCATCCCGAGAGCATCGGCCGGCTGGCGGCGGGCAATCCGCGCTTCGTGCCGTGCACACCGCTGGGCATCCGTGAACTGCTGCTGCGCAACGGCGTGAAGACCGCCGGTGCCAACGTAGTGGTTCTGGGGCGCAGCGTGATCGTGGGAAAACCGATGGCGCTGTTGTTCGCGCTCAAGGGGCCGGGGGGCGACGCCACGGTGACTATCTGTCACAGCCGCAGCCGCGATATCGCTGCACACACGCGCGGCGCCGATATCATCGTCGCGGCCATGGGCGTGCCCCGGTTTCTCAAGGGGGACATGGTGCGCGAGGGTGCGGTGGTGGTTGACGTCGGAATCAACCGGGTCGACGATCCGGGCGCGAAGAAAGGCTATCGTATCGTCGGCGACGTCGATTTCGATGCGGTGGCTCCGCACTGCGAGTACATCACGCCCGTACCCGGAGGTGTGGGTCCCATGACGGTGGCGATGCTGATGTCGAACACGCTGTCAGCGTTCCGCAACCGGCAGGCGGGGCATGTCGTTCGTTGAAGAACGCATCTTCTCGGTCGCCGAGATCAATGCGCTCGTCCGCGAGATGCTCGAGGGCGAATTTCCGGCGCTGGCCATCGCCGGCGAGATTTCCAACCTGCGCGTGCCCGCGTCCGGGCACGTATACTTCCGGCTGAAGGATGCCTCCGCACAGATCGCCGCCGTGTGTTTTCGCGGTGACGCGCGCCGTCTCGACGTGGAGCTCGAGGACGGTGCCCAGGTGGTGGCACGCGGCAACCTGACGCTGTACGACGCCCAGGGCAGCTATCAGCTGGTGGCGCGCAGCATCGAACCGGCGGGTCGCGGCGATCTGGAGCGTCAGTTGCGCCTGCTGATGGCGCGCCTGCGCGAAGAGGGTCTCTTCGACGTGGAACACAAACGCGCGTTGCCGCGCTATCCCGCGCGCATCGCCGTGATCACGTCGCCGACCGGCGCGGCCGTTCGCGACATCCTCTCCACCCTGAGGCGCCGTTTTCCGTGTGTGGAGGTACTGATGGTGCCGGTCCAGGTGCAGGGCGAGGTGGCTCCGGCACAGATCATCGCAGCGCTCGACGCCGTGTCGGAACGCGAGGACGTGGACGTCGTGATTGTGGGGCGTGGAGGGGGGAGCATCGAAGACCTGTGGGCCTTCAACGACGAGGGCGTGGCGCGCGCCATTCATCGGTGCACGGTGCCGGTGATCAGCGGGGTGGGCCACGAGACGGATGTGACCGTTGCTGATTTTGTCGCGGACGTGCGCGCGGCCACGCCGACCATGGCCGCGGAGCTGGCGGTGCCGGC
>OBLQ010000898.1_pt1 | contig 11252 bp, 11 predicted proteins | sample 1519881 | NCBI WGS metagenome assembly OBLQ01 (sample SAMN01911456, study PRJEB22533) | soil metagenome | biome: Soil | place: Malaysia | collected 2012-04-30 | depth DG_metagenome m | reverse complement strand
GAGCGATTAGGCCCCGCTTACGTGAAGCTCGGCCAGTTCATGGCGACGCGCCCCGACATTATCGGCTTTGAGATGGCGAACGATCTCGGCCGTCTCCAGGACAAGATGCCGCCATTTCCGACCAAGGAGGCGGCGAAAGCGATCATTGCCGCTTTCGGCAAGCCTCTCGACCAGCTCTTCGAGGAGTTTTCGGAGCCCATCGCCGCCGCTTCGATCGCGCAGGTTCACCGCGCAAAATTGAAATCGGGCGGCGATGTCGCCGTCAAAGTGCTCCGTCCCCGGATCGAACAGAAAGCCGCCGCCGAATTCCGCGCCTTCGCCCGCGCGGCGAGAGCGCTTGAAGCGGCGTCAATAGCGGCGCGCCGCCTTGAGCCCGTCAAATTCATCGAGACCTTGAAGGAAACCGCGGCGATCGAGCTCGACTTGCGGATGGAGGCGGGCGCGGCGGCGACGCTCGCTGAGGATCTCGGCGAAACGCCGGGCGTCGTCGTCCCCGCAGTCATCTGGCCGCTCACGGCGCGGCGCGTCTTGACTCTCGAATGGGTGAGCGCGACGCCGATCGCCGACCTCGCCGCGCTCGACGCCAAAGGCGTCGACCGCAAAAGGCTCGCCCGCACCGTCATCGAGGTCTTCCTGACGCAGGCGCTCCATAAGGGCTTTTTCCACGCCGACATGCATCAGGGCAATATGATGGTCGACGACGAGGGCCGGCTCATCCTCGTCGATTTCGGGATCATGGGCCGGCTCGACGAGGATTCGCGGCGCACCTTCGCTGAGATCATCCACGGCTTCATCACACGCGATTATCAGCGTACGGCGGAAGTCCATTTCAAGGCGGGTTATGTTCCGGCGGGCCATTCCGTCGACGCCTTCGCGCAGGCGCTCCGCGCCGTCGGCGAGCCGCTGTTCGGCCGGACCGCGCAGGATGTCGACATGAGCCGCGTCCTGCAGCAGCTGTTCGATGTCACGGCCCTCTTCGACATGCATTTGCGCCCCGAACTCGTCCTCCTGCAGCGGACCATGGTGGCGGTCGAGGGCGTGGCGCGCGCGCTCGACCCGGAAATCAATATCTGGGAGGCGGCGACGCCGGTCGTCAAAAGCTATATCGCCAATGAAATCGGCCCGCGCCGGCAGGCCCGCCGCCTCAAGGATGCAACGTTGAAAGCGCTCGAGCTCGCCCCGCGCCTTCCCGACTATATCGAACGGCTCGGCGAGGCGGCCGCGCGCATTTCGGACGACCGCATCGGGCTTTCGCAGGAATCGACGGAGGACCTTGCAAATGCGCTCTCGCGGCAGGGGCGCCTGACGCGTGCTGCCCTTTGGTTCGCCGGCGCTGCGCTTCTCATTCTCGCAGGCGTCGTCTGGTTTGTGCGGTGAGACGCGCTTGTCCATGAGGGTCCAGACAGCGAGAGCCAGTTTTCCGAAATACCGGCCGGGAACCGGGCTCTAGTTCTTGATTTTTCGCGCATTTTGCCGAAAACCGGTTTCCACTTTTCGGAATGCGCTCTAGATTCCGGCAATGAACGCGCGCTCGGTTCTTCTCATCATCGGCGGCGGGATCGCCGCCTATAAGAGCCTCGAGCTCATCCGCGAACTTGTCCGTCGCGGGGTTAAGACGCGCGCGATCCTGACCAAAGCTGGCGCTGAATTCATAACGCCGCTCTCCATCGCCGCGCTTTCCGGCGAGAAATGCTACACGGATTTATTCTCGCTCACCGACGAGACCGAGATGGGCCATATCGAGCTGTCGCGGTCAGCGGATCTCGTTGTGGTCGCTCCGGCGACGGCGGATTTGATGGCGAAGGCGGCGGCGGGGCTCGCCAATGATCTGGCTTCAACGACGATCCTTGCGACCGACAAGCCGGTCATGATGGCGCCGGCGATGAATGTCAGGATGTGGGAGCACAAGGCGACGCAGCGTAATCTCCGTACACTGATCGATGACGGCGTTCTATTCGTCGGCCCAGGAGAAGGCGAGATGGCCTGCGGCGAATTCGGCCCGGGGCGGATGGCTGAGCCATTGGAGATCGCCGATGCGGTTGAGGCTTTCTTCGCGGCGCACTCAACCGGCGCGCTCAAGGACAAGCGCGTTCTCGTCACCGCCGGGCCGACGCAGGAGCCTTTGGACCCTGTGCGCTATATCGCCAACCGCTCCTCCGGCAAGCAAGGTTATGCGATCGCGACCGCCTTGAGGAATCTCGGCGCTGAGGTTGTTCTCGTCACCGGACCGACAGGTCTTTCCGCCCCCGCCGGCGTTGAAACGCGCCGCGTCGAGACCGCGCGGCAGATGATGACGGCGGTCGAAAAGTCCTTGCCCGCCGATTGCGCGATCATGTGCGCGGCCGTCGCCGATTACCGCCCCGAGATCGAGACCGAGCACAAGATCAAGAAGGAGCGCGGCGGCCTGACCAATATTCCGCTTACGGAAAATCCTGACATTCTGAAAACGATCGCACAATTGAAGAAAGGGCGTCCCGCCCTTGTCATCGGATTCGCCGCCGAGACGGACGACATCATTGCTCACGCCGAGGCGAAACGCCTCAAAAAGGGGTGCGACTGGATGATCGCCAATGATGTTACGGCCGGCGCGCACTCGGCGATGGGCGGCGACAAGAATGCGATCACCCTTCTCTCCGACGCGGGCGAAGAGACTTGGCCCGAAATGGAGAAAACGGAAGTCGCGCGACGCCTGGCGACACGCATCGCCATCGCGCTTTCAGCGCCAAGGCCGGCGAAAGCGGCGGAGTGATGACTTTCTGCTGGCGCTTAGCGGAACGAGCCGACATTCCCAAACTCCTGGCGCTGATGGAGGCGGCAATTGACGGGCTCCTGCCTGCGTTCCTCTCGCCTGACGAAGTCGAAGCCTCCCACGCCGTGATGGGCCTCGATACCCAACTTATCGAAGACGGCACCTATTTCGTCATCGTGAAGGAGGGCCGGCTTGTCGGCTGCGGCGGCTGGAGCCGTCGCGCAACCATGCATGGCGGCGACCACAGCGCGGGGAGAAACGCGGCGCAGCTTGACCCAGCGAAGGATGCGGCTCGAATTCGCGCTATGTATGTCCGCCCCGATTTTGCGCGGCGCGGAGTCGGCCGCCTCATCCTCTCTCTCGGCGAACGCGCAGCCGCCCAGGCTGGCTTTTCGCGGCTCATTCTCGGAGCGACGCTCGCCGGCGAGCCGCTCTACCGCGCATGTGGTTTCGTCGAGACCGATCGCGGCGGCGAGATGACCGCCTCAGGCGTCTTCGTTCCCATCGTCTTGATGGAGAAGGCGATCGATCGCGCCGCTGCGGAACGAATCATTGCGGGGGCGGTTGAATAAAGGCGGCCGCGACCCCGGCGATTACGGCGAATACCCCCGAATAAAGCCTCCAAGCTTGCAAATGGGCGAGCCGTTCGGCTCGGCCCTTTCGCTCTGCTCCCTCCGATTGGCGCTGCATGCTTCCTTCAGCGCGGTTCAGGGGAAAAATCCATCTTGGCGCGGCCCGCCGACGCCCCCGATAAGAGGCGCGATGACGACCGTCCCCGAGCGGGCGGTCATGCGCCCGGCGCGGGCGACAGCGAGGACTTCTATGTACGACGACCGGCCGCGCGGCGGACCCATTGTGAAGATCAAGCGCCTCAAGCATGCGGAAGGGCTCGACTTGCCGCGCTACGAAACGGCGCTGGCGGCGGGCTGCGACCTGCGCGCCGCCATCGCTGAGGGCGAGACGCTGGTCCTGAAGCCGGGCGCGCGGGCGATGGTCCCGACCGGGCTCCAGATCGCGCTCCCCGCCGGCTACGAGGCGCAGGTGCGCCCGCGTTCCGGCCTCGCCCTGAAATTCGGCGTCACCCCGGTCAATTCGCCGGGGACGATCGACGCCGACTATCGCGGCGAAATCAAAGTGATCCTCATCAATCACGGGGCGGAGCAGTTCACGGTCCGGCGAGGCGACCGCATCGCGCAAATGGTGATCGCCCCCGTGACGCAGGCACGCTTCGAGGAGGCCTCGGAACTCGAGGAAACGGCGCGCGGGGCCGGCGGTTTCGGCTCGACAGGGCGCTAGCTGCGGTCTTTGATGGGTTTCGGGCTGCGGCCCGCCGATGCGGCGGCGACGCTTCCTCGCCGCGAACCGGGCGGGCTTGCAAAGGGCGGAACGGACCGGAGCGCTTTTGTGCGCGACGCTTTCATCATTGTCGGGATAGCTTGCGCGCTGGTCGGCATTCTCCTGCGCCAGCGCGAGGGGCCGATGCGGGGCCTTGCGACCGCGCTCATCATTGTCGGCCTGATCCTGATCTTCGCGATATTCCTCCTCCACGGGCGGCTGCCGCCAACTGGGTCGGCCAATTGACGCGGCGAGCCCCATGACCCCGGAAGAGCGCGAACGCTATCGCCGCCACCTTCTCTTGAAAGAGGTCGGCGGCCAGGGACAGCAAAAGCTTCTCGCCGCAAAAGTGCTGATCGTCGGCGCCGGCGGGCTCGGCGCGCCGATGATCCAATATCTGGCGGCGGCCGGCGTTGGAACGATCGGCATCGCCGACGACGACGCGGTCGCGCTTTCCAATCTGCAACGTCAGGTGATCTACGGGACTGACGATGTCGGCGCGCCGAAGACCGCACGCGCGAAAGAGGCCGCGCTCCGTCTCAATCCGACGATTGACGTTATCGAGCACCGGGCGCGCCTCAATGACGAGAACGCGCGCGGGATTATCGAACGCTATGACCTCGTTGCAGAAGGCGTCGACACTTTCGCCGCGCGCTACGCCATCAATCGCGCTGCGATCGCGGCGCGAAAACCGCTTTTGTCGGCCGCGATCGGGCGCTTCGACGGCCGGCTTGCGCTGTTCAAACCTTTCGCCGGCGAGGGCCTTGCCTGCTATCGCTGTTTCGCTCCGACGCCGCCGTCGGATGAGGCGGCCGATTGCGAACGCGAGGGCGTTTTGGGGCCGCTTGTCGGCGTTCTCGGCGCCATGGCCGCACTCGAAATCATCAAGGAGATCGTCGGGATCGGCGAGAGCCTCGCCGGGCGCATGCTTTTCTATGACGGCCTCAAATCAACAAGCCGGCTGGTGCGTCTGCCAGCCGATCCCGAATGCCCCGACTGCGGCGCCATCGCGCGCGGGCGGGCGTCGAAGGTCACGGCGCTGTGACTTGCGCAAGGGCCCATTCGCGCGATGCTCCGAGCGCCGGGCGAAAAAGTGGAACCCGGTTTTTCGCGCGCCGGCGCGACCACAAACGAATCTATCGCATCGGGCGATGAATGAGGATCGCCCGATGCGATAGGCGCCTTTGAAGGAGGACCGATGCGCCGCGCCGCTATTGTCAGCCTTGTCGCTGCCGTCTCTCTCGGCGCCTGCGCGTCGATCGTCAAGCCCAACGTCAAGACCGAGGCCGAGGCGCTGCGTTCGGGCGATTATGCGCTCGACAAGGGCCATGCGAGCCTGATCTTCAAGATCAATCATCTGGGCTTTTCGAATTTCGTCGGGCGCTTCAACGTCTTCGACGCCGCGCTCGACTTCGATGAAGCAAATCCGGCCGCCGCGAAAGTCGACGCGACGATCGACATGACGTCGCTTGACGTCGCCGATCCCGAATTCGCCAAGACGCTGACCGGCCCACGATGGTTCGACGCCGCGGCGTTTCCGCAGGCGACGTTCCATTCGACCGCCGTCGCGGTCACAGGGCCGAACACGGGGAGACTGATCGGAGATCTTACGCTTCACGGCGTGACAAAGCCTGTCGCGCTCGACGTTGTCTTCAATGGCGGCGCCCATGACATATTGCGCGGCGGCAAATATGTCATCGGTTTTTCCGCTCACGGAACAATAAACAGAGACGATTTCGGCGTCAGTCGTTTCGACAGCATCGTCTCAAAGGAGGTCACGATCGAGGTCGAGGCGGAATTCGTACGACGGTAGCCCTGCTGGCCTCCTGTCGAACCCCCGATCGACGCGCACCCTAATTCTCGAGCGTCATCACGATGACTTCGCCCGGCGCGACGTCGACCTTGGCTTCATCGAAATGCGGTTTCCGGAGTTTCGGGCGCACATTGTTCGAAAAGCCGTAGGGCTCTTTCGGCCGGCCGAGCACGTCGCGGTTGAGCTTGCCGTCGCCATTGGCGTCGTAATAGGCGACGAAAGCGTAAGGGCCGGCATGAAGGCCGCGGAGTTCGGCGATCGCGATCCCGTCGGCGTTAACCTTGGCGTCATATTTGAGGGCGGCGCGCGTGAGAAAATCCTCCGCGTGATCATATCCTAGGAGACGAACCTCGCCGCCAGCCGCGCCGATATTCGCCCGGATGGCGAGCACGACGTTGCCCGGCTCAGCATATTTGGCGAAATCGGGCGCCTGTGTCTCCCGCGCCGGAGCGGCGCCCCCAATCGCCACGGCGATCGCCGCCGCCCCCAGCCCCCTCACAACGCGCAACATATCCCTACAACCTTGTCGTTTAGCGGGTTTGACGCCCCGCGGGCCAACAGAACGGCATTGCATAGCCCGGAATCAACTAAAAAATTGCGGCTTTCTCTTGAATGAAGTCTACTTGGGCGGCGGGGCGTCGCATAACGGCCCGCTGGGCCCGCGGCTTGGATTTTGCGAGCGAGCGGGGGCGGCGGCGCGGACCCGCCTATGGGGGAGAAGATGGGAACCAAAGCGCTATTCATCGGCTTTGACGGCCAGAACGCCAGCCTGATCGACCAACAGATTCGCGAGGGGACCTGTCCTCGCCTTGCCGGTCTCGCGCAGCGCCTCGCGCGCGCGCCTGTCGGCAACAATCCGGGCGTCGGCGACGGGTCGTGGTGGGCGTCCGTTGCAACAGGCGACGACCCGAGCGAACACGGCCACACTTTCATCATTCAGTTCGATCCGAAGACCTACAAACACTATTGGCACGACGAGGCGAAACATTGCGACAGCCGCTCCTTCTGGGAGGAGCTTGACGCCGAAGGCCGCCGCGCATTGGTCGTCGATTGGACGCATGGGACTTTCCGTCCCCTTCAAGGCGGCATCGTCATCGACAACTGGCTGCAGCATGATCCGCCGCATGAGGCTCGGAGCTATCCCGAACACGTCATCCGCGACGTCATCGCGCGCTATGGCGACGACATGCTCCGGCCGGGGCTTCACGCGATCTCGCTCGACACGCCCGAATCGGTCCGCGAGGTCGTCGAGGCCATCCGCACAAAGATCGCCGCGAAGGCGCGGTTTTGCGTCGATCAGATAAAGAGCGGCGACTGGGATATCGTGGCGCCGAGTTTTACCGAGATGCACGACATCGGTCATTATGCGATGCACCTCCACGACGCAGCGCATCCGAAATACGACAAGGCGCTGGCGGAAGCGGTCGGCGACCCCTTGCGGCAAGTGGGCGTCGCCGTCGACCGCGCGATCGGCGACCTCATTGATGCGGCCGGCCCGGACTGCGAAGTGATGATGCTTGTGGGCCTCGGCCTTTTCCCGCTCGTCACTTTGAATCCCGCCCTCAACGAAATCTGCGAACGGCTCGATCTCGGCATGGGCGCCCGCGAAAAGCCCGTCGCAAAGGCGCGCGCGGCCTATCGCGCGCGCGTGCCGCTATCGATTCGCGCCGCCCTCTCGCCGCTGAAGCGCTTCATCCTCGGCGAGCCGGAAAATCCGGAATTGGCGAGACGGCGCTTCTTCCCCGTCGAGCATGTCGACAATGGCGCCGCCATTCGCATCAACCTCAAGGGACGCGAGCGCAACGGCGTCATCGCGCCAGGCGAAGACTATCGCCGGCTTGTCGACGAAATCGCGCGCGACTTCATGGAGATTCGCGACGACGAAACCGGCGAACCCGTTGTCGAAGAAATCGTTCGGACGCAAGAAGTTTATCGCGGCTCGAAAACCGCGGCGTTGCCGGATCTATTCGTTATGTGGCGCCGCGAGCATCCCTATGCGCGCATCGCGTCGCCCAAGATCGGCGTCGTTGAAGTGCCCGACCGCATCGCCAGAACCGGCGATCATGTCATGACTGGAGAATTGTGGGCCGAGCCGCAAAGACTGGCCGGCGCGCGCGAAAATGGCGCGATGATGCCGCAGGACGTGACTGGCTACATCCTCGCCGCGGCGAGGAGCAAGACGGCCGCCGGGCGCGCTATTCCAATCCCGGGATGATGCGGTCCGGCGGCTTATGGCCGTCCGCAAACATCTTGATGTTGATGATGACGCGCTCGCCCATCTCGATGCGGCTTTCGACCGTCGCAGACGCCATATGCGGCAAGAGCACGACATTCGGCGCGGCGAGGAGTTTCGGATTGGGCCGCGGCTCTTTTTCGAAGACATCAAGGCCCGCGCCGCCGAGCCGGCCTTCAGCGATCATGTCCGCAAGCGCCGTTTCATCGATGATTTCGCCGCGAGAGATGTTCACAACATAAGCGTGCGGGCGAAGGAGTTCGAGCCGGCGGCGCGATAGAAGGTGAAATGTCGCCGGCGTGTGCGGACAATTCACCGAGATAATGTCGACGCGCGCCAGCATTTGGTCGAGGCTTTCCCAATAAACGGCCTCGAGCTCGGCTTCGACATGAGGGTTGATCGGCGCGCGATTGTGATAGTGGATTTCGAGCCCGAAGGCGCGCGCCCGGCGGGCGATAGCTTGGCCGACCCGGCCGAGGCCAATGATCCCAAGCTTCTTTCCCTTGACCCGCCGGCCGAGAAGCCAGGTCGGCGACCAGCCCTGGAATTCGCCGCTCTCCAATGCGCGCACGCCTTCAACGAGCCGGCGCGGCACGGCGAGGATCAGCGCCATCGCCATATCGGCGGCGTCCTCGGCGAGAACCGATGGCGTATTGGTGACGGTGATCCCGCGCCGCGTCGCCGCCGCAATATCGATATGGTCGACGCCGGCGCCGAAATTCGCAACGAGCTTCAGCCGATCGCCGACGGCGTTAAAAAAAGCTTCGTCGAGACGATCGCCAAGCGTCGGGGTGAGAATATCCGCCTCGCGGGCGGCGGCAAGGAGCGCCGGCGGAGACAGCGGCTTGTCCTGGCGGTTGAATGAAACGTCGAACAGGGCGGCCAGGCGCGCCTCCACAATGTCAGGGAGTTTGCGCGTCACCGTTACCTTTAGTCGCCGCTCGCCCATGTTCTGCAGGTCTTTCTTTCGCGATGCGCCCGTCCCAACCGCGCGGGGTTAACCGGCTGTTAACAGCGCGATGCGAGGGATGGAAATTATTTACTCTTTCTTTTAGGCGCCTCGGGTCCCTCGCCATGCCTCGCCTTCCGACGGCCATCCTTGCGGCGATTGCTTTGCATTTGACGGCGCCGGCCCCGCTCGCGCAAGCAGCCGGCGAATCCGCCCCGGCGGCCCGCCTCGACACGCCGTCCGGCCTTCCGGTCCCCCGCTTTGCTAGTCTCAAATCCGACCGCACCAACTGCCGGCTCGGCCCTTCTTTCGACTATCCGGTGACCGCGACCTATCTGCGGGTCGGCCTGCCGGTCGAAATCATCGCCGAAACCAAGAGCCATTGGCGGAAGATTCGCGACCATGACGGCGGCGAGTGCTGGGCGCATGAAGCAACGCTGCGGGGCCCGAATCGGGCGCTCGTCGTTAAGGAGACGGCGATGCTGGCCCAGCCGGAAAACGGTGCGCGGCTGCGCGCCCGGCTCGCGGCTGAGGTCCTCGTCAGGCCTGTTGGCCGGGAGGGCCGCTGGCGCCTTATCGAGGCCGACGGGATCCGCGGCTGGGTTCGCAACGACGCCCTTTGGGGCGTCGACTAACCGGCCGGGGCGCTACGGCGCCGCAGAATTGACCGGGACCGCCTTGGCCAGTACGACCCCGCGAGGCGCTTTCGCCCTTTTGCGACGGGACATGACGGAAAAATCCAGCTTCACGCGCGACGAATTGCTCGAATGCGGCCAGAATGGCTTTCGCGGACCCGGCACTGCGCAGCTGCCGACGCCGCCCATGCTGATGTTCGATCGCATCACCGAAATCACCAGCGCCGGCGGCGCCTATGAGCGCGGCCGGGTGATAGCCGAACTGGATATCAGGCCTGATCTTTGGTTTTTCGAATGCCACTTTCCCGGCGATCCCGTCATGCCGGGAAGCCTCGGCGTCGACGCCCTCTGGCAGCTTGTCGGATTCTTCCTCACTTGGTCGGGGCTTCCGGGACGCGGCCGCGCTCTCGGCGCCAAGGAGATCAAATTTTCCGGAATGGTCGTGCCGAGCGTCAAGCAAGTGCGTTACGAGATCGACATACGCCGGACCATGCGCCGCCCGATGGTGCTTGGGATCGCCGACGGCCTTGTATTCGCCGACGGCGCGAAGATCTACGAAGCCAAGGATCTTCGAGTCGGCCTGTTCTCTGACGCGCAGCTTAGCGCCGGTCTCGCGGTCTGAAGCGAGCGGCGCGGGAGCGAGGAGAAATTCGAATGCGGCGGGTCGTCATCACCGGAGTCGGGGTCGTATCGTCGATAGGCTGCAACGCCGCTGAAGTGACGAACGCCTTGCGCGAAGGCAAATCGGGAATCACGTTCGCCGAAGATTTCGCCGCCCACGGATTTCGCTGCCAGGTGCAGGCGCGCCCGACCGTCAATTATGAAGAATTGATCGACCGACGCACGCGCCGCTTCATGGGCGAGGGCGCCGGCTGGAACTATATTGCGATGCGCGAAGCGATCGCTGATGCGCGCCTCGATGAGGCCGAGATCAGTCATCCGATGACGGGCCTCATTATGGGCTCTGGCGGACCCTCGACGCGGGCGATCGTCGAAGCGGCGGACAAGAACCGCGAAACCGGCAACACGAAAAAAATCGGCCCGACTGTCGTGCCGCGCGCCATGTCGTCGACCAACTCGGCGACTCTCGCGGTCGCCTATAAGATTCTCGGCCTCAGCTATTCGATTTCGTCGGCCTGCACGACGTCGCTCCACTGCATCGGCGCGGCCGCCGAACAGATCCAGCTCGGCAAGCAGGATGTGATGTTCGCCGGCGGCGGCGAAGAACTCGAATGGACGATGGCGAACCTGTTCGATGCGATGGGGGCGATGTCTACGGGCTTCAACGACCGCCCGGCGGTCGCAAGCCGCGCCTATGACAAGGACCGCGACGGCTTCGTCATCGCCGGCGGCGCTGGCGTCGTCGTGCTTGAGGAATATGAGCGCGCCAAGCGCCGCGGCGCGCCGATCTATGGCGAGATCATCGGCTATTACGCCAATTCCGACGGCGAGGACATGGTGCAGCCTTCGGGCGAGGGCGCAGTTCGCTGCATGCGCGGCGCGCTCGAGAGAGTCCGCCAGCCAATCGATTACATCAA
>OBLQ010000897.1_pt1 | contig 11278 bp, 6 predicted proteins | sample 1519881 | NCBI WGS metagenome assembly OBLQ01 (sample SAMN01911456, study PRJEB22533) | soil metagenome | biome: Soil | place: Malaysia | collected 2012-04-30 | depth DG_metagenome m | reverse complement strand
GCCGCCCCGAGTGGCCGCCGTGGGAGCCCGGGGGCTGGGCCCACAACCTCGTGGGGGCCGTCGGCTGGAGCCGGATCACGGTCGGCACGGTGGCCGGCGCCGCGGACCGGTCGGCGGAGGGGATGGATCTCGACCGGCTCGGCGCGGCGACGGGCCTCGATCCCTTCGATGCCGTCTCGGATCTCATGCTCGCCGCGGAGGGCAACGTCTCGCAGATCATCCACGGCATCTCGGGAGAGGCCGGAGACGACGAGGGCATCCGCATGCTGGTCGCCGATCCCACCGGCGCCTTCTGCACCGACGCGAACGACACGGGCCGGGGGCGGCCGCACCCTGCCGCCTACGGCGCCTTCCCGCGGGTGCTGGGAGAGTGGGTGAGGGAGCGCGGCGTCCTCACCCTGGAGGAGGCGATCCGCAAGATGACGGGGGCCCCCGCCGCGATCCTCGGCCTGCGGGACAGGGGGATCCTCCGGGAGGGAGCCGCGGCGGACCTGGTCGTCCTGGACCCGGCCGCCGTCGGCTCGAGAGCCACCTGGGAGGAGCCGCGCCGCCTGGCCGACGGCATCGGGAGCGTCCTCGTCAACGGCCGCGTCGTCGTCCGCGACGGCCGGCTCATCGAATCCGGCGCGGGGGTGATCCTTCGCCGGGAAGGCTGAGGCTCAGGGCTCCCCGCCGCCGCCGATCGGCGGCACGGTCAGCGGGACGATCCGCGTGTTGTACTCCGCCAGGTAGCGGAGGATCGCCTCGGAGAGCGGGTAGCCCTCGTCCTGCCCGTACGGGAACTCCTTCATCGCGTGGTAGGGCAGGGGCCCCACGGTGTCCGGCCGCGCCGAGTTCACGTCCATGTCCTTCCCGAACCCGTCGGCGAAGACGAGGAAGGTCCTCTGATCGCCCGGCGGCACGGGCGGGAGAGCCGCGCTGTCGAAGCCGATGAGGATCTCGTCTCCGGCGCGCGTGATCACGTACATGTCGTCCGGGTGCAGGAGGAGATCCCTGACGTCGCCGTAGCGCGTGTAGGCGCCCGTGTGGACCATCCAGGTCACGTAGGGCTCCTCCTTCGAGTAGTCGTACTCGGGAGGACCCGAGCCGCCGGGCTTCACCGTCGCGGGGAACCCGCGGTAGCGCAGCGTCGCGAACTCCGGGTCGAGACGCGAGACGACGGGCTGCGCGGCGGCGAGATCGCCGACCCGCACCTGGTCCCAGTAGATCCTCATGGACGTCCTGATCCGGACGCGCCGAGCTCCCGCGGGCAGCTTGCCCGTGAGGTCCACGGTCATCGTCTTCGTCAGCCCCGCGGGGAAGCCGATCGGATCGATCGCCTTCACCCACTGGCCCGTGGCGGGATCGAGCGCCTCGAGATAGGGAACGGTCAGAGTGTCCCCGGCCTGGGAGGCCGCGAGGTTGCTCGAGGAGTCCGCGTAGTCGATCCAGCCCGTGAGCAGGAGGACGGATCCCGTGGCCGCGAGCGGCCCGAGGTCCAGCTCCAGGCTGTGCTCCTCGGCGTATCCCTTCCAGGGCAGGAGCCGGAAGCCCTCGACGTAGCGCCGGTCCTCGGCCGCGAGCTCCGGCAGGAGGTTCCGTCCCGCGCCGTCCGTCGCCGCGAGCGGGGGGCGGACGTTGCTCAGGAGGAAGACCCTGAAGGACGGGCCCGGCGGTGACGGCATGAGCCGCTCGTCGGGATAGGCCTCCGTGCCCGCGGGGTGATCGACCGCCACGAGCTGCGCCTGGTCGAAGTAGATCGTCTCCTCGAGCTGGTTGTTCATGCGGATCTCGTAGAGCCCCTTCCTGGGCTCGATGAGCCCCGGAGGGATCCGCACGTACTCGTCGGTGTCCGGATAGTTGAAGGTGGAGGGCCCGAGCCGGTACCCGAGGGCGGATCCGCCGAGGAAGTCGCTCACGAAGGCGACGCGTGCGCCGTCCCACGCGTAGAGGATCGGGCAGGAGGTTCCCTTGCGGTCCAGCTCCTCGATCGGATGCGTGGTGTCGGCGGCCAGCCGCAGCTCGTCCTGCAGGACGCCCCCGGGCCAAAGGAGCCGGATGGCATCCACGCGATCGAGCTTGCCGAGGCCGAAGAGGGGCCGCGGGCTGCTCGACGAGAGGTACCCGGATCCCGAAGCGATCTCGGTCTTCTCCCACAGGAGACCCGACTTCACCTCCACCTTCGTGCCGATGCCCATCCGGTTGCTGTTCAGACCGCGCGCGGCGACGCGGACCCAGTGGTTCGTGTTGCCGCCGTCGTTTCTCAGCAGCGTGGGCGCGGCGTCGTTGTTCGAGATGATCAGATCCAGGTCCCCGTCGTCGTCCAGGTCCGCGAGAGCGAGCCCCCGGCCGCGGTGAGCCGGTACCGTCGTCAGCCCCGCGACGCCCGAGGCGTCCTCGAAGCCGTGCGATCCGAGGTTGCGCAGGTAGAGCACGGCGCTCCCGCTGCTGCTTCCGTTGACGGCGATGAGGTCGAGGAGCCCGTCGTCGTCGAGGTCGGCGAAGGCGCACCCGAAGAGGGGTCCGCTCTCGCCCCGCGGGATGTTGGCCAGCGCGTTGACGTCGAGCGCGTAGCCGCCCGATCCCGTGTTGCGGAAGATGCGGGGAAGGCCGCTGTCCCAGCTCGTCGCGGCGAGATCCATGAGCCCGTCGTTGTTGTAATCCCCGGCGCAGATCCCGAGGAAGTTCCCCTGCGAGGGAAGCCCCGACTTCTCCACCTCCGAGAAGGTGCCGTCGCGGTTGTTGGTGAAGAGGGCGAGCCCGCCGCCGAGGCGGGAGACGGCGAAGTCGATGTCGCGGTCGTTGTCGTAATCGAGGAATATCGCGCCGACCGTCCGGTGGGGGACTCCCGTGAGCCGCGCGTCCGAGGTGATGTCGCTGAAGGTCCCGTTGCCGTTGTTGCGTATGAGATGGACCTGCTCTCCGCCGAAGCCCTCCGGGAACTCCAGCGGATCCTTCTCCGGGTTCGGGGGCGCGAGCAGCCCGGCGACGAAGAGGTCGAGATCCCCGTCGTGATCGACGTCCGCGAGCGAGCCTCCCGCAGCGAAGTAGGTGCCGGGCAGGGGTGGCAGCGGCGCCTGGGTGAAGCCTCCCTTCCCGTCGTTGAGCAGGAGGGTGGCTCCGCCGTACCGGGTCACGAGCAGATCGACGTCGCCGTCGTTGTCGACATCGCCCGCGGCGATCCCCATTCCCTCGCCGGCCGGGATCTTCTTCGCGATCTCGGGGGCGCTCACGAAGGTCATCTTCCCGCGGTTGAGGAAGACGCCAGCCTGGCGCCCCCCCGTGTTGAGCAGGACGATGTCCTCGGCGCCGTCGCCGTCGATGTCGGCGACCGCGGCGCCGCTCCCCATGAAGGGAGCGATCCGGGTCCGGATGAGCTTGTCGACGTCCTTGCCGCCCTTGAGATCGCCGCCCAGACCGCCGCTCTCGCCTCCGCCGTGGACGAACCGGATGCCGGCGGCGGACGTGACGTCGACGAAGGTGAGCTTTCCGGGCTCGAGCGGCGCGCTCTCGAGCGAATGGGAGGCGGGATCCTCCATGGCGTAGGAGTAGCGCCCCTGCTCGCCGTACTTGAGGCCTCCCGACGACGCGGGAAGGTTGGACGCGGCGGCGAGCTCCTGGTGCTTCTCGATGAACTGCTTGCCCCTCTCCACGTCGCCCTTCGCGATGTAGGCCCGACCCATGGCGTAGTAGGCGGGCAGGAGGTTCGGGTCGAGACGGATCGCCGCCTCGAAGGCCTTGATGGCCTTGTCGAGATCGCGCGTCGACTGGTAGAGGGTCCCGAGGTTGTACTGCAGGTCCGCGTCGCGCGGATCGCTGGCGACGGCCGAGAGGGCGTGCTGGATCCCCTCGGCGGCCTTCCCCTGGATCTTGTAGATGAGCGAGAGGTTGTAGTGGGCGTAGACGTTCGACGGATCGGCGAGCAGGGCGTTCTGGAAGCTGGCGATCGCGTCGTCGTACCTGACCTCAGCGAGCTGGGCGATACCGACGTTCACCAGCGCGGGGACGTAGGCCGGGTCGGCTCGCAGGGCGAGGTCGAACTCCTTCTCGGCGTCCGCCGGCTTGAACTGCGCGAGCAGCGCGATCCCGATGTTGTTGTGCTCGATTGCGGCGTCGTGGCCGCTCGCCGCCTCACCAGCGGGTTTCGCCGCTCCGGCGGCCAGCGTGAGGAAGATCGCAAGGGCGACGGGAAGCAGCCGCTGTGGCGGGGCGGGACTCGGAGTCAGGGCTTGTCTCCAGATGCGGCGCGGGGCGCTCGAACCCGCGGAGTATAGACCAGGAAAGGCGGGGTTCCAGAAGGCCCCGCGCAGGGATCGCCTTCGAGGCGCGGAGCAGGCCTGGTGGCCGACCAGCTGGTCAGCGAGGCGGCGGGTTGCCCGGAGCGGAAGTCTGAAGCGGACGGCTCGATCCCCGGGAGGCCCCCCGACCTCCTCCGCGCAAGGTGGAGCGCAGGGCAATCCGCCGCCTCGCGCCCCTGCCGCCAAGGCCCCTCGGGCGTGGTTCGGGCGGAGCGCCATCATCTTGACCCGGATCGGCGGGAATCTATATTCGCCCCCGTTCCTCGACCCTTCAGACGTCCGTCAACGATTTGACTCCGGCGCCCCGCTCGACGGGGAGCCGAGGACCCACCGTGGCTCGACACCTTCTGATCGCCGACAACAATCACTTCTACCAGCAGGTCCTCGGAGATTGCTTCAGGGACAAGGGCTATGAGGTCTCGGTGGCCTCCGACGGGGTCGAGGCGCTCGAGAGGATCGCGGCCGGCGGCATCGATCTGATCCTGCTCGACCTGATCATGCCCCGCATCGACGGGGCACGCCTCTGCGCCTTCCTGAAGTCGCACCCCGACTACGCCTCCATACCCGTCGTGATCCTCTCCGGGATCCTCGCCGACGAGATCGAGGGCATCGAGACCATCCGGGCCGATGCCTACGTCGCGAAGATGCCGATGGAGAAGCTCCAGGCGACGCTCCTGAAGGTCTTTCAGCTTCTCGAGGAGGGGGGCCGGTCGCCTGTCGTGGAAGGCTTCGACGGGATGTACCGGCGCGAGGTCGTCGTCGAGTTCCTCGAGGAAAGGCGTGTCCGCGAGCTGGTCCTCAACTCCCTGGCCGAGGGCATCGTCGACCTCAACGAGGACGGGAGGATTCTCCGGACGAACAGGGCCTTCGAGAGGATGACCGGCAAGAGCGCGGAGCAGCTCCTCTCCCGGCCCATCGCCGGGCTCTTTCCCGGATCGGATGAGATGCTCGGCGTCATGTTCCGCGACGCCCGCAAGGCTCACGGGGAGCCGGCGATCGCGCGCGTCCAGTCTCAGGACCGGACCTTCCGCTTCAGGCTCCACACCATGGCGATGGAGGCGGCCGACGTGGAGAAGCTCAGCGGGCTGAAGCGGCGGGCCGCCGAGGAGAACGAGCGGGTCCGGCTGCGCCTCGAGCCGCAGCTCCCGGGGTACGTGCTGCTCGTCCAGGAGATCACCGAGGAGGTGCGCGCCCAGGAGGAGCGGGATCGCTTCCGGGAGCGCATGGCGCGCTCCGAGCGCATGTCGGCGTTCGGCATGTTCGTCGCGGGCGCCGCTCACGAGCTGAACAACCCCCTGACGGGCGTGCTCGGCTACTCCCAGCTCCTGGCCGCGCGCGCCCGCGATCCGGAGATGAAGGCGTCGCTCCTGAAGATCGAAGAGGGTGCGAACCGCTGCCGGAGGATCGTGGACAACCTCATGGTCTTCAGCCGCCGCGGCGAGAAGGACAGGCGCCCGGAAGAGGCGGAGGCGGTTCTCGATGACGTGATCAGGGAATGCGCGCCGCGCGCCGCCGCCTGCGGCGTGGACCTGAGGCCCGACGTCTCCGGGCCCGTGGGAAGCGTTCGCGTCTGCCGGACGGAGGTGGTGCAGGCCCTCGTGGCGGTCGTGGACAACGGGATCCTGGCGGCGGCGGCGGGCAAGCCCCCGCGCCGGGTCGTGGTCAGCCTCCAGGCCGATCCGGGCACCGTGAACTTCGAGGTGATCGACAGCGGCGCGGGGATCCCCGAGAGCATCCTGTCACGGGTCTTCGATCCGTTCTTCACGACGCGCGACGTGGGCGAGGGGCGGGGGCTCGGCCTCAGCGTGGCCTTCGGCGTCGCCCGTGCGCACGGCGGCACGGTCAGCGCCATGAACTCTCCGGGCGGCGGGGCCTGTCTCAGCTTCCGCCTGCCCCTGGAGACGGTCCCCGCGACGCCGGAGGACGGGCCCTCGGGGAGGGGCCGGCGGGAGGGGCGGATTCTCGTCGTCGACGACGAGCCCGTCGTCCAGGATCTGCTCGCCGACTTCCTCGGCAACGAGTTCGAGGTGCACAAGGCCTTCGACGGCCGGCAGGGTCTCGCTCTCGCCGAGAGCACCGCCTTCGACGTGATCTTCCTCGACATCCGAATGCCGGACATGAGCGGCCGCGAGATGTACGAGGCGCTGCGCTCCATCCGGCCGGCGATGGCGGACCGCGTCGTCTTCACCACGGGCGACGTCGTCCAGGAGCAGACCCGGGAGTTCCTCGACTCGGTCAGCCAGCCCTGCCTGCCCAAGCCCTTCTCTCTCTCCGCGGTCACCGAGATCGTGGAGCGCTTCCTCGGGGCCTCCCGGACCATCTAGCCGGGGCCTCGCGCCTCGCTTGTCGGCGGGGCGGATCTGGTCTGGTGCCTTGCGCGGCATGGGGGCGAGGCGTCGGGTTGCCCTGCGCTCCACCTTCCGCGGAGGAGGGCCGGAAGTCACCTGAGGATCCAGCCGTCCGCTCCAGACTTCCGCTCCGGGCAACCCGCCGCCTCGCTCTTCGCTCGCTCGTATGGCGCAGGCGCACCACGCCCGAAGCCGGAGAGATGCGGAGGGTGCTGCTTCGCGGAAGCGGTCAGGCGGCGGTGCCGGCGTCGACGAAGGGGCGCCACTTCTCCTCGGGGGAGGGCGGCGTCAGGAGCGAGACGACGACGAGCAGGCCGATGGAGACGGGAGCGGCGACGAGGGCGATGTAGTCCGACGCGAGCCAGGGTGCGCCGTGGCTCGCCTGGTAGTAGCCGTTCAGGATCGTGATCCCGACCGTGGTGGCCATTCCGCCCGCGATGGAGGCAACGCCTCCGGCGACGGTGACCCGTTTCCACAGAAACGCGGCCACGAGCGCCGGGGTGATCCCCGCGCCCACAACCGTGTAGGCCGTCAGCGCCATCGAGAGCACGTTCTGGTAGTAGCGCAGCAGGAACCACGCAACGGCGGCGAGCACGAAGACGAGCAGCCGCTGGACGAGCAGGAGCTGCTTCTGGCTCATGTTCTTCCAGAAGAACCGCTGGATGATGTCCCGGGTCAGGCTGATGCTGGGCGTCAGCAGGAAGGCATTGGCGGTCGAGACGATGATGGCCACGGCCCCGCAGAGGAGCAGCACTCCGACCCAAATGGGCAGTCCCACCTCCGCTCCGTGGCGCGCCGTGTGGAGGATGATCGTCTCCTCGGCCGTCCGCTCGCTGCCCAGGATCATCCACGTCTGCTTGCCGAGCTCCTTGAAGTGACTGCTGCCCACCACCGCCAGGACGCAGATGAGCGTCTCGACGACGATCGTTCCCAGGATCCATCCGACCACGGCCTTGCGCGCGGCCTTCTCGGATTCGGCCGAGAAGAATTTCTGGTACATGTTGCTCTCGCCGAGCAGGAGCAGGAAGGTCGGGAGGCCGATGCCGAGGGCCCAGACGAACCCGGGAAGGACCATCTGGGATCCGAAGAGCTCCACGTGGCGGATGTCGTCGGGGCCGAACATGGTGAAGTGGTCCGCCGGGAGCGCCGCCGTGACGGCGCTCCATCCGCCCACGCCGTAGATGAGCGCCGGCACGGCGATGACGACGGCCAGGATGATGATGGCCCCGTTGAGCACGTCGAGGGCGACGACGCTGACCATCCCCGCCAGGGCCGTGTAGAGGACGCAGAAGCCGGCGGTGATCAGGATGCCCCACCCGTCGGGGATGCCGGCCACGAGCTTCAGGACCATCCCGCCGCCACGGAACTGGTATCCGGCGATGGTCGTGTACGCGATGACGATGGTGATGGTTCCGAGAACGCGCGCCGTCGCGTTGTACCGCCGCTCGAGCACCTGCGGGAGGGTGAACTGCGCGATCCGCCTCGCGCGGCCCGCCAGGAAGAAGATGCAGGCGATCCCGACCCAGGCGCCCGCGCTCAGCCACAGCTCCGAGAATCCCATCCGGTAGGCCAGGCCGGCGCCCGCGATGAGGGACCCGGAGCCTATCCACGTGCAGGTGAGCGTCGCGACGAGCTTCCACGCGGGCACGGAGCGGCCGGCGACGCTGAACTCGTCTCCCGACCGGATGCCCAGGGACTTGTAGATGCCGATCGCGGCGAGCGCGAGCAGGTAGGCGAGGATCGCGATCAGGAAGACATTCACGCGAGGATCGGCTCCAGGCGCTTCTGGATGGGCTCTCCCGTGATTCGGCCTTCTCGTTCCGCGATGTAGAGGTCGATCTCGCTCCGGACCCCGAAGGAGGGCAGGTAGACGCCGGGTTCGATGGTGAAGGCCGTTCTGGGAATCAGGCGCCTCTCGTCCCGGGTCTCGAAGTGGTCGATGTTGGCGCCGTTGCCGTGCACCTCCTCGCCGAGGGAGTGTCCCGTCCGGTGGATGAAGTACTCCCCGTAGCCGCGCTCCGCGATGTGGTCCCGGCAGACGTCGTCCACCTCGCAGCCGCGGATCGAGCGCCCGGACTTGAAGGCGTCGAGGGCGAAGGCGGCGGCCGCGTCGCGCGCCCCCGACACGATCTGGAAGATCTTCTGGTTCTCCTCGGGGACCGCCGTGCCCAGGAAGGCCGTCCAGGTGATGTCCGCGTAGATCGACAGCGGCGCGTCCTTCTTGCACCACAGGTCGATGAGGAAGTGATCCCCCTTCTTGATCTGCTTCGAGTGACCGGGCTCCGGGCCGTAGTGCGGATTGCCGCTGTTCTCGTTGACGGCGACGATCGGCGGATGGTCGTACACGAAGCCGTTCTTGGTGAAGTGGCTCGCCATGAACTGCTGAATCTCGTACTCGTTGAAGACCACGCCGTCGAGGAGCCGGCGCCGGACCTCCGCGAATGTCAGGTCGACGGTCTCGCGCAGGATCCTGACCGCATCGAGATGGGATTCGAGCTGGGCCTGGTTCATCGTCGCCTCGAAGGTCTGAACGAGGTCGGCCGACGAAACGACTTCCACACCGCGGGCCCGGACCATCTCCACCGTTCCCGCGTCCACCCGGGAGATGTAGGGAACCGCGTTGCCGGGGGAGTACTGCATGGCGATCTTCTTCAGCCCCTTGAGCGTCTTGTCGAGACGGGAGTCGAGCTCCTCGAGCCCCGCGTAGAGGAGCGCCTCTCCGGGCGCCGGCTCGAGGCTCTCGGGCTCGATCCTGTGGACGATCTTCACGGGTGCGCCGGTGGCCGGGACCAGGTAGAACCAGCGCCTCGACGTCATCCGGCCGTCGGGGATGCCGAGCAGCCGGTAGGCGATCGGATCCGAGCGGTGGAAATCGTAGAAGAGCCATCCGTCGCAGCCGGACTGGCGCAGCGACTCCTGCACGGCCTCGAGGTCCATCTTCTCCGGCATCGCCTGACCTCCGGGCCCCGGACTCACCGATCGATGAGAACGGCGTTCTTCAGGGCCGATCGCACCACGTAGACCCGGAGGTTGTTGCCCTCGGGATCGGTGGGAAATAGGAAGAATCCGCCGCGAGCGCTCTCGAAGCCCTCGGCGTAGCCCCACATGCGCTCCCCGTCGGCGAACTCGAGGTAGGCCTTTCGCCCGCCGCGCATCACGTCTCGGAAGCGGGGCTCCTCGATGTCCGTGATCGTCTCGCTGGGCGGCGGGTGGGCCGGGTTGCCCTCGAAGGTCTTGACGTGGAAAACGGCCTTGAGGCTCTCGATCTCGACGGCCACGGCCTCGCCCCCCGCCTCGTAGGGATGGAGAGTGAACTCGTCCTTGCCGGGATCGAAATCCCGCGTGTGCCCTTTGACGACGCTGCCGTCCTTGTAGTGCGCGACGACCTTGTCCTCGAAGAAAATCTCTCCGACGAATCCCAGGATGGACACGCTTCCTCCCCCTCTCCCGCCCGGAACCTCCCGAGGGACGGTGCCGAGCGGGCAACCGCGGAAACCGTGGGGCATCTTGCGACAGCGCAGCCATTCTCGGACGGTCCCGGATCGTTGTCAACCGGCGGGATGCGACGCCCGGCGCCGCCGGTTGATCGGCTCTCGACGGCGGGTCTAGACTCGCACCGGCTCGGATCGAAGCCGCACCGCATCACGAGAGGGCACGGCCATGGCAGCAACGAAGGGTGGGACGAGGCGCAATCGCACCCTCGTCGGCAGAGTCGGGCTCGGCGGCGGAGAGCCCCGGCGGCCGGACCGGATCGTCGTCGGGGGGATCAAGTTCCACGCCTACCACGGGTTCACCCGGCTCGAGAGGGAGGTCGGCGTCCGCTGCTCCATCGACGTCGAGATGGTCGCCGACTTGAGCCGTGCCGTCGGCAGCGACGCCCTGGCGGAGACGGTCGACTACAGGAAGGTCCACGAGCTCGTCCTGGAGATCGGGCGCCAGGGGGAGTCCTTCCATCTCATCGAGAGTCTCGCCGGGAGGATTGCGGAGGAGATCCTCCGCCGGTTCGCGGTCGATGAGGTCACGGTGCGGGTGCGGAAGGAGACGCCTCTGCTGGCCGGCATCGTGGATTTCGTCGGCGTCGAGGTCACGCGGGACCGGAGCTTTCTCGGGAGAGCAGGAAAGAAAGGCCGGTGAGGCTCCCGATGGAGGCCGTGGCGCCGGCCGGGCCGCAGGCCGGCCCGCCCCTCGCGAGGTGAACGGCGCGCATCCCCGCGGCGATCGCCCCCCCGACGTCGTCCTCGAGGCTGTCACCCACCATCAGGATCGCGGCCGGGGGGAGTCCCATTTGCCGGGCGGCCGAGGCGAAGAGCGCGGGGTCGGGCTTGAGACGCCCTTCATGGCAGGACAGGCAGAGAACGTCCAGGATTGGCAGGAGGCCCCGGGAACCGATGAAGTCCAGGTCGAAGGACTGCGTGTTGGAGAGGACGCCGAGGCGGAACCGGCCGCGAAGCTCGAGGAGCGCGGGGAGCGCGTCCTCGTAGAGGCGCGTCGCCGCGGAAGCCTCGTTCCACTGCCGGACGAGGCGATCGCGCCGCGCGGGCGGCCCGATGGTCCGGCCGCTCTCCTCCTCGAGGCCCGCCAGCGCCTCGCGGACGCCGAGGAAGGGGCGCCGCATCATCCCGCGCTCGAGGATCTTCCTCCAGCCGGGGCGTC
>OBLQ010000896.1_pt1 | contig 11282 bp, 9 predicted proteins | sample 1519881 | NCBI WGS metagenome assembly OBLQ01 (sample SAMN01911456, study PRJEB22533) | soil metagenome | biome: Soil | place: Malaysia | collected 2012-04-30 | depth DG_metagenome m | reverse complement strand
GCTGATCAGACCCTTCGGTTACCCTCTTGCCGATCTGGCCAAACTGGCCGGCAAGAGCGAGCGGCAGGTCGCGCGGGTCCTGCTGATGCTCGATCGGCCGGAGGCGGCGCGCGAGGCGCCCGAAGACGTTGGCGCCGAACCTTTGGGACAGCCCCCGTCGAGCCCCATGCGCGAGATCGCCGCCGTCGCTGGGGCGAGCGACCGGCCAAGCCGCGCGCCGGGCCTGTTGAGCGCCGAACTGGCGGCCCTCGAGCGCCACCTCTCCGATGCGCTCGGGCTCAAGGTCGAGATGAGAGCCCAAGGCGGGCGGGGCGCCGTGCAGATATTCTTCTCGGACTTCGCACAGCTCGAATGGCTTGCGCGGCACCTCTCATCCTTCGGTCTCCGCTCGGGACGGGCGCCGAAGTATCCCGGACTGGCCGCCTGAGGCGATGCCGCGGCACCGAATCGGGGAGGCGGCGGATCGGGGTGGCATCCTTCAAGGATGCGGCGCAAAGGAGTGAGATCATGCCTTACATCGCACGCAACAGGAGCGGCGCGATCATCGCGGTCTTCAAGGATCAAAACGACTGCGCGCGCGAGAACGTAACCCCCGAAGACCGTGAGCTTCGGGCTTTCCTCGGCCAGACCCGTCTTGTCGACAAGGCGCGCGAACGCGCCGCGGGCCGTTCGAAAGCGCACCATGCGCTGCGTGAATCCGATGCCGACTTCGTCCGTGTCCTGGACGACTTGATCACCGTCCTGCTCAACAAGGGCATGATCGTGTTCACCGATCTGCCGACCGATTCCACGCGAAAGCTCATGATTCGCCGTCGCCTGCGCGAACGGAGGCACGACCTCGAGGGCCTCGTCGGCGACGGCGAGGAGATCCAAGTGTCCTGACGGCCACGGAACCAGGGCTTCTTCCGCAAGTTCTATTAACAAGGCCGGGCCCTCCTGCTTCGGCCGCATGCGCCGTGCTGGCAACAAGTTTTTGGATAGATATCTTGCGGTTAGCTATAGTTCCGCAGAATAAAGTTGAGTTCCGTCCGGCGGTCGACCAAACTTCGCGCGGGCGGATTGGGGGGAAAGCGTGTTCTGCGTTCGCCACTTGCTATATTTATCAATGGCTTGGCTCGCCATCGGCTCGACGGCGGCAGGGGCGCAGGACTTTTACGAGGCGCTGGCCTCGGCCTATCAATCCAATCCGACGTTGCTTGCCGCCCGTGCGGAGTTGAGAGCGGTCAACGAAGGCGTGCCTCAGGAACTTTCCAATTACCGTCCGTTCGTGAGCATCGACGGTTCGGCTGGCGTGCAGGAGATCGACCAAAGCTCGGGCGTCGGCTCGCAGACGACCAACCCTCTCCTGTCCCAGCCGCTCTATCGCGGCGGGCGGACCACGGCCGGCGTTGCCCGGGCGGAAGCCGAAGTCCAAGCCCAACGCGCGATCCTCCATTCTACCGAACAGGGCGTACTGCTGGCCGCGGCCACCGCCTATATGGACGTGTGGCGCGACGAAGCGGTGCTACGGCTGACGATCAATAACGAAAAGGTGCTGAAACGACAGCTCGAAGCCACCAACGACCGCTTCGATGTCGGCGAACTGACCCGTACGGATGTGGCTCAGGCGAAAGCGCGCCTGGCGCGCGCGACGGCGGAGCGCATCGGGGCGGAAGGGGTCCTGACCGCCAGCCAGGCGACCTTCAAGGAGATCATCGGCCTGCCGCCGGTCTCGGTGACCCCTCCGGGGCCGCTCCAGGGCCTGCCGGCGAGCGAGAGCGAGGCCGTCTCGGCCTCCCTCGAGGGCAACCCGGACATTGCGGCCGCGCAATTCGCCGAACGGGCCGCACAGGCGCAGGTGCGCAGTTCCGAGGGCGAACTCTATCCCGAGGTCACGCTTTCGGCGGAACTGCTGCACTCGGAGAACGATTTCAGTCGCGACTCGGAGACCAACTCCGCCCAGGTCCTGGCCATCGTCAGCATACCGCTCTACCAGCAGGGCTTCGTCTCCAGCCAGGTTCGCCAGGACAAGCAGACGGCCAACCAGCGGCGCATCGAAGTCGAAAAGACGCGCCGTCGGATCCGCCAGGAATGCACCGACACCTGGGAGCAGCTGGTCACGGCACGCGCCCAGATCCGTTCGTTCACCTCCGAGACTCGGGCGACACGGATCGCGCTGGAAGGCGTCCGAGAGGAAAGTTCGGTCGGCCAGCGAACCGTATTGGATGTCCTCAATGCCGAGCAGGAATACCTCGACGCGCAAATCAATCTGACGAGAGCCCAGCGCGACGATACCGTGACCGGCTATGCGGTGTTCCAGTGCCTCGGCCGCTTGACCGCGGCCGATCTTGCGCTTCCCGTGGACGTTTACGATCCGAAGGTCGATTACGAGGCGGTGCGGAACCGCTGGTTCGGGTTGACTGCCCCCGGCGAGTAGAGGACCGTGTGACTAGGGAACTGAGCCAATGAAGAAATCCCCGGTTTATGCCGCTGCGACGCGTGTTTCGGTGCCGTTGGCGGCGGCGCTCATCCTGTTCCAGTCTTTGGCGGCGGCCGAGGTCTCCCGGGCGGAGAGCTTGGACGAAGCCCTGGCATCGGCCTACAAGGCGAATCCCACCCTGCTCGCCGCGCGCGCGCAACTGCGCGGCGTCAACGAAGGCGTGCCCCAGGAACTCTCGAACTATCGGCCGAGCGTGTTCGTGGACGGCGACGCCGGCGTCCAGCGAATTGACACCCATCCCTCCTCCGGCGGAGCTAAGACGACGAAACCTTGGGATACCGTGCTGAACGTCCAGCAACCGCTGTACCGGGGCGGCCGCACGGTCGCCGGAGTAGCGCAAGCCGAGGCGGAGGTGCAGGCCGAGCGCGCGCGTTTGCACGCGGTCGAGCAACAAGTCCTGCAGTCGGCGGTGACGGCCTACATGGACGTGTGGCGCGACGAGGCGGTGCTGCAGCTGAACATCAACAACGAGAAGGTCCTGGAGCGCCAGCTCGAGGCAACCAAAGACCGTTTTAACGTCGGCGAGTTGACGCGCACGGACGTGGCGCAGTCGGAATCGCGGTTGGCACGCGCGACGGCGGAGCGCATCGGGGCCGAGGGGATCCTGACGGCGAGCGAGGCGATCTACAAGGCCGTGATCGGCACGACGCCGGAGCCGAGCAGCCTGGCGCCGCCAAGCTCCTTGGCCGGTGTGCCCAAAGGTCAGGACGAGGTGGTCAGCGTTGCGATCGGCCACAACCCCAACGTGGTCAGCACGAAATTCGACGAGACCGCGTCCGAACGTCAGATCGAGGTGTCGCGGGGCCAGCTCCTGCCGGAGGCGTTCCTGGCCGGCGAAGCCAGTCACACCGAAAACTTCACCGCCTCGCAGAGCGAAACCGACCTGGCGCGCGGCCTCGTTCAGGTAACGGTGCCGCTTTATCAGCAAGGCCTGGTATCGAGCCAGGTACGCCAGAGCAAGCAGACGTCCTCCCAACGCAAGAGCCAGGTCGAAGAGGCGGAGCGCGGCGCGGAGCGCTTGGCGATCAGCGCCTGGGCGGGTCTCGAGACCGCCAAGGCCCAATCGGACTCGTTCCGCTCGGAGGTGCGGGCCACCCGGATTGCCCTCGAGGGCGTGCGCCAGGAAAATGCTGTTGGCGCGCGGACCATTTTGGATATCCTGGACGCCGAGCAGGAATATCTCGACGCTCAGGTCAGACTGGTTGGCGCCCAGCGTGACGTGATCGTGGCCAGCTACGGGGTGCTGGCGGCCATGGGGCGGCTCACCGCGCGCGACCTCGGATTGGCGGTCGAGATCTACAACCCCGAGGACGACTACATGGCCGTGAGGAATCGCTGGTATGGCCTCGACGCGCCCGGACAATAGCAAGCCCGCGGCATCGACAGCGCAGTTCAGACATGGTTAAGAATAGAACGGGAGCCGCCTGGTCAAAGCGCATCGAGATTATTTAGGCATCCGGCGGGCGCGCCGCCGCGGGGTATTGCCGCGCAGTCAGCGCAACCTACTGAATAGGGCGTGTTTACGGCGGATTACCCCTAGATATGGCGCTTAAAGGAAAAAGCTTCGCCGTTCAATTTGATTTGTTCTGCCGATGCATTCTTTGTGCCTTTAGGGTACATTTAGAGGGCATTATTTATCGCCAGCGCCAAGCGGCCATGAATTAACGAATTTAAAGTTACGGTGTGACGTCGGATGTATGAAACTTTTTACGGATTTCGTGAGAAACCATTTTCTCTCGTCCCAGATCCCGATTTTTTGTACCTGGGCCAGCACCACCGCGCGGCGCTGAATATTCTCGAATACGGTTTGCGGGGCGAGGCGAGTTTTGCGCTGATCAGCGGCGAGGTCGGCTCCGGCAAGACCATCCTCATTCGCCGGTTCCTGCGTATGGTCGACGCGCATACGACGCTCGGGCTGATCACGAATACCCACGCGTCGCTCGGCAACCTGCTCGACTGGATCCTGCTGGCCTTCAATCTGGACTATCGCGGCAAGGAGCAGGTGGAGTGCTTCGAGATCCTGACGGGCTTCCTCAGGGACCAGCAGGCGCGCGGCCGCCGCACCATGCTGATCATCGATGAGGCGCAGAACATGAGTTTCGAGATGCTGGAAGAGCTGCGGATGCTCTCCAACATCAACGTCGACAAGGACCTCATGTTTCAGATCGTTCTCGCCGGTCAACCCGAGATCCTCGACAAGATCAACCGGCCGGAGCTGCGGCAGCTTGCCCAACGCATTTCCGCGAATTTTCACCTGTCTCCGTTCAGCCTCGACGAAACGCGCAACTACATCTACCACCGCTTGACGGTCGCCGGCGGCCGGCGGGACATTTTCGACAAGCAGGCCTGCGCCGCGGTCTACCACTTCACTGGGGGGCTGCCGCGACCGATCAATATCATCTGCGACGCCGCCCTGGTGTACGGCTTCGGCGAGGAGCGGACATCGATCGGCATGGAGACCGTGCTCGATGTCGTGGAAAACGTTCAACGCAGTGGACTGAAAACCCTGCGCGGGCTCGAAGACGGTTTCAACCGTGAGGAACTGAGAGAAAAGATCGCGGCGCTCGCGCTGACCTATTCCACGCCCGAACCGACGGAGGAGATGCTGGCAAGCCAGCAACTGCTCCAGGTCGGTCCGCGGGAGCCGGAGTCGGAGAAATCGGGGCGCGGCGCCGGCGGACGGCAGGGCGGTTCCGAGCCGATCGCCGGCCCACAGGCCGCGCGTTCAACGCCGATGACGGTCAGAGATGTCCCGGCGGGCATCCGGCCGCTGATGAATGATGGCGCCCAGGACGACCGGGACCGCGGATCCGACGAAAGATCGGCGGCGGAGCGACGGACACGGCGGCGGCTGTTCCGGGTCGCGGCAGTTGCGGTCTTGGTGGCTGTGGCTACCGTCTCTTTGCTGCGAGCGCTTGATCTTCGGTCGGCGCAGCCCGCATCCGAATACGCCTCCGCGGGAGGCGCCGGGGACGCCGGCGCGCCGCCGGCGCAAAAGGACCCCGGCGCCTCGCCGGCATCTCAGGACGCGAACGGCCAAGACAGCGGACTGCTGCAAGGGCTGCTCAGCGCACTGGTCGGCCGCGGCGAGTCGGAGACAGCGGCCGCGGAACCGAACGGCAACTCCGGCGCATCCGTCACCATTCCCCTGGGGGAACCGAACGACGTCGAGCAACGGGTGGCGGGCCTGCTAGACCTCGCTCGAGAGCAGGCGGCGGATAGCGCGCGCTCGGGGACCGGCAATGCCGACGCCTATCAAACCTACCAGGAGATACTCGCCCTCAAACCCGGCTACGAGCCGGCGCTCGAAGGGATTCGGGAACTGGACGGACAGAACCGCAAACCGGCTCCCCCGGACGATCGGAGCGAGCAACCGACCGCCGCGGAGCAACCGGCGTCCTCGCCACCCGATCCTTCGGCGCCCCCGGCCAATGCCGAGACGCCCGCGGTCGCCCAGGAAAGCGCCTCCGCTGCTCGACCGGATCCCTCCGCCGCCCAGCCGGCGCAAACGGCTGCCCTCGCGCCGTCGCCTGCGGCCCAACCCTATACCTACTGGGTCCGGCTCGGCACCTTCCGACATCAGGACAGCGCCCCGACCATGTGGCGCCGGCTGGAGCGGGAGGAAGCCGACCTCTTTCGAAACCTCAACCATCAAATCGCAAGCGTTGAGACGAGCAACAATGGCACGCTGTATTTCCTGAGAGTCGGTCCGCTCGCCAATCTGGAGGCCTCCAGGTCCCTCTGCCGCACTTTGGCGGCCCGAGGCGTCGATTGCCTGGTATCGAGGATTGGCGCCGCCGCACTGCCCGAGACGAATCTGGCCACGCCGTCGGCACCGACCGGCACCGAGAGCAAGACTGCCGATCTCTACAGGCTGGCGTTGGCGCACGGCCTGGAAGGAGAGGCCTACTCGAAAAAGGGCGATTACGACAAAGCGCTGCAGGAACTCGATGAGGCGATCCGTCTCAATCCGAAACTGGCCGCCGCCCACTACAACCGGGGTCAGATCTACTTCCGGCGCGGCGACTACGGGCAGGCCGTCCGTGATTTCACCGACACCATCAGTCTCGCGCCGGATTACACCTTTGCCTATTACAGCCGTGGCGTCGCCAACGAGAAGGGCGGCGACATCAAAGAGGCGATCCTGGACTACAGTCACACCATCCGGCTCAAGCCCGGCTATGCGCCGGCTTACAATGACCGCGCACGCGCCTTGTTGAGCCTCGGTCATGTAAAAGAGGCGCTCCGCGATTCCGAGCTGGCGATTTCGGTTGCACCGAATACGCCATCTTACCTCGCCACGCATTCGCAAATCCTTGCCGCTCTCGGCCAGAACGAAGGCGCCTTCGCGACGCTTGATAAGGCCATGACCATCGCGAATGCCGAGTGGATCAGACAAACTCAGCAAGCCATGTCGCGCGAGGGATACTACCGAGGGCCGATCGACGGCCGATACGGCCCGGCAACCAAATCCGCCATAAAGGCCTGCCTGGATTCCGGCTGCAACCTGGCAGCCGCGAAGTGAGGCCGGCACTCGACGCGCACGGCTCCTGGCCTCGGGCCGACGCGCTGCCGCGAGCGTGATCACTTATCGAAATATCTGATGACCCGGCGACTGCCCGGAGTGACGCGGTCGATCCCCGACGCGTCGAAGCATTCGCGCTGGCTGACAAGCGCGCGCCGGCCGCCAACGACGTCGACGGTCGTCATCGTCCGACAGGGCGCGTCCCCCAAGTCCGCGGGCAGGTCGGAGAGCAGCGGGCGTCGGTCCTGCACCTCCTGCGACAGGGCCCGGCGCCGTTCGTCGCGCCGGATATAGCTGGGATTATAGAGCCGGCTGCGCTGCTCGGCGACGCTGCTGCCCCGGTAATGGTCACGTTCGATTCGAAGACGGGACTCGAGGCGATAGTCCTCGGCCGCGAGGAATTCATCCCGTGCGCTCGACGCGATCGCAGTCGTACGGGCACCGGCGAGCGCGGCCAGCGACAGGGCCGTAAGGCAAAAGATCAAAAAGCGCCCAGGTTTCATGATAAGGCTCCCGCGGCTTACATATATGAGCGCCGGTCATGTTTGTAAGGGCGCCGGGCACACGGCGGGCGGGCGCGATCACGCCCTTCCGTCCGGCCCGGCATGGCCGCCGGGCTTCACCACGAAGCAGTCCACGCCTCTCTCCGACAGGCGCCGACACAGTGATTCAGCCTTGTGCGCGGTGGCCATGGCCCCGATTTGCAGGAGATGCAGCCGGCCGCCGGCGCCGAGGTCCACGCTGTGGATCTCGGGCTGCGCTTCGCCGAGCACGTCCCACTGGGTCCGCCAGAGTCGTTGCCACAGCGCGTTGGCATTGTCCAAAGAGCGGAAGGCGCCGAGTTGCACGCGGTAGGCCGCCGGATCCGGCCCGGCAGGCACAAAGACGGCGGCATAGAGCCGCATGAGCGAGTTCGCGTCCAGCGCAGGCGGTTGACTCCGACCGAGAGCCGTCCCGCGGGGGTTCGGCCCTGGCGCCGGCCTCGATGGTTCGGCCGGCCCCGCGACGGCCGGTGCGCTCGCGATATGAGCCCATCGCGTGTTTTCGTTGAACGAGAAGACGGGGGTATAGGTCGTGACTTCGCGCTGCGGCCGAACCAAGTCGTTCGCCGTATCGAGGATGTAAACCGTATCGCCCAGATAGGCGGCCAGGACCGCGTGGCCGAGACCGTCCGTCTTGCGCTTCACCAGCACGACCCGGAGCGCGTCCGCCGGAAAGCCCAGATAGCGCAACAGGGCATACTTGAATATCGCATGGTCCTCGCAGTCCCCGGACTTCGCGAGGAACTCCAGCGGCGAGGCCCAATACTCGCTTTTATGAAAGTTCGCTAAATCGGAGCGATAGGGGCGACGATTCGCCAGCCGGTTGACCGCCCCCAGGACCTGGTAGGGATCGTGACCGCGCAGTTTCGCCGTTTCGGCGAGAAGGGCGACGACGTTACGATCGGGACAAGGTTCCGCCGATTCGGCGCAGCGCGAGAGCACGTCCAGGGTTTCGGCCACCTTGTCGGCAAAGCCGTACCATCCGCCCCGCGCGACGCCGCGAAACTCGATCGTCCCGAACAGGTAAGGGTGGACCATCGCGGAGGCAACGACCGCAACCGCCGGCGAAGCGATCGCGACCCATGCCGGCAGGGCCAAGCCGAAAATGCCGGAAATCGTGCGGATCCCGTGACGCAATTGCCTGTCCCATCGGCGTGAAACCTGGCGCCGAGCGACCCTAGACAACCGCGATTTACGAAAGGTAAACCATGATTGGAAATCCGCCGGGCGGCCGCGCGTGCGCTGGCGCGACGTGCCTAGTCCCAGAGATTCGCTTCGGCCTCGAAAGCCGCGCGCTGCGGGCGAACGAGGCAAAAGCGCTGCCCGGTCGGCGCCTCCATCACCAACCAGCCGCGGATCGCCGCGACGCGCTTGGCGCCCAGACCCTCCAAGCGGCTGGCCTCCGCCTCGATATCGTCGGTCTCGATGTCCAAGTGGACGCGGCTTTCGTGCTCCACCTTTTGAACCTCGATCTGCAGGTCGTTTTCGGCGGTCTTGAGGTGCACGTAATTGGCCTCCGCCGGATCGTCGTGGCGGACCAAGGGGTAGCCCAGCGCATGGCTCCAGAATTCCGCGGCGGCGTCGAGGTCGCCCGTGCGGCAGTCGATGATGAAGCCCCCCAAACGGCTGCGATGCATGTTTGCGCCCTCCCAGGACTACTGGACGATGCTCCACGAATTGGCTGAACCATGCCTAGCGCACTTCGCTGCCCTCCGCCAGAGGGCACGCGTCAACGGCGCGCCGGACCGAAGTCGTCTCCACGCATCGGGCGCGCTATTCCCCATCGGCCGCTCGGCGCCGACGTCACGCGATCACATCACGAGCTTGAGTTCCGTCTGGTTCGTGCAAAGCTCGAACATCATATCCTTCAGGTCGCGCGAATTGGGCGTGCGGCGGAACTTCCCGGAACCCCGCACCAGGCTTTGGAAGAATTCCGCGGCGGCGTCGTCGTTTTCCTCGTCATAGAAGACCACGTAGACGTCGTACCCCTTGGAATTCGCTTCGTCGGCCGCCAGAACCGCCATCTGAGCAAGGTCCGAGTTCGAGCAGTCGCCACCGCAAACTGAGTAATAGTCCGATTCAGGATAAAAGGATTGCGCGCTCGGCAACGCCTGGGGCCTGCCGTCGCCGACGATGACGATCGCCTGCCCGACGATTCCCTGGGCGGGCTGATAGGAATCGAGCTGGTCGATCGCCCGTTCGATTCCTATGGCGACATTGGTGCCGGAGCAGGGCGGCATGGCGAAATGCCCGCAGCTGTCGAGCAGATCGATGGCATCGGACATCTCGACGTAGTTGGATTGATTTGCGGGCCGACCGACCGGCAGCATGGGCGTCATGACCTGGGATGTCGCGGTGAACGTCGTCAGCCCCATCCTGGCGTTGACGAAGTTGTTCGACACGCAGTCGAGCATCACCTGGTCGGCCTGTCTCGCGTCGCCGATCTCTTCGGCGAAAGACCCGGTCACGTCCTGGACGAGGGCCACGTCCCACGCCGTGGGAGCGCGGTAATAGGCCACCGCCGAGGCTTGCATGTCCAGCGACCCCAGCCCCAGGACCGGAGCCAGGAAGAGGTCGAGCTGGTTCGCGTTGGCGCTCGATCTGCGCGTGGTGACCTGCACGGCATTGAAGGGCGTCGCTCTCGGAGACCAGGTTTTGGTCGCAGGATTCCAGTTGCCGGGCACCACATCGGTGCCGACGAGTACGGTGCCGTGAGTCGCGGCCGGCATGTTCGCCTCGGCGTACTCCAGGGCCTTGGCAACCATCTTGGATTGATCGTGAACCTCAGGCGCGGCGGCGAGGGCGGCCGAACTTGCGGTGACCTGAAGCAGATTGCGCTCGGAGTAGGCGTAGCTCATGTCGATGGCGAAGGCGCCCATCCCCAGGACGACCACGAGCGAGACGGCCGCGATCGCAGCGACGGCGCCCTCTCGATCGCCGAGGAACCGACGAAGGGCCCGCCGGCCGGCCTCAGGCACAGGGATCCTCCTTGCGCATGCTCACCTCGGCGCTGAGCGACCGGCCGTTGAAGAAGCCGAAGATGTCCATCAGCGCCGCCTGCGAGGCGTCGACCGTGATCCGGACCGTCGCCTTGTCCTCCGCCGGGCAATCGTCGCCGGCGTCGACCAGGAACTCGGTCCCCCAGAACGTGAGATAGGTGCAGGCGATGTACTCGGCCGAGCCCACGACCGCCGCCTCCGCGGAATCGCATCGCACGGCCCCAGGCGAGAACGGGGCCTCGGTCACCGCCATTCCACGCACCGCCTCTCGGGCCGCGTTGACCATGTTGTTTTCGACGAACAGGGTCGACCCGAAGGCGATGATGCTGAACAGGCACAGCATGAGGATCGGCAGGACGAGCGCGAACTCCGAGGCGGCCGCCCCGCTGCACGAGGAGGCGAAGGAAATCGCCCGCCGGATTCGCCGATGGGCGGCGCGCGGACCTTCACTGCGCCGCTGCGATCCCCACATGACTGTCCCCCGCCCCCGCGGCGGGCGTTCCGGGTCATGCACGCCGGCCCGGAACGCCCGTCCAGCACCTACACTCCTACAAACAACTCGCCTCCACGCAGTCCGCCGCGCCCTTCAGCACGACAGACAGCGCGTCATCCAGCACAATGGTGGCCAGCGCAACCAGCACCACGACGACGGCGATCAACATGCCGTATTCGGCCGCCGCGGCGCCGCGCTCGTCGCGCAACAAATCGCCTAATCGCCGCGCCGGACTCCCCATAGA
>OBLQ010000895.1_pt1 | contig 11284 bp, 11 predicted proteins | sample 1519881 | NCBI WGS metagenome assembly OBLQ01 (sample SAMN01911456, study PRJEB22533) | soil metagenome | biome: Soil | place: Malaysia | collected 2012-04-30 | depth DG_metagenome m | reverse complement strand
GCTTAATTAAATTAAATAGATATTAGGTTATCGTTCCCCTTCATCATTGCAAAGCAAAATCGATTCTGAACAGCAGGAGAGTCAGAGTCAGGATAGTGAAACGCTTTATTATAGCTTGCTTTTGCGTATCGTAAAAAAATCCAAAAAAATTCAATCAATGATTTTCATCGCTTAAGCCGAAGCTGCCGGCAGTGCTCTAGGAAGCCGCCGACAGCGCATGCTAAAGTGCCGCCTTTCTTGTGGGCTTATTCAATAACGTTTAACAAAGGGGGTGTGATGAAAACTATTTTATTTTTTCTAGGGATATTTTTAGCGGCTAACCTTGCGCGGGCGGATGGAATTTGGACGCCGGCGCTCAATACCAGTTGGCAGTGGCAATTGACCGACGAAATCGACACTTCGGTGGATGCTCAAATGTATGACATCGATTTGTTTGACGTGGATGAGAGCGTCATTGACGAATTGCACTCCGCCGGCAGGAAGGTGATTTGTTATTTCAGCGCCGGAAGCTGGGAAAACTGGCGTCCCGATGCCAATCAATTTCCTTCCAGCGTCAAGGGGCGCAACAACGGATGGCCGGGAGAAAAGTGGCTCGACATTCGCCGGTTGGACATCTTGGGTCCCATCATGAAGGCCCGTCTGGATTTAGCTGTTGCAAAAGGCTGCGATGGTGTCGAGCCCGACAATGTGGACGGATACTCCAACCGCAGCGGCTTTAAATTAACTTACCAAGATCAGCTTCATTACAATAAATTCCTCGCCGCCGAAGCTCATGCGCGCGGCTTGTCCGTGGGTTTGAAAAATGACGTCGATCAAGTGAAGGACTTGGTCGCTTTTTTCGACTGGACCTTGAACGAACAGTGCTTCGAGTACCGCGAATGCGATACCCTGTTGCCCTTCATCAAGGCGGGAAAAGCGGTCTTCAACGTCGAGTATAAAGGAAATACGAATAATTTCTGCCCTAAGGCGAATGCGATGAATTTCAATTCGATGAAAAAACACCTTGATCTGGATGCATGGCGGGTGCCGTGTCGGTGAAGGTCGTCGCATAAACCCGTTGACTGCCAAAGCTACTTTTCCTAGCGAGTCTTCGCTTCAGATGCATGGGGTGAAACGTGAAACGTAGGGATCGTTTTTCTCGACGTTTCACGTTTCACTTTTTACATTTCACCTGATGGGTCTGAGGTAAAGCCTCGCTAGTTTTTATTTGGGCGTCGCGTTTGTCGGAATACGATGCATCATCAAAAGTTTTCTGCGCGCAGCTTCTGAAAAACTGATTGACCCGCCGAGTAGTTTTCACTAGGGCTTGCGGCATGCCGAAGCCATCCACTCCTCGCAGAAAAACTCCTACGAAAAAGCCGTCCCCAAAAGACGATTCATCCATCTCCGCTAAGTCAATCCAACATTACAATGCCATTTTGATCGAAGACTTAAAGTCGGAATTCCGCTTTGTCGTGGAGCATGTCAGCACTCTCAATCAGAGTTTGAGGGGTGAAATCAATCAAATGAAAGTCGAGAACAACGAAAGATTCGATCGTATTGAGACTGTCTTGAAAAGTCACAGCCGAATGTTGCAAGAAAATGAAAAACGTTGGAAAGACAACGAAAAGCGCTGGGAAGACAATGAAAAGCGTTTAGAAAGAATCGAAACGAAGCTCGATGACGTGGTCGAAAAAGTCGAACGTCACGATCAAGAGATTTCAGTACTCAAATCCCGCCCCTTGGTTTCCTGAAATCAACTCCTCCAGTTGACACTTTTTCCCAAGCATGTCAGGAAAGCTGCGCAATGAATATATCCAACGCTCTTTCCGCCGCTCAAAATCTTCTCACCCATGTCGGCCGCCATCTGGCGCAAAAAGCCGCCGATCAGGGAGAAATTTCCACCGCAAAATTAGACAGCTTTCAAAGTACCGCCTATGATTTGGCTTGGGTTGCCTCCGAAGTCTACGCCGCCGCGCAGATCGCCGCCTATGCCGAAAAAAATTCCGGTGAGCTGGCCAATGAGCTGGAAAGGGGCTTGGCCGAATTTTTCGTCGCTGAAACCGTCGCGCATTTTTCCGAAAAAGTGAGTTTCCATTTTCAAGAGTGGGGCGTGGATCAAAAAAAGCTGATCGAAACGATCTGGAAACCCGAGCTCACCCAAGAAGTCGAAAAAGTCTTGGCTGCCGCCAATGTCGCGCGCTTGGCCCAGCTTATTAAAAAAACCAACGGAGGCGGCACTTACGGCTTGGATGAGAATCATCAAATGTTCCGCGAGACTTTTAAAAAATTCGCCGAAGACCGCGTCATGCCGCTCGCCGAAAAAGTGCATCGCCACGACTTATTGATTCCCCAGGAAATCATCGATGGTTTGAAAGAACTCGGCTGTTTCGGTCTGTCGATTCCGCAAGCTTTCGGCGGTTTTCAAGACGACGCTAAGCCCGACAATACCGGGATGTGCGTCGTCACCGAGGAACTTTCGCGCGGTTCCCTCGGCATCGCGGGCAGTTTGATTACCCGTCCTGAAATTCTCTCCAAAGCCATTTTGAAAGGCGGCACGGATGCCCAAAAAGCCAAGTGGTTACCCTTGCTCGCCGGCGGCGAGCGCATGGCCAGCGTCGCCGTTACCGAACCCGATTACGGCAGCGATGTCGCGGGCATGAAAGTCACGGCCAAGCCTCAAGAATCGAAGGGACAAAAAGGCTACGTCATCAATGGCGTCAAAACCTGGTGTACCTTCGCGGGTTACGCCGACACCATGATGGTGCTTTGCCGCACCGACCCCGACTTGAGCAAAAAACATCGCGGCATGTCGATTTTGATCGCGGAGAAGCCGCGCTTCGAAGGCCATGAGTTCAAATACGACCAACCCGAACACGGCGGCCACGTCGAAGGAAAGGCCATTCCCACCATCGGTTATCGCGGCATGCATTCTTATGAAGTGGCTTTTGAAAATTATTGGGTGCCTGAAGAAAACTTGATCGGCGGCGAAGCCGGTTTGGGCAAAGGCTTTTATATGCAGATGGAGGGCTTTGCCGGTGGACGTTTACAGACCGCGGCCCGCGCCTTGGGCGTGATGCAGGCGGCTTTTGAAGCGGCGCTGCGCTACTCCGACGAGCGCAAAGTTTTTAATAAGCCGATCTTCGAATACGGCATGACGCAGTGGAAGTTGGTGCGCATGGCCGCCTTGATTCAGGCGGCGCGTCAAGCCACTTATCACGCTTGCCGCCTGATGGATGAACACAAGGGTCAGATGGAAGCCTCGCTGGTGAAATTTTATGCTTCCAAAATCAGCGAATGGGTGACGCGCGAGGCCTTGCAGATTCACGGCGGTTACGGTTATGCCGAGGAATACGCGGTGAGCCGTTATTTCGTCGACGCGCGGGTGTTTTCGATTTTTGAGGGAGCGGAGGAAGTTCTCGCCCTGCGCGTCATTGCGCCGGCTTTGTTGAAACAATATTTGAATAAGTGAAGCGTGAAGTGTGAAGCGTGAAGCGTCATGAAGAGGGGATGTAAAAAAAGTTGCAGTACAGAAGGCTTGTTGCCGGAATATGACTTGTCCAAGCTTCGCATTGTCAGAATGGGACCGGCCCGGATGCGCAAAGAAAAAAAAGATACAAAAGATTTATGTGAAGCCAATTTTACAAGGACCCTCAATAAATAATGAAATAATGAAACGTGAAATTGAAACGTGAAACGCCTTTAATAGAACGCTTCACGCTCCACGCTTCACGCTTCACGTCTCCCGATGTTTCTACAAATTCCCTATCCCAAATTCCAAGAAAGCGCCCCGGGCCAAGCGGCTCATCTCGAAAAAGTAAAGTACCCTCAATACGGCCGAGTGCTCGAAGACTTCAAGCCCGGCGAGGTTTTTTGCCATCCGCGTGGGGTCACGATTTATCCGTCTTTCGCCGTGGAATTCGCCACGACTTTCATGGAAGCCAACCCGCTCTATACCAACGCGGAATTCGCCAAGGCGCACGGCTTTCGCGATCTTGCGGTTTCGCCGCTGATGGTGATGAATATTTGCCTCTCGCTCGGTGTGCAGAACGATTCCGAAAAAGCCATCGCCAATCTCGGTTATTACAATGTTTGTTTCGTCAAAGCGGTTTATCCCGGCGATACCTTGCGCGCTTTGACCAAGGTGCTCGACGTGAAGGTGAAAGAGGGCAAGCCCGGTATCGTCACGATCCGCACCATCGGTCTCAACCAAAAAAATGAGCTGGTGTTGCAATACGACCGCAAAATCATGGTCGCGGCGGCGGGAAAGGCGAGCGATCCGACCACGGTTTCCGGACAGCCTTTTCCCGAGCAAGCGGCGCCGACGGTGGAAATTCCCCAAGTTTCCGGCGCTTATCCTATGAATCTCACCGGCGTGAATTCTTACTTTGAGAATTTTCAAATCGGCGACGTGATCGTTCACGCCAACGGCCGCACGATTACCGATGAGCATTTTCCTTGGACTTACCGAGTGATGAACACGCATCCTTTGCACTATGACCGGCTTTATTCGACCGCGCGCAGCGGCGCGATGAGCGGCGAGCCCATCGTTTATGGCGGACTTGTTTTTGCGTGGCTGGCGGGTCTGGCGAGCCGGGATACTTCAGAAAACAGCCTGATCGATCTCGGTTATACAGAAGGTTATCACACCCAACCGGCGGTCAGCGGCGACACGATTTATCCGATTTCGCGGGTTTTAGCGAAAGAGGAAGGGCCTTCCGGAATCAAGGCAGGTATTGTTACTTTCCAACTCATCGGCGTCAAAAATATCCGCCCGAAAGAAGCTTTGGAAAAATTCGGTGCGGATTTATTCCTCAAAGAAAATAATAAAAAAGATTTGGGCAAAGAAAAGATCCCGGAGAAGATTTTCGAGATTGAGCGGCGTTTGTTGGTTAAGAAAAAGCCGAATCATTATTCATAATGCGTCTACATCCTGAGCCCACGAACGCCGTAGTTTTTTATCGGCATGCGAGGATATCCTTTTTTTTGTTAAATAGCCGACAAAAACTTCTTGGGTGTGAGAATGCTCAGTTTTTCCAACCCGGCGAGTGCGAGCCGCTGTTTGGGAATGGAGAGGAGATCCGCGTCGCCCGTGATAAGGTAGGATGCTTCTGCGGCCAAACAAAGGGAGAGATAGGCATCGTCTTTGGGATCGCGGCATAAAGAAAGATGCCGAGAAGGCTGAAAAAGAACCGCCTTATACAGCAGGATCTTGAGATATCTTCTCAATCGGAATACGCGATCCGAGGACAGTTTGCCGGACAATTCCTCCGGCAGGGATAGAATCTCCTGTTTGATAAGCGGCGAGATGACAACTTCTCTCCGGAAAGCCTTGAGGACGGCTTCCCGAGGAATTCCGCCGAAGGCTGCCGACACAATCACGTTGGCGTCAAGAACGACGCGGACCATAAAGTCGCTTTCTCACGCTTTTCAGGGACTCTTCAATTTCTGACTTTGAGATTCCGGCTTCATGGAGGAGTTCGCCGATCGATATAAGAATGGCTTGGGGAGATTTTGAGAGGATCGGCGTCAGAAGGGCGACCGGTTTGCCGTGTTTTGTGACGACGATTTCTTGCTTGCCGTTGACGTACTTTGTGGCCCTGACCTTGAATTCCTTGACATTGACCATTCGTTCCACGTTTCAACTCCTCTAAAAAGATAAGAAAAGTTACTACATAAGTAGTCTCTTTGTCAAAGGTGGACGCCGCTTCAATTCACCTGCCGTTTTTATCAGACTAATCTCAACCAAAAACAGCGTTTCGGGGATCTCTTCACGAAATTACAAACTCACTGGCCGCCGAACTCCCCCAACAAGCCCATGATTTTCTGAAAGGTCTCGGGTTTGGGCAAGGGAAGCTTGAAATAAGGCTGGGAGCCTTCTTCCCGCACGATCCAGCGTCCAGCGCTGTTCAAGAGGGTCTGCAGCGCAGGGGGACGCGTTTCGCCTGTTCCGGCAAGAGGAAGCTGCTGGCCCGTCGAGATGATTTGGCTGAGCGACTCGAGAAAGGTTTTGCCCAGAGACAGGATGTCCAGCATGGCTTGGTTGGGAGCGGCGGGAGCGGACGGAATCGTCTTGCTTGCCTCGGCGACAAGATCCGGCGCCATCATTCCCGCGCCGGCTTGCGTGCTCCCTCCGGTTTCGGAAATCGCCGCCGCCGGACTCGAGGCGGGAATGTTTCCCGTCACCTTTTCCACCGATTCCATGAATTTCTTCAAACGCGATCCGCCGAGGAAGACCGAGTCTTCGCCGCCGTCCAAGACGCCCGCGAAAAGGGATTTCTTAAAAGCCAGCAAATCCAGCATGCCGTGTTCGATCGTGCCTTCCGAAACGAAATTGACGACGTGCACCGGCCCCTCCCGTCCCATGCGGTGGGCGCGGCCGATGCGTTGCTCCAATACCGCCGGGTTCCAAGGCTGATCCATGTTGACGACCGCCGAGGCGTTTTGCAGATTGAGTCCGACGCCTCCCGCGTCGGTGGAAAGAAAGAGCCGGCACTGCGGGTCATTCTTGAAGCGTTCCACCAGCTTGGGCCTTTCCGGGCCGGCGACTCCTCCGTGAAAAAACACGTGACTCCATTTTTGCTTTTTGAGGCGGCGGAGGATCAATTCATGGGTCCCCAGCCACTGGCTGAAAATAATCGCCTTGGTTTCGGGCTTTTCGAAAAAATCCTGCAAAAAAGCCACGGCCTCGTCCGCTTTGACGCCGAAATCGCTTTTGTCGTCCAAAAGATAAGTGCTGTTGCAGGACATGCGCATGTTTTGCAGCGCCGCCGTGAGCAATCTTTGGTCTTTTTCGGAAAGAAAACGGGTCCGCCGCCAGCGCTGCACGATGCGGGCGACGATCTCGCCGTTTTCGTCGTGGTGCTGTTTTTGCTCCGGCGTCATGGGAAGGAAAAAGGTTTTTTCCAGGCGGCCCGGCAGGTCTTTCAACACTTCTCCTTTGGTTCGGCGCACCAAAATAGGTTTGAGCGATTCGGAAATCTTGGAGAGATGCCGATATCCCGTCACTTTGCCCGCCTCGTCGGTCATCTGGTGTTCGTGCAGAAAACGGAACAGCGGACCCAGGTGGAAGCGATCCACGAATTGCATGATCGAATGCAGTTCTTCCAGCCGGTTTTCTAAAGGGGTTCCTGTCAAGACGATGGCGTATTCGGAAGGAAGCCGCTTTACGCTTTGCGCGGCGCGGGTTTTCCAATTTTTGATTCTTTGGGCTTCGTCCAAAATAATGAGATCGGGCGCCCATTTTTCGAGCAAGGGCAGGTCGCGGTGCACGACGTCGTAGTTGATGATCTTGTAAAAGGATTCGTGGGCGAGGCGTGCCGTGCGGGCCGCCGTCAAGCCCTCGAGCACTTCGACGCTGCGCTCAGTGAAGCGCCGGATTTCCTGCTTCCATTGGTGCTTGAGGGAAGTCGGGCACACGATCAAAACCTTTTCGATCCCAAAGGCCCGCGCCAAAATTTCCGTGGCCGCGACCGCTTGGATGGTTTTGCCGAGTCCCATCTCGTCGGCCAAGAGCGCCCGTCCGGCTTTGGCCAAAAACAAAGCTCCTTCTTTTTGAAAAGGATAGAGCGGAACTTTGAGCAGTTTTTCCAAGGCGGCGCTGCGGCTGCCTTGCGGAAACAGCCCGTCGATGCGTTCGCGGAGCCCGGCTTGATCGCGTCGCTGCGCGATGAAATTCAGTGCGTCTTCGTAACAGCGCCATTCGTGGCCGTCAGCGGCGCTTTTGGCTTCTTCTAAAAAGCGCTCGAAGCGGGCGTAAGCGTCGGCCCGCAAGAGTTGATCCGGGCCGAAATATTTGGAGACGATTTTGAGAAAAGCGGGCGGCGCTTCACGGCCGGGACGAAAGACGATTTGCCGTTCCGCGCCGTAGCGAAGCGAGATCGAGGAGTAGGACGGACGGTGGCCCGCGGCGAGGGCTTTTTTGCCGCCGGTTTTTTTCTCCAGTTTTCCGAGCGTGAATTCGATGTGCTTGCAGGTACCGAGGGAATTGACGGCGAAATCCGGGCAGGAGCAATAATTCATTCCCGTTTGCAGGCTGCGGATCGCGACGCGGTAAGTGTTGCCGCTTTGGGGATTGGTGACGGAAAAATCGGAAAAGAAAGCTTCGGCGCCGAGATTTTTCAGGCGGAATTTTTGCGCGCGGCCGAATTCTTTGCGCAGGGCGATTTGCCAGGCTTCCAGCGACATTTCTTCCGGTTTGCGGTTGCGGGGCGTTTTTTTGACGGCGGTTTTTTTGGATTTTTTCATGAGGTTTTTTCCCGTGATGTGTTTTTATGAAGTTTTTTGAGAGGGTAGCCAAAGCGCATCGGTAAGCCGAAAGCAAGGGTATAAAAGCAGCTACCCCGCAATTTTTCCGCTAAATCTCCCCGCGCCGGAATTTCATGAAAGCCCGGTAAACCGCAGGATTTTCTTTCCATACTTGAAACATCAAGGATCGATAGCGATCCAACATCTCCAGTTTTTTGGCGGCGGGCACCTGTCGGTATCTTTTGATCTCTTGCCATTCTTCCGCGCTCAGCGGAGCGTGAATGGAAAAGCCTTTTCTTTTTTTCACGAGATTAATCCTCTTTTTGTTTTCTAAGCATAGCTTCTAAAAATCGGATGTCAAAATCGTCTTTCGGCCTCCGGGCTTGGTTTATGTTGCCTCAAGCGACTTCTTTCAACCGAGCCAAGCCTTCTAAAATGAAGACACGAATCAATACCTGGTAAGGAATGCCTTGCTTTGCAGCACTTCGTTTTAGTTCCGAGATAGTGGCGTCGTCCAAAGCCACGCTTGTCGGCCTCTTGCGGGCGCTTTTATACCTTTTCATCGCCTCAAGAACTTTGGCGGCATCCAGCCCGACCGGCGCTTCATATTCCTTTAAAGATTTTGCGTAAGATTTCTTCATATTGTTTCCTTTCCATAATCCCATACAAACTCGAAATGAGTCGTTTCCAACAGCCAAAAGAGCAACCAGTCGACGAATTTCCACTGAGCCATATTGATAGTGTTAAGACACTATTATTATAGTGTCAAAGCATCTTCTATCCAGAGCAAAATGGCTTGGAAGACTGATGAATTCAACTTGGAAAGTGGATGAACAAAATGAGTGCAAAGATTGATGGAGCAAGATTGCAGCCTTGACCCTACCCGCAAAACCTCCTAATAGCAACGGCCATGGCTATCCAACGCGACCAGCCCTGGGTGATGCGTACTTATTCCGGGCATACTTCTGCCAAAGCTTCCAATGAGCTCTACCGACTCAACTTGTCCAAAGGGCAAACCGGTCTTTCCGTGGCTTTCGATCTGCCCACGCAGACCGGCTACGACAGCGATGCCCCGATGGCGCGCGGTGAAGTCGGCAAAGTCGGCGTGCCCATCGGGCATATCGGCGACATGGAACAGCTTTTTGAGCAGATTCCCCTCGAAAAGATGAATACCTCGATGACGATCAATGCCACCGCGGCTTGGCTGCTGGCGCTCTACGTCGCGGTCGCCGAAAAACGCGGCGTCGATCCAAAACGGCTTCAAGGCACGACGCAAAACGATATTTTGAAAGAATACCTCTCGCGCGGCACTTATATATTCCCGCCCCAGCATTCGATCCGCCTCATCACCGACATGATCGCCTACACGGTGAAACATATTCCCAAATGGAACCCGACCAATATTTGCAGCTATCATTTGCAAGAAGCCGGCGCGACGCCCATGCAAGAATTGGCTTATTCGCTGTGCAACGCCATGGCTTACCTCGACGCCGTGCAGGCGAGCGGACAAGTTCCGCGGGAAGATTTTCCTCAAGTTTTCGGCCGCCTTTCTTTTTTCGTCAACGCGGGCGTGCGTTTTATCGAGGAGATTTGCAAAATGCGCGCTTTCGTGAAGATGTGGGAAGAATTGGGCCGAAGCCGCTACGGAGTGACTGACGAAAAAATGCTGCGTTTCCGCTACGGCGTTCAAGTCAACTCGCTCGGCCTGGCCGCGCTTCAACCGGAAAACAACATCCAGCGCATCGTGCTCGAAATGCTCGCGGTGGTTTTGTCGAAAGACGCCCGCGCCCGCGCCGTGCAGCTCCCCGCCTGGAACGAGGCTTTGGGCCTGCCTCGGCCCTGGGATCAGCAATGGTCGCTACGCATCCAACAGGTTCTCGCCTACGAGACCGATCTTTTGGAATACGACGATATCTTGAACGGCTCGCCCGTGATCGAAGCCAAGATGAAGGCTTTGGTTGCGGCCGCCCAAGCCGAAATCGAAACCGTGCAAAAAATGGGCGGTTCCGTCGGCGCCGTCGAGTACATGAAACAAAAATTGGTGGAATCCAACGCCGCCCGCGTCCGAGCCATCGAAGCGGGCGAAATCAAGGTCGTCGGCGTCAATTGTTTTTCCGAAACCGAAGAAAGTCCGCTGACCTCCGGCCGCGACGAAGGCATCCTCAAAGTCGATGAATCCGCGGAGCGTGAGCAAATCGAGCGCTTGAAGAAGTTTCGCGCCGCCCGCGATTCCGCAAAAGTCGAAGCTGCGCTGAAAAATTTATCCGAAGCCGCTTCCCAAGGCCAAAACATCATGCCGCCTTCCATTGCCGCCGCGCATGCAGGCGTCACCACCGGGGAATGGGCGAATGTCCTGCGCAAGGTTTTCGGCGAGTACCGTGCGCCTACCGGAGTCTCCGGCGTGCGTCTCTCCGAAGTCGGCGGAGACATCGAGACGACGCGGCGAAAGGTCCAAGCTTTCCAAGAAAAAACCGGGGAAAAGCTTCGCATTTTAGTGGGAAAACCCGGACTCGACGGCCACAGCAACGGAGCCGAGCAAATCGCGGTACGCGCCCGCGACGTCGGCATGGAAGTGATTTATCAAGGCATCCGCCTGACTCCCGAACAGATCGTCGAGGCGGCCTTGCAAGAAGGCGTTCACATTATCGGACTCAGCATCCTTTCGGGATCGCATTTGGCCTTGATTCCGGAAGTGTTGCGGCTGATGAAAGCAAAGGGACTGCAAAAAGTCCCGGTGATCGCCGGAGGGATCATTCCCGATTCCGACCAAAAAACTTTGTTGCAACAAGGCGTCGCCCGTGTGTACACGCGCAAGGATTTTGAATTGAATGCCATGATGGAGGAGATTGTGGAAATTGCTACGGAGAATGTGAAGCGTGAAGAGTGAAGCGTGAAGCGTGGGGAGACGTGTGGAAGGATCTAAGATAAAGAATTATAGAGATTTAAAGATTTGGAAGTTGGGGATGGAGATTACCAAAGAAATTTATTCTGTTACTAAAAAGTTTCCGGACGATGAGAGATTTGGTTTAGTAGCACAAATGAGAAGATCCGCGATCTC
>OBLQ010000894.1_pt1 | contig 11288 bp, 12 predicted proteins | sample 1519881 | NCBI WGS metagenome assembly OBLQ01 (sample SAMN01911456, study PRJEB22533) | soil metagenome | biome: Soil | place: Malaysia | collected 2012-04-30 | depth DG_metagenome m | reverse complement strand
GGGCTGCTCGGCCTCGATTATGAGACCCGCCCGGTCGCGATCTTTTCCGGCGAAAGCCGGACGGCGGAATTCCTCGAAAAGAACCCGGCCGGGGCGATCCCCGTGCTGGAGCTCGAAGACGGCCGGACATTGGCCGAATCGAATGCGATCCTTTGCTATCTCGCCGAGGGGACCCGCTATTTGCCCGTGGAGCGTTTTGCGCGCACCAAGGTGCTGCAATGGCTGTTCTTCGAGCAATACTATATCGAGCCGACGATCGGCTCCTTGCGCTTCTGGACCTTGACGGGGCGGATGCAAGCGAACGCCGCTTTGGTCGAGGGCAAACGCGCCGGCGGCGAACGCGGGCTTGCCGGCATGGAGCGCGCTCTTCGAAACGCGCCTTTCCTCGCCGGCGGCGACTTCACGATCGCCGACCTCGCCGTTTACGCTTACAGCCACCTTGCCGAAGACGCCGGGTTCTCGCTCGCCGATTATCCAAATGTCCGCGTCTGGATTGCGCGCGTCGCCGATATTATCGGGTCGGATTATCCTGTTCACCCTTATGGAGAAGAGGCAAACCCCTAGGTTGTCATTGTATCCATCGCGCGATTGCGTCTGTGACCTTAGTCCGTGGGCAATTCGCGATATCGATTTCCTGCCATCCCCGGACGTTGGTCGCCTTGAATAGTTGAGCGTCAGGGCAATCGCGCGCGCTCCACCAATTGGGGAGATCGTCAATGCTAATGCCTAAATCTTTGCGCTCCACGGGTCGCGCCTGCACTTTCGTCAATAGCGATTGCAGCGTTGCGTTATTGTCGGTTCGAAATTCAACGGCGGCTTCGCCAAAATCAGTGCCGCCCTGCGCTTCGTGTTGAATTATCGTTACTCCGCTGGGCGGAAGCTCATCGAAGATTTCACGGAATGCCGCATCGCCGGATTGAATGGAAGGCCCGATATACATCCATGCGAGCAAGCCCACGAAGACGCCGCCAGCGGCGAGCGGCGAGAGCACAGCCAGCCAAGTGAAGAACGGCCCACGAAGCGCGCCAAACAGCTTGCGGACGATCCATAAAAAGATAAGCGCGCTCGCCAACAACAAGAGCGTCAACAGCCCAATCGCGACAAGATAGACGCCAGGCCCCATCGTCTGACCTCGCCTAAAGCCCTACCTGCCAGTGGACGACCTGATCGCCGGTGTCGACATCGATCGACCAGCGGCGCGCCGGCTTTTGAACGAGCGCTGCAAGTTCAGCGCTCGACTGCACCTTCTTTCCGTTGACGGAGAGAATGCGAAAGCCGCGCCTTAGGCCCTGCCGCGCCGCGAAGGAGTTCGCGTCGATATCGGCGATGACAACGCCGCTGCGGAAGGGATCGGCGCCCGACTCCGCATTGGCGCGCGGCGACGCGTTGTCGACCGTGACGCCCTGTAGCGGATTATCGCCGGTGATGCGGCGCGGATCGAGTGCGGGACTGTCGGGCGGCAATTCGAGACGAACCTTCGCTGACCCTGTCTTTCCGCTCCGCATATAGGAAACGGCGATTTCGTCTCCCGCCGAATGGACGCCCACTTTGTAGCGCACGGCGCCCGCGTCATAGACCGGATCGCCATCGATCGCCGTCACGACGTCGCCGGATTTGAGCCCCGCTTGCGAGGCCGGCCCGCCCTCCCAGACCTGGCCGACAATGGCGCCCGCGGGCCGGTCAAGACCGAGCGCCTTGGCGATGTCGGGCGTTACATCCTCGGTCGACGCGCCGAGCCAGGGCCGCGTCAGCTTGCCGCCATTCATCGCGGTGCGGATCACCTGCTGAACAAGGCTTGAGGGAATGGCGAAGCCGATGCCGTTCGATCCGCCGGAGCGCGAATAGATGTTCGAGTTAATCCCGACCAGCCGTCCCGTCATGTCGACAAGCGCGCCGCCGGAATTGCCCGGATTGATCGCCGCATCGGTCTGGATGAAGAACTGATAGTCATTGACCGATACGCCGGTGCGCGCGAGCGCCGAAACGATGCCGCTCGTCACGGTTTGGCCAACGCCGAACGGATCGCCGATCGCCAGCACGATGTCGCCGACTTCGAGCGCGTCGGAATTGGCGAATTTGAGAAAAGGCAGCGGCCCGCCCGCATCGATCTTCAAGACGGCGAGATCGGATTGCGGATCGGCGAGCAGCACCTTCGCCGGAAATTCGCGCCGGTCGGAAAAAACGACTTTGATCTCCTGCGCGCCCTCGACGACGTGATTATTGGTGACGATGACGCCGTCCGCGCTGACGATGACGCCAGAGCCGAGCGATTGCTGCTCGCGCGGGCCCATATTGAAAAACTGATCGAAGAAGGGATCACCGGTCGTCCGATTGATCGTCGCGCGCGTGAAGACATTGACGACCGCCGGCGCCGTTTCCTTGACGATCGGCGCGTAGGAAAGGCGCACATCGGCCATTGATTTCGGCGTCACGCGCGGCGCGCTTTCGATCGCTTGCGCCTTCATCGGCGGGGAGGCGGCGGGCGCAGCTTGCGCGGCTGCGGGCGTTGCTTCCCGCGCATCAGTCTTCGATTGCCCGCCGCAGGCGCTGAGGGCGATCGCCATGAGCAAAAACGTCCGAAAAATCAACCGCATGGCGTTCATTCCTGTGTTCATGACTAATCCGGGGCCGTCGCCGGCCGGCGGCGCGCCGGACCTCAAGAAAAACCTTGCCCCGATGCGAATTGCAAGGGGCCGCGGCCGGCAATCTTCGGCCCGGAGCAGCGTCAACTTGTCATCGGCCGGCGCTCAAATTCGCCTTCAAACGCGTCGAGCGACCGGCGCCACCAGTCGGCGACGCGGGCCTGCGTCGCCATATCGGGAAAATGGTGGCGTATGACATGATTGCGCGGAATTTCGAGCCAGCCGAAATGGCGGACGCTGACGCGCGTTTCCTCGCCGACCGCTTCAAAGCTCACTTCAACGCGGGTCGCGAGCGCCTCGGCGAGCGTCGCGGGCCGCCAGACGAAGGCGAGCTTTTCGCCGCGGCGCCACTCAGTCACCTTGCCGATTTCGAAGATTTCGCCGTCGGCAAGCCGCGTAACGAGACGGCCGCCCTCTCCTCCTTCAAACGACAGAGCGCCGTCGCCATGCGGCGTAATCTGGAACAGACGGTCGGGCCGCCACCACGCGCCGATCTCCTGCGTGAAGATGTCAAAGGCGCGCTCCGGGCTCGCCTTGACGCGCAACGCGACGAGGACGCTGCTCTCACCGTTCCGAGGCGATGACAAAATAACAACCTCCAGACCAAACCCAGCGTTGGCGGCGATGGGCGCGCAGGGCTATAGTGCTCGGCGAGCGGGGGCGCGCCAAGATCCGAGGCGAGGCCATGACCCATCCCGGCGGATACTCTGTGTTCGATCCTTTCGGCTTCCTGAGCGGCGCGGGGCTCGCCCCGCAGTCGCTATCGCAGGACATTTTGCACGGCTGGTCGCTTGTCAGCATCACCACGAACAATTCCTCTGCGCCCGACACCGAGCGACGCATCGTGGAAAAAGTCAGCTATGGCCGGCAGATCGGCAGGCTGATGGACGCCGTCGAGGCGCTGATCGCCGACCTGCCTGAGGAAAAGCGTTCGGCGGTCGTTTTCCGTGATCTGACGGAAATGAAAAAGGAGATCGACGAGTTGAAGATCGGAGCCGCGAGCAACCGGCTCGACCGCCTGCCAGAAGATTTGGCGCTGATAAAGCGAACTGATGCTGAAGCCTATAAGCGGCGGATCGCAGAATTGCGCGCCCTTCTCGGTTAGAAATCGGCGCAACCGATCGACTTCGCCGGGCATTGTTCATCCGTTTTTCGGCCCGCCTTTTTCGATATGCGCCTTGAAGGACGAGAGCTGGCGCGTCCAGAGCAGCTCCATGTTGTCGAGCCATTTTCTAAGGTCGGCGAGCCCTGCCTGCTTCAACGCATAGACCCTAACGCGTGCGTCGAATTCCGGATGTGTTTCCTCGACAAGACCGCTTTTCTTCAACGCACGCAGATGCCGGCTCATCGCGGGCGGCGAAAGCTTTAGGGCGCGCGCAAGCTCGCCGGCGCGCCGCGGGCGCTCGCTCAAAAGCTCGATCGCACGCCGGCGTTGCGGATCGGCGAGCGCGGCGAGCCGCTTATCGACGGCGGCGCGCTTCATGAATAGATCTTGGTGATGAAGCCGCCCGCTTTATCCCATTCTTCCGGCGAGACTTCCTTCACCTTCTGGCCGAAGGTCCAGACATGGCCCTCCGGATCCTTCGCGCGATAGGTGCGGTCGCCGTAGAATTGCGTGCTTGGTTCCTGGATGATGACGGCGCCCGCCTTCCTCGCCTTTTCGCAGTGTTTGTCGATGTCTTCGTCGAGATGGACATGGACGGACTGCGTATTCTTGCCGCCGATCGAAGCGGGGCTCTTGTGATCGACCGACCACTCGCCACCGATCATGATGAGATTGTCGCCGAAGCGCATTTCGGAATGACCGATATTGCCTTCCTTGTCGGTGATGATCATGGCGCGCTCGAAGCCGAACGCCTGTTCAAGCCAGTCGAGCGCCGCCTTCGGGTTTTTGTAGCTGACCGCCGAAGTGAGGCTGTTTCGCTTGAAGCCAGCCATCGCCATCTCCTTTCGTTGTGAGAGAATATTTAACCGTTTTCGCAACCTTCTTGCAAGCGGCGCGAAAGATGGCCCGCCCCTCAGAAAAACACCCCTAAAGCAATGCCTTAGGCGCCTTGAGCCACTATCCGGTTTGTTAATGAATAAGCGGCAGAGTGCGCCGCGTTGCGTTTTTCAGGGTTTTCAAACTCTTAATGGCCGCCTCATTCGACCCCCCCCGGAATGACCAGACCGACGTCGTTCTTCATCGCCTGAAGCCGCTGGGAGTCGCCGCCGTCGGCTCGTTCGCGGTGATCACCGCGTGCTATTTCAGCTACCGAATTCCTCTGACCAACCCGCATGCGCCGATCATGTCGGCGCTCTTGCTGGCGGCGGAAGCTTTTGGGCTTGTCAGCCTCGTCCTGCACTTATTCTCGGTGTGGACGCTCGTCGAGCGCCGCCCGACGGCGCCAGATCCCGATGTCAGCGCCGATATTTTCGTCACCACCTGGAACGAACCGACGGACATGCTCCGCAACACGTTGCGCGCGGCGAAAAAGGTTCGCTTCGCACGCCACGTCTGGCTTCTTGACGATGGCGCGCGGGAAGAAATGCGCGCGCTCGCCGAAACGCTGGGCGTAAAATACGTCTCGCGAACGGATCGCTCTCACGCCAAGGCTGGCAATCTGAACAATGCGCTCGCTTATTCGGACGCCGACTTCATCGCGCAGTTCGATTGCGACCATGCCCCCTCGCCGGAATTTCTCGAACGCACGCTTGGCTATTTCCGCGATCCGAAAGTGGCCTTCGTGCAGACGCCGCAGGACTTTTACAACATCGACTCCTTCCAGCACCGCCAGAACCGGCAGTCGACGGAATTCTGGCATGAGCAGACCTTGTTCTATCGCATCATTCAGCGCGGCAAGGACTTCTGGAACGCCGCCTTTTTCTGCGGCAGCTGCGCGGTGATCCGCCGGGCGGCGCTCGACGACATCGGCGGCTTTGCGACCGGGACGGTCACCGAAGACATCCACACATCGCTCAAAGTCCATAAGAAGGGCTGGAAATCGGTCTATCACGCGCAATCGCTCGCCTTCGGCGTCGCGCCGTCCAATCTCGATCAATATGAGACCCAGCGCCTGCGCTGGGGACGCGGCGCCATGCAGGTCTGGCGCAAGGAGGGGCTGATCTTTTCGCCCGGCCTGACGCTGGCGCAGCGCGCCTGCTACTTCACTTCAATCGTCACCTATTTCGAAGGCTGGCAGAAGGCGGTCTTGTACTTCATGCCGATGGCCGTGCTGTTGACCGGCGCGATGCCGATCGTCTGGACCGGTCAGAATTTCGTCAGCCTCTTCCTGATGTGGGTGCTGAGCGGCATGCTGGTGAATGAAACCGTCGGACGCGGCTACACCAAAACGCTGTGGATGGAAGAATATAACTGCCTGCGCTTTTTCACCTTCATCAATGCGACGATGGCGCTCATCTTGCCGGTGAAATGGCGCTTTCAGGTGACGCCGAAGAATCTTGAAGCGATCGGCGGCCTTCCCTTACGCCAGGCGCCGCAGGCGCTTATCGTTCTCCTGGCGGCCGTCGCTCTCCTCGTTGGTTCGATCCGTTTCCTCAACCATCCCTATCTCCCGACGGGCGCCTATATCGCCAACGTCGTCTGGACGCTCATCAACGGGATAATCGCGGTCCGCGCGATCGGCTTTTCGCTTGAAAAAGGACGCCAGCGCCGCGCCGCGCATCGCTTTGCCCTGCCGGCGCCGGTCGCCGCCAGCATTCCCGGCGTTGGCGATGGCCAGGTGCTGATCGCCACCGACCTTTCCGTCGGCGGCATGCAGCTGCGCCTGCCGCAAGGAGTAGCAGCGCCCAAGGCGGTCGCCGGAAAGATCATGCTGCCCGACGGCCCGCTTGCTTTTTCAGGCCGCGTCGTGCGCGCGACGAAGCGCAAGCGAACCGGCGACAGCATCGCCCATATCCAGTTCGAATGGCGCAATGAGGGCGCCGCCGATCGGCTGAACGCTTGTCTCTTCGGCAACGCGCTGCAATGGGCGGCCAACGATTGGCTCGAGACGGATGCATCCGACTTCAGTTGGCGGCAGATAATTTCCTGGTTTTCCGGAAGATCGGCGGCGCGAGCGCAGGAAGATTGGCAAGCCTGCAACTTGGGCGGACTGGCGGGTCCCCATGTGCGCTGCCTCGTGCAAAAATCCCGAAGAGAACAAGACACCTGGCGCGCGCTTTCTTATGAAATGCCGCCATCCGTAAACGGACTTGTCGTCAATATACCCGCGCTTAGCCTTGTCAGGCGGCGCCTGCGCGTCGCCGGCGCGCAGACATTCGTGGTCGGCGGCGGCATAGTTTATGTGATGGTGCTGAAATACGGCCCAGAAGGCGTAAACCTCGCCCCCGAACCTGACGCGTCTGTGCTTCCGGCGACGGGAGCGCGCGTGGCGTGAAACGCTATCTCGTTATTGCGGTCTCTCTATGCGCTGTCGCCTTCGTGCGGGCTGAGGCCGCGGACGGCATCATCGTCGCCGGCGGATCGGTCAGCGGCGACGACTCCGCCTATGCCGGCGCTGTTATCGCCCTTCCCGGCTCCTCCCTTGGACACGGCTGGGCGGTCAAAGCCGCCGCGAATGGCGGGCGTTACAAATATTCCGGCGGGGTCGGCGAGGTCAGCGCTACCTATTATGGCGGCGCCATCGGCGCGGTTTATCAGCTTTCAGGGAAATGGGGCTGGGCGAATATCTCCGCCGGCGCGCGCTTCACTCAAACGCATTTGTCGCCGTTCGATCCTGGCAATGCGCGCGCCGGCTTTCGCACAGACTTCGCGCCGAGTTCCGACGGGGCCTTCAATCTTGATCCGCACTGGCGGCTTGGCTGGTACGGCGAAGGCGGCGTGCGCGATCGATATTATCTGACGCGCGTCGAGCTTACACGCTCGGTCGGCGCCGGCCGGTGGCGTCTCGGCGCCGAAGGCGGCGTCCAGGGCGACCCGACCTACCGCAAGGAGCGCGGCGGCGCCGTCGCCGCCGTCAAGCTCACGCCCAAGCTTGAAGCGCATTTGTCGGGCGGCGCGGAATTTCAGCGCGACGGAAAGACGAAGCCTTACGTCACGCTCGGTTTCGGCCTGTCATTTTAGAGGCGCGGTTGAATCAGGGCCGCGCCCGGCCGGCCAACGCCACTCATTTCAAAATATCTTTCTTGGCGAGCGTCCTCATCGCGGAAGACAACATCCCGCGTCCGTCGCCGCGTCTCGCGATTCTGGCTGATGGCAAATCAAGCCAGCCAAATCCACAGGAAGAGGAGCAGATATTCCGAGAAGTCGCTGACATTGTGGCCGATGATCGACGCGACAATGCTGCCGGATTTTTCCAGCCAGTAGGCGTAGAAGACGCCGAGCGCGAAGGCGTAAAGCTGCTGGCCGAGCGCCAGCGGCCAGGCCTCCGTAAGAAAGTTCGTTGCGTGAGCGAGCGCGAAGATGACTGCGACGATGATCCCCGCCCAGTTCATGTTGAACCGTCCGATATGTAGTTTGCCGGGCATAGTCGCCGCGAGGAAAGTGACGAGCAGCGATCGGAACGGGATTTCCTCCGTCGGCCCGACATAGACGCCCTCGAAGAACAGCCAGCCCGCGACATTGCCCTTGGTCATCGCAAAGCCGGGATCAGGAACCTTGTGTGAAAGGAGCTGCGGCGCATAGTCGATCACAGTCATCAGGACGCCGAAGAAGGCGCCCCAGAAGATCGCGGCGCCGATATAGGTCTTGCCTTTCGGAAGGCGAAGTCCGTAATTTCTTCGTATAAAGCGCTTCAGGATGAAGATCGCGACCAGCGCGAAGACGAGCTGGAAGGCGTGCTGCGAATAAAGCCACGGCAAGGTCGGCCCGTGAATCGACGGCAGACCCCAGAGCTTGCTTGCCGCCTCCGCCGCATAGGCCGCCGCATAAGGCAGGCCGAGCCCGAGAATGACGGTCGCGATGACCGGCAAGAGCTTGAACCGGAACGGAGCCTCGGTTTCCTGCGTATTGTCCATGCGAAGCAGCCTAGCGAAGGCTTTCCTCGCCGTCTTGAAGAAATTTGACGCCGCCGCCAAGCGGCGGGGCATGCCCCGTCAGCGCCGTTACGGCCCTTGTCTTATGCGCCTGATCGGCAAAGCCGGCCGCGGCGGCGGGGGGAAGAGGTCTCGATCATGCGCCCACCGAGCATTCATGAAAGCGCATGCAAGATCGCGACAATGTCAAAGGCGACGTGGGCGATGATCAATGGTCGAAGCGAGCGAAGACGGACCGCGAATAGTCCGTACAGCAATCCATAAATTGTAATGACAGTAACCGCATTCAGACCCTCGTAGAGGTGGCCTGCCGCGAAAACCACGGTCTGAGCCGCCACGGCCCCAAGCGCCGGCAATCCCAATCGAGCGAGCTGAACTTGAAGATAGCCGCGAAACACCACCTCTTCGACGATCCCTGCGGTTACCGACAGCGCGACCCAAACTGTCATATCGAGGCTGTCGCGCGGTATGACGTTCAGCGTACTGCCGTTCGCCGGATCGAGCCAAGCGCTCACTTGGTCGCCGATGGAAAACATCGCTATGCAAATCACGGCGCCGACAGCGAAGTCGGCGACGACGCTTGTGGTCGTTGTCCAATGTCCGCCGATCAGGTCGCGCAACGTGTTGTTTCGAGATCGTAAACCAATCCAGACAACGCAGAACAAAATCCATTCGTAGATTAACGTCTGACCATACAACATCCAGAGGTTTGCAGGATGGACCGGCTCCGATTGCGGCGAGACGGGAGCGCTATGGATCAGCCGCAAAGTCCCGAGCGCGACCGGGATGGCGAGCAGGAGGAGTATGACAATCAAATTCCAGACCGGGGCGATCAGGCCTTTTGACTGCTCGTCCCCGGACTCTGTCGCGGCGCTTGCCATTCATATCCTCCGTTAGAGATCTCGTCTGCGTGACGCCGCTTCGCCGGCTTGGCGGCGCTATTGTCTTTGTGCGGAATACACGGGCTGGCGCACGGGATGGTTTGGTTGTGGGCGTTTGCGCTCGGCGATCACGGCCCTTGTCCCGGGAGTGGCGGTCGCGCCGATCGGCAAAAGCTTGAAGCGGAACGGCGCCTCGGTTTCCAGGGGATTGTCCATGCCGGGCAGGCTAGCGAAGGCGTCCGTTCGCCGTCTTGAAGAAATTTGACCGCCGCCGCCAGGCGGCGGGCGAGGCGCCCGTCAGCGCGGTTACGGCCCTCGTCATATGGGCCTGATCGGCAAAGCCGGTCGCGGCCGCGATGTCGCTGAGGCCGACCTCGGCGCCGGTGATAGCCGCGAAGGCGAGACGGGCGCGCGCCTCAGCGCGAAAAGCGAGGGGCGTGACGCCATAGCGTCTGCCAAATCCGCGGGACAGAGTCTCGGGGGCGAGTGCATTTTCCGCCGCCCAGTCTGCGAGCCGACAGTCAGGATTCAAAGCGAGGCGGCGCGCCAGCGCGTCCGGCCAATCATCACCGGGCTCCGCTCCGGCGGGAACGAACTGAACCAATAACGCTTCTTCCGCCTCGAGCGCGTCCTCTTCGGCTTTGCGCGCTATGAGATCGGGATCGGCGACAAGACCCTTGCCGCCGCAAATCGCCCTGCGGGCAAGGCCGATGTTGAGGATTTCCGCGCCGCCCTTCTCGAAACGGTTTAGATGGGCTTCGAAGGCGTCATGAACAAGGACGTCGCCGGGTTGGAGAAAGAACCGGCCGCGGCTGCCGGCTTCCTCATAGCCGCCTGACAGGACGATCGCGGCGTAAGCGCGGTCATGACGATGGCGCGGCGCGCGCGCGCCGCCATGCCAGCGCTCCCTCCCGTTCGTGACGCTTCTGAACTCGCCCAACTCGTCGCAACTCGCCGCTGCCCGATAGAACGGAAAGCTATCGCCGTCCGCCCATGAGGGAAAGACGGGCCGGCGGCGGAAGGTCCGTTCGCCGCAAATCGCGCTCCCGCGCCGTCGCTCAGGCGACAGCGAAAAGGCGAGCCGGCGGCCGCCGTTTCAATCCTTTAGCGAAAAACCTATTCCTCGTCGTCGTCAACGCCGATGACGGGCCCTGAATCCTTGCCCTTCTCGGCTTCGTCGCGATCGACGAATTCGATGACGGCGAGCGGCGCGTTGTCGCCATAGCGAAAGCCCGCCTTCATGATCCGGATATAGCCGCCATGACGGTCGGCATAGCGCGGCCCGAGCGTTTCGAAGAGCTTCTTCGCCTGCTCTTCGTCGCGGATGCGCGCGATGGCGAGCCGGCGCAGATTCAAGGAGCGCGTCGCGTCCTTGTTCGCCTTTTTCGCCATGGTAACGAGCTTTTCGACGATCGGGCGCAACTCCTTCGCCTTCGGCAAGGTCGTTGTGATCTGCTCATGCTTAATGAGGGCCGAAGCCATATTCGCGAACATCGCCTGGCGATGCTCATGCGTGCGATTGAGCTTCCGATGCGCGAACCCGTGTCGCATGGCTACAAACTCCTTCGGCGAACGCGCCTATTCTTCGTATTTCTTCGCGAGGTCTTCGATATTGTCGGGCGGCCAGTCCGGCACGTCCATGCCGAGGTGAAGACCGAGACCCGCCAGAACTTCCTTGATCTCGTTGAGCGACTTCCGACCGAAATTTGGTGTACGGAGCATTTCCGCTTCGGTCTTCTGAATGAGATCGCCGATGTAAACAATGTTGTCGTTCTTGAGGCAGTTCGCC
>OBLQ010000893.1_pt1 | contig 11291 bp, 12 predicted proteins | sample 1519881 | NCBI WGS metagenome assembly OBLQ01 (sample SAMN01911456, study PRJEB22533) | soil metagenome | biome: Soil | place: Malaysia | collected 2012-04-30 | depth DG_metagenome m | reverse complement strand
ATGGCGGCTCCGTTTAACTTTGGGCAAGCTTTCCAGGAGGAAATGCTTGCTCTGATGCTGGCTGATGCTGGATTTGCGCATCGGGCAGGGCAGTACGTTCCAGAAGACAGGCTGTACAGTGAGGTTCACAAATGGCTCTTCATGCTCGTCAAAGAGCGTGTTGACGCATCGAATGAAGTCCCGTCCTACTCTGAGATCGAGAACGAGATCATCCGCAAGGTTGATCGTTCAAAGCGACGGATGTACAAGGCGTTTCTGGATGAGGTGTACACCAAACCGATTCCGAATCCAGGGTACGTCAAGACGATGCTGACGGATTATGCGCGTCGGGCGTTCTTCTTGAATATCTTTAGCACGGGTCAAACTCTGTGGAACAGTCGGAAATTTGACGAGGCGTACACATCCGTCCAAGACGGGATGAACGAGCTTTACGGGATCGACTTCTCAGACGAGATGTCGATTTCGCTGAGTGAGTTCGAAGACGTGCGTCAACAGTTTGTGACGGACAGTACAACCACAAAGCGACGGCTTCCAACAGGTATCCCCGGTATTGATTCGGTGTTGCAAGGTGGTCTTGCTAAGGGTGAGATGGGGATCATCCTGGCTGAAGCGAAGCGTGGGAAGTCATTCTCCCTGGTACACATGGGAGCGATCTGCCTCATGATGCGGATGGGTCGTGTTGCACACTTCCAGTTGGAGGGTGCAGCCGATCAGACTACGATGCGCTATCAGGCAAGGCTGTCGCATGTCCCGTACAATCGGATCAGGCGTGATGATCTTACCGATCCTGAACGAGAGGCGTTGCTGAAGTTCCCTCAACGGATCGGTGACAATCTTGAAGTCGTGCCTCTCAACTCCAGATGGGATTACACTGTTGCCGACCTGGACGCTCGAATCGTTCAGATGCAGAGGCGTGGTCGTGCTCCCGATTTGGTTATCGTGGACTATGGCGATCTGCTGACCACGGACAAGCATCGAGAAGTGCGTCTGAAACAGATGCAAGTGTTCCGCGAGTTGAAGCAGCTTGCCATGGTGCGCAAGGTTGCATTGTGGACGGCTTCTCAAGCACAGAGGCCACCGAAGGAAGAGAGCGGTGCCCCTTCAGTGCTTAGGAGCAAGGATATCGCAGAAGCGTATGAGAAGGTCAGGATCACGGACTTCCTGATGACGCTGAATCAGACCGCTCGTGAAAGGCTGATGGGTGTGATGAGGGTTCACATTGACATCTATCGGGACAACGAGGCCGACAAGACCATCATGCCTGTGGTGGATTTCTCCAGGATGGTGTTCCATTCTGCAAAGTATGGATGCATCGATCCTTCGACGGTGCCAAGATTCGGTAAGCGATGATGGACGTTTTCTTCGAAGACGATCCGCACGAGACATTTGTCTCGTCACAGGAACGGTATCCAAACTTCTCGCTCGAAGAGTACCTGAAGGAACTGGCGGTTCCGTTCAAGGTACACGCTTCGGACGATCACGAGGAGCATGCGATCTGCTGTCCTGAGTGCGTCAATCGTGGTGAAGAGCGTCCTGATACCAAGTACCGGTTGTGGATCAACAACAAGGAGGGCAAGTTCACATGCTACAACTGTGACTGGAGTGGTACGCTTGTTTCCTTGGTGCGTTCGCTGTCTCAGGTGACCGTTGAGAAAGCAATCAGGATTCTGAGTGGTAGAAGTCTTGACCCGATGGAACACATGAACCTGAAGCTCGTGATGGAGGAACAGGAAGATGTGAGCTTCGGTGAAGACGATGTTCTGAAGCCTGTAGACCTTCCGTATGGGTTCGATCCGATCACGGGGCCACATCCCTACTTGGAGAAGCGTGGTATCCCGTGGGAGTACGCGAGAGATCACGAGTGGGGGTACTGCACTGTCGGGTTCTATGCAAATCGGATCATCGTGCCTACCTTCATGAACAGTGTGCTCGTGTACTGGCAGGCGCGTGCTACCTGGGAAGATGACAGCAAGGACTTCAGGAAGGTGTTGAACCCCACACAGGCAAGCTCGAAACCAATCCTGTACCAGTATGACGATGCCAAGGAATTCTCACACATCATCATTGTCGAGGGGTTTACAGATGCGGTGAAGGTCGGGCCGGATGCGGTAGCCACAAACGGCAAGCGGTTGCATGGAAAGCAGGTCGAGTGGCTTTCGAAGACAAAGGCTCAGACCGTCACGTTGATGTGGGATGAAGATGCCTGGAAGGCCCGTAAACACAAGAACGGAGAGATCGTGCAGTCTCCTATCATGCGTGCTGCTGATCTGTTGAAGGTGCGTTTCCATGTCCGTTTGGCACGGATGCCAGACGCGAACGATGCTGGATCATACCCCTACAAAAGCCCTGCTCTCCGTAAGATCATCGAGGACGCCACTCCAGCTTGACAACTCAGAATGAGTGTAGTACAGTCATACCGCAACTACTCATTCTGAACGGAGAGAGCCATGCCAATTCAAGTTCCAGAGAAGCTTCCGTTCAAGGAGGGCTTCTACGAGTGCGTGTCTGACAAGCACCAAAAGTTCTGGGCAATCATCCAGAACAATGACACGGGTAGGTTCACTACCTCGTGGGGGAAGCTGGGTCGCCCCGCACAGGGAGAGAAGTCCGGTCTGCTTCAGGGCGAAGCGACATCCAAGGTCAACGAGAAGATTCGCAAGGGGTACAAGTTCAAGATGGGTGTTGGAGAGATGGCAAAGGATCGTGCGTACGCGGCTTCGAAGGTGGAGATGAGGGAAGCCATTGCCTCTCGCGGGCTCATCACTCCGGAGCTTCGGAAGAAGCACACCGGTATGGACATCCTTGCAGAGCTTGCCAACATCTGAGTTCTCTTTTTTGTTGACAGCCCTGTAGTCATGTAGTACAGTGGTTTTGAAGGATCAGATTGAACCTGAACGGAGTGGCGACCATGAATGACATCCAGAACGCGGATCGTCGTGGAACGATGATCTATTGGGAAGTGAAGGATTTCGAGGCCACGAGAGAGCAGTTGGAAGCTCTGGGCTTCGGGAACTACGCTCCCCGCAACAAGGCTCGTGCGGCCTTGATCAAAGCCCTGAAGAAGATCACAAAGGGCGAGCAGGAGTTCTACCGTCGCTTCGCGGATGAACCCACGTCGGTACGCTTCGCGGTCGTGAATCCGGAGACGGTTCAGACCCGTGATCACGCTGGCAAGGCCAACATCGACATCGAGTTCCACAAGCGGATCGTGATCCATCTGGACAAGAAGACGGAAAACCTGACCATCGTCTCTGGCGATGACATGACCTTCTTCAACGCGATCCAGCGGGTCTACTACCGCGAGCGTGAAACCCTGGACGCTCAGCAATTTCGGGCCTTTGTAACCCGTGTGGTGCTGGAAGTCGGTCGCGGTGTGCCGATGCGGACGGCTGGCGGAATCTACTTCATCGACAACCGGAAGGCCGAAGTCCTGGACAAGCTGACTCAGATTTTCGACCAGTATCCGGGGACTTCGACGCTGTACAAGGTGGGTCTGTACGGTGACCCCGATTCGATGGTGGCTCTTCAAGAGGCTGTGTCCACCGACATCGCTTCGGAGATCGACACGATGATCCGTGAGATGTCCGGAGACACGGGGGAACCGATGACTCCCCGGATGGTGCAGACCCGCAAGGATCGGTTGGATGAAGTGCTGGGCAAGGTGGAGTTCTACCGGAACGTGCTCAGCAACCGGTCGGCAGAACTCAAGACCCGTGCGGAGCAACTGAAGGCTGCGGTGACTGCCTACACGGGAACGACGCACCAAACCTTCCTGGACATGCTGGGAGATATCTAACAGGAGGGGCCAAGGCCCCTCCTCTGTTCAGAGCTACCCTTGACTTTTTGTAGCACATGTAGTACACTGTAGGTGAAGGGTGGTTCTGAACAGAGGAGATTGACCGTGAAGAAGATTCGAGTGTTCTACAGTGACAGTCAGAGCGTGGATGATCGGACGCTCTTCAGTCCTTCGGTGCGCAAGCCACGGCTTGTGATGGTGGACTGGTACAACAAGCAAGCGTTTCCGGTCGAGGTGCTGAACTTCAATCCTGTGACTGCGAAAGACCTTCATCGCGTCCACGATAAGCGGTACGTGAATGACGTGCTGAAGACCAAGCGTCAGAACGGGTTCGGGTCGCGTTCAAAAGCGATTGCTCAAAGTCTGCTCTGGACTTCGGGTTCGATGGTGGCTGCGACACTGGATGCCATGAAGACTGGCAGTGTGGCTGTCAGTCCGACGAGTGGTTTCCATCATGCCGGATACTTCGGTGGTGGTGGCTTCTGCACGTTCAACGGGCTCATGTTGGCCGCTCTCAAGGCGTTCGATGCCGGTGCCAAAAAGGTCGCGATCCTGGACTTGGATCAGCACTACGGCAATGGAACCGACAGCATCATCAACGAGCTTCGGTTGAAAAACAAGGTGGCTCACTGGACTCTGGGTAGCTCTGGTGTCAACACGAGAAATGCCCACTTGTTCATTGACTGGCTCCCTGGTAAGATCGAGCAGTGCTTCGCTGGAGCGGACGTGCTGATCTATCAAGCCGGTGCGGATTGTCACAAGGACGATCCGCTGGGTGGCCGGTTCACCACTGAGCAGATGTTCCTTCGGGATCGTGCTGTCTTCCAGACGGCGAAACGGCTGGGTCTTCCCGTGGCGTGGAATCTCGCGGGTGGATACCAAGACCCTGTGGAAAAAGTCGTTGCAATCCATCGCAACACGATGATGGAAGCTATCGACACGTATCTCAGCTAGTGGAGATCGGCATGTCGTTCAACGTGACAGAAGAGACGCTTGAGATCGATGCTGACAACATGAAGCCAACCAGCATTCGGTTTGACGCGGATCAGAAGAAGTACCTGAAGGCCCTGATGATTGCTTTCCGCAAGAAGACGGGCGAACGGGCAACGCTGGGATGGCTGATCAAGAAGCTCATTGAGACAGCCGTCCCTTCTTTCCTCGAAGAGTACGGGATCACTCCTGGAGAGATCAGCGAGATCGAGAAGACGATCAAGGTGGTCAAAAAAGAGGGTTGACTTCCTGTATGACATGTAGTACAGTTCGACTGTGGTTGAACGAGTAACCTGAACGGAGAGATTGACCATGACGGAATTCAACGATCTGACCATCGGTGATCATACCCTGGCCGCTCGTGTGCCTGTGGTGGATTCGGAAGATGCCTTTGTTCCTGCCGTGAACAAGGCGTACTGCTGGCCCGCCACGATCAGTGACATCACTCAGGACATCAACGAGAACAAGAAGGTGCTCCTGACGGGTCACACGGGAACCGGCAAGACCAGCCTCTTCATGCAGTTGGCCGCTCGCATCGGGCAACCGGTGATGCGCTCCAACATGAACGGACAAATCACGGTCGGTGACTTTGTCGGCATGTGGACGGTGCAGGGTGGGCAGACGGTGTGGACGGACGGTGTCCTTCCCTACTGCATGCGTCACGGGTTCTGGCTCGTGCTGGATGAACTGGACTTCGCGGAACCTGCGATCCTGGCTGTGCTCAACAGCGTTCTGGAACCCAAGGGTTCTCTGATGCTGAAAGAGAAGGGTCACGAGGTCGTGCGACCGCACAAAGACTTCCGGCTCTTCGCCACTGCGAACACGGTGGGCTGCATGCAGGAATACCGGTCGCTGTACCAGGGAACGGGAATCATCAACGAGGCGTTCCTGGATCGGTGGCGCGTGTACCTGATCGATTACCTGAAGCCGGAAGATGAGGCCAAGGTCATCGCGGAATCGGTGCCTCGCATGCGCGAGAACATCACTCAGGTCATGGTGCGTGTGATGTCCCTCGTTCGCGAATCCTTCAAGAAGGATGAAATCCGCTGCACGTTCAGCACGCGGCGTGGGCTGGATTGGGCGGAACTGATGGTGCGTCACCGTCATCCGCTGAAGGCCGCCGAATCGAGCATCTTCAGCAAGGTTTCCCCGGAAGATGCCGAAACGATCAAGGGGATCATCAAGCGGGTCATGAACCTGCGGGAAGAGTAGGACATGGAAAGGGTCATCCAGCCGGTTGATTTCAGGAAGGTGGGCAGAATCGATTACCGCTGCTCATTCGACTGGCCGGATGACTTCTATCTTCAGTGTCATCGGAATCTGAGCTTTGATAATCAGTTGAAGGATGTGTTCGAGGTCTTCACGTCTGAAGGCGAGTTCATCAGAGCTTTCGCCACAAGCCTACAAGAAGCAGAGCGAGCAGCCTGGGACTACTACAACGGGATGGTGAAGGACTGCCCGCATGTGATGTTTGAGAAGGTGAAGGACAATACTGACGGGGCTGGGAATTGCAAGATGTGCGGAGTCTTCAAGTCTGGAGTCTTCAAGCCGCAACAGACCCCGTCCTACAACGCTTGAGGGATCATGGCCGAAGACATGGACACCATCCTTGGGATGGCATTCGGGCAGAAGAAGCCTGCCAAACCGGAACGCAAGGGGTTCACGCGACGGCTGGATGCACCTGATCGTGATCTGTCGTGGGCGCACCAAGTCGAGCTAGTCCAGGACGAGGAAAAGCTTGACACCAATGCCAAGAAGGCAGAATTCGACCGGAAGGTTGATGAGGCCGCCGCTCCTGATTTCATGAGCGACCTACAAGACATTTGACATTCGAGGGAGACTGTAGTACAGTAGTACCGTAGTGAGTAACCTGAACGGAGAGATTGACATGAGTGGTTTCCATTTCCTCAGTGCGATGCAGCGCATTGGTCGGACGATTGCCCGTCAGTACGGGATCAACGTGATCTACGAGGGCAACAGTCCTGGCACCGATGGCAAAACCATCGTGCTTCCCGATGTCCAAAACCTGACCGATGAACTTCGGCATGATCTGGATGGGTATCTGGATCATGAGGTCGGACATTGCCGACACACCGACTTCAACGTTCTGCGGAGCGTTGACAATCGATTCCAATCGGAACTGCTGAGTGCGCTGGAAGGCGTGCGGGTGGATCGTGAGATGATTCGCGATTACCCTGGCAGTCAGTTCCACATCAACGATCTGAATGACAAGCTTCGCGCCAAGGCTGCTGAGAAGTGGGTTGGTACTCCCACCGCGATTCGGCTTCTGCATGGTATCCGTGACGGGATGCGTGGTCAACCGATGGTGCGTGACCACGACACGGCTCGTTATCTCGATGCCTTGGGTGACGAGATCAGCAAACTCAACACCTACACTTCCACTGGTCAAATGCGAGACGCTACCGCTCGCATCATGAAGATCATCTTGGAAGAGCGAGAGCGCGAACAAGAAGAGCAGCAACAGCAACAACAGCAAGCCGGTGGTGCTGGCGGTGGTGGTTCTCAATCCAAGGGTGGTGGTCAGAAGCAAGAAGACGGCGACCAGGATGAAGACCAAGACCAGAAGGGTGACGGTGATGGTGGTGGCGACAGCGATGACCATGACCAGGAGGGTGAAGGGGATGGTGACCAGGATTCCGATGGTGAAGGTGATTCCGATGGTGACCAGGATCAGCAAGGCGGTGGTGGTGTCGATGAGAAGTTCGATGACATGATCACTGAGAACAGCGGTGCCGACAACTCCGAATTCGACAACCATGCGACCAACCTTCAGCAATTGATGGACGGTAACATGGCTCCCGAAATCGAGGGTGAACCGGAAATCCAAGGTGGTCGGCCCTGGTATGACGGTTTCAGTGATGCCAAGCACATTCCCCTGACTACCCGGTTCGATCAGATTCATGACGTGTCGGGTGGCGGTGATCCTACCCGGTACAACGCTCTCCGGAACAAGGTCAAGGGGATCATGAATCCGATTCGCCGCGAGATGGAACGTGTTCTGAAGGTGAAAGAGAACGCGCGGTGGCGGATGGATCGTGAGCGTGGTCACATCAACAATCGGTCGCTGTCTCAACTGGTTGCGAGTCCTGGCTTCCGGACTCCCTTCAAGGAATTCCAGAAGACCGAGACAACCAACGTGGCGGTTCAACTGCTCGTTGACCTGTCGGGCTCCATGGCTGGCTCCAAGCTTCAGACGGCGAAAGAGGCTGCGACTGCCATGGCCGAAGTTCTTCGCTCCCTGGATGTCCCGTTCGAGGTGACCGGGTTCCATAGTGAGGGTGACTACGGCATGCAAAAGGTGGCGCGTGAAGTTGGCGATACCAGCCGCTTCAATCGGACTCATGAACGGCTCGATCATTGGGTGTACAAGTCGTTCGGTGATTCGCGGATGGATGGTATCACGCGGATGGAGTCCGGTGGCAACAACACCGATGGTGAGTCGGTGCGATGGGCGGCGGCTCGTCTGGCAGAGCAGAAACAGAAACGGAAGATCATGATCGTCTTCAGTGACGGCATGCCTGCCTGCCATGGCAACATGAGCGTGCTCAACGGTGACCTGAAGCGTGCGGTCAAAGAGATCGACCGCTCCGGGATTGAAGTGGTCGGAGTGGGTATCGAGCACAATGGAGTGAGCCGGTTCTACCCCAACAGCGTTGCGATCAACAACGTGGAAGAACTGACTGGCTCTGTGCTGAAGAAGCTCTCTTCGATGCTGACAGCGGTGTAGTATGCTGAACGTGCGGCGGCTTCTGGAGTATTGCGAGGAGCATGACATCTATGTTCCGAAGGGTGCGACTCGTGCCTACCTGGAAGCCGCTGTTGCCAGACATGCACTGCATGGTAAGAAAAGCGACACTCAAAAGGGCTGCTTTGGGTTCTGGCAGCACGAGTTGATGGAGTGTATGACCTGTGACCATGAGTCCCCGTGCTTTGAGGTTTCGATGGGTACAGAGCGCGACAAATACATGAGGGGAGTCGATGGTCAGGAGAACCCCAAGATTCGATTCGCGAAGTAGGGGCCGCGCCCAATGCCCGGTACTGTTCTCTCTCCGTTCAGGTTGCCGGACAAAGGGCGCGGTTCCTCATTCTGAGCTTGACATCAGTGAATTGACGTGGGATGATGCATTCCCCATAGCGGGCCGGTAAGTCTGCCATGGATAGGCCAGCCAAGATGCCGTCTGTGACCACTAGCGAAGTGGGTGGCGACGGTGGGATGCCGGTGCAAATCCGGTAGGTCACGTCATTGACCTGAGAACAGCCTAAAGCGTTTCCTAGCTTGAATGTTCGGACAGCCGTGCCGTCGAGGGAACGGCAACGCCCATGATGGGCGGAAGGCATTGGCCCAGACTAGACTGATACAGCGGAAGAGACAAACCGCTCCCTGTGGTCTGTGTCAGGAATGCTCAGGTGAGCCCTTGCCCGTGGGGGTAGGGGGGAACTGTTTTCCAGAGCTTCCTGATGGAAGACTCAACTACTGAACGACTGCCAGAGGTATGCTTGGAAATGAACACTCAGAAAGGAAACGAGGAGAAGGAAGAGGGGGTGGATGGAAGGGGGTGGAGTCCAACCCTGGAGCTTCGCTTTCTGAAGAGGAAGATGAAGTTGGCTGAAGGGGGTGGTACGTTCGACAGGTTCATTCTCCAACAAAAGTGGATCGACATGAACGACATCTCCAAGAAGGAATGGAGGGATGTCCCTACGGTTGAAGAGGGAGCATAAAGAACTCTTTGACTCCGAAGGGGTACGTTGTGCATGAGTAGTATGGATGCACATGTTTCTGTCACACCAAGAGCCGCTGAGAAAGCTGGCTGGCGGCCCGACCGCGGCAACGTGGCGTTTCTGGAGCACAGCCAGCCCCACAGTAAGCGGCTCTCCGTCGCGGCCAGACTGAAGGCGGAAGGCAAGACGGCGTGCTCCGATGGCTACGAGCGCCACTCTTGGAACGGGACAGGACGGTGCGCAAGGTGCGATACTCCTCTGAAGGCGAGAGGGAGGCCAGTCAATCAGGTGACCCAATGACCAGCGAAGCGAAGTGCCCGGCGGGGCGGGAGTTGCATTGCGATCCGTGTCCAGATCACGGGCTATCATACTACCGGCACGAGGACGATTCTATCTGCTTCGGTAACGAGCGGTGTGAGCGGAGGAAGGGGGAAGTGGAACGGCGCGATCCGCCAAGCAAATTCCCTTCCTATCCAAACGGAGATGGAAAAGCTGTTCTCCGCGAGGATTGTGACGGGCAGACACATTGGGTTCCGTTCTGGGGTGATGAAAAGCGTAATGGCCCGGCAGATCGTCGCCGCGCCCAGCCCAAGGAGCCACAGAGCCGCTCCGTTCAACGGCGTGTCGCTATACAGAAGGGAGAGTCGATGCCCAGCTTCGAGGAGCGGGAGCGGGCGCGCGAAGTCCAAGCCTCCGCCAACCTTACCGCCGCAATGGAAGCGGACGGGACGGGGAGTAGGGTGGAGGAGACACAGGCTCCCGTCGTAATGACCGGACCTGCCGACCCGCGCTGTGGGAATTGTGGGGACTTGATTTGGAAAGGGACTATCGCCAGCACAACGTGGTTCCACGATGATGGGTCGGTCGCCGATCCCCCCGGCCAGCGAACGGGGCGGTGTAAGAGAAAGGTACAAGAATTTCATCTACGCTGCGCCAACGCTGAATGCCTGTACCCCATCGAGCCAGTTCGAGAATTGACGGGGGGAAGAACGGTGCGGTGCCCTGCTTGCGGCAAAGTGTGGCACGAGTCGATGGCGGTGTGGGCAGATGCTGTATGGGAAAAGTGCAAGGCTATCTTTCAGGCGCAAAAGGAAAAGGCTGGGGCCAAAGGGAGTGACGCCCCTGCGGGAGAAGCGCCATGCGTCAGCACTCCCGCCCCCAGCCCTCCCTCGCCGGAGCGGAAGGAAAGCCATATGAATTGGGAAGAATGGCGATCCTGCTTCTCTGGACAAGCAAGTGGGTTTCACATCTCTGCGGAGTTGTATCAGCAAATCCATGATGATCGTGTGTGTATCCTTTCCGCTCTCGATGCTGCGGAGGCGGCCCGCAAAGAAGCGGTTGAGGAGATGGAGAGCGACTTCAAACTTATCGACCGGCAAGCCAAACTGCTCACGGGTGTCGTGAACGCGATCCTAGGGACACCGGACTCTTCGCTCATCCTTCGCTCACATCACAATGCAGTGGAATTGGTTGAAGGAGTCATGTCCGACAACAAGCGGCTTCGCCAACGCCTAAGAGAACCTACGCCATGACGGATACATTGGTCGCCAAGACGCGGCGTTTGAACAAGGGAGAATCTGAATGAGTTTCCCCGATTGGCGAAAAGGTGAGGAGCCATTTCTCCATACACCGTTCAGGCCCGGAATGCACGATGGCAGTTGTGATGTATGGCTAGATTTCAGCCACTTTCGTTCTGAGCTTAGAGAATTGACTTGGGGTGAGTGTATATTGTTGTTCGTTTTGTTCATACCGGCGGTGATCTTCC
>OBLQ010000892.1_pt1 | contig 11297 bp, 6 predicted proteins | sample 1519881 | NCBI WGS metagenome assembly OBLQ01 (sample SAMN01911456, study PRJEB22533) | soil metagenome | biome: Soil | place: Malaysia | collected 2012-04-30 | depth DG_metagenome m | reverse complement strand
GGATAAGGGCGCACGCTGACGGCCGATTCCGTCAATCCCAGCCACAGGCGTCCGCCTGCGGACTTTACTGCACGGGCGAGGGCGCAGTCGTCGATGATTTCGCCGCGAATCGCGGCGATGCCTCCGGCCCGTTCCAGAGCCGCGGGGCGGACCAGAATGCAGCCGCCGGCGGCCGCGGCGGTCCTGCGCCTCGAGTCCCTGACCCATGATGGCGGATAAAGCAAAAAAAAGAAGAAGACAAAGGCCGGAACGAGAAATTTTTCCGCCGCTGAACTGCATTGCAGCCGGACCATGAACGACACCAGATCATACGCGCCGCTTTCCGCGACAGCGGCCAGCGTGGACAGGTTCTCCGGGGAATGAACAATATCGGCGTCCGCCAGCAGAAAAAATTCCGGCCTTATCTCGCGCGCCCGCTCGATTCCCTGCTGCACGGCCCACAGTTTGCCGGTCCATCCCGGCGGCAGAGGCCGCCCCTTGATCACGGTCAGGTCCGCTGTCTTTCCGGCGAGCGCGGCCGCCTCCTGCGCCGCGTCGGCTGTGCCGTCTGAGCTGCCATCATCCACCAGAAAAATGTGAAGCGATCTTACGCGTGTCTGCCCCAGCAGCGAAGTGATGACCGGCGCGATCACGCCGGCTTCGTCGCGGGCCGGGATGATGGCCGCCACGCGCCCGGCAGCCGTCTCCAGCGGCACTGCCGGAGGGAGCGTCGCCCGGACCCGCCAGAACCCGCCCCGCGCCGTGAGCAGATAAAGCCAGATCAGAAGACCCAAAAGGCCCGCGAGTGTGATGAGCATCGGGAACCCATTGTAAATTGGACAAGCAATGGCCGCGAATGCGACGCGAATTTTTCGGGGGGTGTGGCAGAATCGCAACCCAAATCAATTAGCCACGAATCAACACGAATGAACACGAATTTTTTGGGGGGCTGTCCTTCTGAAATTTGCGTGCAAAAAAGAGTATTTCGGGCAGGGTAATACGGAGACACGGAGATCGCCAACTGCCGCAGGCCGACTCGCCTTCCCGCAATTCCTCCGTGCCTCCGTGACTCCGTGGTGAATCTTTACTTCTCCATCTCAGAAGCTACCGCGTCGACCACCGCCGCATAGTCCTGCAATGCTTTTGCCGCGAGCACGATCTGCGCTTCCGCTTCCTGATAGTGCTTCTCTTCGATTCCTTCGCGAATCCCGGGGAGTGTCTTGACGCCGTATCCAACGTAGAAACCGGGCGCATAGATCAGATGCCTGTACCAGGGACGGCGCGGCAATCCATCGGCACTGGTCAGGCGCCGTTCAGCCTGCATAAGCTGCGTGTTCAGCCTGGCGAGCGTCTGAGAAGACGCGCCTTTGGCGAGAAACGCCTTCAGCGCTTTTGTATAACGTTCGGCGCTGTGGTTCAGCGCCGTCTGAGCGTTGTCGAGCGGGGCGAAGTTGAGGAACGGCGGCGCATCTTCGCGCGGAGGCGCCAGGGTCGGGCGGCGCGGGTCGGAAACCGCGCTGTAGGCGCCTTCATCAATGGCCTGGTTGCGGTTGTGAAACTCTTCCTGCCGGTCTTTGAGCAATGTTTTCAGCTCGTCTGAGTATTTGTGGATGGTATCGGCGAAGCCGCCGAACTCATAGGGCAGCACATCGGCATCGGCAAACCGCATCACCATCGTGCCCACGGTCTGCGCCAGGGCGCGTCCGTAGACAAATTCTGTGTCTGAAAAATGGGTGAACCAGTAGAAATCGTCGTAGATCGAATGATAGATGCCGCCGTCGTCTTCGCCGCCGTAACTCACGTTCAGCGATGCGACGCCGAGATGGTCGATAAAAGTTGAGTAATCGCTGCCGGAGCCGAGCGCGCCGATGCGCAGGTCGGCACGGCTGCGCGCCTCTTTGCGCTCATCGCCCCGTCCCCGGACCATCCGCTCGGCCCGGAGGCGCTTCCAGACGCTGATGTTCTTTTCCGGGTCGGTGATGTCGCGGGCCACGCCGTTGACGAATTTTTCCAGCGAGTGCGAACCCGCCGCCCGCAGAAAGCCCCGGCCATTGCCATCGGTATTGATATACAAAGCGGCGTGCTGTTTCAACTCGTCACCGTGATATTCGGCCCACTCGGTGGAGCCAAGCAGCATGGGTTCTTCTCCGTCCCAGGCGCAGTAGATGATGGTGCGTTTGGGCTTCCAGCCCTGTTTCAGCAACTGGGCCAGCCCGCGTGCCTCCTCAAGCAGCGCAATCTGTCCTGAGATCGGATCTTCGGCGCCGTTCACCCACGCATCATGGTGGTTGCCGCGCACGATCCACTCATCGGGCGCTTCCGAGCCGGGAATTCTGGCGACTACGTCGTAGACCGGCTTGATGTCCCAGTTGAAGGCCAGCTTGAGATGGACTTTTGCCGGTCCGGGGCCGACGTGATACGGAATCGGCAGCCCGCCGCGAAAATTTGCCGGGCCCATCGGTCCCTTGAGCGCAGCCAGCAGCGGCTTCGCATCCCCGTAGGAAATCGGCATTACCGGGATCTTCGTGATGGTCGGCGCGTCTTTGATCGCCAGCCGCTTCACATCTCCCTTCGCTCCCACGCCGGGCGTGAGCGGGTCGCCCGGATAAAGCGTCATCTCCATGACGCTGCCGCGCTGCGCGCCGTTCTCGTTGCGCATCGGTCCCTCGGGGAAAACGTCATCACGAACGTAGCCGTCATCGGCCGGGTCGGAATAGATGATGCAGCCGATCGCGCCGTGCTCAGCAGCCACCTTTGGCTTGATGCCGCGCCATGAATTCCCATAGCGGGCGATGACGATTGCGCCTTTGACGGAGACGCCGCGCCGCTCAAGCTCCTCGTAGTCTCTGGGCAGCCCGTAGTTCACATACACCAGCGGGCCGGTCACGTCACCATCGATCGAATACGCGTTGTAAACCGGAAGCTGCTCGCTCTCCTGGTTCGACGTTGGATCGACGGCCACCGGAGGCTCCTTCAGCTTCGGGGTGAATCGCGTGGGCGCAACCATCTCCAATACGCGCTCTTTCGGCGTGGGAAACAACACGTCAAACGTCTCGATTTGCGCATCGAGGCCCCAGGACTTGAACTGCGCCAGTATCCACTCGGCGTTTTCCCTGTCATAGGGCGAACCCACATGGTGCGGGCGCGCGCTCAGCCGCTGCATCGAATCCCGCATGATTTTCGGATCGGGAATGGCCCTGAACTTACTCTCCCAGTCGCGCTCAGTGCGGGAACCGGAAGCGGTAAAGCCGTAGATGGGTTGGTCATCGTTGGCTGCCGAGAGCGGCAGCAACAGGCACAGACATACAAGCAGGGTGAGGAATGCGCGTTTCATTGAGGCTCCTGTATGAACAGTTTGCAGTGCAAATTGTAAATGAGGAAGGCATCTCAGGCACCCTCAAACTCTATCAGTGCAAGAGGATAGCCATGACGTCCATAACGACAGACCGATTTGGGACACTGTTTCAATTTGGCATCTCACATTCAGAAATTCCTTCGCTCTCTACACCCGTCTTCCGGTCACGATGATAGAGTTGTGTCTCGCGTTCGGGCTCTGAGCAATCAACCTCCCAACCAACCGAAAACCCATCTTCAGAACCCGTGGGTTTTTCCCGCCGCCAGAGCCAAACGACTTCACACATGGAGGAAATTTAAATTGGAAGACTTCCTTGCCAAACGATCTCTCTACGAGAAAGGCACGCAACGATTTCTCCGTTCTCTATTCATGGCAGGAGCACTGCTGCTAGCCGGCGCCCTTTCAGCACAGGTCGATCCCGGCCCCAGGGGAGGCCCCCCTGGCGCAGGCGGGCCAGTCCCAACACTCAATCTCAACGAAACCACTTTCTGGTTCGGAGGACTGGCCAAATTCGGGACTGTCTTTTCAGTGAACGGAACAATTGCGGGCGAGCCAGGCGTGGGCCTGGGGCCGGGGTTTAACGGCAACAGTTGCGGACAATGCCATGCCGAACCCGCCATTGGCGGCAGCAGTCCGGGGTTCAACAGCCCGGTGAATCCAATGCCTAACCCGCAAGTCGCACTGGCCACGCTGGACGGAGCGGCCAATGTTGTTCCGGCCTTCATTTTCCCCGCTGGCCCGGTGCGGGAGGCGCGCTTCATCCTGAATACCGCCGGCGGCCTCGATGGCGGCGTACACAACCTCTACTCCATCCAGGGCCGCTTTGACGCGCCCGGTTGCGGACTGCCACAACCGAACTTCCCTGCGCAACTTGCCAATAACAACGTCGTGTTCCGGATTCCCACGCCAACCTTTGGGCTCGGTTTCGTGGAAGCCACTCCCGACAGCAACCTGCAGGCCAATCTTGCCACGAGCGCCGCGGCCAAGGCGGCCCTGGGCATCGGCGGACGTTTCAATACCAACGGCAACGATGGAACAATCACGCGCTTCGGCTGGAAAGCGCAAAATAAGTCTCTGCTGATTTTTTCCGGCGAAGCTTCCAACGTGGAACAGGGCGTTACCAACGACCTGTTTACCAACGAACGCAACGATCTCCCGGGATGCCTGTTCAACCCGGTCCCGGAAGATACCACCAATCTGATTTTTCCCGTGGGGCCAACTGCGGGCGATGACGCCAGCCAGATCTCTTCCCTGCAGGTAAACTTCGCCGCTTTTATGCGCCTTAACGCCGTTCCAACGCCGGTTCCGTTTACACCATCGGCGCTGAATGGCCAGGCCCTGTTCGGTACGTCTACGGCACCCGGCATAGGCTGCGTGCACTGCCACTCGGATGTCCTGAAGACAGGGGCTTCCACCTTCACCGGCATGGGCTTTGTCGCATATCAGCCGTACTCCGACTTTGCCCTGCATCACATGGGGTCCACGCTGGCGGATGGCGTCAGCCAGGGCGATGCCGGGCCCGATGAGTTTCGCACCGCGCCGCTGTGGGGTGTGGGCCAGAGGCTCTTTTTCCTGCATGATGGACGCACGACCGATCTGATCAAGGCCATCCGGCTGCATTCCAGCCCGGCCACCAGTTGCGTCACTACCAACGCGTCGCAGAACTTTATCGTTAACGGAGTGCCTTTCGCGCCGGCTACCAGCACGACCTTCTGCGGTTCCGAAGCCAATGCTGTTGTCAATAACTTCTTCGCTCTGCCCCCTGCGCAACAGCAGGATATCCTCAACTTCCTGCGTTCTCTTTGAGCCTTCTCAAACAGACCAACCAGGTGGGCCTTCCAGGGAAGGCCCACCGCAGGACGCCAATATCTTTAATCTTCGCCAAACCCAAATGCCGGTCCAGGAAATGGATGCGGTCAGCAAGAGCGAAGGCGCAACGGGGCGGGAGATCGGAGACTGAGTATTTACTGAGCCCGCCGATGGGCGTGGTCTGGAAAGTAAGCGCAGCCAGGCAATCTCATGCTATACAGCATCCAGCACGGCCGAGAGCCGCCGCTTCGCTTCTTCGGCAATGGGCCGCAGCGCAGGGTTTCCGATAAACTCCATCAACTTTCCCGCATCAATCACCGCCACCTCGACCGCCTCGCCAATCTGTCTGACGGTCACGTTGCATGGAAGCAGCAGGGTGACATCCGGTTCGGCCTGCATCGCTTTCCAGGCGAGCTGCGGATTGCAGGCCCCCAGAATCAATGAGCGCGGGACCTCGATACCCAGCTTTTCCTGAAGGGCCTTGCTGATGTCAATTTCCGCCTGCACTCCAAAGCCCTGGTCCTGCAAGGCTTTCCTGACCCGGTCTATGGCTGCGTCAAATGAGCAGTCAACTTCTTTTCTGAAACCGTACTTCAGCGCGGTAGCCTGCATCTCAACCTGCCTTTCTCTGCTCCGCCGGCCAGTCTTTCACCATCGGCTGTCTGCCCGGGTCCGGCACGCCCAGCTTGCGGAAAATCGTCATCGCCGGGCACCAGTTGCTTAAACCCGACTGAAAAAGATTCAGCCCCACGAACGCGGTGAACAGGAACCACCAGGGCGACACCCAGTAGCCAAGGGCCAGTGATAGCAGCACAAATGTTCCCGATGTCAATCTGAGAGCGCGTTCTACTGTCATGTTGTCCTCCTTCTCTCACTTAAATAGTAAAGCACCGGCACAGCCATGCGCGAGAGCAGCGTCGATGCGACTTCGCCCGCCATCAGCGAGATGGCGAGTCCCTGAAAGATCGGATCAAAGAGAATCACGCTTGCGCCCACCACGACGGCCGCGGCGGTCAGCAGCATGGGGCGGAAGCGGATCGCGCCGGCATCGACCACCGCCTGCGCCAGCGGCACGCCCTGCGAGCGGCGCAACTCGATGAAATCCACCAGGATGATCGAGTTGCGGACGATGATGCCCGCGCCGGCAATGAACCCGATCATTGAAGTAGCGGTGAAAAACGCCCCCATCAGCGCGTGAGCGGGAAGAATGCCGACCAGCGTCAGCGGGATGGGCGCCATGATCACCAGCGGCGTGCGGAAGGAGCCGAACCAGCCCACCACCAGGACGTAGATCAGGACCAGCACAGCGGCAAAGGCCAGCCCCAGGTCGCGGAAGACCTCGATGGTGATGTGCCATTCGCCATCCCACTTCATCGAATAGCGGTCGGTCGATTCCGGCTGCACGGCGTTGTAGCGTTTGAGCCCGTAGCCCGCGGGCAGGCGCAGCTTGTCGATGGCCTCGTTCATCTTTCCTATGGCGTAGACCGGGCTTTCCTCTTCCCCGCCCACATCGCCGGTCACATAAACAACTGGCTGCATGTTTTTGCGATAAATCGTGGTGTCGATGGTTTTCTCTTCCACGCGGGTGACTTCGCGCAGGGCCACCTGTCCGCCGCCGGCAGCGGGAAGCCTGAGGCTGGAAAGCTCGCTGATTCCGGAGCGCCCGGAACGCTCCAGCCGGACGATGATCGGAATATCTTCGCGCGCTTCGGGCACGTGCAGCAGGCCGGCATCGGCGCCGTGCAGCGCCGTCTGTACCGTGCCGGCCACGTCGGCGGCGCTCACCCCGTTCAGGGCCGCCTTTTCGAGGTCCACTTTCAGGTCATATTTTTTCTGCGGATCTTCCACGTACCAATCGACATCCACAACCCCGGGCGTCTGCTGGAATATTTTCTTAATCTGCGCGGCCAGTTCCTTCTGCCCGCGATAATCGGGACCGTAGATTTCCGCGACCAGTGTCTGCAACACCGGCGGACCCGGAGGAACTTCGCTGACCTTGATGCGCGCGCCGAACCGGCGGCCTATTTCGTCAAGCGGCGGCCTCATACGCTTCGCGATGTCATGGCTCTGGGCGCTGCGCTGCTGCCGGGGCAGAAGGTTCACCTGAATGTCGGCCTGGTTCGGCTGGTGGCGAAGATAATAATGCCGGACGAGGCCGTTGAAGTTATACGGTCCCGATGTGCCGGCGTACACCTGATAGTTCATGACTTCAGGCTGCTGCGCCAGATAGCGGGCGAGCGCCTGCGCGACCGATGTGGTCTGTTCCAGCGTTGAACCATCGGGCATGTCGACGATCACCTGGAATTCGCTCTTGTTATCAAAGGGCAGCATCTTGACCCGCACCAGCTTAAAGGGCACGAAAACGCAGGCGGCCATCAGCAGAAAAACCAAACCAGCCAGAAACAGGTTGCGCCGCCGCGCATTGGAAATAAGCGGGTCCATCAGCCGGCGGTACAGCCTGGTGAAAAAGCCTTCTTTGCCATGTGCGGAGTCTGGCGATGCGCTCGCCGTGCTGTAGTGGCGCAGCAGCCGCAATGCCGCCCAGGGCGAGACCATGAACGCCACAAGCAGAGAAAAGATCATGGCGGCCGAGGCGCCCACGGGAATCGGCCGCATGTAAGGCCCCATGAGGCCCCGGACCAGCGCCATCGGCAGAATGGCTGCAATAACTGCGAAGGTCGCCAGAATCGTTGGATTACCGACTTCATCCACGGCTTCGACCGCGACCTGCGCCAGAGGACGCCCCTGGTTTTCAGGCAGGCGGAAATGCCGCACGACGTTTTCGACCACTACTATGGCATCATCGACGAGGATGCCGATACTGAAGATGAGGGCAAACAGCGTCACGCGGTTCAGCGTGTACCCGTATATATAGAAGATGGCGAGCGTGAGGGCCAGGGTGACCGGAATCGCCAGCAGCACGACGCCGGATTCCCGCCAGCCAAGCGCCAGCGCGATCAGGAGCGTGACCGAGAGCGTCGCCAGAAAAAGGTGCTTCAGCAGTTCGTTCGATTTGTCGCGCGCGGTTTCGCCGTAGTTGCGCGTCACGCTGATGTTGAGCCCCTCCGGCACGGTGTTGCCGCGAAGCTCCTCCATGCGTTTCAGCACCGCCTCGGCAACCAGGGTTGCGTTGGCGCCTTTGCGTTTGGCCACCGTAATCGTGACCGCCGGGAACTCGCCCGCAGCCGCCGCGCTTCCCTGCTCGCGCTCGGCGCCCGCGCCGTTTCCAAACAGAACGTAGTCCGCCGGTTCCGCGGGGCCATCCTCAATTTTTGCGGCAACGTCTCGCAGGTAGACCGGCCGGTGGTCGCGAACGCCGGCGACCGTCTTTTCCAGGTCCTCAACCCGGCGCAGAAAAGCTCCGGCCTCCACCTGGAATTCGCGGTTTTCTCGCGCGAAGCTACCGGCCACTTCGCGCGCGTTGGCGGCCTGCAGCCGCCGCACGACATCACCGGGAACCAGGCCATAGGCCGCCAGCTTTCCTGTATCGAGCATCACCCGGACCGTGCGCGGCCGGCCGCCGATGATATGCGTTTCAGAAACGTCATCGACCTGTTTGATGGTGTGCTCAAGCTCCCCGGCCACGAGCCGCAGATGGTAGGAATCGTACCCGCGGCCCCAGAGCGTCAGGGCAAGCACCGGCACGTCGTCAATCGATCGCGCCTTGATCAGCGGCCGCGACACTCCGGGCGGAATGCGGTCGAAATTGGAATAGAGCTTATTGTAGATTTTGACGATGGCGTCTTCTTCTTTCGTGCCCACGTAGAAGCGCACGATCACCAGGCTTTCGCCGGGACGCGAGATTGAATAGAGATATTCGACGCCCGGCACCTCGCGCAGCAGTTTTTCCATGGGAATGCTGACGCGCTGCTCGACTTCCTCCGGTGACGCTCCGGGCATCCGCACCATCACGTCGAGCATGGGCACGACGATCTGCGGCTCCTCTTCCCGGGGGGTCTGCAATATGGCCAGCGCGCCCAGCAGCAGGGCGGCCGTGATGGCCAGGGGCGTGAGCTTTGATTCAATGAACGCGCGCGCGATCTTACCGGCGAGGCGCAGGTTTTTCCGGTCGAGCGGCGGCATTACCGCACCTCGATGCGCTTGCCGCCCAACTCACGGTCTCCGGGCGCCGCTGCGATCTGCTCGCCGCCGTCCAGTCCCGAAAGCACCTCGACTACGCCCCGCCCGGCTCGGCCCACGGTGACATAACGAAGAGACGCCACACGGTCCTGCCCGACCACGTAGACGCCGTTGAGCTGTCCGCGGGTCAGCACCGCGGATTGCGGCACCATCACTGCTTTCCGTTCGCCACGTGAAAATTGCGCGCGTCCGAAGAGCCCGGAGCGTAACACCGGGCTTGCAGGCAGTCCGATTTTGATGGTGAAGCTGCGGCTGGAGGCATCGGCCGCGGGAACGATTTCGACGACTTTTCCTCGAATGGCCGTCTGACCGGCGGCCTCGATCATTACCGGCGCCGTCTGGCCGCGTTTCACGAATTTCAGGTCGCTCTCGTTGACCGTCGCTTCCAGACGATACTGGCCCGCGGATTCGACCGTCACCAGCGGCAGTCCGGGCGCGGCCAGCATTCCCGGTTCAGCGCTGCGAGCGGTCACAACGCCATCGAAGGGCGCGCGCACCTGGGCATGACTCGCCACGGTCTTCACCTGCTGCAGCGCCGCTTCCGCCCGCGCCCGGCTGGATGCCGCCAGTTCGCGCCGGGCCGTGGCCTCCTGCAGACGCGTCCTGACCTCGTCAAACTCCTGCGGGCTCACCGATTTCTTTTCGTACAGAGATTGATATCGCTTGAGCGTGACCTCGGCCAGCGAGGCCTGCGAATCGGCGGCCGCCGATTCATGGACCGCCATTGCCAGCGCGGCCTGCGCCTGGTCGACCGCCGCCCGCGCCTGAGCGTCATCAATCGTGACCAGCGTCTCTCCGCGCTTCACCCGGTCGCCTTCGCGCACGCGGACGCTCCGCACATAGCCGGTCATTTCCGCCGACATCACCACCGTCTGCGCCGCCTGTACCGTGCCTGTCGCTTCAAATACGTCGGGAACCAGCGTCTTCTCCGAGACGGTCAGGGCAACATCGCGCACGGTCTCGGTGGAAGCCGAAGCGCCTTTGCGTTCCGGACCGCACGATACGGTCGCGCCCGCCAGCAGCGCACCCGCTGCAATTATGAACATTTTCTTCATTGGCCCGCTCCAGAGGACTGAGTCACTACGTCTGATTTCGCTGAAAGATTTCCGGTCGCCAGTTCCAGGGCCGCATAACCAACCTGATAGCGATAGACGGCCTCCCAGTGGTTCATGCCGGCCGCGCGGGCCGCGTCTTCTGCGCGCAACAGGTCGGTCATGGTCGTCAGTCCGGCATCATAGCGGTTGCGGATGATGCGCAGGCTTTCATCGGCGCGGGCGACTGCGGTGCGCGCCACTTCGAGCATCTGGCGCGCGCTGTCCCAGTCATAAAATGCGCGGCGCACATCCAGACGCACCTGGTCTTCGGCCATCTGCCGGTTTGCGGAAGCGCGTTCCAGCATGGCCTTTTCGCGCGACACCTGCGCCAGCTTCCGGCCGCCTGAAAACAGGTCGATCTGCAATCCCGCTCCGGCCAGCCAGTGATTGCCGCCGTTGCCGAAAAGAGAAACGTTGTCGATCTCCGAGGCGGCAAAGACATCCACGCGCGGCCCCAGAGCGGATTTCGCGGCCTGCACTCCGGTTTTACTGGCCGCCACTTCCGACGCCGCCTGTTTGAGGTCCGGCCGCTGTTGCAGCGCCTGCTGCTCGGCATCTTCCAGCTTCATCGCCGTGAAACTGCCCTCTTTCAGGTCCGTGGGCATCGTGTGCTGTGAATCCGCCGGAAGACCGATGGCCAGGTTCAGCCGGGCAAGCGCCAGCGCGGCGTTGTTGCGCGCCCTGACCAGTTCCTGCTGCCTGGAAGCCACGTTCACCTGCGCAGCCAGATAGTCGGATTCCACCGCTGTCCCGGCTTCGGTCTTTGCGCGGCTTTCATCGGCCACCGCCACAGCGGTCTTGTTCGCCTGCTCGGCGACTTCCAGTCGCCGTCCGGCGAGCATCAGGTCGTAATAGGCCTGAACCACGCGAAACACCAACTGCTGGTCATCAAGACGCCCAAGGCGCTGGTTGTGATCGAC
>OBLQ010000891.1_pt1 | contig 11312 bp, 10 predicted proteins | sample 1519881 | NCBI WGS metagenome assembly OBLQ01 (sample SAMN01911456, study PRJEB22533) | soil metagenome | biome: Soil | place: Malaysia | collected 2012-04-30 | depth DG_metagenome m | reverse complement strand
GACCAGCCGTTCTACTGGTTTCTGCTGGTGAAGGGACATCGCACCTTTCGCTACATGCCGACATTCGGAAAAACATTTTATCCACACTGGTCTACGGACCGGAGCGACCTCAAGCCGCTGGCCGATATGCTCGCCAGAGAGAAATACGGTGCTTACTACAACGATGCAACCGGTGTGGTGGAGTTTCCCGTATCCCATGGGCATCTGAAGCCCGAAATTGCAGATCCAACGACGGAGGAGCTAACCAAAGAGCCGGTACGATTTTTCCTGGACCGAAATCCGGGCTATAAACAAGGACACGAACTGGTCTGCATCTGCGAAATGGAGGAATTCAACATGAAGCCACTCACCAAACGTCTGTTCCGGGGCCTTGATTGAAGGCTTCCGCATGGAGAAAGCTGCAGACATGCTTGCCGGAACCACCATCGAGTCCATGGCTGGAAACGATGCTCGTACGCAACCGCGAGTGCGCCTACCTGAAGCAATGGGGGCAGCCCGCGTCACAGGAAGAGTACCGTCAACAGGTGCCATTGACCGACTACGAGGCCCTGACTCCCTGGATCGGGCGCATCGCGTCGGGAGAAGAGTCGGTCCTATTTCAGGGAACACCTGTCGCTTTCGAGAAGACAGGCGGAAGTTCCGGCGGAAGCAAGCTGATTCCATATACGAGCGAAGGTTTGGAAGATTTCCGCAGGGCTATCCTGCCATGGCTGGCGGATGTCGCTAACCGCCATCACTTCACCGGCAGCGCCTACTTTTCTCTCAGCCCGGCCTGCCGCACACGTGAACAGATTGCCGGGATTCCGGTCGGCCTGTCCGACATCGCCTACATCGGTGAAGCTGCCGCCTCCATCATTGCACAGGTCAGCGCCGTACCTCCATCCATCGGCGAGCTGACCGACCATGATGAATGGCGGAAACAAACCCTCCATTACCTTCGCCAGGCGAGCGATCTCGAGCTGCTTTCAGCATGGAGCCCTACCTTTCTGCTCCGCCTGTTCGAGGGCGAACCAACAAGCTCGCTGTGGCCGCGCATGAAAGTCATCAGTTGCTGGACCGGCGGCGCCTCGGCCGAATTCTCCGGGATGCTGCAGCCCATGTTTCCGCATGTTGTGATCGAGCCCAAGGGGCTTATGTCGACGGAAGCTGCGGTCACAATTCCTGACAGTGAAGGCAATCCGGTACTTGTCGATGCCGGGTTCACCGAATTCCGTCGCGGCTCCAGCGTGATACTGTGCGATGAATTGCAGCCTGGATGCGAATACGAGGTCGTCGTCACCACCGCCAGTGGCCTTTATCGCTATTGCACCGGTGACATCGTCCGGTTCGAGGGACGCAACCAAACGGGCCGGAGCATTCTGCGCTTTCTCGGCAGACAGGGGTTGGTCAGCGATCTGGTCGGCGAAAAATTGACCGAAAGTTTCGTAGCCCATTGCTTGCAGGATATCGTGGGATTCTGCATGTTGGTTCCGAATGGATCAGGAGACGGTTATTCACTTGTGACAGACCGGAGTGCTCCAGAGATATCGATCGAAACGGCGGAAAAAAGGCTGATGGAGAATCCGCAATACGCCTATGCGCGGACCCTCGGCCAGTTGAAAGCATTGGCGTCGGTCCAGGTGAGCAATCCGTGGGAACGCTATGAACACTATCAGGTCGAACAAGGTGTCCGGCTGGGCGACATCAAACCGGTCGCGCTGCGCGGCGAACGGCATTGGGTGCAGTGGTTTGGAGGCCGATCGTGAGGATCGCGCTAATCTCTCCGAAAGGCCGACTTTATCGACATAAGGGAGGCATATTCAGGAAAACACTGCGTTACCAACCGTTAACACTAACCACGCTGGCCGCCCTGGTGCCGCACGAGCTCGATGCCGAAGTGACCTTGTTGGATGAGGGCATCCAAGAGATCCCGAACCAGCTGGACGCGGACATCGTCGGTCTTACGGTCATCACCGGGACATCCGTGCGCGCCTTTGAGCTTGCCGACCACTTCCGGGCCCAAGGTATCACCGTCGTACTGGGAGGCCCTCACGTCACACTGTTGCCCGAGGAGGCGCGGCGACATGCCGATGCCATCTGCATCGGTTACGCCGAGGATAGCTGGCCGCAACTGCTGCTCGACTTTGCTGCGGGCCGCTTGCAGTGCGAATACTGCCAGGCCGCCGATTTCACGCTGCAACGCCCCGATATGCCGTTTCCGATACGGAACGCCTTCGAACCCCGCCATTTTCTGACTCAAGCCGTATTCGAGGCCACACGTTCCTGCGCGCACGACTGTGATTTTTGCGTGGCGCCGAATGCATGGGGCCGCAGGCAATATCAGAAGCCGGTGGACTGGGTTGTGCGCGACATTGTGCAGTTCGGCCAACGGCAACTTATTTTCATCGACCTCAATCTGGTGTCGGACAAGGCATACGCGAAAGAGCTGTTTACCGCGATGCTGCCATTGAAAGTACAATGGTACGGGCTTGCGACAGTCCTGATCGCCCATGATCGTGAATTGATGGAACTGATGGCAAGAAGCGGCTGCAAAGGGCTGCTTCTGGGTTTTGAGTCGGTTTCAAATCAAAGCCTCGACGATGCGAACAAAAGCTTCAACGAATCGGTCGACTATTCCACACTGGTTCACGATTTGCACCGTCTGGGTATCTCGATTCAGGGCTGCTTCGCCTTCGGTCTGGAACACGACCGCCCTGACGTATTCCGGGAAACCGCCGACTTCGTGATCGACACGGGCATCGATCTGCCCCGCTTCTCCATCGTCACACCGTTTCCGGGCACCCCTTTACATCAGCGCCTGGCTTCCGAAGGGCGCATCTTGACGCGCAACTGGGAGCTCTACGACGGACAACAGGTTGTGTTTCAGCCGAAACAGATGTCGCCATCCGAGCTTGCTGCCGGCCACGAGTGGGCCTGGAAGGCTGCTTACAGCCACAAGGCCATCGCGAGGCGTTTGTGGAAAGCACACCGATTCACGCCGATGGCATGGGCAGTCAACATGGGCTACCGCTTTTACGCCCATAACCTGCATCGCTTCTATACCTGCGACTGGCCGATCTCCGCCCTGCCGCCCAGAGCCGGCGCGATCATGCCCGGACACCGGGACAGTCCGCTATGAAACTGACCTTCATTCACCCGGCGATCGGACACCGCCGGGGCGAGCGTTACATCCGCTCCTGGCAAATGGAGCCCTTGCCAATCGCCACGCTGGCAGGGCTGACTGCGGCGGACGTCGAACTCGACTTTTACGATGACCGGATGGAGATGATTCCCTTTGATGAGCCGACCGACGCCGTCATCATTCCGGTCGAGACCTACACCGCCCGGCGGGCCTACCAGATCGCTAGCGATTTCCGCCGCCGGGGTGTGCCGGTCATCATGGGTGGTTTTCATGCCACGCTGATACCGGATGAGGTCAGCCGATATGCCGAAGCGGTGGTGACAGGAGAAGCGGAATCGGTCTGGGCCGAAGTGGTGGACGATCTGCGCCACCATAGCCTGAAGAAACACTATCACGGGGAGCGGCGGGAGTTATCCGGCATCCGTGTCGACCGCCGTCTGTTCCGGGGCAAGTCTTACCTGCCGATCGGTCTGGTGGAGACCGGCCGGGGCTGCCGCTTTCCCTGCGAGTTCTGCGCCATCCAGACCTTCTTCGAACGCAGCTATCGGGCCAGACCTGTTGCGGCAGTCATCGATGAGTTGCGTGAACTAAAAAGAAGCAAGCGCCTCTTTTTCTTCGTGGATGACAACTTTGCCGGCGATATGGCAGCCGGCAAGGAACTGCTGCCGGAGCTGGCCAGGCTGAATATCCGCTGGATCACCCAGATGAGTATCAATGCCGCGCACGATGATGCATTTCTGGCGCTACTGGCGAGGAGCGGCTGCAAGGGAGTTCTGATCGGCTTCGAGTCGCTGAACGAGGCCAACCTTCAACGCATGAACAAACGCTTCAACACCATGCAGGGTGGCTATGAAGTCGCGTTGGCCAACCTCCGTCGTCACGGCATCCGGGTCTACGGCACCTTCGTGTTCGGCTATGAACATGATACCGAAGCATCGTTCGATGAGGCCGTGGATTTCGCCCAGACGCAAGGCATGTATATCGCAGCCTTCAATCACCTGACACCGTTTCCGGGCACTCCCCTCTACGATCGCCTGCAGCGGGAGAAACGGCTCCGGTTCGACGCCTGGTGGCTCGATCCGGCCTACCGCTACAATGAGCTTCCCTTCACACCCGAGCGACTGAGCCCCGAAAAGGTCACCGAAGGCTGCGTCAATGCCCGGCGCAAATTCTATGGCTGGTCCAGTATCATGAAGCGCAGCCTGCGCAACGGTGGCGACTGGTTCATGTTGCGCAACTATTTCCCGATCAACGCCATGCACCGGAACGAGATCTCGCAACGCAACGGCTATCCGCTCGGTGACGAGCAATGGCACGGCCCGCTTGTGGAGGCGGAATGATCCGCTACGAACGGGCACAGGAGTGCGATGATGCCGTACTTCGTGCGCTGTTGCGCGACAACGGGATGCCTTCATGGGTCGAGATTGCGCTGCAGCGTGAGCCTTCCTTCTTTGCCGGCATGAACCGCATCACCGACGACTTCGCAGTCATTGCGCGCGATGGCTCCCGGGCCATCGGCATGTATACCTGTTCGCTGCAACGGCTCCACATCAACGGCCGGCCATGCAGCCTTGGTTATCTGGGTGGCTTGCGTCTCATCCCTTCCTACCGGAACAGGCTCAGCATACTGCGCGATGGATACAGCTCCATTGCCAGGCTCACCCCCGCCAGCGCTCACCCCTTCTGGTTCACCAGCATCGCCAGCGACAACATGCAGGCAAGAAAACTTCTGGAGGCGGGACTGGCTGGCATGCCGCGTTATGATCTTCTCAACGAACTGGTCACCCTCGCCCTGCCCGTTTCCCGGGGTCGCCGCCTGGGGCTCTGGCGCAGTGCCACGAAGGCCGACATACTTGGCCTGATCGACTTCTACAACAGGCACGCTACCGAATTCCAGTGTGCGCCGGAATTGAGCGAATCGTGGATCCGTCATCTCGGCATCGAGCATTTCTTGATCTACGGCCAGGACGATATCGAGGCCTGCCTCACCATCTGGGACCAAACGGCCTACAAGCAGGTCGTGGCAAGGAGCTACCGCCTGCTGCTAAGGATCGCAAGGCCGCTCTACAATGGTCTGGCGACTCTGTCACGCCGGGTCCGGCTACCCGCATCGGGTCGCCCCTTCAGCCAGTGCTATCTGGCATTCGCCGCCTTTGCCGATCGCGCAGCACCGCGGGCAACCGAACTGATTCGCGATGCATTGAGCTACTGTTCGAGCGAAGCGGCGATCATCGCTCTGCATGATCGGCACCCGCTACTGGGCCGGCTTGAAAAGGATTTCAAGCCGCTCTCTTATCGTACCCGGCTCTATACGGTCTGCTATGATGAAAGGCCGTCTCTGGATGGACGGATGGCGCAGCCGGAGGCGGCGCTGCTATGAGAATCTCACTGATTCGCCCGAGCATGGGCGGCATGCGGTCAACCGATGCCATGCCGCCCCTCGCACTCGGCATCCTCGCTGCGCGCTCGCCAGGATGGGATATCGAGCTTTTCGACGAGCGTGTGGAGGCGATTCCTCCAGGGGACAGCCCGAACCTGGCCGCCTTCAGTGTCGAAACGTTTACTGCGAGACGTGCCTACACCCTGGCCGATGACTACCGGAGGCGAGGCATCCCGGTGGTGATGGGTGGCTATCACCCCACCCTCCTGCCGGATGAGGCATTGCAGCATGCGGATGCCGTAATGATCGGCGATGCCGAAGGTGTATGGGAGCTGCTGCTGGAGAATTTCAGTCGTGGACACATGCAACGCGTTTACCGCGGAGATCACCGCCGGCCGCTGACCGACTACCGCATCGACCGCAACATATTCCAAGGTAAGTCCTATGCGCCACTGGAACTGATCCAGTACGGGCGCGGCTGTCGCTTCGCCTGCGACTTCTGTTCCATTCACAGTTTTTACGGGCAGTCCGTGCGTTCGCGAGATCCTGAACAGGTGCGCGAAGAGCTGGCACAGCTATCGAGAAAAAAACTGCTCTTTTTCGTCGACGACAACCTGTTCGCTTCGCGCCGGCAGTTGCTGGATCTGCTCAGGATGCTGACCCCAATGAAGCTTCGCTGGTCTTGCCAGATCAGCATCGATGTTGCACGGGACGAAACCCTGCTGGATGCCATGGCTCAAGCCGGCTGCCGATTTGTACTGATCGGTTTCGAATCCCTCGATGAAGCCAATCTGAAACAGATGGGCAAACCATGGAATCGGGTAGCCGGCAGTTATACTGAGGTCATCCGTCAGTTGCACCGGCGAGGCATCGGAGTCTATGGCACCTTCGTCTTCGGCTACGATGCAGACAACATCGAGACAATCCGACGAAGCGTGGAATTCGCCATCGAATCCAGACTGGAGATTGCCAACTTCAACCCCCTCACACCAACGCCGGGATCACCGCTCTACAGACGTCTGCAGCAGGAGCAAAGACTGTTGATGTCCGAATGGTGGCTCGACGATGGCTATCGCTACGGAGATCCGATCTTCGTGCCTCGCTCCATCTCCCCGGAGGAACTTGCTGCAGAATGTTTTGCGGCCAAGCAACAGTTCTACTCTTGGAAGTCCATCGCCCTGCGCGTGTTCGATTCGGCGACGCCCTGGTCCTTATTCAACACGGGCATGACGGGCATCGCCAACCTCGTTTCACGCCGAGAAATACGCAACAAGCAGGCAAGGCCTCTGGGTAACGTATGAAGGTCACTTTCATCAAACCCAACATCGGTCGGCAAGAACACAGCCTGTACGTGGATGAGGGGCGCATGGAGCCGCTGCAACTGGGCGTTTTGGCCGGGCTGACGCCTCCGCATGTCGAAGTGGTTCTCTACGACGACCGCATGGAATCGATCCCCTATGACGAACCGACCGATCTAGTCGCGATCACGGTCGAGACCTACACGGCACGCCGGTCCTATGAAATCGCCGGCGAATACCGCCAGAGGGGGGTCCCGGTCATCATGGGCGGGATGCACGCCTCTCTTGTCCCGGATGAGGTGGCGGCAAATTCGGACAGTATCTTCATCGGAGATGCGGAAACGGTTTGGCAGGAGGTCATCGGTGATGCCGAGCGGGGCCATCTGAAACCGCGCTACCGGGCATCCCCCGGCATGGCCCAAATCGGCAACGTATTGCCGAGAAGAGATATCTTCGAAGGAAAAGGCTACCTCCCGATTACCCTGATGCAGTATGTTCGCGGTTGCCGCTTTGCATGCCATTTCTGCGCCATCAGCCAGTATTTCGACAAGCGATATTACGTTCGGCGGATCGACGAAGTATTGCGGGAGATCGATGCCCAGAACCGGCGTTTCATCTTTTTCGTAGACGACAATATCGCTTCCGATCACGATGCCCTGAAGGCCTTGTGCAGGGCACTGATGCCGCTGAATGTGCACTGGGTCAGCCAGGCCAGTCTCGATATCACACGCGACCCTGAATTGATGAAGCTTCTGGAGAAAAGCGGCTGCTGGGGCAATGTCACCGGTTTCGAGTCGATCACGCCCAAAAGTCTGCGCGAGGCGAAAAAGTCTCCCAATATCCGGCGCTCCGCCGACTACAGGCAGGAGGTCGAGGTCCTGCGCGATCACGGTATGCAGACATGGGCGGCATTTACCCTCGGTTACGACAACGATACCCCTGATTCAATCCGGGCCACTGTCGATTTCGCGCTGGAGAGCAAGTTTTCCTTCGCTGCCTACAACATTCTGACCCCCTACCCCGGCACCCCGCTTTACCACTCCCTGCAGCAGCAGAAGCGCCTGCTCTACGACGGCAAATGGTGGCTGCACCCGGAATACCGCTTCAACAGCTCTCCCTTCATCCCCAGACAGATGAGCGCGGATGAACTGACCTCGATCTGCCATGAAGCCCGGACCCGCTTCAACAGCCTGCCATCCCTGCTCTATCGTTTCTCGGACCTGCGCACCAATCTGCGCACGGCTCAACGTGCTTGGGCATTCTCGAAATACATGCTGCTTTACCGCAAGGAGGTCTACAAAAAGCACCAGATGAGGTTCGGGTTGCGATGAAACGACTGCTATCACTCTACCAGTACATAGCCCCCGCCATTCTGACACCGCTGACTTTCTGGCTGTGGTATCAGGAGTCCGGGCATCATCTGCAGATCACCCTGATGGCCTGGCTGCTGCCGATTCTCTGGGCCTACATCGTTCCGGGCGTCGGGACCAATTTACTCAAGGTCTGGGAGTTCGACACCCGCTTCAAACTCGGACGCTTCCGCCCGCATCACGGATTCGTCTTCGGCAGTGCTACCTCGATGCTGGCGTGGATGGTCCATACCTCGCCCGCAGTTTCGCTGACCGGATCCCTGCAGCACGCATTCATTCTCGCTGCGGTATTGGGCTTCTGGAACATCCTGTACGAAGTCCGCGCCGTCGAGGCCGGCATCATCAAGGTTTACAATCAACCCTGGGCTGACGGCAAAGGAGCGGAAGCGATCGCGATGGACTACTCACCGTGGTTTTTCGGGGGATTCGGCTTTGCCTACGGACTGGCGACGACCTGCAGCGAATGGTGGTTCCAAGACCTTCCCCTTTCGTGGTCGCTGTTCGCACTGTGGTTTGTCGCTGCACTGTCGATTTCGATCGCCCTGCCTGTTTGGGGCTTTATCAGACACTCTCTTATCCGGCATGGCCACAGGGGAACACGACCGGTGGAGCGAAAATGCTAGAAAGGCTCAATTTCATCATCCTGCTCGTGTCATTGGCCGCGACATGGATTTTCCTTTGGGCCGCATCCCATTCGACATGGTGGCTGGCACTGGTTGCGGCTTGGCTCTTTTCGCTGGTGAACATGCTCCCTTTCTCCCTGCTTCACGAGGCGGTGCATGGAGTCGGTTCGCCGTCGAAGCGCCGGAACCGTCTGTTGGGACTGGTCTCCGGAATGGCGTTCGGCACATCGATGTCGATGCAAGCGGTGGCGCACCTGGGTCATCACAAGCGAAACCGCACGGATGCGGAGATGTACGACTATTATCTACCCAGCGAATCGAAGGCGCTTCGGAACTTCTGGCTCTATGCCGGCAACCTTTCCGGTCTCTACTGGTTCTGCATCCCGGCCAGCAACCTTTTCTATCTGGTCGCACCCTGGGCCTACTGTTCGCGCCTGTTCGTCGACAGGATCGCTCCCGCGCTCGGCTTCGGCCCGTACGTCAAGGAGATGGTCGAACTTCCTGTAACCACGGTATGGAGCGAAATTGCGCTGGTTGTCATTTATCAGGCCGGACTCTGGTGGCTGCTTGATCTGTCGTGGCAGGGCTGGTTGTTATGCTACTGGCTGTTTGCCCTGCACTGGTCGGCCCTGCAATACGTCGACCACGCATGGAGTGCCCGTGATATCGTCAATGGTGCATGGAATCTGAAGGTATCCGCCCCCGCCCGCTGGCTGGCGTTGAACTACCACTACCACCTCGCCCATCATCAGCATCCGAATGAACCGTGGACGAAGCTACCGGCACTGGTCGACCCCAATGCGGCGCAGCCCACGTTCTGGCGAATCTATTTCAGCCTATGGAAAGGTGTGCGACCGGCGCCTCCGATGGGTGCGCCGGCCGATCCTTCATTACTGGCGACGGCGCAAAAACCAGGCTAGGAGGAACCCGAGCATCGAACCGGCAAGTAGGCCACCAATTCCGAAATATTTTACGCTTCCCTCAGCTGCCGAAAGAATCGGATTATCGAGGAAATTCGTGCCGATATGCATGGCTCTGATGCGCCAATGACCATCGTCCTCCTTGGCAACAACAGCTGTCCACCGTGTAAGCATGTTGAACTTGCGCCCATCTGCCAGAATGTAATCTTCCTTGCCAGTCCCCCAAACTAATCCCCAGCGCTTGTCGCTGGATAGTTCAGTCAGAGCTGCGGGCTCGAACGAAATGTGCAGTGACTTGAGATAACCGCCCTTGCCAAACCACTTCTTGAAATAATTGGAGACATCCTGCCTGTTCGCGAGAAACTCCTGATCAATTGGTGTAATACGAAGGTTCTTGCTGAGCACCGGCAACATAGCATCGTAATTGCCACTGTTGATGGCATTTTCCGCCTGTTTGAGAATGGCGCGAAGTTCATTGTGAATGGCAGCATCCGGTTCGCCTTCGGCGTAAACGTTGCCGACGCAACAGAACAACAATAATGAAGCAACAACTACTCGTCTGAACATGGCCCACCCCTGTAATAAGCACGAAGGATGATTGTTAATGCCAATCCTGAAGCCACATCCAGCACGTGATGTTGATGTACCAATAAGGTCGATCCGATTATGGCTGCCAACCAGAGCATTAACAAGCCACTTATCCAGCCACGGCTCCTTTCTGCTATGGCCAGCATGATGCAGGAGGAAAAAACCACATGCAGCGACGGCACAAGGTTATGCGGCCGGTCAATGCTGAAGATAGTGGAGAAAATGCTGTCGTATGGTGCTGTATCCGGAAGCGCGCGGGTAAACCCCAGGCTCGCCGGAAGCAGCAGGAACAGCACGCCCGAAATCAACGTGCCGGCAATCAGCTGTTTGCCGAGACGCGGCATATCTGTCGGTGCCAAAACGAAGGCAGGCATAAGAAAAAGCAGGTACATCGACAGGTAAACCCAGATAAACTGCGGAACAAATGGGATGGAAAGTTCGAAAGGCAGGTAGAGTTGAAACAACTCATCCCTGTGGTCGGTCAGCCAGTTGGCGCTCGGATACACGGAGAAAAATGCGACACTGATCCAGAATACCCAATACAGATAAGTTATTAGTTGGTGTTTTTCTTTTGCTACAACGCCAGGCATTCAGCAGAATCTTCAGGGCTGGATGAGCCCGGAGGTGAGCAGGTTGAAGGCCCCCATCACCAGCGGGCCAATGATCGCCGGCAGTACATTCAGCACCAGCAATGTCACGATAATCAGGAACCCGTAGGGCTCCACGCGTGACAACCGGTAAGCCCATGGTCCCGGCAGCAGACCGACTGCCACGCGGCCGCCGTCCAGCGGCGGCAACGGCAGCAGATTGAAGATACAGAGCACCAGATTGATCAGGATGGAGGCCTGCGCCATCAACGCCAGGGGATCGGCAAACCAGGCGGCGGTTGCCGGCAACTGCGCTGCGATCCACAGCAGGCCGGTGGAAAGCAGCGCCAGCAGCAGATTGGTGAGCGGACCAGCCAGCGCTACCCAGATCATGTCCTGCTTCGGATGCCGGAGCTTGCGGTAGT
>OBLQ010000890.1_pt1 | contig 11319 bp, 9 predicted proteins | sample 1519881 | NCBI WGS metagenome assembly OBLQ01 (sample SAMN01911456, study PRJEB22533) | soil metagenome | biome: Soil | place: Malaysia | collected 2012-04-30 | depth DG_metagenome m | reverse complement strand
GGCTTCGCCCTGGCCCTGCTCGGCGGCCGACTGGTGTCCGGTGCCGATTATGTGATCGGGAAGGCGGGTCTGATCGGCAAAATGCGCGGCGCCGACTGGGTGATCACGGGCGAGGGCAGGAGCGATGCGCAGACGCTGGCGGGCAAGCTGCCGCTGAGGGTGGCGAAGCTGGCAAGGGCGGCGGGGGTGCGCGTGGCGCTGATCTCCGGCGATGTGGCGGACCATCCGGTGTTGGACGGCTGTTTCGATGCCGTCATTGCGGCTCGCCCGGCCGGCATGCCGGTCGAGGCGGCCATGGCCGGGGCCGGGGATCTGCTGCGCCGGGCCACATGCGCATGGGCGATGGCGGCCAGCGGGTCTACAATGGGTCCGATGGGCTGATGAAATGATCAAGTTCCCGCATCCGGATATGGCGAACGAGGACGGCCTGCTGGCCGTCGGCGGCAATCTCGAGCCGGAAACGCTGCTGGCGGCCTACCGTCAGGGCATCTTTCCCTGGTACGACAAGACGACCCCGATCCTGTGGTGGGCGCCCGACCCGCGCATGGTGCTGTTCCCGGCCGAGTTCCATTGCTCGCGGCGCCTGGCCCGGCGCATGCGCCAGCCGGGATGGCGTTGTTCCTGGGATGAGGATTTCGGGGCCGTGATCCGGGCCTGCGCCGGTCCGCGCGGGGAGGGCAACGGCACCTGGCTGCTGCCGGAGATGATCGAGGCCTACCGCCGCCTGCATGCCATGGGCCTGGCCCATTCGGTGGAGGTGTGGTTCGAGGGGGATCTGGCCGGAGGACTGTACGGGGTGCAGCAGCAGGGCGTGTTCTTCGCCGAATCGATGTTTCACCGGCGTACCGACGCCTCGAAGATGGCCCTGGCCTTCCTGGTGGAGCGTGCCATCACCATGTCATGGAAACTGATAGACTGCCAGTTTCACACGGGGCATCTTCAAAGCCTCGGGGCAAGGACCATTCCGCGGCAGGCATTTCTGCGCCTGCTGCGTGATGGGGAAGGTGCGTCATGATTCCGGAGGGTGCATGAAGACAATCGTGATCGCCATGATGTTCGGCCTGTGGGTACTGACCACGCCGGTGGTGTGGGCCGCGGATGCGCCGAGCGGGCGCATCACCAGCTACGGCATCTATGCCTACTCGCTGGACGACGCCCATTCGACGCAGGCGGGCGGCAATGTCACCTATACGCAGGTGAAGCCGGTGCTGGCCGTCACCAGCGATTACATCCCGCTGCTCAAGGGCATCTATTTCGGCTATCGGTTCAAGCTGGACGATCTGCCGCCGGGCCAGGTCGAGCTGACGTGGACGGTGAAGCATCCGCCCATCCGCAAGGCGGACGGCAGCACGGACACCGGCTACAGCCTGGTGCGCAAGGTCAATGTCGATCGGGGGAGCATCGTCGGCGATTCAGGCTATATCCTCAGCGATGACGATGAACTGGTGCCGGGGGACTGGACCTTCACCTACAGCTACAACGGCAAGGTCCTGGTCGGCAAGACCTTCCATGTCGTGGATATCGGCGCCCCCCGCTGAGGCGCGGGATTTACACTGGCCCGCCCATGGCCATCTTATATACTTGACCCGGGATCGGAGAGGGAGGCGGTGATCGGCGGCTGCAATCCCTGACTTGAGGAGGCTCTCATCCCATGATTCGCCGGAATCTTCCCCTCGGAACGCTGTTGATCGCCGGCCTGGCCACCGCCTGGGCATCGCTCCCCCCGACGCCGGCCAGGGCCACGGTGGCGATGCAGACCCCGGAGCTGGCCCATATCGAGGGCATGGCCGAGACGGCCATCGATCAGTTCCTGCACAAGGATTTCAAGACGGCACACCGGACGCTGGGGCGGATGCAGCATGCCTTCGATATCCTGCACCGGGAGATCTCGCACAAGCCGTATGACGAACGCAAGGAACGCGAACTGGCGACGATGCACCTGTGGTTGCGCGAGATGGGCATCGCCATCGACAACCGTTCCGGCATCGGCGGCGCCATCGCCGCCAACCAGCTGACCGCCTCGCTAATCCGCTACCAGGACTTCCCGGATACGGTCAAAAGCTCGATTGCCTGGCTGGACTACCTCGGACGCGAGATCGTGCTGCTGAACATGGAGGGTCCGCGGCGCAACGCCAGCCTGCTGGAATTCCAGCGCAACGACCTCCAGGTGACCTGGCATACGCTGCGCCGGCTGCTGCTCAGGGATATGCGCAACAAACCGGTGACGCTGCGCGTCGACGATGTCGTCGAACACCTGACCACCCGCCTGGACCGGAACGATCAGGTCCAGGACGGCAACAAGCTGCTGTCATTGATCGATCGGATGGACAGGCTTCCCGATCCGCTGGCGGCCGCGAGCAGGTAGCGCTCAGGCGGCTGCGGGCCCGGAGGGCAGGGTCAGGATCTCACAGCCGCCGGCGGTCACGGCCAGCGTATGCTCGAACTGGGCCGACAGCGACTTGTCGCGGGTCACCACGGTCCAGCCGTCGCCGAGTACCTTCACCGGGGCCTTGCCCAGGTTCACCATCGGTTCGATCGTGAACACCATGCCCTCCTTCAGCACCAGCCCCTCGCCCGGTCTGCCGTAATGCAACACCTGCGGATCCTCGTGGAATTCGCGGCCGATGCCGTGGCCGCAGTACTCGCGTACCACCGAGCAGCGTTCCCCCTCCACGAAACTCTGGATGGCATGGCCGATGTCGCCGAGCGTGGCGCCGGGGCGTACCACGGCGATGCCGATGTCCAGGGCCTGGCGTGCGACCTCGGTGACCTTGCGGGTTTTCACCCGCGGTTCGCCGACATAGAAGGTCTTGCTGGTGTCCCCGTGGAAGCCGTGCAGGTAGGTGGTGATGTCGAGGTTGACGATATCGCCGTCCTGCAGGCGTTTGTCGGCCGGGATGCCGTGGCAGACCACATGGTTGACCGAGGTGCAGATGGATTTCGGGAAGCCGTGATAGTTCAGCGGTGAGGGATAGGCATCATGGGCAACGATGAACTGATGGCAGATGTCGTTGAGCTCCAGCGTGGTGACGCCCGGCTTCACATACGGCTCGATCATCACCAGCACGTCGGCCGCCAGCCGGCAGCTGGGCCGCATCTGGTCGATCTCTGCAGGCGTCTTGATGTGGACCATGCCGGGACACTCCTTGCTTGCGCGCCGGCTATTCTGGCCTAGCTTGACGATGAGGTCACCCATTGGGCGCGGAGGGATGATGCGGGTATATCTGATCCGTCACGGACAGGCCGAGGATGCGGCCACCGATGCGGCACGGCCGCTGAGCCGGCAGGGCAGGGAGGATGTGACGCGCGTGGCGGGGTTCCTGGGCCTGTTCGAAAGGCCGAGGCCGTCGCGGATCGCGCACAGCGGCAAACTGCGGGCACGGCAGACGGCAGAGATGTTCGCCGAGGCGTGGCAGGTCGATGACGTGTGCGAGATGCCGGACCTGCTGCCGGGCTCCGACCCCGCCGCGTGGGCATCGCGGCTCGCCTCGCTGGATGACGATGTGGCGCTGGTCGGGCACCTGCCGCACATGGGCAGGCTGGCCGGGTTGATGCTTTGCGGCGATGCCGACCGCGAGGTGGCGCAGCTGCAGGCGGCATCCGTGATATGCCTGGCGCGGAGCGGGCGCGGATGGACGGAGCTCTGGCACCTGCATCCGCAGCTGTTCTACGGCGCGGATTGATCGATACGCGCCTCAGCTGCGCCGGTACTGCCGGTTCAGCCCCCTGGCCTTGTGCCATACCCGGCTCAGCGCTTCCGGCGAGGCCTGCATGCGCCATATCCAGTTGCCATCCAGCGAGCCCGGAAGGTTCATCCGCGCCTCCGAGCCCAGCCCCAGCAGATCCTGCATCGGGATGACCGCGAGCTTGGAAGGCGAGGCGAGCGCCGCCTCGGTCATGGCCCATGGCATGTCCCTTTCCTTCGCGGACAGCACATCCAGCGTGTAGGCGCGCGTCTCGGGCGGGATCGATGTGAACCAGCCGACGGTGGTGTCGTTGTCGTGGGTGCCGGTGTAGACGACGCTGTCGGGCACGTGATGGGCGGGCAGGTAGGGATTGCCCGGATTGCCGTCGAAGGCGAACTGCAGGATCTTCATGCCCGGCAGTCCGAAGTGCTCCCTGAGCGCATTGACCTCCGGCGTGATGATGCCGAGATCCTCGGCGATCAGCGGCAGGCCGCCGAGCCGGTCGTTCAGGGTCTGCAGCAGGGCATCCCCCGGCGCCCGGCGCCACGTGCCGACCATGCCGTCCTGGCTCTCGCCGGGGATGGCCCAGAACGATTCCAGGCCGCGGAAATGGTCGATGCGCAGCAGGTGCATGCGTTCCAGGCGCGTGCGGATGCGGTGCACCCACCAGTCGAAGCCGTCGGCCTCCATCCTGTCCCAGCGGTATAGCGGGTTTCCCCAGCGCTGGCCGGTTTCCGAGAAATAGTCGGGCGGCACGCCGGCCACCTCGTCGCACAAGCCCAGCTTGTTGACGGTGAAGAATTCGCGCCGGGACCAGACATCGGCGGAATCGTGTGCGACATAGATGGGCAGGTCGCCGAACAGCAGCACATCCCGGTCCTCGGCATGGGCCTTCAGGCGCTTCCACTGGCGCTCGAACAGCATCTGTTCGAAGACGCACTGGCGGATCAGCGGTGCATGTTCGCTGCGCGCGTGGGCCAGGGCGCGCGGCTGCCGGTCACGCAGGGGTTTGGGCCAGCTCCACCATGGCTGATCGTGCAAGACGGCCTTCAGGGCGGAGAACAGGGAGAAGTCATCGAGCCACCAGGCATGGCCCTGCCGGAAGGCCTCGACATCGGCGGCGAGCTGCCGATCGCGTTCCGCCTGCAGCCAGAAGCCCCGGGACGCCTCCCGGCGCAGGTCCGCATGCGCCTCCGGCCCATCCGTATCCGCTTGCAGGCGGGCGGCGGGCAACCAGCCCTCGCTCACGCATTCGCGCAGATCGATAAAGTCCGGATTGCCGGCGAACGAGGACAGGCTTTCGTAGGGCGAGCCGTGTCCGTGCGTCGGCCCCAGCGGCAGGAATTGCCAGACACTGAAGCCCCCGGAGCGGATGTCGTCGATGAAGGCAAGGGCCTCCGGGCCGAGCACCCCCTGGCGGAACGGACCGGGCAACGAACTGATATGCAGCAACACGGCTGCGCGTCGCCGGTCGATCCAGGAGCTCACGAGTCGGTTCCACCCCGTCGCATGGTGCCGCCGCCCTCGGCATCGCCGCCGCCGAGCGAGATCGGCAGGTCCAGCGAGGCGGGCGAGCGTACGCCGAGCAGGGCATAGAGCACCTTCAGGTGCTGGCGGTAGAGCCGGTCGAAGTCGCGCACCGCCGGCCCCGGGTTGTAGTCCCCGAACCACCAGCACCAGTCGGACCCCTCGCAGATCCTCAGCTGTTCGAGGGCTGCCTGCTGGCGCTCGGGGGTCAGGGTGGGGAAATGGGCGTCGAAGGCCTTCTTGGCCTCGACCAGCAACTCCCAGCCCCGCGTCTTGGCGGCATCGCCGATCCAGGTGGCGAAATTGCCGTAGACCCACGAGCCCGGCACCAGATGCTCCAGGCGTTCCTTGGCCGGGTTCTGCTTCAAATAGTCGCTGAACGTGGTCAGCTCGTAATCGGGATGGTCGGCGATGCTCTGGTACAGAAGCTTCAGGAAGGGCACGCCGTTTTCGTGGTAGTGCTCCCAGGCATTCTCGCCGTCCATGATGATGGAGACGACCGGTGCCTTCATGCCGTGTGTGCGTTCCCGGACCAGGGACAGCTCGTGCATGAAGTTCGCCACCGCATCGTGCGTGTCCCAGCGGGAATACTCGAAGCCGATCAGGTCCGACAGGCGGTCGTCCCGGAAGAAGCAGGCGATCGGATGCTTGCGATCGCCCACCAGCCACGGGCAGTACAGCCGGTCCAGGGCCCCGGCCTGGCGAATGTCCTTCTTCAGTGAATGGTGCAACACGCTTTCGCCGGTGGCGCACCAGGAGAAGCCGTGCTTGCCCAGCAGCGATACGGCGGCATCCGATACGCCTCCCTCGGCCGGCCAGCAGCCGGACGGCATGTGTCCGAACACCTGCTCGTGGAAGGTGCGGGCCAGCGTGATGTGATCCTCGGCGCGGGCCTCGCCGCCCGGGTAGTCCTTGGCGGGGATCAGGGCATTCGGCACCGTCTCGCGCGCGGTGGTGAAATCGAGCATCAACGGCAGGATCGGATGCGCGTACGGCGTGGTGGACAGCTCGATCTGTCCCCGTTCGGCCAAGCTGCGGTAGCTGCCGCCGATGTGGCGCAGCAGGCCGGCGATCAGGGTCAGCAGGGCGCGCCGGTCCTGCAGGGTGAAGCCCGAACCCTTGTCGATCAGCCGCCGGGCCACCTCGTGATCCTGGCGGGTCGTTTCGGCCAGCCAGCCGAGGTGGTACCACGTGACGAGGTCCGAGAAGTAGTTCGTGCTCAGGTACTCGATGCTGCGCTGGTGGCGGGTCTGCTCGGCCAGGTTCCACAGGCGGCTGTAGGCCGGATAACGGTAAAGGTTGCGCTGGTGGTTCAGGCGGAAGCAGGTATTGAGCAGCCATTGCCGCTGGTCGGCATCGTAGTCCGCATCGTCATCGACCAGCGCCGCCAGCAGCGGGTCCGGCAGCTGCTCCTCTGTGCCGTCCAGCCAGCCGCGGATACGGGTGGCGTAGTCCTCGATCTGCACGCTCAGGGATGGCACGAAATTGACGACGGCCCGGGCCTTGGGTATCTGGCGCAGAATGGCGGCCATGTCCGTGTAGTCCTTGGTGGCATGCAGGTAGACCCATGGCAGATGGTAGTTCCCGCTTTCGGCCTCACGGTAGAACGGCTGGTGCATGTGCCAGCAGAAGATGACGGAGAGCGGTTGCGTCATGGATGTCCTTTATCGGAGATGGTTCCGACCGGGTTTCAGCAATGCCCCGTCCGGCGAGGGATGCCGGGCGCGGATCAGATCACGTGCTTATCCTGCCCCATCATGTCCGGGGTGACCAGTACGACGCCGTCTTCGCTGACATAGAAGCGCTTCTCGTCCTCGGCCCTGTCCTCACCGATGATGGTGCCGGCCGGGATCACGGTCCCCTTGTCGATGACGCAGCGCGTCAGGCGGCAGTTCCGGTGAATCTCCACATCCGGAAGGATGACGCTGTCCTCGACCGTCGTGTAGGAATGGATGCGCACGTTGGAGAACAGGATCGAATGCCGGACCACGGAGCCGGTGATCAGGCATCCCCCCGAGACCAGCGAATCCACCGCCATGCCTCGGCGCTCGTCATCGTCGAACGCGAACTTGGCCGGGGGCAGCTGTTCCTGGTGGGTCCAGATGGGCCAGTCCTCGTCGTACAGATTCAGCTGCGGCTCCAGGTTCGCCAGATCGATGTTGGCCTCCCAGTAGGCGTCCACGGTACCGACATCGCGCCAGTAGCCCGGCGCACCGGTGTTGCCGCTGACGAACGGGAAGGCGAAGACCTCATCGGTGCGGATGGCCGAGGGCAGGATGCTCTGGCCGAAATCGTGCGAGGACAGGCCGTCGGTGGCATCCGTCTTCAATCGGTCGCGCAGGTAACGGCTCGAGAACACATAGATACCCATCGAGGCCAGCGCCTTCGAATCGTCACCGGGCATCGGCCTCGGGTGCTTCGGTTTCTCGGCGAACTCGATGACGCGGTCCGCATCGCCGACCGCCATCACGCCGAAGGCCGAGGCCTCCTTGATCGGTACCGGAATGCAGCCGACGGTGATGTCGGCGCCCTTGGCCACATGGGCGGCGATCATCTTGCCGTAGTCCATCTTGTAGACATGATCGCCGGCCAGGATCAGCACATATTCCGCATTGTACTGACGGATGATGTCGAGGTTCTGGTACACGGCGTCGGCGGTGCCTTCATACCAGCCTTCGCGCACGCGCTGCTGCGCCGACAGCACCTCCAGGAATTCGCCGAACTGGCCGGACAGGAAGCTCCAGCCGCGCTGCAGGTGGCGCTGCAGGGAGTGGGACTTGTACTGGGTGACGACGGCGATGCGGCGGATGCCCGAGTTGATGCAGTTGGACAGCGGGAAATCGATGATGCGGAACTTGCCGCCGAACGGCACCGCGGGTTTGGCCCGCCAATCGGTCAATGCCTTGAGTCGGGAACCCTTGCCTCCCGCTAGGATCAATGCGACCGTCTGCGCGGTCAGGCGGCTGATGTGCCGTTGCACGGCCATATCTGAAGGCATGGTTCGGTCCCTCCCTTACCCTGGGCCCTTTGCCCGCCCATTATAAACAAATCATGGGGGCGGGCGCCAGAGCAAAGATGAGGCTTTGTCATGGATTCGCGGCGATCATGGTGCTAGATTCATCGGGGTTGATCGGAGGGGAGATTCATGACTGTCCGGAACACAACGCCGTTCGACGACCAGCGCCCCGGCACCTCCGGCCTGCGCAAGAAGACGACCGTATTCAGGCAAGCCCGCTATCTCGAGAATTTCGTGCAATCGGTGTTCGATGCTGTCGGTGATGTGCGCGGGCAGACGCTGGTGCTGGGTGGGGACGGCCGCTACTACAACCGCGAGGCCATCCAGATCATCCTGCGCATGGCGGCGGCCAACGGTATCGGGCGCATGCTCGTCGGCCGGGGCGGCATCCTGTCGACGCCGGCCGCCTCCTGTGTGATCCGCAAGCACGGCGCCTATGGCGGGCTGGTGCTGTCGGCCAGCCACAACCCCGGTGGCCCGGACGGGGATTTCGGCATCAAGTACAACATCGGCAACGGCGGGCCTGCGCCCGAGAAGGTGACCGAGGCCATCCATGCCCGTACGCAACAGATCAGCGAGTACCGCATCGCCGAGGCCCCGGATATCGATCTGGACCGGCTGGGTACGGCCATGGTCGGGGAGATGCAGGTCGAGATCATCGATCCGGTGGAGGATTACGCGGCGCTGATGCGTTCGCTGTTCGACTTCCCGGCCCTCGCCACGCTGCTCGGCTCCGGGCATTTCTCGATGTGCTTCGATGCGATGCATGCGGTGACCGGCCCGTATGCGAAGGCGCTGCTCGAGGGCGAGTTGGGGGCGCCGGCCGGGACCGTGATCAATGCCGAGCCGTTGCCGGACTTCGGCGGCGGCCATCCCGACCCGAACCTGACCTATGCCGAGGACCTGGTGCAGGTGATGTTCGGTGCCGATGCCCCGGATTTCGGGGCCGCCTCCGACGGCGACGGGGACCGCAACATGATCCTCGGCCGCAGATTCTTCGTCACGCCCAGTGATTCGCTGGCCGTGCTGGCGGCCAATGCGCGCCTGGTGCCCGGCTACCGCGATGGCCTGGCCGGCGTGGCCCGTTCGATGCCGACCAGCGCCGCGGTGGACCGCGTGGCCGCTGAGCTCGATATCCCATGCTACGAGACGCCGACCGGCTGGAAGTTCTTCGGCAACCTGATGGATGCCGGCAAGGTGGACCTGTGCGGGGAGGAGTCCTTCGGCACCGGCTCGAACCATGTGCGTGAGAAGGACGGGCTGTGGGCCGTGCTGTTCTGGCTGAACATCCTGGCCGTGCGCCGGCAGTCGGTCGAGGAGATCGTCGTCGAGCACTGGGCCCGCTTCGGCCGCAATGTCTATTCCCGCCACGATTACGAGGGCGTGGATGCCGGTGCCGCGCAACGGGTCATGATCCAAGTGCGCGAGGCCGGCGAACGCCTGCCGGGGACCAATCTGGCCGGACGCACGGTATCGGTCTGCGACGATTTCTCCTACCGCGATCCGGTGGACGGCAGCCTCAGCAGCGGCCAGGGGCTGCGCATCCTGTTCGACGACGGCTCACGCATCGTGTTCCGCCTTTCCGGTACCGGTACCGAGGGTGCGACGATCCGCATCTATCTCGAGTCCTATGAGCCCGATCCGTCCCGGCACGGCATGGATGCGCAGCAGGCGCTGGCCGACCTGATCGCCGCGGCCGAGGACATCTCGCGCCTGAAGGCGATCACCGGACGTACGCGGCCGACGGTGATCACATGAACACGCCTGTTGCCATGAAACCATTCGATAGGATACAGCGATGAAAACCATTTCCCTGCCTGCAATCGCGCACGAGATCATGGAGGCGCGCTGCCACGATCCGTATACCTACCTCGGCCGGCATCCGGCCGACGAGGGCGGTGTGGTCATCCGTGCGTTCAAGCCCCGGGCCAAGAAGCTGTCGCTGATGCTCGAGGGCGCCAAGAAGGAGAGGCCGATGCCCCGCATCGAGGGCACGGACATCTTCGAGCTGCGCCTGCCGGATGGCGACTTCACCAGCGGCTACCGCTTCCGGATCGAGAACGCCGAAGGCTTCTGCTGGGATGAGGAGGATCCGTACCGTTTCCCGCCGAAGCTGTCCGATTACGACCTGTACCTGATCGGCGAGGGGAATCACTACGAGAAGTACCGCATCATGGGTGCGCACGTCTGCGTGCACGCGGGCATGGCCGGCGTCAGCTTCTCCGTCTGGGCGCCGAGTGCGACGCGCGTCAGCGTGGTCGGCAACTTCAACCACTGGGATGGCCGGGAGCATCCGATGCGCGCCCGCGGTTCCTCCGGCATCTGGGAGATCTTCATACCCGGTCTGTGCGAGGGGGAGATCTACAAGTTCGAGATCCGCGCCGCCAATGGCGATGTGTTCACGAAGGTCGACCCGTACGCCCAGCAGATGGAGGTGCGGCCGCGCACGGCCTGCGTCGTGCACAACCCGACGCAGTTCCGCTGGCAGGATGCCGAGTGGCTGGAGGACCGGCCCGACCGGCAGGCGCTGGATCGCCCGATCAGCATCTACGAGGTACAGCTCGGCTCCTGGCGGCGCGGCGACGGCCACTATCTCGGCTACCGCGAGTTGGCGCATCAGCTGGTCGAGTACTGCCAGTGGATGGGGTACACCCACATCGAGCTGCTTCCCATCACCGAGTATCCCTTCGACGGCTCGTGGGGATACCAGACGGTCGGCTACTTCGCGCCGACCAGCCGCTTCGGCACCCCCGACGATTTCCGCTATTTCGTCGATCATTGCCACCAGCACGGCATCGGCGTGTTCCTGGACTGGGTGCCGGCGCATTTCCCGCGGGATGCCCACGGCTTGGCGCGCTTCGACGGCACGGCGCTGTACGAGCACGAGGATCCGCGCCTGGGCGAGCACAAGGACTGGGGCACGCTGATCTTCAACTACGGGCGCAACGAGGTGCGCAACTTCCTGACCGCCAGCGCCCTGTTCTGGCTCGACCAGTACCATATCGATGGCCTGCGTGTCGATGCCGTGGCCTCGATGCTGTACCTGGACTACTCGCGCAAGGAGGGCGAATGGATGCCGAACCGTTACGG
>OBLQ010000889.1_pt1 | contig 11319 bp, 11 predicted proteins | sample 1519881 | NCBI WGS metagenome assembly OBLQ01 (sample SAMN01911456, study PRJEB22533) | soil metagenome | biome: Soil | place: Malaysia | collected 2012-04-30 | depth DG_metagenome m | reverse complement strand
TACATGGCTACTTAACCACCACTTTAGCGGTCATCTTGGGGTGCACCGAACAATAGTAAGGATACGTACCAGGCTTCGTGAAGGTGTAAGAAAACTTATCGTCGGTATCGAGCACAGACGAGGAAAACGCCTTTTCTGTGCTGACTACGGTGTGTGGCACGTCATCTTTGTTAATCCAGATGACCGTGGTTCCGGCGGGAACGGTAAGGGTAGCCGTGCCGAAACTGAAGTTTTCAATGTTCACTGCAATGCCATCCGGGTTGGGCTCTCCAGCCAAAGCCGGCTTCACTTTGCTTGCGCCACTCAGAACAAATACGGCTAGTGTGGCGGCCGCGATCGTTCTGACGGCCCGAAACGGATTTTTCATTTCCTCTTCTCCTTATCGACAAATAGTTAGCTGGTTGATTCCCCTGCAACCTTCCGCTCATGTAAGCGACGAATCGACAATTGCCAGGGAATGCCTGCCCTGCATGTACTTGACGCTGGTCAGGCCAAGCAAACTGCGCAACTGGTCCGCGGGCACTTTCATTGGCCCGGGAGATGGCCCTTCGCCAGGGTGTGGCTGGGGAAAAGCCGTGGATGCGGCTGTGTGGAAAGTGATGTTCCCTTCCACTTTCTGCATGGTCTGATGGATATGGCCGTTAAGCACCGTTACCGACCCGAATCGCTTAAGGTAGGAGAGCGCCTGGGCACTGTCATCAGTCGCCCAGCCCCAATCGGGGTAAACCGACCAGAGCGGGATATGTGCGAACACCACGATAGGCGTGCTCGATGAGAGCCCCGCTACATCTTCCTTGAGCCATTTGAGCTGTTCCGACCCCAGCGTCCCCAGCCCGCCGGCTTTGAGGTCCAGAACGTTGACGAGCCCGATGAAATGTACGCCGCTGTGGTCAAAGCTATACCAGCCCGACCCTCGCGCTTCCTTTCCATAGCGGTCGAGGTAGTACTTGCCGTTATCGGTGAGGACATCGTGTTCGCCCGGAACATAGAACACCCGGTGCGCTCGGGTGCCTTTCAACATCTGTTCCACAGTGTCAAACTCGCCGGCTTTGGAAAGGTGGCTGATGTCGCCGGTGTGCAGCAGGAAGGCCGGCGGGGTTTGCAGCGCATTGATTTTGTCAATCGCCGCCTGCAAGGTGGCGACGACGTTTGAGTTGGCGGGCTTGTTGAAGCCCATGTGGCTGTCGGAAATCTGGACGAAACTTAGCTCGCCTTTCATGCTTTCCATTGCTTTGTCATCCCCACCCTGAGCAAGCTGGCTCAGGCCGTAGGACTTTAAGACTCCGCCTTGGACGACGCAGACCAATCCGGTTCCTGCCCATGCCATGCATTTGAGGAATCCCCGGCGGTCAACACCGTCGTGGTCATGGTCGTGAACGATATAGTCGGACAATTGAACCTCCTTAATGCCTGATGCATCTGATGTGTGACGGCCTTCTCGATTGCCGTCACCCATTCATACCCGTCAGGCGGGGGAAAAATTCCCAGGAATTGGATGCGATGAGAACCGGGAATAAAAAAGCCGGAAGCTGGTCATATTAGTTGGGAGTGTGCGCACGGCGGAAGGAACGGTCTTGAGCAAGCAGGACATGCTGGTGCGGTTTGAGGAAGCCGTGCTGCCTCACCTGGACGCAGCACACAACCTGGCACGCTGGCTGATACGCCAGGAGCAGGATGCGGAGGACCTTGTACAGGAATCGTACTTGCGGGCCTTTAAGTCCTTCGAAGGCTTTCGCGGAGGCGACGGGCGGGCATGGATTCTCACTATCGTTCGCAACACATGCTACACGTGGCTTCAGCGGGGGCGGTGGAAGGGATTGACCACGTCGTTTGATGAGGAGATCCATAGCCCGGACACGGACGCCGTGAATCCGGAAGCTCTCTTACTTGGGCACGCCGGTCGCGAGCAGTTGACCAGGGCGATCGAGGAACTCCCGGTTGAGTTTCGCGAAGCGTTGGTTCTGCGTGAGCTTGAGGGCCTGAGTTATAAGGAGATTGCCGATATCGCGGGAATCCCGCTGGGTACTGTGATGTCTCGCCTGGCGCGCGCCCGAAAGATCCTCGAAAAGAGTCTGGCCGGTGAAATGAATAAGGAGCCCCTTAAATGAACTGTGAGGAGACACGGCATCTGCTTCACGCATTTCTGGATGGGGAACTGGATCTTGTGCGGAGCATGGAAATCGAGCGTCACCTGGACGGTTGTGCGGGCTGCCTGCTGGCCTGCCAGAAACAACAGTCGGTCAGATCCCTCGTGCAGAGCGGCTCACTGTACTACAGGGCGCCAGAAAGCCTTAAGAATCGAATTCAGGCTGGTCTGAGTGCAGCCAACCGGTCAACCCCTGAGTCAGAAGCCGCAGCCGCGACGCCGTTCCCTCAGCGCCAGCCACGATGGGGCCGCTCGATGACCTGGGCCGCCGCAGTGGCAGCCCTGGCGGGGCTGGCCATTATCATTTCAACGCTGGTGTCGAAATCGTCGCGCCCTTCGCAACAGGATTTGCTGGCGGAAGAAGTGGTTTCCAGCCACATTCGATCGTTGATGCCCAACCACCTTACTGACGTCGCGTCTTCGGACCAGCACACTGTAAAACCATGGTTCGACGGCCGGCTCGACTACTCGCCTTCAGTCGTGGATTTGGCGCGGCAGGGGTTCCCACTTGTGGGCGGGCGCCTTGACTATCTGGGGGGCCGGCCAGTTGCAGCGCTCGTCTACCAGCGGCGCAAGCATTTAATCAATATCTTCACCTGGCCGAGGGGCGCTTCAGACGGCGACTCCGCCAGTCCCGTGCAAGTGCCGGCGCACCAGGGCTATAACGTCTTCCATTGGACGAAATCGGGGATGGTCTATTGGGCAGTGTCTGACCTGAACGCATCGGAGCTAATGGGCTTTGTCCAGCTGCTACGAAATGCCACTTAACCGTGCGTACCGCCGGTGCAAACACTCGGCGTGGAGAGGGCTCCTCGGCTCGCATCAGGCAACTTGGAGGTTGGTGTGGTTACTGTTCAAGATCTCTTTGAAACCCATCTGACGGTTGCGGATCTGCAACGCTCGATGACTTTCTATAGTCAGGTCCTGGGATTGGAGCTTGCTGAGGTATTCTGGGATCGGAAAGTAGCGTTCTACTGGATTGGCGGACGCGGCAATGCGATGCTCGGATTGTGGGAGGCTGGGACAGGCCCTCAGAGACTGAGCCTTCACCTTGCCTTCAGGACGGACCTCCAGGTGCTGCTTGATGCGCCTGTGCGCCTTCACGCCGCTGGTGTCGTTCCGCTCGATTTTGGAGGAGCGCCAACGGAGGAGCCCGTGGTGCTCGCCTGGATGCCCGCCGCATCGCTCTACTTCCGCGACCCGGATGGCAACCAGCTCGAATTGTTATCGATGCTGCCTGAGAGCCCTCAGCCGCAATTGGGAGTTATCAGTTGGAGCCGCTGGAGGATCCACCTCCTTGACGGGCGATGAGGGGGTTATCCGGGTCAGCGCCCTGTCTGTCCGCGTCTCCTTTTCCGACGATCTTGCCTGCATCCGGAACCGCGCCGGGGGATCTCCAAACTCCCGCTTGAATGCGCGATTGAACGCCGGCTCGGACTCGTATCCCACTTCTCCAGAAATTCTGGCAACGCTGTAGTTGGTGGAAACCAGCATGCGAGCGCCGAGCTGAAGCCTCCATCGCGCAAGATATGTTATAGGAGGCTCACCCAGGTACCGCCGGAATCGTTCCGCCAGCACGGACCGGGAAATTCCCACCTGCTGGGCGAGATTGGCAATCGTCCAGGGGTGTTCCGGAGCACGATGCAAGTGCGCCAGTGCTGCTCCTACCACGGGGTCGCGTGCTCCTGCCAGCCACCCTGTCTGCGTCGGCGGCAGATCCGTCATGTAACGGCGCAAGGTTTCCACAAAGAGCGCTTCCGACACCCTCGCCAGCAACGCTTCGCTGCCTGCCCGGCTCAGACTCGCTTCCCCGGCCAAGAACTTGATGGAGTTTTCGAGCCATTGTCCTGCAGGATCATTCCCGATGTTCACCTTGAACACCGGTGGCAGTCCACCCAGAAAGTTCCTGCACAGCTCCCGATCGCATTCCATGTAGCCGCAAACAAATAGCGTGGGCTCGCCTCCGCCGCCCCTGCGGGAAAGAACGGTTCCTTGTGAGAACACTTCCTTAAGGTGCCGGCCGTTATCCACGATCTGCGGCGGGATACCATTGCAAAGAATGTGCGCATCGCCATGAGGAAAAACCACGATGTCTCCGGGAACCAGATCGACCCAATGAGCGCTGTTTTCGACTTCTCCCCGGGCCCGCCCTGCTGTGAGAAGGTGAAAGATGATGACATGCTTGGACCGCTTGCGAAGGAATGCCGCGATTTCGCAGGTAGGCGGTGAGCGAAAGCCCCACGGGGCGGTGAACTCGGCGTTGTAGAACACCGCTCCCTCGAGCTTCACCGAATGGAGGATTTCCGAAAGAGCGTCCATTGGAAATTCGATTCGTACTCCGGGCTAAAGTTTCTGGATTCGCGGGCAAAACGGTCAGCATTCTGCAACAAATATGTCAAGTTTTCAGGACGTTCGAGTAAGCACAGACGGGACAGACCTGCCATAGTCGCAGCGTGAGCGGCCTTGACCGCTCAACAATAGAATTGAGGAGAAATTGAATGGCCGTAGACATGGAAAAACTGAATACCTTTATTGGGCAGTTCGTCGGCGATCTCGGTGCGGCTGTAAGCGCTGGGACGGTCGTGATCGGGGAAAGGCTTGGGTTGTACAAAGCGCTCGCGAAAGGGCCTTTAAGTTCTGCGGAGCTTGCCGCAAAGACTGGGACCGATGAGCGCTACGTGCGGGAGTGGCTGGGGGCGCAAGCTTCTGGCGGCTACGTCAGCTATGATGAGAGAACCCACAAGTTTAGTCTGACTGAAGAGCAGGCTTTTACCCTGGCGCAAGAAGACAGCCCGGCGTACCTGCCCGGGGCCTTTCAGCTAGCCCTTGGTTCATTGGCGGCGGTTCCGCGGATCGCCGATGCTTTTCGCACAGGCGCCGGCATGGGATGGCATGAACACGACGACGATGTGTTTCACGGCTGCGAGAAGTTCTTCCGCCCTGGTTACGTCGCCAATCTTGTCAGCACGTGGATTCCCGCTCTTCACGATGTGCAGCAAAAGCTTGAAAGGGGAGCTCGCGTCGCCGACGTGGGGTGCGGACAGGGCGCATCCACGGTGTTGATGGCGAAAGCCTTTCCCAAATCTCAATTCTTCGGATTCGACTACCACGACAAATCCATCGAAGCTGCTCGTGAATCCGCCAGGCGCGAAGGCGTGGCTGACCGGGTCAGCTTCAACGTTGCGAGTGCAAAGACGTTTCCGGGGAAAGACTACGATTTCGTCGCCGTCTTCGACTGCCTGCACGATATGGGGGATCCCGTCGGAGCGGCTGGGCACGTCCGGCAGTCGCTGCGTAAAGACGGCACATGGATGATCGTCGAGCCGTTTGCCAACGACACCTTCAAGGACAACCTGAACCCAGTCGGGCGGGTTTACTATTCGTTTTCCACCTTGCTCTGCACGCCCTGTTCAAGGTCACAGGAAGTCGGGATGTGCCTTGGCGCGCAGGCCGGGGAGGCGAACATCCGTCAAGTGGTAACCAAAGCCGGGTTCAACAGCTTTCGCCGCGCTACCGAAACACCCTTCAACATAGTTTTTGAGGCGCGCCCGTAACCTGGCCAAATCAGAGCCGCAGAGTTGTGCGCGTTTGCCGTATGACTCTGCGGCACTTTCCGCTTAGCAAGACGTGAATGCAGGTGTTTGCACAAGGTGCATTCCTTTACGTGTACTGTTCGCTATGGAATGAACCCGGATTTGAACCGTCGGGAGTTTCCGAATACCACCCCAATCCAATGCGCATGAATTCCCGGTCCTGCCCAACTGTTCAATGAGATCGCAGGTTCGTTCCATGGCGGTGTTGGAAGCAAGGTCGGTGGCCCATCGACGGCAATTTTCCATAACATGGGACGATTCCAGCAGGTGGCGCGACCGGTCGAAAACTATTTTGACTGAGATGTGCTGAACGATTTAAACGAGAACCGAAATCGCGATCATGCCTGGTTCCGAAGGCCCACGGAACAGTGGGGTATGCCGAAGAACCCGCCCGTGCGTTTTTCGGTCCCGAGCTTCCGACAAGCATGATTCACGCTGGGCCGAGACGAGAGAATCTGCGTCATTCTCCACTAACACGAGCAGATAACCACGGCATGCTTTCCACGCCGCGGGCCGGTAAAGTCTTGTGCGCAAGAGCCTGCGGCACAAACCGATTTCGTGGCCATCGTTATCGTTCGACACCCTAACCACTGACCACCGATATCTGGCCACGGACTTTCTTTGAGGCCCGGGGTCCATTTCACGATGGCTGGAGCTGATGTCATGCCTCTTGAGACGTCTGCATAACCGCCGGTCCTGGAATCCGCCATCTTGAATCCGAAATCCCGTGGAAGGCGCCTCCAGCTCAGCGAGGCCGGATAGGGAATCCTCTCGCGCCCGTTTGACGCGGCAATCAATCGTGTATTCTTGAATGTCTGCCACTGTCATAAAAACCACTTCAAAACGACAGACTCTTTGCAGGTCAAAGACATAATCCTGACAACCCCGGCAGGTCATGAGGGTAGAATCCATCCAACAGCATCTCGAAAGGGTGTGCACGATTTTCCCACAGGGGGTAAGGGATGGCCAAAAGGTTGCCGGTTCCTGGTTCGACTCTGTTCCTGCCCGGAGCGGAGGTTTACGGCCGAAAAGCGTTAGGGTTTGTCTTTACATGCGAAGCGTTCTCTGACGGCATTCAAAAGACGGTTTATGCAAGCGTCAGGATAACGAATAACGGCGAAGTGGATGTGTGTGATTACGGAGTAATAAAAGGGCAGCTTCCCGGCACGGATCAGCACACAGCCATGCTCTTTTCGGACGGCGTGAACGAAGGCGCTGTTGAAGGGTCTTGTCTGGTGGACGAAGACAGCCGTACCCAGTAAGTCAGTCTACATGAGGCCGTCAGGCGTGCAGGCCGGGCGCTGCGCAACATGGAACAGCCCACTGGAAAGTCAGGCGGACGCTACGATGAGGTCTTCCTCCGGGTCATTCATTCGGGGAACTACCGCCGAATCATCTTCGCATGCGCCCTCTGCGGCTTTGCTCTCTTCGGGGCGCTTTTGGTTTTGTCTGTCAGGCAAGAGTCGCTGACCTACGATGAGGGCTGCCATGTCTTCGCTGGTTATGAGTACTGGACGCGATCAGATTTTGGCATCAATCCTGAACATCCTCCGCTCGCGAAACTTTTAGCAACCACACCGCTTCTCCACCTCGAATTGCATGCTCCGCCGGAAAGGCGGGGAACTCCAGAGGGAAAATGCTGGTCAGACGGGCGCGTGTTTCTCAACTTGAACGATGCCAGCGTGCTGGTGTTCCGCGCCCGGCTCGCGGCAGGCATTCTCGCGGTCATGCTGGGCGGCTTGTTGTTTGAAGCAGCCTGGAGGATGTTCGGGCCAGGGCCGGCGCTCCTGGCAGTGGTGCTGTTTGTGTTCGAACCCAACATTCTTGCTCACGGGGCGCTGGTCACAACGGACATGGCGGTGGCCTGTTGCCTGTTTGCAGCAGTGTACGCGTTCTACAGGTACGTCGCACGCCCCACGCTGTTAAGGCTCTTCGAATGCGGGTTTACAGCGGGCCTTGCGCTGGCCGCAAAATTCTCGGGTATCCTCGTCTTCCCGATTCTTGTGGTGCTTGCTCTCGTGGAATTGTGGGTGGTCCGGCGCTTCCGTCTCAAACAGACGACAGAAAAGGATCCCTTCGCAAGGAGTTGTCTTCGGTTGGGCGGGGCCTTACTGGCGGCCGCAGCCATTTCACTCGTTGTCCTGTGGGCATCTTATGGTTTCCGGTTCAGCGCGCGGCCGGGAGGGCAGGAAACGTTGCATTCGCTCGTTGAATACGGTCACGTGCAATCCGCCTCCGGTACAGAAGTCCAACTGGGACCCCGGGCGTTACTCAATTTGGCCCACTGGCGAGTGCTTCCGCACGCATATCTCCATGGTCTGGCCAACGTGACGCGGAGAGTGTATTCGTCGTCGATTTCCTACCTGTTCGGAGAGGTATATCAGGGCGGACATTGGTTCTATTTCCCCGCGGTTTTCATCATCAAATCGTCGTTGGCATTCCTACTCCTGCTCGGACTCGTGCTTGCCTCGAAATCACTTGGGCTGGAAGAGAGACGAAGGGAAGTTCTATTCATGGCTCTTCCTGCCGTGGTCTATTTCCTCATCAGTCTGACTTCCAACCTCGACATCGGGGTCCGTCACATCTTGCCGGTTTATCCATTTCTCATCATTGTCATTGCAGCCGGGGCATGGACGATGATGGGGCGGCGCCGGAGCTGGAGATACGCTGTGGTGGCGCTGCTGGCTCTGCACGTCGTTTCCTCACTTCGGGCTTTTCCTGACTATCTTGCCTATTCCAACGAGATTTGGGGCGGACCGGCAAAGACGTATCAGGTCCTTACCGACTCCAATGTTGACTGGGGCCAGGGCCTGATCGAGGCAAAGGAATATCTCCGGACCAGGCACATTTCAGATTGCTGGATTGCCTACTACTCCGTCCTCGATCCGGCATCTTATGGAATTCCGTGCCGCCCTCTTCCGGGCACATTCTCTGCCAGGAATTTCCAGGCGGTGCCTGCGTCTCTCGACGGCACAATTCTCGTGGGGGCCACACCCATGGTCCTGAGCGGTCCTCCGGGAGCGAACCCTTACTTACCGTCGTTCAGCGTGCACCCGGCGGACGTTATTGGCGGATCAATCCTGGTTTTTCGCGGCCGGTTTGATTTCCGTTTAGGGTCAGCATTGAGCCACGTTCGAGTGGCGCGCGAACTCGCAGACGCCGGAAACTTCGCGCAAGCCCTGGCGGAAGCAAGGAAGGCAGCGCTTGTCGCCCCTGATTCGGTGGAGGCTCACCAAACTCTGGGAGACCTGCTGCTGCAGCAGCATAAGCCCGATGAGGCACGTCGTGAGTTTGCCTCCGCCCTTTCTTGTGCTCAGAGCCTTCCGTCTAATTTTCAGAAACCATTGGTGGCCTCGATTGAGAGGAAGCTGGCCGGTCTCTGACAGATTGCATAAGAATGATAGGAGGGCGAGCAGCAATCACGCAGGGTGACCTTGTGATTTTCGCTGGGGTCGCAGGAATTAAATTCAGCAAATCATTAAGTCAATAAAATCCATGCGCAATAATCTTGATTCCTCAAACCTTCTAGCCAAACTGGATGAACTCCCAACAGGCAACGCTGCCCCCATGCCCCACCGGCCTGATCAATTGAAGAATCGAACTTTCAATGCAGTCGTCATTTTCATGATGCTCGCAGCTTTTGCCGCACTATATTTTCAACTGTTTATATTTCCGAATGTGCCGCTGCTGGCCCAGGGCGACCAATCGATTTACCTGCTCAACGCGCGCCGCATGCTGCAGGGGCAGGTCATTTACCGCGACTTTTTCCATTTCACTCTGCCCGGCACCGAATCCACTTATTACCTCCTGTTTAAACTGTTCGGCGTGCGGGCGTGGATACCCAATGCGATGCTGGTCCTGATGGGGATGGGGCTTGTGGGCCTGAGCGTCGCGATCTCGCGAAAATTAATGTCGGGACCTACTGTTTTTCTTCCCGCGGCACTCTTTCTGGCGTTTCCTTATCACAGCGTCCTTGACGCAACGCATCATTGGTACAGCACGCTGGCCGTCATGGCCGCCCTGGCCATCACCCTTGAAAGGCGGACATCCGGCAGGCTGTGCATGGCCGGGGCCCTCTGCGGTGTCGCAACGTGGTTTACGCAGTCCATGGGGCCGGCGGTGGCGCTGGCGTTTGGGAACTTCCTGCTTTGGGAAGGGCGGAGTAAACACGAAAAATCGGGCCTGGTTATCAGAAAAGAGGTATCGCTCCTTGCTGGCTTCGTTGCCGTCGTCGTTCCTTTTGCCACCTACTTCGCAGCGAAGGCGGGAATAAGACAATTCCTGTGGTGCACAGTCACCTTTGTTCTGAAGTATTATCCTTCCGACTGGTACAACAACTGGCGCGTCTACATGGCCCACCGTCCCGCCATTCACGGGTGGCCGGTGGTGCTGGAATGGACCGGCTGGATTTTCATTCACGCTCTTTTGCCACTGATCTATCTGGCGTTCTTCATCGTCAACCGGAAACGAGCCAGATTCTGCACCGGTGCCTCTGCCCGTACGGCGCAACCCATGCTTGTCGCGATGGTCGGATCATTCTCGCTGCTTGCCGTCGCTCCGGCCTCTTCTTACCGGCGACTGTGCACGGTCTCCTTGCCGGCAATCATCCTTCTTGTCTGGTATCTCAGTTCGCCAGGCAATCGGAAAAAGCTGCGACGTATCGCAATCTGGGCCGTCAGTTTGTGCTGCATTGTGATTGCCCCCTTGCTCGTCCAGACGAACTGGCATGCTTTTCTGAATTTGCCCACAGGGCGAACGGCGTTCACAAACGTCAATGTTTACGACGAGTATCGATGGATCTCGCAGAGGGCTGGCCCTGAAGACAGCCTCTTTGGCAATCAGCTTATCTGTTTTGCGTTGGGGCTGCGAAACCCCACGCCCCTGAACTTCGTGACTCCATCCGATTACACGAGGCCGGAGCAGGTGCAGAGCCTGGTCAAGTCTCTTGAGGAAGATCGGGCCAGATACATCCTGTGGTACGCAGGACTACCTCTCTCAAACGCCCAAGAGGCTTCCGGCGATCATTTGAACCCTCTTCGAGAATACCTGCGCAGCCATTACCACCTTGCCGAAACATTTGCCACCGGTGACCGTATTCTCGAAAGGCAACAGTAGCGGATGGCGTGCCCATAAGCTGTAGAGCTTGCCTTCCAGTGAGTGCCACGCGCCCTCGGCTTCGGTGTGTGGGGCGACAGTGGGGAACCAGTCGATTCCGGGCCGATTCGATACACCGGTTCACCGAAGGCTGATTCTGACGCCTCCAAGAAAGCGGTGCATAGCAACGAAATTTTGCAGTCGTGTAGGGCACGACATCGGATACTTGCCGTGCAGTTTCTGCGATCTCACGAAGCGGGGTATATCTATCGAGATTCATTTCCTCAACTCTCGGTTTGTGCCCGCCCAGTGCGACACCGGGAAAAAGAACCGGACTAGCGTGCCGCATACGTCCCAAATTGCGGAACGTAGGCGCCAACGGTCCTTGCAATTCGTGCGCTGGCGGTTTATATCCTTATGGGGGTTTTGCGGTGAATGTGGCGCGACCGGCCACACCGCCAGGGTGAGAGGAATGCTATGGGGCTG
>OBLQ010000888.1_pt1 | contig 11333 bp, 6 predicted proteins | sample 1519881 | NCBI WGS metagenome assembly OBLQ01 (sample SAMN01911456, study PRJEB22533) | soil metagenome | biome: Soil | place: Malaysia | collected 2012-04-30 | depth DG_metagenome m | reverse complement strand
TCCGGGCGTTTGAGCGCCTCGGGTCGTGTTACAGAACAAAGTGGAACACGCGGGGTACGTCACCCTGAGCGCAGCGAAGGGTCTCTGCATTTCTTTCAAGCGAAATACTGGGATGCTTCGCGGAGTTTATCCTGAGCAAACTGCTGCGATCCTTCGCTTTGCTCAGGATGACAGGTGAACGGGCTCAGCATGACGGCGGGCGTCCTATGTGTTTCACCAGTGTACGTAACAAACACCACACTACCGCTTGAAGGGGCGGGTTGAGAGTAATTTTCCGCCTTCCTGGATGATGTAGGAAGCATTGGCCTTCAGATTCTTGTGGGTGTCTTCGTGGCCGCTCGGCCAGATGATGTGCACTTCTTCCGCCGAACCCGCCTTGCCGAGTCCGAAAGTCAGCGGCAGTTCGCTCTGCGAGCAGTAGCTTGAGCCGGAGTGGACGGTCTGCCAGTTGGCCGCGCCGCCGGAGCGGACCCGGACCCTCGCGCCAATGCCGTTGCGGTTGGATTGCGTCCCGACGGTTTTGATTCGAATCGCGTTGGCGGTATTGGGGCCTTCGTTCCTGAACAGATAGGCCGGGCCATTGTTGGTAGTGACCAGCACATCCAGATAGCCATCGTTGTTGATGTCGGCACAGGCCGCGCCGCGCGCCACGATCTGGCTGCCGAAGCCGAGTTCTTTCCCAACCTCGTCAAAGCGGCCCTGCCCGTCATTCTTGAAGACGAGAGGCCGCTCCGCGTAGGTCACCTGGGCCTGGATGCGCGCGATGTCGGGCTCGATGTGGCCGTTGGCTACAAAAAGGTCCTGGAGCCCATCCAGGTCGTAGTCAAAGAAGAAGAGGCCGAATGTCAGTGACAGACGGCTATCCTGCCCGATGGCCGATTGTGGCGCGACGTCGATAAAGAAATTGTGCTTCTCGTTGTGGTAGAGCCCCAGCATCTGGTTTGAGAAATTGCCGATGGCGAGGCTGGGATAGCCGGAGCGGTCAAAGTCAGACGCGTCGATACCCATGGCGCCGCGTGCAATGCCGTTTGCGTCGTAAGCGATTCCGGCCTGGACGGCATCCTGCGTAAAGGTGCCGTCGTGATTGTTGTGATAGAGCTTGTTGGGCTCCGTATCGTTGGATACGGCGAGGTCCGGCCAGCCGTCCATGTCGTAGTCGACGATGGCCACGCCGAGGTTCTTGCCCGTGGGGTCGTAAATGCCTGCCTTTTTGGTGACGTCCTCAAACCGCCCGCCGCCCACGTTGTGGAACAGGCGGCAGCTTTGCCCCTTGTAGGCCGCAGGAGTGCAATACGACTTATGTCGGCCATCCAACATGCACGTGATGTCTGTCTTCTCAGTCCACTCGACGTAGTTGCAGACGAACAGGTCGAGTTTCCCGTCCTTATCGTAATCCACCCAGACGGCGCTGGTACCGAAGCCGGGGTTGTTCACTCCGGCCTCTTTGGTAACGTCGCGGAACCTCCCATTGTGCTCGTTGTGGAAGAGGCGGGCTTCGCCGAGTCCTGTGACGTAAATGTCGTCCCATCCGTCGTTGTCGTAATCGCCAATGGCGACGCCCATTCCATACATCGGGATATTCAGGCCGGCGCGTGCGGTGACGTCCGTAAACGTGCCGTTGCCGTTGTTGCGGTAGAGCTTCATGGTTGTCTGCCGGCGGACGTGGCCGGGGAAATCGGTCCCGTTGATCAGCAGGATGTCCTGGTTGCCGTCGTTGTCGTAATCGATGAAAGCGCAGCCCGAACCCATCGTTTCAGGCAGAAACTTCTGGCCGAACCCTCCGTTGTTGTGGGTGAAACGGATTCCAGCCTGCGGCGTGATGTTCACGTACCGCCTTGGGGGCGTGGCAGCCGCGGCGGAAAGCATCCGGGGATCGATGATCTGCGACGCGCCGGCGAACATCATCAGATTCCTGAGAAAATCGCGGCGCGAAGATGGATTCATCATTGTCAGTCAAATACCTTTCATTCCGGAGAATTCAGCCCCTGAAGTGAGAAACAGCAGCCGACCTTGATAGTTACATTGCCTTCCGGTTGGACCTGAGCATCATCGAAAAGGCCGTGCCTGCGCCACAATCTTATGCGCGGAATGCGCACGCAGCTTATCATCGGCGGCGGCCTTATGCGTATGGCGGAGCGGTTTACGCTGTGCCATGACTTTATGAGCCGCGTGCATTTTGAGCCTGTCTTTCCTCATGGCGGCAAGATAACCGTAGCTTCCATCTTTCTTGTAGCGGGTGAGCGCAATCTGCTGCGATTTTTGCAGCCTGCCCGGCAGCCAGTTCCACTGCTGCCCATAATTCCAATAGAACTGTAAGCCTTCGATATTCTCGTCATTGATCGAGACGTGCTCGTGAATGGGCTGGGCCTCAATGTTATCTTCCGGATGGCTCAACTGGTAAGGGCCGGTAATGGCCGTGGCGCTTTCGTCCGCCTTGAAGCGCAGATAAAGCTTTGCCTCGTGGTCAGACTTTGCACTTTCCTGCAAGCCGCGGTAGCAGAGCATCAGGTTGTAATGGGCAACCAGGTCTTCGGGATCGATACTCAGCGTGTATTGGAACTGTTTGACGGCCCGCTCGTACTTGCGCTGGAGGAAAAGGATTTGGCCCATCGCGTTGCTAACCACGCGGTCGCCCGGATGGATGTCGTGCGCCTTGGCGTATTCGGTGTAAGCCTGCGGGTACTGGCCTTTGGTCAGATAGACCTGGCCCATAAAGAAATGAGCGCTTGCCAGCATGGGATCCAATTGGATCGCTGTTTTCAGGTAAGGAACCGCCTCATCCACGTTGCCTTCCTGGACAAGCGCACGCGCGACGTTCACCCAACCGTCGGCATACTTGGGATTGATCTTCGTAACAATTTTGAACGCCCGCGCAGCGCCTTTCAGGTCGCCTTGCAGCAGCAGGCCGATTCCGTAATCGTTCCAGCGGTAGATGTCGTCAGGAAGGGTCCTGATATTCTCCTCAAAGGGCTTATCAGAGGCCGCCTGCACGGGAAGAGTGGCGAGGTCCTGGGACATCACGACGATGGGAACGTCAGGAATCTGCTTCACTTTGGCCGAGACATTGGAAAGGTCACCGTTGAAGAGCCAGTGCGTGTTGTCGTAATCAGGCGACGTCTTCCGGTCCTTCTGGTACGGATCGCGGCGTCCCGCAAAGGCCCATTGAGTGTTCCACCATCCAAACTTGCGGTAATTCAGCTTGGCTGTGAAGGTGATCTTGTCGCCGCAGTCTTCCGGAACTTTGATGCGGAAATGTACGGTGTCAGCCGCTCCGGGAGGAATCAGATGAGCGTAAACGGTGGCATGCGCAGACCACGCGTTGCGTTTGTTGATCCAGTTTCCGTGCTGGTCGAGCGAGACGGAGCGGTAGTAGTGCGCTGCAGGATCCACGGGCCCCTTCCCGTTGTCTGCAACTTCGCCGCTCCAGAAGATCGTGTGGCCCTTGTCGTCCACACCCTTCAGTTCCACCCAGCAGTCAAAGGCGTCAACCGTGCCGCCGGGGAAAAAGTGCCCAACCTTCCGGGTGCGCACCACCACCTCAACCCGGGCCGTCTCGCCCCGGCGCAGATAGGCGGCGCCACGGTTGAGCGGCGCCATGAGCTTTGCGGGCGGCACTGCCGAAACGACCGAAGCCTCAAAACCGCGGGCTGATTCTTCACCAACGGCAAACATCGTCGATGTCTGGGGAGCCCCTGCGATTGCCCTGTTGCGGACTTCTTCTTCCGATTTTCCCTTCGGTTCCTCGGCGATGGCGAACAGGTCGACCGTGACCGAGTCTTTCAGGAACTCATCAACATCTTTGACCTGCTGTGTGTTGCCGTGCGAAGTTGGCACGGCCGTGTTGGCCGCCACAAAACGGTGCGAATGGACGTAGCCGTCGATGTTGGCGAAGTCTTTCGAGGGGACCATGGGCATGTGGCAGTCGACGCAGACCATCGGTTTGGGCGGATAGTAGAACGATCGCGCGCTGTTGCCTGAAACGCCGCTCCCCTGCCAGTTGTCGTAATCATCGAAGCCACGAATCCAGCGGTAGTTATTCACCGGAACGTCCAGGTGGACCTTGTGGCACGCGGAGCAGAATTCCGCCACGTCCGTCTCCTCGCGGTGAAAAGGCTTCAGGAACGCATGCCGGTGCGGCTTGGGATTCAACAGGATGGAAAAGTTGGCGATGTAACGAATCACCGGGTTCTTGCTGGTTACCAAACGGTCAAGCTCCGGATAATGCATCAAGTAGCTGCCGTTTCCCATGGTGTTATCAACATGCGCGATGGAATGGCACGACATGCAGCCGAGGCCGGCCTGGCCTTCGGCCGTGAACTCGATGTCTCGAATCGGGTGCTTCTGCATCATGTCGGTGAACGCCAGAGCATGGTCATGGCAGCCCGCGCACCACATTGACGGCTTGATCCCCACCGTGTCCTGCATGTACTCAATGGCCTTGCGGTACCACTGGTTGTTGAAGGACGAGAAGTGGTGCATCGACTCGTTCCACTGGTCGTAAATGTCCTTGTGGCAGGGTTCGCAGCTCTTTGAATTCATGAAAAACTGGTTCGGGATGGTCCCGCCGGTTGAAGTCTGTGCTGAACTTGGAAACATCAGGCTATTCTTGCCCCCGCCTTCACCGTACATGCTGGTGGGAGCTGTCAGCGGGTTCTTCACCATGTATTCCGGATTGGGGAAGTAGTGATGATAAAGGGCGGCCGCGCCGTAGAAAACCAATGCCGCAACAAACCCGGCCCCGGCGATCTGCCAGGGATTGCTGGCAAAAGGAACTTCACCACGACCGCGCATCCAGGCGCGCAAACGGACCAGCAGGAAGAAAAGTCCAGCAATCGCAAATCCCACGTGGAGATAAAGCGCAAGGCTGTGGGGTACCGTCATTCCGGCAAAGAAAAGATAAACTCCAAGGCCGGTCGCGATGGCGGCGCACAGGACGGAAATGCGCCCTGAGAAGCCGGTGAGATATTCCCGCTGACGTTTGAGATAAATGGCAAAGAGAATGGCGGCGACAACGCCGAGAAAAGGATGCAGAAGCGCGTTGGCAACGTAAAAGAGGTTCGGCGTTGCATACGCAGCCAGGTATGCGGCGTTGAATACAAGGACCAACCCGAGAACAAGTAGAGTAATATTCAGGCCACGACGGCGGCCGCCATCTTTCAGATTACCGGTCATTTGCAATTTGAAATGCCCCTCTTGCCCCAATCTCGACGCGAGGTACTTAACGTTATCGAATACCGGTCGGGCAATGCAAGGTCGTTTTGTACGCGGGGCATCATTTTAAAGTACTAAGGACCATATTTTTTTCTATTAGCCGAGTGTGCCGCCCTGGAGGGAAAACTGCCGGGTGTTTGCCGGCAGGTGTTCGATAACCCTTCCGTTCCTTATTAGTTTGAAGTGATTATGCTCTCTCGGTTGATATGAGTAGAAGGTCCGCTAAAAAAGTCTATACCCCGAAAAACCCTTGCTCTCAAGCTCAAGGCCCCGTTATTGTGAATTACACTTAAGAATCGGGTCCGGAATGAACAAGGAATGAATCGTCGGAATTTGCTTAAGCTGCTTGTGGGGATTGGTGCCGTGGGCGGAGCAGGCGGCTTGCTATACGAGTCTCCGCGCATCCGGGAAGAGCTGATGCGCCTGACGCATCGTTCTGCTCCCGGCCACCCTTTTCCGAACCATCTGGTCGATGTTACCGCGCAAGCCGGGATCGACTTCAACCACAATAGCGGCGCCTTCGGGGAGAAATATCTGCCGGAGACACTGGGTTCCGGATGCGCCTTCCTGGATTACGACAATGATGGCTGGCTGGACATCCTGCTGATCAACGGAAAAGACTGGCCCGGGCATGTGAACCGCCGCACAACGATGAAGCTCTATCGCAACAACCGTAACGGCACCTTCACTGACGTCACCCATCAGGCCGGGCTCGACGTTGAAATGTATGGCATCGGCGTTGCCGTGGGCGACTACGACAACGATGGGTTTGACGATTTTTACGTCACAACTTACGGCCAGAGCCGTCTGTTCCACAACAACGGGAACGGCACCTTCACGGATGTGACCCGTGCCGCACACCTAAGCGGCTACTCGAGCCTGAGCACGTCGGCCCTGTGGTTTGATTATGACCGCGACGGGCATCTGGACCTGCTGGTGGCAAACTACGTCAAGTGGTCACCGGAAACAGACATCTTCTGCAGCCTGGATGGAAAGACAAAGTCTTACTGCACGCCGGAGGCCTATCCGGGGACAACCTGCTGGCTTTTCCATAATCGCGGCGACGGAACGTTTGAGGACGTGACCGGCAAGTCCGGCCTGCACGACCCCACATCCAAGTCGCTAGGCGTCACGATGATCGATTACGATCTCGACGGCTGGCCCGACATCTTTATCGCCAACGACACGCAACCCAACAAGCTCTATCACAACAATCACGACGGAACTTTCAAGGAGGTTGCCGTATCAGCGGGAGTCGCTTTCAGCGAAGACGGAGTGGCCCGGGCCGGGATGGGCGCTGACGCTGCCGACTATGACAACTCCGGAATGCCCAGCCTGGTGGTCACCAACTTTTCCCAGCAAATGGTGGGGCTCTACCGGAACGAGGGCCACGGCTTCTTCATTGACGAGGCGCCGTCGAATGCAGTAGGGCAGTCCACCAGAATGACACTCGGCTTCGGCTGCTTCTTTTTTGACATTGACCTCGACAGCATGCTCGATCTGCTGGTGGCCAACGGCCACATCGACGCCACCATCAACCGGGTTGAAGCCAGTATTACCTATGCAGAGCCGCCGCGATTGTTTCATAATGAGGGGCGTGGCAAGTTCCGTGATATCAGTACCCTGGTGGGAAAATCGTTTGATCAGCCGAAAGTTGCCCGAGGCGCCGCATACGGAGATTTTGACAACGACGGCGACCTGGACGTGCTGATGACAACAAACAACGGACCGGCATATCTTTATCGCAACGACGGAGGAGAGAATCACAGCATCAGGTTTTCCACCATTGGCGTCCGCTCAAACCGTGACGGCATTGGAACTAATGTTCACATCTGGGCGCCCCAGGGAAAACGCTGGCTGACCGTCAAGAGCGGCTCGAGCTATCTTTCCTGTTCCGACCCGAGAGTTACATTCGGCCTGGGTCCTCACCGGTATATCGAAAAGGCATTGTTCGAGTGGCCCGGCGGGGATAAGCAGGAGCTCGGAAGGCTGGAAGCCGGCCGCACATATGTGGTCCAGGAAGGCAAAGGCATTATCGACGATATTCCTTTCCAGGGTACTTCTTAAGACGCATGAGTGAGTCCGCCTCTCAGTACGAACAGTTGCGGAAAATCCCGTCGCCGTCCACACGCCTGTGGATCGGCCTCTGCATTATTCTCTCCATCTTCCTGATTTTCGTGGTTTACAGCAGCCGGCAGATCCGCTGGCTTGAAGATTTCCAGGTCAACGTTGTCCAGAAGAACCGCAAGGCCTCATTGCAGCTTTTGAGGCTGCAGAATGACGCCTATCTGCTGGCAATCTCCTTGCGTGACCTGGCGCTTTCGAGAAGCCGTTATCCCATCCATGACTGGGAGCCGGAGTTCGCGCGGCTTCGGAACGATATGGAAAATGCTGCGATGTTGGAAGGCCGGTACGCCGTTGACACTCCGGCCAGCCATGACAAGCGGGTCCAGTTGCGGCATGCGCTAACCGACTTTGGCACCACCGTCGATGGCGTTTTTGCCCTGGCCGAAAAGGGGAAAACATCCGAGGCCCGAACGCTGATCCAGACCGAGCTTGAAGGCAAGAGAGCGGTCATTTCCGAAATTGTTGCGCGGCTTCTGGTGTTGAATGACCAGGCGCAGTCCGACGCCGCCGACCGGATCAACGCGACGTATGAAAACGTCAAGATGGACATCCTGCTGATGACGGCCCTTCTGTTTCTGCTGGCGCTCGGGACCGGCCTATACACATTTGAGGCCAACAAGAAGACTTTTGCAAAGCTGCAGCATCTGGCTGAGCAGCTCCAGGTGCAGTCCGGACAATTACGCAAGCTTTCCTGGAAGCTGATCGAAGTTCAGGAGGATACTTTGCGGCGGGTCGCTCGTGACCTGCACGATGAGTTCGGGCAAATCCTCACCGCCATCGGCGTCATGCTGAACCGGGCGGGACGCAAAGCCAGCAATCCTGATCCCCCACTGATTGCGGAGCTCGAGTACGTAAAGAACATCGTGGAAGAGACGCTCGCGAAAGTTCGTGACCAGTCGCAAATGTTCCGGCCCGGCGTCCTGGACGATTTCGGGCTCGACCAGACTCTCGAATGGTTTACTCGCCAGTTCTCACGCCTGGCTGGAATCACGGTCCATTTCAACGGTGCGCTGGCAAGCGGCCGGTTGCCGCCAGAAGAATCCATCCATGTCTATCGGATTGTCCAGGAGGCGCTCAACAACGTGGCTCGCCACTCCCGTGCCACAGAGGCGTGGGTGGAAATGGAAGAGCGCGAACGCGAACTGTGCTTGGAAATACGCGATAATGGTGTAGGATTTGAGGTAGGCAACCCGGCGGAACGCTCTCCGAATGACGGTATTGGCTTGATGGGGATGCGCGAGCGCGCTGAGCACCTGAACGGCACGCTGGAAGTGCAATCAACTCCGGGAAAAGGCACGGCCATCAACGTTCGAATACCTCTGAAAGAAGCGCCGGAATCACGAATAGCAGAAAAGGTAGGATAAACAATCATGTCGCCCGCTTCCGCTGACAAAAAGATTAGAGTTTTCCTGGCCGACGATCATGCGCTGGTAAGGCAGGGCTTTCGCCGTTTGCTGGAAGACGATCCCCGCATCACGGTGGTGGGTGAAGCCAACACGGGCCTTTCCGCCATCGAGCAGTGCGGGAAGATCAAGCCTGACGTTGTCGTGATGGACCTTTTGATGCCCGAGATCGGCGGGCTTGAGGCCACCGCGGAAATCCTGAAGGCCAACCCGGGAACCAGGGTGCTGATTCTCAGCATGTATTCCAACCCGGCCTATGTTCGCAAGGCCATCGAGGCCGGCGCCAAGGGCTATATTCTGAAGGACGCGATTGAAGTTGACCTGGCCCAGGCCGTGGTGGTGCTGTCGCAGGGCGGCGCCTACATGAGTCCGGCGGTTTCAAACCTGGTGCTGGAAGGACTGAAGACGGGAACCATGCAGGAAGAAGGGCAGGATCCCTACGACCGCCTGACGCTGAGAGAAAAAGAAGTCCTGCAGCTTATCGCCCAGGGAAAGTCCAACAAGGAAATCGCCACCCTGCTGGATATCAGCATCAACACGGTGGCCGTCCATCGTGCCCGCCTGATGGAAACGCTTGGTCTCCATCGTACTGCGGAATTGGTTCTTTACGCTGTGAAGAAGGGCATTGTCCAACCGCAGTAGTCTCTGTAGCAGTCCCCCACAGTTCACCTGGCTTTGTGTGCGGCAGCCCTGCACGCGGCCATCATGCTTGAGTAGATGGCTCCGCTGGTTTGCGCCTGGTCACCCAGTTTGCTGATGCGGATTGGCGGGCAGTTGGGCTGGATTTTCTTTGCCACGCCGGCCACGGTTTGAAGCATAAACTCGGGAGCGCCCCGGCTGATGCCACCGCCCAATACGATCATGTCAGGGTCAAGAACGGCAACAATATTCGCAACGCCAACACCGAGAATAGTGAAGATTGTTCCCAGTGTCTTGCGTGCCTTGGCATTTCCCCGGCGAAAGGCCTCGAAAACAAAGTAGGCATCGCGCGTTTCTGCGAGGCCCGCTGACCGGCTGGTCCCCCGGGTTCTCATGAGTTTCCGTCCGAGCGTTGCAATCCCTTGCCCGGAGGCATAGCTTTCAAAATAGCCGGTAACCCCGAAATCCTCATTCCAGCGCGGCCACTCAACGTTCAGAAACTGCAACTCACCCGCCGCGCCTGTGCGTCCCACATAGAGCTGCCCGTTGGCAAAGATCCCGGAGCCAATGCCGGTCCCCAGCGCGATGAAGACGAAGTTCTCGAGCCCGCGTGCCACGCCTCGCCAGCGTTCCCCGATGGCAGCCATATTGGCGTCATTATCAATGCAAACCGGAAGCCGGAATTCCTTCTCCAGTTCGCGCTTCAGGTTAATATTCTTCCAGCCTGGAAGGTTGTTGGCCATCAGCACCAGGCCGTTGCGAGGATCGACAGCGCTGGGGACAGCCATCGCAACGGCTCGAAGCGTGTTGCGTTTTCGCGAGGGAATCAGCCGGTAGATACCTTTCTTGATCTGGCTGATGGTCCTTCTGGGTCCGTCTTCCGGCCGGACTTTTTCAGTTGTATCGGCAATGATCTCTCCGGAAAAATCAGCCAGGGCAAAATGGAGATGGCTGGCTCCCATGTCGATTCCCACCAGGCAGCCGTAATCAGGATTCAACCTGATCCCACGGCGGTCAACCGAAGGGACGACAAGCCCGGCACGGCGCAGTCTCCCTGTTTGATTCCTGACGGCGGCAGGGGGCAGGCTCAATTTTTTGGCAAGTGCCTTTAGCTGGATTGAGGGATGAAGCGAAATTTCCTCAAGAAGTTGAAACAGGCTGGTTTCCAAATGAAAATCGATTTTCATGGACGATTGTCAACCGCAGATGCGGTCCGTCGTTTTGGTCCTCTTAAGGCTTCCGGGAAAGGTTCAAAACTGAAAAGTCTTTCGTGCAAGAAGCTAGAGGCCATAAAGTTTACCGCGATTTCAGGCTGGTGCCAACTGGCCGCAGTTGCACCTGAATGCACCTTAATCCAACGATGGCAATTTCAGCCCACACGGGATGTGAAGTATGATCAGGCTTTGAGAAAATCATGACTCCCGTACTCCGAACCCGCTGGAACATCACTCCGCGCGAGGCCATGCGGCTCCAGGCCCGTCTCCGAGAGCGGGTGGTGCTGGAAGACAGCTTCAAGCAGATCCGATACCTGGCCGGCGCAGACATCGCCTTTGATCCGGCAACTGAGGTGGCCTTTGCCGGTGTTATTGTTTACCGGTTTCCGGCGCTCGAAGAAGTTGAGCGCCGAATGGCACGCCGCAAGTTGCAATTTCCCTATGTGCCCGGCCTGCTCTCGTTCCGTGAAATCCCGATCCTGATGGCCGCCTTTGCGCGCCTGAAGACCGAGCCTGACATTCTTCTTATTGATGGCCACGGCCGAGCACACCCAAGGCTGTTCGGGCTTGCGTGCCACATCGGTGTGTTGTTTGACAAACCAGCCATCGGATGCGCGAAGTCACTCCTGGTGGGGGAAGCCGGGGAGCCCGGCTCGAAGGCCGGATCGACTGCGCCGCTCGAATTCCACGGAGAGCGCGTGGGCACGGTGTTGCGGACGCGCGACAATACGAGGCCCAT
>OBLQ010000887.1_pt1 | contig 11347 bp, 6 predicted proteins | sample 1519881 | NCBI WGS metagenome assembly OBLQ01 (sample SAMN01911456, study PRJEB22533) | soil metagenome | biome: Soil | place: Malaysia | collected 2012-04-30 | depth DG_metagenome m | reverse complement strand
GGTTCCGCTGACCGCCGGAGGACCGGCAAACGACGCTGTCGCCGTCAGTGACGGAGGAGCGGTCGGATCAGGCGGCACAATAGGTACGATTACGGTGGCCGGCGCCGAAGCCGGAGTCACCGCGTCTCCGCCCACAATCAACTGGAACGTCAGGTTCTGCGGACCCGCCACAACCGGCGCCAGGAACGTTGCCAGTGCGCTGGTCGGGTTGTTGATGGTCACAACCGGGTCGCCCGGATTGATGATCTGCGACCACGCGAAGGGACCGCCTGCCGGAGTGCTTGCCGTACCATCCAGCGTCACCGTCACGCCGGCGAACGGCGGATTCGGATTCGATGAGAAGGTCGGCCGCGCAACCGAGGCGAAATTGCCCGGGATGCAAGTCAGCGGCGGAACGATGTCGTACGGGAACGGGGTCAGCTGCGTGGTGCTCTGATTGGGGTAGAACGGCGATGCCGCCAGCCCCAACTGGATCTGAATGCTGTCAAACACACTGCCTTGCAGCGGCAGCGGTCCCGAACCGTTGGTCAGGTACTCGAAATCCTGGAAGTTAAACGGCACCGGAGGATTGCCTGGATCCAGAAGTTCGGGGTAGATGAACTCGCCGGTGGGCAACTGGTATTCGTCGGTATCCAGCCCGCTCTTGTTCTTGCCCAGCACGCCGCCGCTTATGCGCGCGCCGACGTTCTGTACCGGAGGCTGGAAGTTGCCGCCCTGCGGGAAGCGAACGCGCCAGCGGCCTCGTTTGCCGATTCCCGGAGGTCCCGGTTCAACCGGGAAGTTTGCCACCCAGGAAGGCTCGCGGAATGTAATGTTGCCGTTGCAATCGTAGTCAACAGCGGATACGTCCACCGGACGCGTCTGGTCCGTGGTGAAGCCTTCCACCCTGGTCCTGACGCCGGCTTCCTGCGGGAAGTTAGGATCGGGTGTCGCCGCGGTGCCCATGAGCACGACTTCAATGTGGATATAGGCCGGATCGATCCCGGGCGCGGTGAACACTCCAACATTGCCCATGACCTCCGTTGCGGTCATGTAGGGACCAAGATCATCCACTTCCTGCGTGGCAATCACGTCCACCCAGTCGCCGACTTCAAATGGCATTTCCGCGTACGGGTCCTGAGGGAACGGGTTGTCCGCGGTTGGCGCAGCGTCGGGTGCGTTCATCGTGAATCGCGCCAGCAGGCCCAGACCGAACGGATCGCGTTTCCGGTTAATCTCAGGACATTGCGGATCGTCCATGCCGGTGTATGTGAAACCGGCAGGAGCAGTCAAAACGTAGGGGTCCGGAATGCCGGGAATGCCGTACTCGTTGTTGTACGTGCCCGGCGGAACAATCGGTATGCACATCGGGAAGCCCAGGCCTGAAGCTACGGTGGGGTTTCCCTGGTCAACTTCCATGCGCGGATCGGGCGATTGCCCCACGCTGTAACGGCCCTTGACCAGCACGATGGGATTGCCAAGACTATCCACGGCCTGGCTCCCATCCGGATTGGGAACCGCGATCGTGATTTGCGGATCATCAAGCTGGACTCTTTGTCCGTTGACGATCAGCGTGCCGTTGGCGTAATCGATTGCCTCGATGAAACCTGAAAATGCGTCTGCAGCGTCCTGGGCGATGCGAACGATACCCGCGATGCGCTGCCCGTTGACGATGTTGTAGTCAATGGTGGCCTGATAGGTGCCCGGAAACCTCACCGTATCCGCCATGGCCAAACCGCTTTCATAGACCGGGTCCGTCTGATGGACGTTGGGGTTTTGCTCGAACACCTCTTCCCACGTCAGGAACGTATTCGGAAACACCACAACCGTCCCCTGCGGAATGCGGATCAATTCGTCATTGACCTCGATCCAGCCGCCCGTGTTTTTGCACTGGTCCGGCTTCGGAGGATTGTCCGGCGTCGGCGCCGGATTATCGTCCTTGTTGCACAAGCCGGGCGTCGGATCCAGCGACGCATACTGGATCTGCCCAGCCAGAAGAACGCCCGCCGGTCGGGTCTGATAGGCCGGCTCCTGGATCGGGGGTGGAGGAATCACCGGCGGTTTGGGAAAGGGGATTGGATTGAGGCTCTGGGCGGACATGCTCGCGCCCATTCCTGCGATCACCAGCAGAGCTACGACAGCCACCACCCTGAAGATTCTGGTTGTTAGTGCAAATCCCTTCATTTTGAAGCTCCTTCCGTCGTCCTTCAATTTCTTCGTTGTCCTGCTCTGCCTTGCTGATAGGGGGAAGCTCGTCGCTCCCTGCCGGCCCGCTGTACGGCGGGGAACTGCTGGTTCTTGCAAACTATTTGAGGCTGACATTCGTCACCCCCAGGAGGTTATCCAGGAACGTCGGCAGCGGCTTGCCGCCGTTCTTCCCTGTTGCTGGTATCTCCATCAATCGTGTGGTCGCCTGTCCGGGATGCTGTGGATCGCTCTGCACCGGATACCCGTTGCTGTCCGCAGGATGACCGTTCGGTGTAAACAACTGCGGATGATCGAAAGGTGCGGACTGCGCCACGGTGCGCGGATCAGTCAGCCCGTTGCGCAGGAAGTCGACCAGGTCTTTCTCGTCCTGCATCGTCAGGCCAAGAAGGTCGATGTCGGCGTCCATATACTGGTGTTCTGGACCGAAAGTGTTGAAGTCGCCGCCACGGTTGTAGAACTCCACCACCTGCTCCAGGGTCAACTGGCTGCCGTTGTGGAAGTAGGGGGCTGTCAGCGCCACATTGCGCAACTGGGGCGCCTTGAAGAAGCCGCCGCGCGCCGTCTGGTCGGCGCAGTTCAGCGGAGCTCTGGAGATGCCGTCGCTCGGCCGCCCCGGAATCATGATCGTGTCCCCGGGATTGTTACAGACGCGCTGGCGCAGAAGCTCGGACTCCGAAAGCGGCAGGCCGGCAACCGGATCTGTCCCCGCCAGCCCCGAGTCTTCTGCCGTGGGTCGCACGCCAACGTGGTAGAAACCGGTGTCATATACGCGGACCTGCATGTCAGCCATGATCATGCGCTCGGAAGGACCCACGGAGGTCACCGTGCCTACTGCCGCGTTGGAAAGTTCCGGGCCGCCATGACAATTTACGCAGCGCCCCTTGGTCTGGAATATCAGCAGCCCGCGAAGCTGCCCTGTGGTCAGGGGTGTGGGGCCCACGGAATAGCTGATCTTGATCGGGAACGACGACACCGGAGGCATCCCAAAAAGCAGCGTCAGCTTGCCCGTTGCGTAGTTGATGCTTCCAAAATCAAGTCCCACTCCCATCACCCGTCCGTCCCCGTAGTCGAAGGCGTACGCCATGTCCTGGTCGGTGAAGTCGAGCAGTGGGTTCAGGGCGATCACTGACACCGTGTAAGGCTGGACGCCCGGTTGCAGCTGGATCGTGTATTGCTGCGTATGGTTATCGCCAATCAGGTTATAGGTCTGCTGCTGCTCCATGTACTGGTCGAACGGGGTCTGGTCCGCGATCAGCGTGCTCTCATACATCTGGATGGCAACGCCCCAGAACAGCGAGAAGTTGTATTCCATCTGCGAATATTCACTGGTGCCGGCGGGGCAGTTCTCGCCCGCGGTGGGATTGACCGTGGCTGCCACGCTGCCATCGCCAGCCAGGCAGAGGTTCTGTGCAAACTTCCACCATTCCGGCTGGAATGCCTTCCGGATCAACGCCTCATACGTGACGTTGAGCCCGTTGTCCGGGGCGCTGGAGAAAGCGCCCAGAACGCTGTCCGTTGGATCCACGAATTGTTTTGCCAGAGGCTTCCTTGCCAGCAGCTTCTTGCCGACTTGCGCCAGGCTGCGTCCATCTGCCGACATTTCCGCGTTGCTCAGAATGGGTCCTTCCGACTGCGAGCACAGCGCGGAATTCTTCATGTTCACGTGCGCCGGGCCAAGCTTGCCGTCGCCATCCACAATCAGCAGATAGGTGCCCTTGTCGCGGGCGCCGAACGGGTTGGCCCCGTTGCATATGTTTTCCGCGCGTCCGTCCCAGAAGTTGCGGAAGTTAAAGACCGCGTCCACTACGCTCGGAGCGTTCCGGCCGCCGGTCCTCCGCGTGTTGATGAACCCGCCAGGGTTGTTCGGGTCAGGATATGAGAAAACCGAGTCCGGAACCGGGGTACCGGTTTCTATGCTGGTAACATTGCCGCCGGGAACAAGCGCGCTGAACCCGCCGCCCGATGAAGGATCGGCCGTAGCTAGATCGATCCCGCCGCCAGGAGCCGTCCTGCGACTGTTAGGATCGGGAGCCCCCGGTCCAAAAGTCTGCGCCGGACCGTCTGCTGGGCCGTTGCTGATAAGTCCGCCGCTGCCGCCGCTGGTGGAAACAAGGGTCCCGTTGCTGCCCTTGACTCCAACCGTGACATCTCCCATGGCCAGCGGGAAGATTCCCTGTGATCCGGAAACATCGTTGGTGTCGGCAAGTACGGCGCTGAACCGGTCTTTTACGTCAGCAAGCTTGTGAAACGGAAAATCGCCGTCATGGTAGCCGCCAAATCCGGCGGAAGGGGTTCCTGCACTGTAGTGATAGTTGGGGCCGAATCCGCCGTTGAACGGAACGCCCATCTGGAAGGTATTGTCGCCGCCGGCCTGTCCGGGATTAACCTCATTATTAGGCCGGCTGTCGGCTCCCGCGTTGAAATGGCAGCTTGCGCATGCCTGCGTGTCGTCGCTGCCTGCCTGCATTTCCCAGAACAGGGCCTTGCCTAATTCGATTGCCGCGGTCTTATCCGCCAGGATTCCTTCCATGCCGAATACCGCCGGGACAGGCACCGACGATAAGGGCGCCAGCGGCCGTATGGGAATCACCATTCCCTGGCCGGCCAGATTATCGCCCTGGGCGCGGACGTGGCCGTAGTAACCGAGCGTTGCAACAATAACTACAACCAAAACGAAAATCCGCAGGAATGCCGGAGTCCCGGAAGACCGTTTCATCGCTTTTCTCCTAGAAATGCCCTAAGTCGTCACTCTGTGGGTGCTCGACTGCAGTAAGCCTGGGGGGGCGCTGCTTTATGAATTTTCGGTGGGACCAATTAGAAGCTGATTAGTCGTGTGTTAAATCTTTTAATCTTGGGAAGTTGTAAGGAATTTTTGGGATTTGCTGTCGCAACTAATAGATAATAAGCTAGTTAATAAGATTCTGATTTTGTTTTTTCTTCGCCTTTTTGGCTGCGCTGAAGGCTTTAAAGGCCATGCTCCTAATCTTGAAAAGGACCTGTACTTAAGTTTTTTGCCAAGCTGTTGGCAATTGGCCAATAGGACATGTCCAGAAATACCGTTGGGTTGTTCGCTTATCCAATTAAGACAACAGAGGCTAGCCTTAATACGGTTCAGTACACCGCCCGTCTCTGTTTCTTCTGCTTGGAGGAAAGCGCAAACCGCGTCTCCTGCGGGCTGCCTTCCAGAATTACCTTGCTCAGGTACTCTCCCAGCGCTGGACCATGCTTGAACCCGTGTCCCGAGCCCCCGCCCGCCAGCCAGACGTTCTCGAATTCCGGATGGCGATCAACCAGGAAGTCCCCGTTCCACGTGTTTTCGTATTGGCAAACCCGTGTCTCCACAATGGGAGCATGAGCAAGAGAAGGAAGATGCACTTTGAGAAAAGCCCGCAGGCGGTCAACCGCCTCCGCACTGACCACGCGCGGTTCCACGTCAGGGTCAATCTCGGGCCCGTGGTGGTCGAACGCAAGCTTGAATCCCCGCCCCTCGATCTCAGGCAGTGCGTAGGGAATATCAGGATGGTTGTGGTGCAGCCACACCGGCATCTTTGGCGGACGAAAGTTGTTGCTCCCCGCGGGCGGGCCTAGAAAGAAGACTTCCTGCCGCGTGGGAAAGATAAGGCCACCCAGGAGTTCGGGAAACAGCTTTTGCAGCCATGGCCCGCAGGCGAAGATGAATGTCCCTGCCGGGATGGAGTCTCCGGACCGGGTTCTGATCTCTTTGAGTTTCCCGCCGCCCTCCGGCGCCGGCGCTGCTGTGTGGAGAAAATCCACTCCAAGGCGCACAGCGTCCTCCACCACCGCCTGCACCGCCTGGCGGGCCATCAGCAGCCCGCTGTCCGGTTCCAGCACCGCCCAGCTCACATCCGGAAACCTGAGCTGAGGATAGCGCTTGTTCACTTCTTCCGCGCCCAGCCTCTCACACCGGATGCCGTGGCGATTCAACACACCCCACACCGCCTCGGTATATGTGTCGCCTTCGCTCGCCAGCCACAGCACGCCCGTGCGATGAAGCAGTTTGCGGCCGATGCGGCCTTCAAACTCCTCCCAGGCCGGCAGCGAGCGCATCGCCCATTTTGTGTACAACTCGTCCGCGCCATACCCCATGCGGATCACACGCGTCTCACCGCCCGAGCTTGCCCGGCTGTTCCCCGGACCGTAGGCATCCACCAGGACCACGCTCGCGCCTGACCGCCGAAGGTGATGCGCCGTCCAGGCGCCGAACACGCCTGCCCCAATCACTGCGAAATCGTAGCTCTTGCTCATGGCTTTGCCCGTTCGTAGATGAGTTTGGCCGTAACCAGGTCCTCCAGCGCGCAGCCTACGCTCTTAAATAATGTTATTTCTGAGGCATTCGTTCGGCCTTGTTTTTTCCCGCCGGCAATTTCATGCAGGTCGCCAAGGATCTGTTCCCGGCTCATGCTCCCATTCTGCAAGGGGATCAACAGGTCGCCGGCTTCAGCCAGCGCGCCGTCATACGTGTCCACCACAATACGCGAACGGCGCATGGTTTCGTCGTCCACCTCGCGCGTTTCCGGCTGGAAGGCGCCCACCAGGTTCAAATGTGTTCCCGGCCGCAACAGGCGGCCGTCCAGCACAGGAGTGGGCGAGGTTGTGCAGGTACAGATCACGTCTGACTCGTGCACGCAGGTGGCGGCGTCGGCCGGTTCAACTTCAATACCAAGGTCGTCCTTCATCCTCGCGCAAAACGCCTTCAAGTCAGAGCCGGGTGCCCCGCAGACCAGAAAGCGGTTGAACTTTCGCACCCGCGGTACCACTGCGAAATGTGCGGTCGCCTGCCTGCCCGTTCCAAAGATGCCCAGACTCCCGGCGTCGTCTCTGGCCAGAAGGCCGGTGGCCACCGCTGAAGTCGCCGCTGTGCGCAGGTCGGTCAGCCAGTTGGCTTCCATGCGCGCCAGAATTCTGCCGCTGTTCGCGTCGAGCAGTTCATACGCGGCATTCACTCCCGCCGCCCGTGTGACCGTCACCAGCTTTACGCCCGCACATCCAATCGCGCTGTCCCAGGCAGGCATCAGCAGAAGAACGCCGTCATTTTCCAGGGGCAGCGAAGTCCGCACCGGCATGCGCAGGGTCGCGCTGAAATCGCGTGCAAAAGCTCCGCGAATGGCTCCGATGACCTCGTCCGGATCGGACAGTTGACGCACCTGCTGTTCGGAGAGAAAAAGCATTCAGACTCTTGCCTGTGCTTTTCTTGCGATGGCGAACTCCTGCCGGTACCATTCCACGCTCTGGCGCAACCCGTCCTTGAAGTCCACCAGCGTCCGGTAGCCCATTGCCTGCTGTGCGCGCGTCGTGTCCGCCAGCGAGTCGCGCACGTCGCCGCTGCGCGGTGGAGCGAACTGCGCCTGCCCGCCAAATCCGGTGAAGTCCTGCAAAATCCTGTACAAGTCCAGCAGGCTGAAACTCTTCCCGGCTGCCACATTGAACACCCGCCCGCTGACTTTCTCCGCCGGGGCGCTCGCCGCCAGCAGGTTGGCGGAGACAACATTATTTATATAAGTGAAGTCGCGGCTCTGTTGCCCGTCGCCAAAAATCGTGGGTGCCTCGCCGCTGAGCATGGCGCGGATGAACTTGGGAATCACTGCCGCGTACTGCGACGTGGGGTGTTGCCGCGGACCAAACACGTTGAAGTAGCGCAGGCTCACTGTCTCCAGGCCGAGCACACGGGAAAAACTCTGCGCGTATAGTTCTCCGGCGTACTTTGAAACAGCATAAGGCGAAATCGGATTGCCGGGCATGTCTTCGCGCTTGGGAAGCGTGGGCGTATCGCCATAGACGGAAGACGAACTGGCATAGACCACCCGCTTCACGCCCGCTGCGCGTGCCGCATGCAGCACTTTGAGCGTGCCCACCACGTTGGCGTGATTGCTCCCCACCGGGTCAGCCAGGGATCGCGGCACCGATCCCAACGCCGCCTGATGCAGCACGTAATCCACCCCATCGCAGGCGGAGCCGATCGCAGCATCGTCGGTGATATCGGCTTCGCGCAGGTCGATCTTCTGCTCGATTCCGGCCAGGTTTTCCCGCCGCCCGTGGCAGAAATTGTCGATACCGCGCACGTCATCGCCGCGGGCGATCAGCGCATGAGCGAGATTGGAACCGATGAATCCGGCAGCGCCGGTGACCAGATAGAGGGGCATCGCAAGACAGAGGATAGAGAAAGCAGCTGGGAGTTGGCAAATGGCAATGGCCCGCCTAAGGCAGAGCGCGTCGGCCGAGGGCAAAATCAGCTGGCTCTGTGGTTGGTTCAGTGCGGACGCGCTTTCGAGAGTCTGCTGATTCTAGTTGCCAGTTTCTAGTTGCTAGTTTCTAGTTGCTAGTTGCCACTTGCTAGCTCCTGCCTTTTCTCTTCCCTGCCTTCGCCAGGACCCGCCGCACCTTCTTCGGTGACACCTTCAGAACTTTGGCCACGCGCGCGACTTTCTTGCCTTCCTTTTCCCAGACGCGCGGAATCACGATTTCAGCAAACTCCTCGGCCAGTTTCTGAAAGCTCTTGCCGCGCGTTTCACCCTGCGACCATGCGCGCAATTGCGGTTCCACACCGCCGCGCGGCGTGATTTTCTGTTTGAGCCGCTGCAGGTCATCCAACAGGTCATCATCCTGGGAGGTCTTCAAGAATGAGGAGGCCCGGTCGCAGCAGTGCCGGGCGTCTTCCAGGTCGTTGATTCCGCGATTGCACGCTGTGAGCCCGCGCCAGATGTACGTCCGCGCCAACAGCCGCTGGTTTTGCGTATGCGCCGCGGCCTCCACGGCTTCACGCGCGTAATCGCGCGCCGCCTGGGCGTGCTCCCAGGAATGCGCGCTGCCTTCCACCTCTTCTTCCAGCAGACCCTGTTCCACCTGGCACTGCACCATGCGCGCGCGCGCCATCACAATGGAGTCGTTTTCCTGTTTGCTGAGCTCGTAGGCGGCTGCCGCCTGCTTCGCCGCCAGGTCCAGTTCCCCGCTGTCCAAATAGAGAAGCCCGCGGTTCTCCAGCACGCTGCCGATGCCGTGATGAAGGTTGTGATGGCGGTAAATCCGTTCCGCCTGCGCCAGGTTGTTGAAGGCGCTTTCACGCAGCTCTTCATATTGTTCGCGATAATGGCCGCGGCGTTCACGGGAGCCCGTGCCCTTGGATTTGGACTTGCTCTTGCGCCGTCGTTCCGCCTCCAAATCGACCTGTTGGATGATCTGCCGCGCGATCAACCTTTGCACATACGCGATGTTGGCCAGCGACCTTGCCAGATTGCGGTGCTGCGGGTTGCGTTTGCGGAAATGATCGATGGCCTTGCTGAAAAACTGCAGCGCCTGCTTGTACTGGCCCTGCCGCCGGATCATGCGCCCGTGGGCGGAATAGATATTGCCCAGGGTAATGTCATCGTCGGTGGTGCGCAGCACGGATTCGGCCTGGTCAAGGATGCGCATGGCATCGCGCCAGTGCCCTTTTTGGAAAAGCAGCCAGCTCTCGAGCACCCGCATGACCGCGGCCATTTTAGGAAAGCCGAGCGACTGGGCCAACTCACATCCTGCTGCGCAGCGGCGCAGCGCCTCATCGTACTCGCCCTTCTTGCGATGGCAGCGCGCATTCCAGAAGTGCGCAATGGCGACGACCGCCCGGTCCCCCACTTCTTCCTGCATGGTCAGGACCAGATCGAAATGCAGCAACGCCTCGTCGGGATGGTCATGCAGCAGGGCGAGCAGGCCTTCCGCCATGCGCAGTTGCAGATAATCGCTCACCGGAAGCTTGCTTCGCTGATCGCGGGGAAATCGCGCGAGCAGTCCTTCCAGCAGTTCCGGTCCCCGGTAGCCGATGTCAACCCACAGTGCTACCGCACCCACCAGGGCCGCCGCATTGGGCTGTCCGGAATCAAGCTGCGCAAAAAAATGCGCATTCGCATCCAGCAGAGCGATGCCGTTGGAGACCTGCCGCGTGACAAGGTATTCCCTCAACTCCTGCAGGAGCCGGTCCGGGATGACAGAACCCTTCTTGATGCTGCGCGGAGCAGTAACCACGCGGTCATCATAACCAGTTACGCTGTGATGAACAAGGATGGGCAGCTACCCTGTGAGAAACATGAACGCGCCCGGGACTCCGGTGAGCAACATTCTACTGGTGGCGGAATGCTGCCCTGCGGACACCGAAGCCCGGTACGCTGCCAGCCACGAGGAGCGCAGCCGGCAATAAGTAAGGTGAAGCATTTCCCCAAATTGATATAAGCGCAATCACGGAAACCGCCCCTTGTATGTACCTACGTTGATGTTTCTCACACCGAATGTGTAACATAACCACACCAGCGCGAGGAGGTAATCGATGGCGAGCTTGATGAGGACCGCAAACCCGGCCCTAAGCAACGCGACATTTCGCGGCCAGGGCATCGCCCTGGGCGAATCCATGACGCTGACGGGCACGGTCAACAAGACCGGCATCCTTTTGTTGTGCGCGATTGCCACCGCGGCGTGGTCCTGGAATCTGGGAGTTCGTTCGCCGGAAGCGATTGCCGGTCTTACCATGGTTGGCGCGCTGGGCGGCCTGGTAGTAGCGATCGTCACGGTTTTCAAGAAAGCGTGGTCGCCGGTCACGGCCCCCATCTATGCGCTCCTGGAAGGCCTTGTCCTGGGAAGTGTTTCTTTCCTGTTTGAAAGCAGGTACCCGGGCATCGCGATGGAAGCCGTCGGCCTGACGTTTGGCACCCTTCTGGCCCTTCTGCTGGCCTACCACGCCGGTCTGATCAAGGTCACCCGCGCTTTCCAGATGGGCGTTGTGGCGGCCACGGGAGGAATCGCACTATTTTACTTTCTTACTTTTATTCTTGGCTTTTTCGGAATCCATTTCACCTCCATCTATGGAAGCGGTCTGATCGGAGTCGGATTCAGTATCTTTGTCGTAATTGTTGCGGCGCTGAATCTGGTACTTGACTTCGATTTCATCGTGAGGGGCGCGGAGTCGGGCGCGCCCAAGTACATGGAATGGTATGGCGCGTTTGCCCTGCTCGTCACACTAATTTGGCTGTACTTTGAGATCCTGCGGCTGCTGGCCAAGTTGAACGACCGCCGCTGACACCTTTCGCATCCTCCTGAAGCCGCGGTTTGCGTCGCGGACCCGCGGTTTGCGTTTTTCCCGTTTCGTCCGACTCGTCCGAATCGGACTACTTCGTTT
>OBLQ010000885.1_pt1 | contig 11359 bp, 11 predicted proteins | sample 1519881 | NCBI WGS metagenome assembly OBLQ01 (sample SAMN01911456, study PRJEB22533) | soil metagenome | biome: Soil | place: Malaysia | collected 2012-04-30 | depth DG_metagenome m | reverse complement strand
GAACCTGACGACACTCGTTAACGACGCGACCGTGGCTTATCTCGAGTGGTCGGGCGGCATGAGCCCGTCACTGCGCACCGAGGCCCTCGGGCTGCCGGACGACAACGCGTTTCGCTCGCGCACCGCCGTGGGTGTCACATACACCGCGCCGAGCAAACTCTCGCTCACGCTGGAATACGATTACAACGGCGCCGCGGTAGATGACGACAGCTGGGACGCGCTGCGCAGCGGACCGTTGAGCGCGTATCTGCAGTACCGCACCTTTGTACAAACGCGCCAGGACCTGCCGACCCGGCGCAGCTGGTTTCTGGCCGCGCTCTGGCAGGATGCCTTCTTCCTTCATTTCGATGTCAGCGGGTTCCAGCGCATTGATGTCGTGGACCGCAGCCGTCTCACTTTTCTGGAGGGACGCTACCACTGGAACCACGCCGATCTCGCACTCCAGTGGCAGCGCAACAGTGGCAGTCCGACCAGCGACTTTGGCGCGCTGCCGCAGGAACAGGTGTGGCAGCTGGTCGCCACTTATTTCTTCTGAAACCCGTCGTCGCAACCGAACACGAGGACAGTCCCATGATCACACAAATCGTTAGTCACACGCCGCCCTGGGTTTTCGTCTTGCTTGTTGTTCTGCTCGCGCTGGGTTACCTCGCCAGCCGACCCCGGACGCTGTCGCGCAATCGCGTCGCCATTCTGCCCGTCGCCATGATCTTGCTGTCGGCCTACGGCGTGGTATCGGCATTCGGATACCGCGCCACAGGTATCATCGCGTGGATAGCCGGAATGGGGCTCGCCGATTTATTGAATCGCGCACTGCAGTTGCCTCGCGGGGCAAGTTACTCGGCGGCGAAGCGAACATTCGCGCTCCCCGGGAGCTGGATTCCGCTCGCACTCATGCTGGCAATTTTCTTCACTAAGTACGCCGTTGCCGTGCTTATTTCCTTCCACCCCGCACTGCTTAATCTCGCCGTGTTCGTGACAGGCGTTAGCCTGGTATATGGCATTCTGAGCGGCATGTTCTTCGCGAACACACTGATGCTATGGCGACTGATTGACTCGCGTCACGCATTCGCGTGAGCGGAGTCACGTGGCGGCGGATGTTATCGCGCGGATGCGCAACGCCGAGCGGCGCGCGACCGTAGCAACGCCGTTGGCATACTCGATTCGGTAGCTTCGACCTTGCGTCACGGGTTTCGGCAATAACGCCTTATCATGAATCCGCGCGGTGGTGGACGCCTGGTCGATCTGTAACGCAAAGTGTTCCCCGGCAACGGCGACGATGCCTTCAGAGATACTCGCCGTCAGACTCGGCACGGCGAGTGCCATGTGGTTCTTGACCGAGTGATGCAAATCTTCGAGCTCCGCGGCGCGTGCGTTGGCACGCTCGATTAGCGCAACAACCCAGTTCGCGGAATGCGACGATACCGTTTGTAGACGGGATCCGACAAGAATCGCCTGGAGTTGCCGGGCGGCATCTGTCCCCCAGTCCGTGTTGTCGTAGATATAGGCATGTGACGCGAAAGATAGCGCCGAGGGCGCGAGCGCGAGACTGCGGCGATGGCGTGCGCGAATGCGCTCACGCGGCACATCGTGCCCACCGTCGGCCACGCGCAGCGCAATGCGTTCGATATTGATGTTCGGATGATCGGTCGCGACGAAGATAACCGTGATAGCGAAACCTTCGGCGGCGGCCGCTTGCAGTTCGGCGATCTTGCTTGGGTGTGACATCACCGTCTCGTAGAGAACACTTTGCCGCCGCGCAATGGCTTCGCATCGCATCGACGTCGCCAGTGTCTGGGCGGCGCGCGCGTCGAGTCGACGCTCGCGACCGAGATCGTCGGCGTTAATGTACAACCGGGGAAGGGAGATTTCGGTCGAAGCCCGCAGCGTCTGAATCAGCGTTGTCTTGCCGGATCCGTTTGGCCCGGCAACCATGACAAGCTGCGGTGAAGCCACCGCTAGCGGCTGCGCGCGCTACGTCGAGAAACGGAGGCGGTGCGCACCTGCCGGCGTCCGGCCTTTTCGTGCGCTCGTGCGGCTTCGGAGAATCCGGCGGATGAAATCTGTGCGAGCCGGCCGACGCTAACGCCAAAGGCGGTCGGTGCGTGGTCCAGCGGTCCGTGGACGTGAGCCGGCGCCTTCATATCGAACGGGAAGCCACGCTCCGCGAGGAAACGCTTGAACATCACCTTCATCGCCGTGTTCGTATCCATCCCGACACTCGCGGCGATCTGGTCAGCTTGGGCCTTTTCCGCCGGATCGACGCGAAACTTCACCTCGACCGGGGTCTTGCGGACAGGCGGGGTGGTCATCTTCAGCACTCTCCCAATATGGGCGACTATGGGAGATTATAGCCCATATTGGGTTTCACACGCGAATCGCTGCCCCGCGCCCTGACCACGCCGGGAGCGGCTGCGCGGGACAGCGCCGGCCCGGCCTGATATATCTAACCCCGTGATCGTCAATTATCTGCTTTGGACAGCCGTCACGTTACTGGCCCTGGCCGGTCTACTCGGGTCGGTCGTACCCATGCTGCCGGGTCCAATCCTCCTGTTCGCCGGTCTGCTGCTCGGCGCGTGGATCGACGATTTTGCCTACGTCGGCACCGGCACATTGATCGTGCTCGGAACAATGACCGCGTTGTCCTACCTCTGCGAAATCGCCGGCACCGCGCTCGGCGCCAAACGCTACGGCGCCTCGCGACGAGCGATCGCCGGCGCCGCGCTCGGAGGAGTTGTCGGGATCTTCTTCGGCTTTGTCGGAATTGTTCTGGGACCCTTTATCGGGGCCATGATCGGCGAACTTTCATTACGCCGCGAACTCGGAACCGCGGCGCGCGCCGGCTGGGGCGCGACCGTTGGAATCGCGCTTGCCACCGCTGGAAAACTTGCTCTCGGGATTGCGATGATCGGTGTTTTCCTGTTGGCACGATTTTTATGACGGCGGCCCCTTGCGCCGCGGTGGGGATTCGCTGGTAGGCTAGTGGGATGTTGAAAAAGTCATCCGGGACTTTTTCAGCTCGAATGATGCGGCGCATGTCCGCATCACGTTCCGTTTTTCAAACCCGGTGTGCTTGAAAAAACGTGCGGCATTTCCATGTGCCGCGTTAGCAGCGTGTTTATCAACACCCTGTTAACAGAACATCGAACGGTCCCTTGGGCGCATATTCGCGTCACGCGCCGCCGACCGACTCGCGATACCGACGGATAACCATAAGAATGGAAACCGTTTCCGTACCACTTTGGTTGTTTCTGTTGCTGCTCGCGCTCAGCGCCTGGGCAATCCTCGATCGCCTGCTCATTCCGAGCGTGCGTTGGTACCTGCGCCGCCGCGTAAATCGTGTGATCAACGAAATCAACACGCGTCTCAACGTCCATATTCGTTCTTTTCAGTTCACCAAACGCCAGGTTTTGATTGATCGCCTGGTGTACGACTCGAAGGTGATGGACGTCATGCGCGATTACGCGCAGGATCGCCGCATCCCGCGCGAGGTGGCGCTGGCGGAGACGCGCCGCTACGCGCGTGAAATCGTGCCGGCATTCAATGTGTACGTCTACTTTCGCGTCGGCTACTGGCTCGCGCGGCGCATCGCACGCCTGCTGTATCGTGTGCGCGCCGGTTTCGCCGACAACGCGCGCCTCGCCGACGTCGATCCGAACGCAACTGTTGTGTTCGTCATGAACCACCGCTCGAACATGGATTACATTCTCGCGGCATTTCTCGCGGCCGAACACAGCGCCTTATCCTACGCCGTCGGCGAATGGGCGCGCATCTGGCCGCTTCAGCAGCTGATACGGGCGATGGGCGCCTACTTTGTCCGCCGCAAATCGAACAATCCGTTATACCGTCGTGTGCTTGAGCGCTACGTGCACATGGCAACCCAGGAAGGTGTCTGCCAGGCGGTGTTCCTCGAAGGCGGTCTGTCGCGCGACGGGCGTTTGCAGGCACCGCGGCTGGGCATCCTGAATTACATGCTGCGCGATCACGATTGTGAAACCGGCCGCGATATCGTCTTCGTGCCGGTCGGGATCAATTACGACCGCGTGCTGGAAGACCGCAGCCTCCTGCGTGCGCTCGACCCGAATGCGCCTCGGCGCTCGCGCTGGTTCGTCATCCGCACGACGCTGGGTTTTGCGCTGCACAACTTCTGGCTTATGGCGCGCAGCCAATGGCAGCGACTCGGCTATGCGGCGGTCAGTTTCGGTCGGCCGGTGTCCGTACAAACGTATTGCCGTGAACACAGTATCGATTTTCGACGGCTGCCGGCCGAGAACCGTGGGCCGGAGATCGAAAAGCTCGCCATACACTTGATGGACGCGATCGCCCAGCGCATACCAGCTGTGCCGGTTCCGATCGCGACCCGCATTTTGTTGAAGACGGGCGGCGAGGGGCTGAACGCCGAGGATTGGAAGAAAACCTTTTACCAGGAAGCGGAGGAACTACGTGCACGTGGCGTGCACGTGGTAGTTCCTCCGCACACGCGGGAGCACACCTTTGAGACGGCGGTACGTCTGCTGGAGCTTCGGCATCTGGTGATAAAGGACGGCGAACGCTATCGCCCTGCGCCGGAAGCGAAAGATGTGCTGGCGTACTACGCAAACTCGCTGGCCCGCTAACGCATCCGTCGATTTCAGATCCGGTTTTGCGCCGGTTCGCGGTAGTCGCCGGGGATCAGCCGAAAATGATGTCGAACCGGGCGCTCAATTCACCGGCTGAACCGGGAATCGGTGTAAAGGGAACGACAACGGACGCACGCGCCGCCGGGTCACGGATACTGTTCAGCACGCCGTCTCGATCATTCAACGGCTCGCCCTCGACGTAGCACTGGGTCGTTAGCGAATCCCGGTTCTTCCGGGTCACTTTGAAATGAATGTGGGGCGTGCGTCCCGGATACGGCACCGGCTTGATGGTGCGAAACCGATATTCGCCGGACGTTCCGGTCGTGAACCGGCCGTATCCCTGGAACCCGGCATCGCGCCTGGCGTGCGTATCGGCGCTATGCAAGTAGACGCCGTTTGCATCGACCTGCCAGATCTCGACGAGCGCATCGGCGATCGGCTGTCCGTGGACGTCGAGAATTCTTCCGTGCAAATGCGTCACCTCGCCCGCCGCCGTTCCGGGTCGCCCGGCGACGCGCACCAGATCGTTGTCGGTATCGAGCGGGAGCTTGTCCGGATAGAACGGCCCTTCCGTCTGTCGCGGCGTTGGCGCGAGATCCTCTGAAAGCACGCGGCTCGTCCATGCCGCCAGGGCGCCGACGGCAAGCCCTCGAACGATCCGACGACGAGCATGAAATGATGTCTTGAACTTCGCCGCTAGCATCCTGGCTTCGACAGCTCGCCACTCCCAATGTTGCCGGAACGCGAAAAAATATTTTTTGCGCGACGGTGCGCTCGATCGCTTATAGTTCTTTTCAGATGCGTCGAATACGGTCCGCCCGCCTGTTTTACCGATTAGTGTTGTTGCTGTTTGCGATTGCCTTGCCAGCGCTCGCTTGGGGCGATGATGGCTCGTCGCTGCCCGAAATGTTCACAATACTTCCGGCGTTGGCATTGAACGGCGACGTGTCGCCCGTACAACGTTCCTTCGGCGGCCAGCTGATTTACGATACGAAATATATACTGTCCGCGCCGCTGCGCTGGGATTCGCATGACTGGCTCTGGGCCGGTGCCGCGGCAGCGGCCGTGCTGGGGACGGGTATCTTGATGGACAAGCGCGAAAGCGATTCCGCGGAAGACGCCCAACACCGTGTTGACAAGCTGGCCACCAAGCTCGAGCCGTTCGGCGGGGGCTACTCCTTTGCGACGCTCGCGGGATTCTACGGTGCGGGAAAATTATTCGACTCGCCGAAGGCGGTCGCGGTCGGGGAAGACGGTCTTACCGCGAGCATCATCGCGGCGGGAATCATTTCGCCGACCGTCAAGTGGGTGGTCGGTCGCGTCCGTCCCGGTGATACGCCGAGCAGAACCGACTTTCATCCATTTAGCGGTAACCAATCTTTTCCGTCGGGCCACACGACGCAGGCGTTCTCTGTCGCGTCGGTGATCAGTGCGCACTACGACTCGCTCTGGATCGATGCATCGGCGTACACGATCGCCGCGTTCGTCGGCTATGCACGTCATCAACACCAGGCACATTGGCCGTCGGATATCGCCGCCGGTGCCCTGCTCGGCATCGCGGTCGGCCATACCGTCGTCAGACTGAACGAAGAAAACCGCGGTGCCCATCTTTCCGTCGTCCCATCGGCCAACGGACCGATGATGGCGCTCGTGATACCGTTCGATTGACAGTAAGTCGTCACTAGCCGCGCCGACTGCCGGCTGGAGCCCATGACACTACGTTGACCATGTCTTTAGCCACCGCCTCGGCCATTTCGATCCCGTCCACCGCCGCCGAGAGTATTCCCCCGGCATACCCTGCGCCCTCGCCCGCCGGATAAAGTCCGCGGGTGTTGAGACTCTGGCCCGAAGCATCTCGCGTTATGCGAATCGGCGACGAGGTTCGCGTCTCGACAGCTGTCAGTACCGCGTCGTTCATGTCGAAACCGCGTATCTTCTTTCCGAATACCGGTAAGGCTTCGCGAATCGCGTCGACAGTGAACTCAGGAACGCACTCGCTCACATCGGTGGGATAAACGCCCGGCGTGTATGACGGCAGCACCGAGGCGAGCCGGGTCGACGCGCGGCCTGCCAGAAAATCGCCGACCAGCTGAACCGGTGCACAATAGTTCGCACCACCCAAGACGAACGCGCGCTCTTCCCAGTGACGCTGAAACTCGATCCCGGCAAGAGGACCACCGGGGAAGTCGGCGGGCGTGATACCGACAACGATACCGGCGTTCGCGTTGCGTTCGTTGCGCGAGTACTGGCTCATCCCATTGGTCACGACACGTCCCGGTTCGGACGCCGCCGCCACCACCGTACCGCCCGGACACATGCAGAAGCTGTAAACCGAGCGGCCGTTCGCCGCGTGATGTACAAGTTTATAGTCTGCCGCGCCGAGGAGCGGATGTCCGGCGTTCTTGCCATAACGCGCACGATCGATCAGCGATTGCGGATGCTCGATGCGAAAACCAATCGAAAACGGTTTGGGTTCGACGTGCACGCCCCGCTCGTGAAGCATATGAAACGTATCGCGCGCGCTGTGACCGACGGCAAGAATCACCCGATCGGTAGTGATGTATTCGCCCCCCGCCAACCGCACGCCGCGAATCCGACGAACGTCGCCGCGAGTCTCGATGTCGATGTCGTCGACGCGGCTCTCGAAACGAATCTCGCCGCCGAGCGAAAGTATCGTCGCCCGCAAGTTCTCCACCATCGATACCAAACGAAACGTGCCGATGTGCGGCTTGGCGGCGTAAAGAATTTCCGGCGGTGCGCCGGCGCCAACGAATTCTTCCAATACCTTGCGTCCAAGATGGCGCGGGTCCTTGATCTGGCTGTACAGCTTGCCGTCGGAAAACGTACCGGCACCGCCCTCGCCAAACTGCACGTTCGATTCCGGGTGCAGGATGCCGCGTCGCCACAAATCCCAGGTATCGCGAGTGCGGCGTCGCACTTCTTTGCCGCGCTCCAGCACAATCGGGCGAAAGCCCATTTGCGCCAGAACTAGCGCGGCAAACAGCCCGCACGGCCCAAAACCAATAACAACGGGGCGGTGCGGCAAGTCGTGCGGCGCTCGCGCCACGAAGCGGTAAGTCGTGTCCGGCGCTGCGGTAATGTGGCGATCGTGCCGCAGACGCGCCTTCCGCTGCGCCTCGCCGGTAACCTCGATGTCCAACACGTAGATGAACGAAGGCGCCGACCGTCGCGCATCGACCGACCGTCGCGCGACGGCGTATCGGATAAGGTCTGACGACTCGATTCCGAGTCGTTCACAGACGGCGTGAACGAGATCAGACTCGCTATGATCGAGCGGAAGTCGAACTTCGGATAGACGGAGCATTAAGACAAGCGGGCCGATGCGGCGTGTCAGTCTATCACGCCGACCGCGATCGCTTGGCGAGAACAGCGCGCGCGACCTTTGAAACCGTCTGCCGGCCGAGCGTCGCGCAGATGAAATCACCGGCATCAATCAGCCTGTTCAGATCGACGCCGGTTTCGATGCCGAGGCCCTGCATCATATAGACGACATCCTCGGTCGCGACGTTACCGCTTGCGCCTGGCGCGTAAGGACAACCGCCGAGACCGGCAACCGACGCGTCGAATACCGCCACGCCGCATTCGAGCGACGCGAAGATGTTCGCCAGTGCCTGTCCGTAGGTATCGTGGTAGTGGCCGGCGAGATGGTCTGCCGGAACGCGCTTAGCGACCGCCTCAATCATGGCGCCAATCTTTCCGGGCGTACCGACACCGATCGTATCGCCGAGCGAGATCTCGTAGCAGCCCATTTCGAACAGTCGGGCGGCCACTTCGGCGACTTTTGCCGGCGCCACATCACCCTCGTAAGGACACGCCACCACGCAAGAGATATATCCGCGAACGCGTATCCCGCGGTTCTGCGCTGCTTCGGTCACCGGCTTGAATCGGTCGAAACTCTCGGAAATCGAGCAGTTGGTATTCTTTTGCGAGAACGTTTCGGATGCAGCGCCGAATACCGCGACCTCTTGCGCGCCAGCCGCCATCGCGGCCTCGAAGCCCTTCAGGTTCGGCGTCAGCACCGGGTACACCACGCCGGGCCGGCAGCGCAGCGCTGCCATCACTTCGGCGCTATCCGCCATTTGCGGAATCCACTTGGGAGAAACGAACGCCGTGGCTTCGACGACCGGCACACCGGCGTCCACCAAACGCTCGATCAATTCGACCTTGACAGCCGTCGGAACCGAAGCACGCTCGTTCTGCAACCCGTCTCGCGGACCGACGTCGACGATCTTAACGGTTTGCGGCAGAGCCATTAATATTTACTGCCAGCGCGGTTTGCGTTTTTCCAGGAACGCGGCGATCCCTTCTTTCGCTTGCACAGTGGCCCGGGACTTGGCGATGCGCTGCGCGGTGTCCTCGATCAGGACGTCGCTGATCGGACGATCGGCGACGTTGAAGATCAAATCTTTGGCGGCGGCCTGAGCCATCGGACTGTTAGCCGTCAATGTCTCGGTGACCATGGCGACCTTGTCATCGAGCTTGTCCGGTTCGCACACCAAGTGCACCAAACCGATCTGATGCGCTTCAGCGGCATCGAAGCGCTCGGCAGTAAGGAAGTAGCGATGTGCCTGGCGTTGGCCTATGGCGGCAATCACATACGGGCTAATGACGCTCGGTATCAGTCCGAGCTTCACCTCGGTAGTGGCGAACGACGCGAGTGTCGACGCAATCACGATATCGACCGCCGCCGTCAGGCCGACGCCCCCGCCCATGGCGGCGCCGTGAACACGAGCGACGGTGGGCTTTGGGAGCTGATGGATCGTCGCAAACATCTTCGCGAGCTTACGCGCGTCGCGGCGGTTCTCCTCGTCGGAATAGCCCGCGGCACGCTTCATCCACTCGAGGTCGGCGCCGGCGCTGAAACTCTTGCCGCGGCCAGCGAGTACAATCGCCCGAACGGCCGCGTCATGACCCAGCGTATCGAAAGCGCGAGTCAGCTCTCCGATGAGTGTCTCATTGAACGCGTTGTGCGCCTCAGCGCGGTTCATCCACACCGTGGCCACACCACCGCGGGATTCGATTTCAAGCGTCTGGAAGTTCATTTCGACAATGTGCCGCGCTACATCCGAAATACGCCGAAGTCGGTCTTCTCGATCGGTGCATTGAGTGCGGCCGAGATACCGAGTGCCAGCATCTGTCGCGTATCGAGTGGATCGAGGATGCCATCGTCCCACAGACGCGCCGCTGCATAGTACGGATGGCCCTGGGTCTCGTATTGGGCTCGGATCGGCGTTTTGAACGCTTCTTCGTCCTCCTTGCTCCAGGACTTACCGGCCGCTTCCAGGCCGTCGCGCTTGATCGTCGCCAACACCGAAGCGGCCTGCTCGCCACCCATGACGGATATGCGCGCATTCGGCCACGTCCATAGTAATCGCGGCGAATAGGCGCGGCCGCACATGCCGTAGTTGCCGGCGCCGAAACTCCCGCCGATGATCACCGTGAACTTCGGCACCCGGGCACAGGCTACTGCCGTGACCATCTTCGCGCCGTGCTTGGCGATGCCTTCCGTTTCCACCTTGCGCCCGACCATGAAACCCACGATGTTCTGCAAAAACACGAGCGGGATACCGCGCTGCGCACAAAGCTCGATAAAGTGCGCGCCCTTTTGCGCGGATTCGGAAAAGAGAATTCCGTTGTTGGCGAGAATGCCGACCGGATAACCCTGGATGTGCGCAAAGCCGGTAACCAGGGTAGTGCCGTAGCGGCTCTTGAATTCATCGAAGCGGCTGGCGTCGACCATGCGCGCGATCACCTCGCGCACGTCGTACTGGCGGCGCATGTCGCGCGAGACAATGCCGTAGATTTCCTGCGGGTCGTAGGCCGGCTCTTCCGGCGATTGCGTCATCAGCGTTACCGCTTTTTTTCGATTCAGGTGCCCGACGATGCGCCGCACGAGTTGCAGCGCGTGCTTATCGTTTTCCGCCAGGTAATCGGCGACGCCGGACAACTTGGTGTGCACATCGCCGCCGCCGAGTTCTTCCGCGGACACGACTTCACCGATCGACGCCTTCACCAGCGGCGGACCCGCGAGGAAAATCGTACCCTGGTTCTTGACGATGATGGTTTCATCCGACATTGCCGGCACGTACGCGCCACCCGCCGTGCACGAACCCATCACGGCGGCGATTTGCGGAATACCGAGTGCCGACATGTTGGCCTGGTTGTAGAAGATGCGACCGAAGTGTTCGCGATCGGGAAACACTTCGTCCTGCGCCGGCAGGAACGCGCCGCCGGAGTCGACCAGATAAATGCACGGCAACCGGTTCTCGCGCGCAATTTCCTGCGCGCGCAGGTGTTTCTTTACGGTGATCGGATAGTACGTTCCACCCTTCACTGTCGCGTCGTTGGCGACGATCATGCACTCCTGTCGCGCCACTTGACCGATGCCGGTAATGATGCCGCCTGACGGCACCTCGTCTTCGTGCATTTCGCACGCCGCGAGCGGTGACAATTCGAGAAACGGCGTATCGGGATCGAGCAACCCGCGGACGCGGTCGCGTACCAGCAATTTCCCGCGCCCTGTATGCTTTTGGCGCGCTTCCTCGCTACTGCCCTGCTCGACCGCGGCGATCTTCTCGCGCAGCTCCGCGACCAACGCGCGCATGCTTTCCGCGTTCGCGCGAAAGTCGTCGCTGTCGGGTTTCACTCGGGTTTGAATAACAGTCACGATCTAGAATCCCCCGGTTTCCAGCCACTTTTCGAGTTGTGGCAATCGATCGGTG
>OBLQ010000884.1_pt1 | contig 11365 bp, 6 predicted proteins | sample 1519881 | NCBI WGS metagenome assembly OBLQ01 (sample SAMN01911456, study PRJEB22533) | soil metagenome | biome: Soil | place: Malaysia | collected 2012-04-30 | depth DG_metagenome m | reverse complement strand
GGGGTGTGGTTGTCCTTCTGAAATTTGCGTGAAAAAGAGGATTTTCGGGCAAGGTAATACAGAGGCACGGAGAAACCAATTGAAGGGCGTCTGTCACTGGGTCAAGTGAACCGTCTTCCGACAGTACGGATGCGCACGAACGCAACCAACAGGGTCAGCCGCCCTGGGCGCAAGTGCGCGATGTGGCTGGGGTTCTGCCTGGTGGCTTTCGGCGGCGGCATTGCGCGAGGGCAAATTTCGCCGGGACCGCTTTCCAGACCGCATCAGTCGCTTTCCGGCGTAACGCAGTGCACGAGTTGCCACAACCTCGGTTCCGGCGGGCGCGGCGGCGCGCTCAAGTGCCTGGAGTGCCACACGGAGATTGACCAGCGGCTGAAGGCCAATCAGGGTTTCCACGCGGGCGTGGTCAAACGGGACAATCCAAACAAAGACTGCGTCCGTTGTCACTCAGAGCACAACGGCGAGGATTTCAAGCTGATTCACTGGGACCCGCCACAGGAAAAATTTGACCACAACCGGGCGGGATATCCGCTGGATGGCAAACACGCCACGCTTCAGTGCGGCCAATGCCACAACGCATCCCGTATCGACCCGCAGTTTCGCCCGTTGATCCGCATGAAAAACCTGGACCGCAGTTTTCTCGGGTTGCGGCGCGGGTGCGTCTCATGCCACAAGGATTTTCACCAGGGCCGCCTGGGGAAGGATTGCCAGTCGTGCCACAACACCACCAACTGGAAAGACACAACGAAGTTTGATCATTCAAAGACCCGCTATCCTCTGACCGGGGAACACGCAAGAGTGGCATGCGCGAAGTGCCATACTCCGGCGGCACCGGGCGGGCCTCCGCGCTTTACCGGGATCAGATTTTCGACCTGCGCTTCGTGCCATGCCGACCCTCACCATGGCGCGTTCCCGAAGGACTGCTCTTCCTGTCATTCCACCGCCGGATGGAAGCAGCTCTCATCGGCCGGCCTGAGTTCGCAGTTCGACCATGACAAGACTAAATTCCCGCTCCTGGGCAAACACCGCCGTGTGGATTGCCTTGCATGCCACCGCAACGGCAACTTCAAGGCCCCGGTGGCCCACACGCTGTGCGCCGACTGCCACAAACCCGATCCTCATCGCGGCCAGTTTGCCCGCCGCAAAGACGGCGGCAGATGCGAAGCCTGCCACAACGTGGAAGGCTTCAAGCCCTCAACGTATACCGTGAAGGACCACGCGACCAGCGGATTCCCCCTGGAAGCAGCGCACGCGAAGGTGGAGTGCGCAAAGTGCCACCTGCCGGCCGGAACCGCCACGCGGTTCAAAATCAAGTTCGCACTGTGCCTCGATTGCCACAAAGACACGCACCAGGGGCAGTTCGCGGCCGCCCCGCTGCTGAACAAGTGCGAGAGTTGCCATACAGTGCATGCCTTTACGCCTTCGACCTTCACGCTGGCGCGGCACAAGCAGACGAAATTTCCGCTGACCGACGGACACATCGCCGTACCGTGCGGCGACTGCCACGCCGTCCGCGCGCGCGCAAGCGGCTCGCCGGCTCCCTATCACTTCAAGAGCCTCACATGCACCACCTGTCATGAAGACGTGCATCAGGGACAGTTTGAGAAGTTCACCTCGAAGCCGCGAGCCGACGGGCGTCCTGTGGGCTGCGAAGCCTGCCACAGCCTGAAGGGGTGGCAGGGCATGGCCAGATTCGACCACGACCGGCAGACTGCGTTCGTCCTTACCGGCGCGCACAGGAGTACGGCCTGCATCCAGTGCCATAAGCCTCGGAACCTGGAAACTACGATGCGGCATGTCAATTTCAAGAGCGCGCCCGGCGAATGTGAGGGCTGCCATGAAGATCCTCACGCCCGTCAGTTCGCCCGCAACGGACAGCAGCCGGAGTGCAGGTCATGCCACAACACTGCCAGGTGGAAGCCTTCGACCTTCGATCATGAAAAAACGGTATTCTCATTGAAGGGCGCGCATCAGAATGTTAAGTGCAGCGCCTGCCACAAAGACATTCGTGAAGTGCAAGACCGGCGCGTGCTTTTCTACCGTCCAGTACCCAAAGAGTGCGCCGCGTGTCATGGACCGAGGGTCAACACGCCATAGGCGCGCTTGGCGCGGGCCGCATTGTGCGCATTTCAAAGACAAAATAGGCCCGTGGTAACTGGCGTTAATTCAACATTCCGTTATCATCGACAAAAATCAGGTATACCCCCTCACCGAAAGCGCTCGGCATTCGCCACTTCGTGGTAGTTCGTATATTCACCCTAAGCCCTCGATGGAGCGAAATGCAGGGGAAACAGATCATTCTTGTTTTGCTGATGTGGTGGTCAACAAACCTGTTTGGTGGCCAACCGGCGCAGGACCGCGCCACCACGCGAAGCCCGCATGGCGCGCTGGCAGTCCCCTGTCAACAGTGCCACACCAGCCTGGGCTGGAAGCCCATCAGGGCGGTGCCCGACTTCGACCATCGCAAGACCGCGTATCCGTTGCGTGGAATGCATACTTCGGTGACCTGCACCCAATGCCACGTGAAAATGGTCTTCACCGATGTGGGAAATCAGTGCGCCGACTGCCACGCCGATATTCATCGCGGCCAGATGGGCAGCAAGTGCGAGAGCTGCCATTCGGTGAAAGGGTGGCAGGTTTCCATCAAAGACGTGAAGCAGCACGAGAACCGTTTTCCGCTGGTGGGCGCGCATGCCGCCGCCACCTGCGAATCGTGCCACAAAGGCGCAGCCGCTGGACAGTTTGTGGGTCTCTCCACCACCTGTGTTTCCTGCCACCTTGCGGATTACAACAACACGGACAATCCCAAACACACCACGATCGGGTATGGCACCGACTGCCAGGCATGCCACAACATGGATAGCTGGCTGGGCGCTCATTTCGATCACCTGAAGTTCACCGGATTCGCGCTCACAGGCGCGCACGCGCGCCTGGAATGCACCGCGTGCCATGCCAACAACAGGTTCACCGGAGCGCATTCGAACTGCGTAAGCTGCCATCTCGCGGATTACAACGCCACCAGAAACCCCAGCCACGTGAGCGCCGGTTACTCGCAGGAATGCTCGACCTGTCACAGCACCACGAGCTGGCTGGATGCGGCGTTCAATCACAACACCATGACCAGGTTTGCCCTTACTGGAACGCACGCGTCGACTCCATGCGCCCAGTGCCATGTTGGCGGAAAATTCGCGGGCACGCCGACGGATTGCGTGGCCTGCCACCTCACGAACTTCCAGCAGACCACCAGCCCCAACCATGCCACCAGCGGGATTCCGCAAACCTGCGAGCAGTGCCATAACACGGTAAGCTGGGGCAGCGCCAACTTCGACCACAATAAGACGGCCTTCCCGCTCACGGGCGCGCACGTCACGGTCCAGTGCCTGCTATGCCACACCAGCGGACAATACAAAGGCACGCCCACGCAATGCGTGGCCTGTCATCTGACAACGTTTCAGAAGACCACGAACCCGAACCACGTGGCCGCCGGCTTCCCCCAGACCTGCGAACAGTGCCACAACACCACTTCATGGCTGACTTCCACGTTCAACCACAACACGCAGACGAAGTTTCCGCTGACCGGAGCGCATAGCGGGCTGGCCTGCACCCAGTGCCACGCCAATGGGCAGTTTGCCGGCACACCAACCGATTGTTTCTCCTGTCACAGCAGCACGTTCAAAAACACCACCGACCCAAATCACGTGAGCGCGGGATTCCCCACAGACTGCTCACTGTGCCACAGCACTGCCAACTGGCTGAACGCGACGTTTGACCATTCCAAGACGCTGTTCCCACTCACTGGCGCCCACGTGGGGTTGTCATGCAGCAGTTGCCACGCCGGCGGCGTGTTCGCCGGATTGCCGACCACCTGCGTTTCATGCCACCTGTCGAACTTTCAGCAGACGACGAACCCGAACCACCTTACGAGCGGGTTCCCGACCGACTGCCAGGTGTGCCACAGCACGGCGGTGTGGGTGCCTTCAATCTTTGACCACAGCAAAACAGTGTTTCCGCTCACAGGCGCGCACCTCAAAGTGGCCTGCGCGAATTGCCACATCGGCGGACGCTACGCCGGCACGCCGACCGATTGTTACTCGTGCCATAAAACCGAGTATCAGACGGTCACTAACCCGAACCACATTGCCGCGGCGTTCCCCACCACCTGCGAGACGTGCCATAACACCACGGCCTGGACGGGCGCGACCTTCACTCACACGTGGTTCCCGATCTATTCCGGCACGCACCTGGGCAAGTGGACTACGTGCGCCGACTGCCACACGAACCCTTCGAACTACACGGTCTTTACCTGCACCTCGTGCCACGCGCACGACAAGTCGGTTACGGACCCCAAACACAGCGGAGTCCGCAATTATGTTTACAACAGCACGAGCTGCTATTCATGCCATCGCACCGGGAGGGCCGGGTAGATGAAAAGACTGCTGGCCGCGACCCTCACGCTGCTGCTCCCCGCCGTCATTGCGACAGCGCAAAGCGAGCCACCTGCCGGAAGGACCTTCAAAGTACGCCATGTAACTGAAGACGCCGTCTATCTTGATGGCGGAAGCAACGCCGGCCTCGCGCCGGGCATGACACTCACCATCAAGCGCAACGGCGTCTATGACGCCTCGTCGGGTGTAGGCGAAATCAAGGCCGATGTGATCGTGGCGCGCATTGCCGTCGTAAGCGTGTCAAAGACGTCGGCCATGTGTGAAATCAGAAAACGCAACTTTGAAATTCTGGCGGGCGATGTCGCGCAATCTGCACGCGCGGAAGACGACAGGCCCGCGCCGTTGTGGACCTCGCGTCCGGCGCCCATCAGCCGGCCGGTGAACGCTTTGCCGGAAAGGCAGTCGCTGGCTGACCGGGTGCGCGAACTGCGCGGCGAGCGTTACGAAGGGGCCCGTAACTCCCGGAGCACAGCCGTAGTTGCGCCAACGGCGGCAACCCCGCCGGTGACGCTGGATGTACGGGTAGTCAAACAGCCGCCAGCCGAGAAAACACAAGCAATCGAATCTGGCACGACAGCGCCTGTCAGCAATGGCGCCGCGACCGCAACACCGGCAACCGCCGCGGCAACGCCACAGAATGCGACGGAATCCGTTGCCAGGACACCATCTACGGCCCCTGTCGCGCCCTTATCGCTCGGCGAGATCGCACGGGCCAACGCCCGCAAATCGGCGGGAAAATCGACGCCGCTCGTCACCGCCACGGCTGTCGCCGGAAACACCAGCGCCAATGCAGCTTCACCCGCAGCCAATGCGCCCTCCCCCGAAGCTGCTGCGCCGGCAAAGCCGGCGACAGCCATCGCCTCAGCACCGCCGACGAAGGCGCCCAGCCAGCCAAACCTGACGACCCCTCCGGCTGAAGTCGCGCGTGAAGCGGCGACAGCGCCACCAGCAACTGCGACGCCAGCAGTCAGGACATCCACTCCACCCGCAAGAGCTGCCGCTCCGCCGCCCGTCGAGACGGCGCACGCAGTGATACCAAATCCGGCCACGGCTGCGGCTCCAGTGACGACTTCCCGAAGCGTGGTTTCCACCGAACCGACTGAACCAATTACGCCGGGCCGCGTCGCATTCAAAGTGAAGTACGTGGCGCAGGATGCGGTTTACATCGATGGCGGCAGGAATGCCGGCCTGGCTGAAGGCATGATGCTTTCCATTCAACGCGGGACGGCAACGCCGGGAGCAGCCGGGCCGGCGCCGGAAACCAGCGGGGTCGCCGAACTGGCGATCGTTTCCGTTTCATCCACCTCGGCGGTCTGCGAGATCAGGAAGAAATCCGTTGAAATTCAGCGTGGCGACGTGGCTATGCTGTCAAAGGCCGACCAGGACAAGATGGTGCAGGCGCGCACTCTGGCTCCGGACCGCAAGTATCCGCAGGTGATTGCGTTTTCCGAGGGCGATCCACTGGATGAAGAGGCGCGCGAAAGCGTGCCACGGCCTCCATTGCCCGAGATCAACAGGACACGCGGAAGAATCGGCATCGATTATTCCGGACTCCGCAGCTACGCGCCCGGAGCGAGCAGCGTGAATAGCGCGCAGGCCGGCGGCGTGGTCCGTATCGACATGACCCGCATCGGCGGCAGCTACTGGAACCTGAACGGCTACTGGCGCGGGCGGATGAACCTGCGCAACTCCTCAACGCAGCCGCAAACCGTCTACGATCTCGTGAACCGCACATATACGATCGGACTTACCTATGCGAACCCGCAATCCCACTGGGTGGCCGGTGTGGGCAGGCTCTACCTGCCCTGGGCAACCAGTCTGGACACGACTGACGGCGGCTATCTTGCGTTGCGCTTCGGTTCGCACGTGATCATCGGCGCGTTTGGCGGGACGGCGCCCGACCCCACATCGTTTGATTACAACCCCGACCGCCAGACCGGCGGGACGTTCATCGCCCTGGAAGGCGGCAGCTTCGAGAATGTCCGCTTCACCAGCACCGAGGGTGTGGCTGTCACAGGCGTCGACCTGCGCGAAGACCGGCAGTTCATCTTTTCCGAGAACGGGCTTTTCTTCAAAAAGTTCCTCTCCATCTATCATTCGGCGCAGGCCGACCGCCAGCGCCTGCCGCTGGGCGGGACCATGGAAGGCCTGAGCCGCAGCTTCGCCACCGTTCGATTGCAACCATGGTCACGCCTCTCGATCGACCTGAACCACAACTATTTCCGCGACGTGCCGACGTTTGATCCATCGCTGGTGGGCACCGGATTGCTCGACAAGTTCCTGTTCCAGGGCTTCAGCGCCGGGGCCCGTCTTGAGCTTCCGGGGCGCATCAGCCTCTATAACAACTTCGGCAGGAGCAACAGGAGCGGCGACGCGCGCGATTCTTACAATCAGCTCTATGGCGTCACAGTAGGCCGCTTATGGAAGACCGGGATCCGCGGCGACGTGCGCTACTCGCAGTTTGACAGCTCATTCGGAAGGGGCGACTATCGCGCGCTGGCGCTTTCCCGCAGCTTCAGCGAACTGTTGCGCATTGAACTCACCGCGGGAAAGCAGAATTTCATCTCGTCTCTGGGCACGCCCACCAATTACCGCCTGGCCGGCGCCACCATGGACTGGAACCTGGGCCGCAGCTATTTCTTTGAGTCCGGCTTCAACTGGCAGCAGGGGACACAACAGACTTTCCAACAGTGGTTCATGACCATGGGCTATCGTTTCGATTCGGGGAGGAGAAGATGATAAGGCCGTCCGCGAATCAACGTGAACGAAAACCATCTGGCCGCGAATTCACGCGAATGAACACGATTTTTTTGTGCGGTCTTATCGGGACCGGCAGGATGACAGGGCGCGTAGTCCATTGTGCGTTCTGGCTGCTTGTTTTGCTTCTGGGCGCCGCGCGCACGGCGGTTGCGCAGAACGAATCCATTGACCAGTTGCTCGACCGCACCGGGCGCAGCGTCAGCAGCTTTCTGGAAAAGCTGGCGGATGTAACCTGCAACGAAGAGGTCCTGCAGGAAAAGTTCAACCTCAAAGGCAAGCTGGAAGAGCGGGTGCAGTCTACATTCGAATACCTGGTGCTGCCGCAGAACCAGGGCAGTGAGCCTGTGCTGTTCGAATCGCGCCAGGCGCTGCGGGAGGCCCATGCGCGAAAGAACATCTCCCTGCTCATCTCCAACGGCTTCGCCACGCAACTGCTGATCTTTCATCCTTATTACCAGTCGGCGTTCACGTTTGAGCGGATGCCCGATGTCCACGTCAACGGCAAGACCTACGCTCAGGTCCGGTTCCAGCACATCAAGGGACGCGTCACCCCCGCGGCCCTGCTGTTGCGCGGCCGGGAATATCCGATGTCGCTTGCCGGAACCGCCCTCATCGATCCGGGTACGGCGGCCGTGGAGCGCATTACCACCGAACTGGGCGCAAGCATGGAGGACCTGGGGCTGAAGACATTCCACAGCGAAGTGGAGTACGCTCCGGTTGACTTCCCGCGTTCGCCAAAAATCTATTATCTGCCGGCCCAGGCGACCATCGAAGTCAGCACGCCCCGCCAGCACTGGAAAAACATTCACCGCTTCACCAATTACAGGCTCTTTTCCGTCAGCGTTGAGGAAAAAGTCGATACCGAAAAAATCAAGACAAAAGAACAGGACCCATGAGCACAACGTTCTTAACTTCCGCTGCGGCGCGGGCACAGGGACAGAATGACGGCCGCCACAAATTTCTGATTACCGCCGGCGCGTTGGCCTCCATGGCCGGGGTCGCCGCGCTGCTCTATTACGGCGCCGATTACTACCTCACCGCGCCCCTGGAACGCCCCTATCATCCCCGGCATCTTATGCTGCGTCCCAGCGGAGAGATCGGTCTGGGGCTGGGCATCTTCGGGGTTTTCCTCTTCTGCCTGATCTTTCTCTATCCCATCCGCAAGCGCTGGACGTGGCTGGCGAATATCGGCAATTCCCGGCACTGGTTCAACTTTCATATCCTGATGGGCCTGATCGCGCCGGTCGTGATCGCCTTTCATGCGTCATTCAAATTCGGCGGACTGGCCGGCATCGCCTACTGGATCATGTTTTCCGTGGCCATGAGCGGCATCGCCGGACGCTACATTTTTGCGCAGATCCCGCGCAGCCGGAACGCCGCGGAACTGTCGCTTCAGGCATCGAAGGACCTTCAGGAACGCCTGACGGCGGAACTGGCCGCCCAGAGAGTCGTCAGACCAGCCGACCTGGCGCGTCTCTTCCGCATGCCTTCCCCGGCTGTGGTGGCGCGTGAATCGATGATAGCTGCGCTATGGACCCTGCTGTGGATCGACCTGTTGCGCCCGTTGCGCGTGGCCCGGGTCCGGCGTCATGCCCTGGGATTTGGCGGCAAGCTGCTCACGCTGGGCGGGCTGCTCGCTTCCCGCAACGGCAAACTGGAGTACATTGTCGCGGTGGCCCGCGACCAGGCGCGGCTGTCGAAGAAAATTCTGTTTCTTGACAAATCGCACCAGATCTTTCATCTGTGGCATGTGGTCCATCGCCCGTTCAGCTATTCGTTCGTGGTGCTGGCCCTGGCCCATATTCTGGTGGTGCTGCTGTTCCGGTTCCGGTAAAGAGAGACCATGGAAACACTGATCGCATTTGGTTTTGCCGTTGTGGTGACGGGCTTATTCGTGGGCACGTATGTGAGAAAGCTGAATCAGCGTGACGCCGCGGCCCGTGATTCAGCCGAGAAGGGGAAGCTTTTCTCGGATGGCCCGAAAGGCATGCATCCGCACATCGATACCAGCCACTGCATCGGATGCGCTTCGTGCACGTCCGTTTGTCCTGAGGGCGACGTACTGGCGATGCTGGCCGGACAGGCGGTGATCGTCAACGGCCACAAATGCATCGGCCACAGCCTGTGTGCCGAGGCGTGTCCGGTCGGCGCAATCAACATGGTCCTGGCCAGCCCCGGCATGAGCGCCGATCTGCCATATCTCACACCCGAGTATGAGACCAGCATCAGGAACCTGTTCATCGTGGGCGAGCTCGGAGGTCTGGCGCTGATCAAGAACGCAGTCAATCAGGGCCGCGATTGTATCGACATTGCCGCCCGCAGGCTGCGGGCGGCGGGCTCTGCCCGCACGCCGGCCGGAGTGTTCGATGTGCTGATCGTGGGCGCCGGGCCGGCGGGCATCAGCGCATCGCTGCGCGCCATAGAAAACAAGATGAACTACGTCACGCTGGAGCGCGACGAGGTCGGCGGGACCGTGGCCAAGTATCCGAGGCAGAAGCTGGTGATGACCAGCCCGGTCGAGTTTCCCATGTACGGCAAGTTCAAGAAGATGCAGCTTTCCAAGGAACACCTGCTCAGCTTCTGGGACATGGTGCTTAATCGCTCCGATTTCAATGTCCGCACCGACGAAAAGGTCGAAGACATTAAGAAGGGCGACGACAGCATCTTTACAGTGACAACCGCCCATCACCAATATCGCGCACGCTACGTGCTATTGGCCCTGGGAAGGGCAGGCGATCCGCGTAAACTCGGCGTCAAGGGAGAACATCTTCCCAAAGTCATGTACCGGTTGATCGAGGCTGACCACTACACCGGCAAAAAGATCATGGTCATCGGCGGCGGCGACAGCGCCGTGGAAGCCGCGATGGGACTTGCTCATCAGCAGGGCAACACTGTCACCCTCTCTTACCGGCAGGAGCGTTTTGGGCGGATCAAAGAGCGTAACGCGCGGCGCATCGACGAATTCATGAAATCGGGGAAGATCAAAGTGATCTTCAATTCAAATCCGGTGGAGTTCACCGAGGATTCGATTGTGCTTGACGTTCAGGGGAGACAGCAGCGCATTCCGAACGATTTCGTCTGGATTTTCGCCGGGGGAATCCCGCCGAACGACTTTCTCAAGAAGATCGGCATCCGTTTCGGCTCAAAGGACATGACGCTGGAAGCCGGGAAGGAATCACGACAGGCCAAAGTGGCTGCGCAACAAATGGCAGAAGCTGAGGCGCGGGTGAGGAGATAGAGCTTTACCGCGGATCTGCGTGGATCAGCGCGGATACGAAGCACCAATCAACGAATGCCTGCGTGCCGGCAGAAAAAGCAATCTCTTCAACGAGCAAGGTCAACGAGCCTCATGCATTTTTGTGAGCGCACCAGAAGACGTTCCGCAAGCATACCGATCAGCGGGTGAGCCAATCCCGCGGCTCGAACCCGCTTCCGAACGCTTGCAACATGGTCCGGCAGAGCCAGGGCGAGCTTCCTGACCCGTTCGATAACGTATTCGGAATCCAGTTTCAATTCGACCGCCAGTTTTGCCCACTGCCGTACCCCGATATCACGCATGCGATACACGCCGCCGATCTTCAGGGCCAGTTTCACGCGCAAAGGATCCATGTGCCTGTAGGGCAGCACGCTGGCCAGATCATAGAGCGGCGCCAGGCGGACTGCTCCGCCGGCCCCCAGCAGCACAGAGTAGTTCTTCGCGTGGGCATCAGTCCCGGCGATCAACCAATTCAGCACCAGGGAGTCAACGAACGTGGAAACATCCTGTTCACGATCCGCGGAGTGAGTGCGCAGCAAATCCACGATCCGGCGGACGCCCGGACCGCCTTCGTTTTCATATTTCTTCGCCGGTGGAAGGCCCATGGCCTGGCACAGGTCCTCCTGATGGACTCGCCTAATCACACCGGGCGTCCTTATGCGGTCGTAGCGCTCAACGACAATCGCCACCTGGTCCTCGAAGCGCACAACTTCAGAGCGCGGCACAGGAAGACCAAGGGACCCGGCCAGCAGAAGACAGAAGTGCTCGTTTTCGACGTGGCCGTCGAAATCGCGCAGTGGCGGTTTGAGAATATGCGTGGTCGGTATTCGTCCAGCGGGAACACCCCACCGGCCCGCGGCCTTTTGCCCCGGCTTCGGCCTGCCGGGATCGAACAGCAATGCGG
>OBLQ010000883.1_pt1 | contig 11381 bp, 9 predicted proteins | sample 1519881 | NCBI WGS metagenome assembly OBLQ01 (sample SAMN01911456, study PRJEB22533) | soil metagenome | biome: Soil | place: Malaysia | collected 2012-04-30 | depth DG_metagenome m | reverse complement strand
TTCTTCGACGACGGACCGTCGAGCGACCATCGATCGCCGTTGCGCACGAGCCGGTTCAGCATCAGGGCCAGGTCCGTATCGGCGATGCACCACTGGCCGAACAGGTGGTCGCTGCGCCCGCCGAGCAGCGCCTCGGCGGCGGTGAACAGCTTGTCGGCCGCCGCGTGCGCCTTCTCCGACAGGGGGGTGGCCACCGGTGCGGAAAAGACGACGGTGGTCGGGCGCTCCTCGCGGATCGGCGTCAGATCGCTGCGCAGCCAGGCCTGCACCTGCCGGGCGCGGGCGCGGTCCCGGACATCGGCCGGGTACAGGCGCGGGTGGCCGGGGAACGGGAATGCCTCCTCGAGGTATTCGGCGATGGCCGAGGACTCGGACAGGTGGAAGTCCCCGTGCACCAGCGCCGGCACGCGGGCGGTTAGCGAGAGCGCCCGGTAGGCCGGTTGCAGCTGGGCCCTGGCCTTAAGATCGACGGTCTCGAGCGCGAACGCCAATCCCTTCTCGCTCAGGGCCACATGGGCCGACATGGCGTAGGGGCTGACGAACGCGGCATCGACGTAAAGCGCGAGTTTCTCTGTCATGGCATGCCTCCTGTAAGGGCGCGGACCACGCCGGAATGTAAGGCCCATCCGCGGCCGCACGCAATGCCCGGCGGCACACCCTGTCCCGCCGGCGCGAATTCATCTATAGTGAAGTTCTGCACATTCGCCGGATATGCGGCGGGGAAGCGCCCAAATCCATGGAGGACACATGATTCCACTCCATGAAATCATCGCCAAGGCCAAGCTGCTCGGCATCGAGGGCGCCGAGGCGATGGAGCGAGCCGAGCTGATCCGTGCCATCCAGATCAAGGAGGGGCACTCGCCGTGCTACGGCACCAACTGGTGCAAGCCGGAATGGAAAGAGGCCTGCATCTGGAAGGACGAATGCGATTCGAAGATATTCACCCAGTGAGCGCCTAGAAGGGGAGGTTGATGGACGAGAAGCTGCCGGAGATCGTGGCCAAAATGGGTATTGGTCATCTGCAGCGCCATATCCTGCTGTGCTCCGACCAGACCAAGCCCAAGTGCTGCGACCGCGAGGCGGGGCTCGCCTCGTGGGAATACCTGAAGCGCCGCCTGGCCGAGCTGGGGTTGGCGGGGAAGGGCGGCATCTACCGCACCAAGGCCAACTGCCTGCAGATCTGCAGGGAAGGGCCCATCGCCGTCGTCTATCCGGAGGGCGCCTGGTACCACTCCTGCACGCCCGAGGTCATCGAGCGCATCATCCAGGAGCATCTGATCGGCGGCCGGCTCGTCGAGGACCATCTGATCGCGGTGGCGCCGCTCAAGGCCCAATAAAAAAGCGGGCCCGCAGGCCCGCTTCTCCACAGTCACATGGATCGCCTACTTGTAGTAGGAGATCATCTTCTCCAGCGATGCCGCCTTGATCTTCGAGGCGTTGCCGGCGCTGCCGAAGGCCTCGTAGCGGGCCTTGCAGATGCCCTTCATGGCCTTCGTCGATTCCTTCAGGAACTTGCGCGGATCGAAGTTCGACTTGTTCTCGGCCAGGTGCTTGCGGATGGCACCGGTCGAGGCCATGCGCAGGTCGGTGTCGATGTTCACCTTGCGCACGCCGTGCTTGATGCCCTCGACGATCTCCTCCACCGGCACGCCGTAGGTCTGGCCCATGTCGCCGCCGTAGCTGTTGATGATCTCCAGCCAGTCCTGCGGCACCGAGGAGGAGCCGTGCATCACCAGATGCGTGTTCGGCAGCTTGGCGTGGATCTTCTTGACGGTGTCGATGGACAGGATGTCGCCCGTCGGCGGCCGCGTGAACTTGTAGGCGCCGTGGCTGGTGCCGATGGCGATGGCCAGAGCGTCGACGTTGGTCTTCGACACGAAGTCCATGGCCTCGTCGGGATCGGTCAGCAGCGCGGAGTGGTCCAGCTTGCCCTCGGCGCCGTGGCCGTCCTCCTCGCCCATCATGCCGGTCTCCAGCGAGCCCAGGCAGCCCAGCTCGCCCTCGACGGACACGCCGCAGGCATGGGCCATGTCGGCCACCTTGCGCGTGACCTCGACGTTGTACTCGTAGCTGGACGGGGTCTTCATGTCCGGCATCAGCGAGCCGTCCATCATCACCGAGGAAAAGCCGGACTGGATGGAGCGCATGCACACCGCAGGCTCCGAACCGTGGTCCTGGTGCATGACGATCGGGATATGCGGGTACATCTCCAGCGCCGCGATGATCAGGTGGCGCAGGAAGGGCTCGCCCGCGTAGGAACGGGCGCCGGCGGAACCCTGCATGATCACCGGCGAATCGGTTTCGTCGGCGGCCTGCATGATCGCATGTACCTGTTCCATGTTGTTGACGTTGAATGCCGGCATGCCGTAGTTGTGCTCGGCGGCATGATCGAGCAGCTGTCGCATCGAGATAAGTGCCATTGTCTCCTCCTCGCAGAATCAGAAATCCATACTAGTCCGCCTGCGGACCCAAAAGCAATTCGTCGGCGGCCTAATCCACCCTTACCAATTTCATGGTATTTGTAGACCCGGCCTGGCCCATCGGCGTGCCCATCGTCATCACCACCATGTCGCCTTTGCTGACCAGACCGTCCTTGAGCATCATGTCCAGCACCTCGATAGTGGCACGCGGGGCGTCGGTGGCCTCGGTGTAATTGCCCGGCAGGGTCTTCGGGATGACGTCGCGGTACAGCGCCACGCGTCCGAGCGTGTCCTTCTCCGGGGTCAGGGCGTAGATCGGCACCGAGCTCATCGAGCGGGACATGTACAGCGTGGTATTGCCGCTCTGCGTGAAGGCCGCGATGGCCTTGATCTGCATCGTGTTGGCCGTTTCCATGGCCATGCGGGCGATGCACTCGTCCACGGAGCGGGGCGGGGCCTGCTCGCGCGTGGCCGCCGACGGCAGCACGTTCTGGCGCTCGGTCTCGATGCAGGTGCGATGCATGGCCATCACGGCCTCGACCGGGTATTTGCCGGCGGCCGACTCGCCCGAGAGCATCACCGCATCGGCACCGTCCAGCACGGCATTGGCCACGTCGTTGACCTCGGCGCGGGTCGGGATCGGGTTGTTGATCATCGATTCCATCATCTGCGTGGCGACGATGACCGGGCAGTTGTATTTGGGGGCCAGGCGCATGATGCGCTTCTGCACCGGCGGCACGGCGGCATCGCCGATCTCCACGCCCAGATCGCCGCGGGCGACCATCACCACATCGGAGGCGCCCATGATGTCCTCGAGGTTCTCGATCGCCTCGGCACGCTCGATCTTGGCGACGATGCCGGCATGGCCGCCGGCCTCGTGGATCAGGCGCCGGGCCTCGTCGATATCGGCGCCGTCGCGCGGGAAGGAGATGGCGATGTAGTCGGCCGCCAGTTGCACGGCCGTCTTGATGTCCTGCTTGTCCTTGTCGGTCAGGGCCCTGGCCGACAGGCCGCCGCCAGCGCGGTTGATGCCCTTGTTGTTGGACAGCTCGCCGCCGACGACGACGGTGCAGTGGATCTCCTGGCCCAGGATCGCATCGACGTCCATGACGATCAGGCCGTCGTTGAGCAGCAGGCGCGATCCCGGCTCGACATCGTCGACGAGCTCCTTGTAGGTCAGCCCGACGCGGTCGTCGTCACCGGCATCCAGGGGAAGCGCCGCATCGATGATGAACTTCTGGCCGGGTTTGAGCATGGTCTTGCCGGTCCTGAACTTGCCGATGCGGATCTTCGGCCCCTGCATGTCGGCCAGGATACCGACGACGACACCGTGCTTCTTCGCGGTGGCGCGCACCAGCTCGGCGCGCTTGATGTGATCCTCGGCCGAGCCGTGGGAGAAGTTCAGGCGGACGACGTTGACGCCCGCCGCGATCAGCCTGTCCAGGATCTCGGGGCTTTCCGAGGCTGGGCCCAGCGTGGCGACGATTTTGGTTCTGCGGATATGGGTCACTTGGCGGCTCGCTCCTCAAGGATGGCGACGGCCGGCAGCTTCTTGCCCTCGAGGAACTCGAGGAAGGCGCCGCCGGCGGTCGAGATATAGGAAACCTTGTCGTAGATGTCGTACTTCTGGATCGCGGCGATGGTATCGCCGCCGCCGGCCAGCGTGAAGGCGCTGGTCTTGGCGATGGCGTCGGCGATCGTCTTCGTGCCTGCGCCGAACTGGTCGAACTCGAACACGCCGACCGGGCCGTTCCACACCACGGTGCCGGCCTTCATGATGATGTCGGCGAGCTCCGCCGCGCTCTTCGGGCCGATGTCGAAGATCATGTCGTCGTCGGCCACGGCATCGGCGGCCTTCAGCACCGCGGGCTCATTGGCATCGAACTTCTTGCCGGTCACCACGTCCACGGCGATGGGGATGGTGGCGCCGCGGGCGCTCATCTTCTGCATCAGGGCCTTGGCGGTCGGCACCAGGTCGTCCTCGCACAGGCTCTTGCCGATGGGATGCCCCGCGGCCTTCAGGAAGGTGTTGGCGATGCCGCCGCCGACCACCAGCTGGTCGCACTTCTCGGACAGCGCCTCGAGCACGGTCAGCTTCGTCGAGACCTTGGAGCCGCCGACGATGGCCACCATCGGCCGGGCCGGGCTCGCCAGCGCCTTGGTCAGCGCGTCCAGCTCCTCGGTCACCAGCATGCCGGAGCAGGCGACCGGTGCATACTGGGCGATGCCGTAGGTGGAGGCCTGGGCGCGGTGGGCGGTGCCGAAGGCGTCCATGACGAACACGTCGCACAGCGCCGCGTACTTGCGGGCGACCTCTTCGACGTTCTTCTTCTCGCCCTTGTTGAAGCGGCAGTTCTCCAGCAGCACCAGCTCGCCCTCGGCGATGTCGAAGCCGCCGTCGACCCAGTCCTTGATCAGGCGCACCGGCTTGCCGAGCTTGGCGGACAGCACATCGGCCACGGGCTTCAGCGAGTTCTCCGCGCTCCACACGCCTTCCTCCGGGCGCCCCAGATGCGAGGTGACCATGACGCGGGCCCCGGCATTCAGCGCGAATTCGATGGTCGGCATGGATGCGGTGATGCGCGCATCGGACGTCACTTTCCCGTCCTTGACGGGTACGTTCAGGTCGGCGCGGATGAACACGCGCTTACCCTTCAGGTTGAGGTCGGTCATTTTGATGATGGACATGGTTATCCCCCTTGCATGTCGAGTGTGGCCATCGCCGGCATATCCTTGGCTGTGTCCAGTGAGAGCAGGGATGGCAAAACGCTTGTCGTTGTCGGCTTGGCTGGCAAACGGACAGGGACAAGCGTGGGGGCGGGATAACCCGCCCCCACACGCCCGCTTACTTGGCTACGTGGCGCACCACGCGCATCATGTTGCAGGTATAGCCGTACTCGTTGTCGTACCAGGCCACGACCTTGACGAAGGTCGGGTCCAGGGCGATGCCGGCACCGGCATCGAACACCGACGGTGCGGAGCAGCCGCGGAAGTCGGTGGAGACGACCTTGTCCTCGGTGTAGTCGAGCACGCCCTTCAGCGCGCCCTGGGAGGCCGCCTTCATGGCCTTGCAGATGTCCTCGTACGAGGCCTCCTTGTTCAGCTCCACGGTCAGGTCGACCACGGACACGTCGGAGGTCGGCACGCGGAAGGCCATGCCGGTCAGCTTCTTGTTCAGCTCGGGGATGACCTTGCCCACGGCCTTGGCCGCACCGGTGGAGGAGGGGATGATGTTCTCCAGGATGCCGCGGCCGCCGCGCCAGTCCTTCATCGACGGGCCGTCCACGGTCTTCTGCGTGGCGGTGGCTGCGTGCACGGTGCTCATCAGGCCGCGCTTGATGCCGAAGCTGTCGTTCAGCACCTTGGCCACCGGCGCCAGGCAGTTGGTGGTGCAGGAGGCGGCGGACACGATGGCCTGGCCGGCGTAGGTGTCATGGTTGACGCCGTAGACGAACATCGGCGTGGCATCCTTGGACGGTGCGGACTGCACGACCTTCTTGGCGCCGGCCGTGATGTGCTTCTGGCAGGTCTCCTCGGTCAGGAACAGGCCGGTCGATTCGATGACGATCTCGGCCCCGACCTCATTCCACTTCAGATTGGCCGGGTCGCGCTCGGCGGTCAGGCGGATGCGCTTGCCATTGACGATCAGCGTGTTGCCGTCCACGGACACATCGCCAGCAAAGCGGCCGTGCACGGAATCGTACTTCAGCATGTAGGCCAGGTAGTCCGGCTCGAGCAGGTCGTTGATGCCGACGATCTCCATGTCCGGGAAATCCTTCGCCACGGCACGGAATACCATGCGCCCGATGCGGCCGAAGCCGTTGATGCCAATCTTGATAGTCATGTCAGTCTCCTTCTGCGATCGATATTGAAATAGAAATAAGGCTTAAAGGGAATCGACGGCAGACACGACGTTCCCGACCGTGAAGCCGAATTCCTTGAACAAGGCGCCGGCCGGGGCGGATTCGCCGAAACGGTCCAGGCCGATGACCTTGCCGTTCAGGCCGACGTACTTGTGCCAGCAGGAGGTGACGCCGGCCTCGACCGCCACACGCTTGGCGACGGAGGAAGGCAGCACGCTCTGCTTGTAGGCTGCATCCTGCAAATCGAAGGTGTCCGGTGACGGCATGGAAACCACGCGCACCTTCTTGCCCTTGTTGGCCAGTTCCTTCTGGGCATCCATGGCCAGCTGCACCTCGGAGCCGGTGGCGATGATGATCGCATCCGGCGTGCCGGCGCAGTCGGACAGCACGTAGCCGCCGCGGGCGATGTCGGCGACCTGCTGATCGGTGTAGTCCTGGCAGGCCAGGTTCTGGCGGGAGAAGATCAGGCAGCTCGGCCCGTCCTTGCGCTCCACGGCCTGACGCCAGGCCACGGCGGATTCCACCGCATCGCACGGGCGCCAGGTGCGCATGTTCGGGATCAGGCGCAGCGTGGCGGTCTGCTCGACCGGCTGATGGGTCGGGCCGTCCTCGCCCAGGCCGATCGAGTCGTGGGTGTAGACGAAGATCGACTTCACCTTCATCAATGCGGCCATGCGCAGGGCATTGCGGGCGTACTCGGAGAACATCAGGAAGGTGCCGCCGAACGGGATCACGCCGCCGTGCAGGGCCATGCCGTTGATGGCGGCGGACATGCCGAACTCGCGCACACCCCAGTGCATGTAGTTGCCGGCGCGCTCGCTCTTGGAGAAGGCCACGGCCTCCGGCCATTTGGTGTTGTTCGACGGGGCCAGGTCCGCGGAGCCGCCGACCAGCTCCGGCAGCGCCTTGGCGATGGCGCCGATGGTCTTGCCGGAGGCCACGCGGGTGGCCCAGTTCGGCTTGTCGGCGCGCAGCTGGTTGATCCAGCCGTCGATGGTGGCATCCCAGTTGTCCGGCAGCTCGCCGTTCATGCGGCGCTCGAACTCCGCGGCCAGCTCCGGATGGGCGGCGCGGTAGGCCGCGAAGGCGGCAGCCCAGTCGGATTCGGCCGCCTTGCCCTTGGCCTTGGCATCCCAGCCCTTGTACACATCGGTCGGGATCTCGAACGGGGCGGCGTCCCAGCCCAGTTCCTTGCGCACCAGGGCCACCTCCTCGTCGCCCAGGGCGGCGCCGTGGCAGTCGTGGCTGCCGGCCTTGTTCGGCGAACCGTAGCCGATGATGGTCTTGCAGCAGATCAGCGTCGGCCGGTTCTTCTCGGCGCGGGCGGTCTCGATGGCCTGGATCAGTTCCTCGGCATCGTGGCCGTCGACGTTCGGGATCACCTGCCAGCCGTAGGCCTCGAAGCGCTTCGGCGTGTCGTCGGTGAACCAGCCCTCGACATGGCCGTCGATGGAGATGCCGTTGTCATCATAGAAGCAGATCAGCTTGCCCAGGCCCAGCGTGCCGGCCAGCGAGCAGGCCTCGTGCGAGATGCCCTCCATCATGCAGCCGTCGCCGAGGAACACGTAGGTGTGGTGATCGACGATGGTGTGCCCGGGCTTGTTGAAGCGGCCGGCCAGCATCTGCTCGGCGATGGCCATGCCCACGGCGTTGGTGATGCCCTGGCCCAGCGGGCCGGTCGTGGTCTCGATACCCGGGGCGTAGCCGTATTCCGGGTGTCCGGGGGTCTTCGAGTGCAACTGGCGGAAGTTCTTCAGCTCGCTCATCGGCAGGTCATAGCCGGTGAGGTGCAGCAGGGAATAGATCAGCATCGATCCATGGCCGTTGGACAGCACGAAGCGGTCGCGGTCGGCCCATTTCGGGTTGGCCGGATTGTGCTTCATGTAATCGTTCCACAGCACTTCGGCGATATCGGCCATGCCCATCGGGGCGCCCGGATGGCCCGAGTTGGCCTTCTGGACCGCATCCATCGACAGGGCGCGGATGGCGTTGGCCAGATATCTGCGATTGTTCTTGGTCATCGATCAATACCCCTTCAATATCAAGTTTATTAGACGTGAACCGTGGTCTGGACGCGGCGGATATTGGCCACGCCACCGTCGAGCACGACGGTGTCGGTGGTCATGAACTTGCCGTTGGCGTCGCTGCCGACCTTGACGTGCTGGACATAGGCGCCGCTGGTCAGGCCGGTGGCGATGAACAGCACGTCATCGCTGGTGACCAGCTCGTCGCGGGTCAGCACGCGCGTCGTGTCGATGCCTTCCTTCTTGCAGGCCTCGATCTCGAAATCCTTCTGCGGCGCCATGCGGCCGAACATCTCGGCACCCATGGCACGGGCGGCGCAGGCGGTGACGATGCCCTCGGGCGTGCCTCCGATGCCGAACAGGGCGTCGCATCCCATGTTCAGGATGGCCTGGATCGCGCCGTTGACGTCGCCGTCGCTGGCCAGGCGCACCTTGGCGCCGCAAGCGTAGACCTCCTGCAGCAGGTCCTTGTGGCGTGGCTTGTCCAGCACGAACACCTTGATGTCGCGGATATCCTTGCCCAGGGCGCGGGCCAGCTGCTGCAGGCGCTCGGCGGTCGGCGCCTCGGCGTCGATCTTGCCGCGGGCGGCCTTGGGATAGACCTGCTTGTCCATATAGAAGCAGGAGCCCGGGCGGTACATTGCCCCCTCGGGGGCGGCGGCCAGGGTGCAGATGGAGCCGGGCATGTCCTTGGCGAACAGGTTGGTGCCCTCGATCGGGTCGACGGCGATGTCCACGGCGATGCCTGCGCCGGTGCCGACGGCCTCGCCGTCATACAGCGCCGGTGCCTCGTCCTTGGCGCCCTCGCCGATGACGATGGTGCCCCGCATGTGCACATGGTTGATGCGTTCGCGCATGGCGTCCACGGCCAGGCCATCGCCCTCGTCCTTCTTGCCCGAGCCGACGAACGGCGCGCACGCGCGGGCTGCAGCCTCGCAGACTTCGACGAGGTCAATCTTCAGATCAGCAACACTGGCCATGTAAACTCTCCCCTGAACTGTTCCCCCGAACTGGCTCCCTGTGGGGCCGCGTATATTAACGGATGGCAGGTTGAAAAGCGAGCCTATAGTAACCGGAAAGTTTGTGTGTTTAGTCGTTGCCCAGCATGGCAAGCAGCGCGGCATGGACCTTCGGGTTGGCGCCGGCCACGATGGACGAGGTCAGCCGGCTGGCCGCGAAGGGATGGCGGCCCTCGAAGTCGCTGACGATGCCGCCGGCCTCCTCGACGAGCAGGCAGCCGGCTGCGTAGTCCCAGAGCTTTTCGCCGCCGTGGATGATGAACTGGCCACGCCCGGCCGCCAGCCAGGCCCATTCCAGGGCGCAGCTGCCGATGTTGCGCTGGCTGCGGTAGTGCCTGTCGCCGGCAAGCCGTCCCGCAAGCGCCGCGGGCAGGCGCTTGAAATCGATGAAGCCGATGCTCTGGCGGATCGCGTGCGTCGCCGAGGCGCGGATGACGGTTCCGTTGAGCCGGGCGCCGCCGCCCTCGATGGCATCGAAGGTCTCGTCGCGCACCGGGTCATGGGTGCAGGCCAGAACGGGCCGCCCGTGCTCGATCAGGGCCACGGTCGAGGCGAAGCAGGGGAAGGACGCCGTGAAATTGCTGGTGCCGTCCAGCGGATCGACGCACCAGAACAGGCCGCCCTGCTGCAGGCATGCCCGCTGTTCGGATTCCGTCATCTCCTCGCCGAGAAAACGGATCTCCGGATCCAGCGCATGCAGACGCTCCCGGATGAAGGCCTGGCAGAGCAGGTCGGTTTCGGTGACCACCGAGCCATCGGGCTTGGTCGCGGCCGTCGCAGCCTGTTCGCTGAAGGCGGGAAGCAGGATGCGCCCGCCCGCTTCACGCAACACGTCGATGACCGCCTCGCGGTGCCTGGTCCCAGGGTGCAAGATATTCCCCCTTTCGTTCCGGATGCGTGCTAGGCTAGGGCACGATTTCGCAAAACCTACAGAGGAGGCATCCCGTGCTCAAAGGGAAGATGATCATCGGGCAGTCGGGCGGACCGACGGTCGTGATTAACCAGTCACTTGTCGGCGCGGTGCTGGCTGCGCGGAAGAGGCCGGAGATCACCGGCATCCTCGGTGCGCGCCACGGCATCGCCGGCATCATGAGCGAGGACTTCATCGATCTGACCACGCAGTCCAAGGGGGAGCTGGAGCGCGTGGCCCATACCCCGGCCGCCGCCCTGGGCTCGGTGCGCCTGAAGCCCGGCAAGGCCGAGTGCGAGAAGGTGTTCGAGGTGTTCCGCAAGCATGATGTGCGCTATTTCTTCTATATCGGCGGCAACGACTCGGCCGAGACCGCCAACATCATCGCCGAGATGGCCAAGGCCGCGCATTACGATTTCTGCACCGTGCATATCCCGAAGACCATCGACAACGACCTGAAGGTGACCGATCACTGTCCGGGCTTCGCGTCGGCGGCGCGCTTCGTGGCGCTGGCCTTCATGGGCGACGATCGCGACAACCGGGCCCTGGCCGGCGTCAAGGTCAATGTGGTGATGGGCCGCCATGCCGGTTTCCTGACCGCCGCCTCGGCCCTGGCCAGGCAGGCCGACGACGATGGGCCTCACCTGATCTACCTGCCCGAGCGTCCGTTCGACCGCGAGCGCTTCAAGGCGGACGTGAAAAGGGTCTACGAACGGCTCGGCCGCTGCGTGATCGCGGTGTCCGAGGGCGTGGCCGATGCCGATGGCAACCCCATCGCCACCACCGGCGAGAAGGATTCGCACGGCAACGTGCAGCTGTCCGGCACCGGCGCGCTCGGCGATGCGCTGGCGGCGCTGGTCAAGGATGCCTTCGCGGGCCAGAAGGTGCGCGTGCGTGCCGACACCTTCGGCTACCTGCAGCGCAGCTTCCCGACCATCGTTTCCGAGGTGGATGCCGAGGAGGCGCGCATGGTCGGCAAGTTCGCGGTCAAGCATGCCGTCAAGAACGGCGACAACGGCTCGGTGGCCATCCGCCGGCTGAAGAGCAATCCCTACGAGAGCGCCTGCTTCATCACGCCGCTGTATTCGGTGGCGCGCGAGGCCACGCATATGAAGGACGCGTTCATCAATGCCGCCGGCAACGAC